>Ga0306926_10004031_pt1 | contig 15346 bp, 10 predicted proteins | sample flu12Cox44000178_FD_203759 | JGI IMG/M metagenome (GOLD analysis project Ga0306926, IMG submission 203759) | Lab enrichment of tropical soil microbial communities from Luquillo Experimental Forest, Puerto Rico - flux8day.12C.oxic.44.000.178 (v2)... | ecosystem: Environmental > Terrestrial >...
CAACGTTCTCAGCGGAGTCGCCGGTATCCCCGGCGCAACCGCTGCCGCAGCCTCGGACTGCATGCCGGCCGCCCATGCCAACTCCGCGACGATAATCTTCAGCGACCGTCCCGGCGATCCGAACCACGCTCCAGCGTCTGAGGGTTGTTGGATCAGCCCGGACTTTTTCCGCGCTGTCGGCTCCGCGCTGTTGAGAGGACGCTTCTTTTACGATCGTGACAACGGCACGGCACCGCCGGTTGTGATCATCAACACCGAGGCTGCGCAGCGGTTCTTCCCTGGCGAGGACCCGATCGGCAAGCACATCGCGGTGAACTATCTCGCGCTCGGTACCGTCAACGCTCCCCGCATGAGGGAGATTGTGGGCATCGTCTCGAACCTGCAACAGCGACCACTCGACCTGCCGAGCGAACCCCGCTGTGTATGTTCCTTATCTGCAGGACGAGACTCATCATGTACTAGCCTCGATGAACCTGTTCGTGCGCAGCGCAGGCGATGATCCCGGGCTGCTGGCGAGCAGTGTCCGTAAGAAGATCCAGTCGATGTATCAAAATCAGCCTGTTGAGCGCATCATGGTGATGCACGACGTTGTTTCGCGCACGCTTGCACAACACAGCTACAGCGTAGGCCTGATGACCGCATTTGCCAGCCTTGCTCTTCTTCTATGTGGGCTCGGCATTTACGGCGTGGTGTCGTACGTGACGTTGCTGCGTACCCGCGAATTCGGAATTCGTATGGCCCCGGGTGCCAGCCGGCGAGATGTCCTACAGAACGTCTTGCAGCAGGGGGGGCGCTCGTCGCTGTTGGGGTGGCACTCGGTGTCGGGCTTTCGCTGTTCGCGACACGCGCACTGTCGCAGCTCTTGTTTGAGACCCCTCCCTTCGATCCGACGATCTTCGCGTCGGCTGCGCTCGTGCTTGGACTGATTGGTGTCCTGGCGTGCCTGCTGCCTGGCGTTCGCGCCTCGCAGTTGGATCCCCGGGCCGCGTTGAACACCGAGTGAGTCTCTCGACATCGAGGAGTGCGTAGTCTGGCCGAACCTCGCCTTGAAGAACATTTAGCAGAATCTCCCGTCGAACTCGGGTAGCACTGCAACGGTCAGCGATGCCCTGGTCCCAACCCGGTTGATCGATTTAGGCCAAGCGAAATCGCCTGGAAGTGGACGGCCTTCGACATTGCAGTGAATGTCGTCCTGGAGAACCCTACAAGGTCCGGTCGGCTATTCTCTAAGAAACCATCCGGGGGCTGACCTGCACGACGCGGAACTCAGGCGCGAGCAGCACGCCCGACGGCCGCCCCCAGCCGGGCTTGTACGTCTACGGGGCACTGGACGGCCCGTGTAGACTCCGGCGTCTCGAGTAGCAGTACCAGCAGCCGTCGTCGCCTGTAACCACCGCGATGGCCCTTCCGCCGCGCGCCGCCAGATTCCACCAGGAAAACAGCCACTCGCCCAACGAATCACTAAGCTGGATCAGCTGTTCCTCCGTATATGCGCGTTGTACACTGGCACGCTTGCGATTCAGTTCTACACGGAGCTTCTCTTGCCACGAATCCGAATTCTGCTCGTTCTACTGCTTCTTGCCAGTGCATCTTCCCTGTTCGCTCAGCAGTTTGACGTGCTCATCCGCAACGGACAGGTCGTGGATGGCAGTGGCAATCCCTGGATTTACGCGGATGTGGGCATCATCGGCGATCGCATTGTGTTTGTCGGCAAAGCCGGTACGGGCATTGCCACGAAGCGCACCATCGATGCCAAGGGATTGATCGTCGCACCCGGCTTCATCGACATGCTCGGCCAGTCGGAGCTGAACCTGCTCGTCGACAAACAGGCCGTCAGTAAGCTCACCCAAGGCATCACGACCGAGATCACGGGCGAAGGCGAGTCGATCGCGCCTACCAACGACGACATCAACCAGGAACACGCTGATGTCTTCGGGCATTACAAGATCACGCCCGACTGGCGTACGCTGGAGGAATATTTCCAGAGGCTGACGAAGCAGGGAAGTGGGATCAACATCGGGACCTACGTAGGCGCAGCCCAGGTGCGGCGTATGGTGATCGGAACCGCTGACCGCGCCCCCTCCGCGGATGAGCTGAAGCAGATGGAGATCAGGGTGGACGACGCCATGAGCGACGGCGCGATGGGTGTTTCGAGTGCGTTGATCTATGCACCGGGTTCGTACGCCAGGACCGATGAACTGATTGCCCTGGCAAACGCTGCGGCTAAGAAAGGCGGCATCTACGCAACGCACATGCGCAACGAAGGTGATACCGAAGCAGGTGCGCTCAACGAGGCGTTCCGCATCGGCCGCGAGGCCAACATTCCTGTCGAGATCTTCCACCTCAAGGTTTCAGGCAAAGAGAACTGGGGCAAGATGCCGGGGGTCGTGGCCGCGATCGAGCACGCTCGCGGCAGCGGCGTGGAGGTTACGGCCGACCAGTATCCGTACATCGCGTCAGCAACATCGCTGGGGGCCGTGATTCCGCCGAAGTTCCACGAGGGCGGAACGGATGCATTCGTGAAGCGATTGCAGGATCCAGCGGTTCGTGCCCAGATCCGCGAGCAGCTCGCGGGCAACGAAGGTGAATTCGAGAACATGTGGCGTGGCGTCGGCGGCGCCGATGGCGTGATGGTGGTCTCGGTCCTGAATCCCAGCCTGCGTAAATATGAAGGCAAGACAGTCGCGCAGATCGCGAAAATGGACAACGAGGATCCGCTTGACGCGCTGATGGATCTCGTCGTCGCCGACCGTGACAACGTCGGCGCCGTGTATTTCAGTATGAGCGAAGACGACGTGAAGCTGGCGATGCGGCAGCCATGGGTGAGCGTGGGCACCGATTATGGCGAAGTGAATCCGACTGGTCCGCTGGGCGAGTCGAAATCACATCCCCGAGCGTATGGGAGCTTCGCGCGCATCCTGGGTAAGTACGTTCGTGAAGAGCACAATCTGCAGCTGGAGGATGCGATCCGCAAGTTCACCTCGTTGCCAGCGCAGCGCGAGAAGCTCGACCATCGCGGCTTGCTCCGGCCGGACTACTTCGCCGATATCACGATCTTTGATCCCCTGAAAGTACGCGATATGGCGACTTTTGAAGATCCAAATCGCACCTCGGTTGGTTTCGAATATGTGTTCGTCAATGGCGTGCTTGCGCTCGAGCACGATAAGGTGACAGGGGAGCTGGGCGGTCGTCCGTTGCGCGGCCCGGGTTACCTCTTCCGCGAATCGAATCCCGAGGGGCTGCCGCTGCGCGGCAAAATCCAAGGCGTGGTTACAGACGATGCAGGTTGGCCGGTGCCGCGGACAAAGCTCACGCTGACTGATGCAAATGGCAAAGTGCTGGCGGCCGTGAGCTCGAAGCGAGATGGCCGGTATGAGTTTGTTCTGGCGACACCGTGCAACGGATGCTCGGTAAACGCTGAACGCATGGGCTTCGCGGGACAACAGAGAAGCGGAGTGAACTACAACGGATCGAATTCTCTGTGGTTCAGCTTCGCTTTGGCGACCTCAAAGTAACGTCGCGTTCGTGTCGGAGGTGTTGTCCCCCCCAGTTATAATGTTCACCCTGCACAAAGGAATACAGTGAACCCGTGAACGAAATTACATCAGACGCATTGGTATTCTTTGGGGCGACAGGCGACCTTGCCTACAAACAGATTTTTCCGGCTCTGCAAAAACTGGCCAGGCGTGGCAAGCTGGATGTTCCCGTTATCGGCGTGGCTAAATCAGGTTGGAATCTGCAGCAACTGCAGCAGCGTGCCAAGGATAGCGTGGAAAAACACGGGGGCCTGGACCCCGATGGCTTTCCCAAGCTGATCGCCCGGCTGAAGTACATTGACGGCGACTACGCAAGCCCGGACACATTTCGCAGGCTACGACAGGAATTGGGCGCCAGTAAACATCCTCTGCACTATCTCGCGATTCCTCCGGCATTGTTTCCCGAAGTGCTGAAGCAGTTAAAGGCCTCCGGCTGTGCTGACGGAGGGCGAGTGGTCATCGAAAAGCCGTTCGGCCACAGTCTGGCCACGGCGAAAACCCTGAACGAGGTCGTTCACAGTGTGTTTGCCGAGAAGGATGTTTTCCGCATCGATCACTTTCTTGGCAAGAACACGGTGCAGAATCTCCTCTTCTTCCGGTTTCAGAACAGCTTTCTCGAGCCCATTTGGAATCGCAATTACGTGGAGAGCGTTCAGATCACGATGGCGGAGTCTTTCGGCGTGCAAGGCAGAGGGGCTTTTTACGATCAGACAGGCGCTATCCGTGATGTGGTTCAGAATCATCTCCTGCAGGTGTTGAGCAACATTGCGATGGAGCCGCCGCCTGGTCTCGGCATCGAAACTGTGCGTGACGAGCGCGTGAAGGTGCTCAGGGGAATTCGGGCTTTGGAGCCGCAAGATGTTGTCCGCGGCCAGTTCAACGGCTACCGCGACGAGCCTGGCGTGAAGAAGGATTCGACCGTCGAAACTTTTGTTGTGCTGACTCTCGGCATCAATTCCTGGCGCTGGAAGGATGTACCGTTTTACATCCGGGCGGGTAAGTCGCTGGCTGTAACGGCCACCGAGATCGTGGCAACGTTGAGACAGCCGCCGGCGATCTTTTCGCAAGCGGGCTTGCATCCCAACTACTTTCGATTCCGTCTGAGCCCAGGGCTTGCCATCGCCGTTGGGGCGCAGGTGAAAAAGGCCGGAAACACTCTCGAGGGAGAAGCGATTGAACTGGTGGTTTCCGAGAGTCCTGATCCCCAGGAAATGCAGGCCTATGAAGAGTTGCTGGGCGATGCCATGGCGGGGAACTCGTCACGCTTTGCCCGGCAGGACTATGTAGAAGAAGCGTGGCGCATCGTCGATCCGATTCTCGACAATGCCACGCCGGTTCACCCGTACGACCCAGGGACGTGGGGACCATCGCAGGCGCTGGCTCCGCCGGGAGGATGGGACGATCCGAAGTAGTCGCTCCAGGCCTTGCGCCAGCAAGGGGGGGCGAATCCAGTGAACCAGCCCGTATGAACCTCGCGATTCGTCCTGCGTGCTTGCCCGGGCACCAGGCTTTCGGCAATTCACCAACTTTGGTCTGCGCAAAATTCCGTGCATGTCGCGCAGCTGGCATCCCTTCCTGCTGGAGACAACCATCGCTGCTTTCAGTTTGCTGATCAATAACCAGTCGCACACAGGAGAGGTTTCGCCTGAGACCCCTCTGCTGTGGGTATTGCGGGATGCGCTCAACCTGACCGGCACGAAATATGAGTGCGGTATGGGACTCTGTGGAGCGTGCACGGTAGCGCAAGTTGCCGTTCAGAGGATAAGGAGTTTCAGACTTGGTGGTCCCAGAGGTCAGGCGTCGAAAGCTGTCGCCCCGACCGCCGTAATGGAAGGTGGGTGCGCCGCCCACCCGGAGCAGCGATCCGGAAGGTGCCCAGGTTCCTCAATTGTGCTTCACAAACGGCGCGTTCTTCTGGTTGGTGAGCGAGTTATACAACGTTTCGATAAACAGGTCAGTCGTGAGGGACTTGCTGGCGTATTGCTTTTCCCACGGCGCCAGGACTTTGTCCTTCTTGATCTGATCGAGGCCCTTGCCGGCGTTAAGTTCGTTTTGCACGGCAGCACTGGTCTCCTTGAGCATCCTGATGTACTCACGGACCTCATTCACACTCGAAAGTTCGCCGTGGCCGGGTATGACCTTGACATCCGCCGGTAACTGAGCGATCGCGCCTTCACAGGCGGCGATCATGCCCTGCACACTACCGCCGGCGGTCACGTCTATAAAAGGGAACCCGTAGCGAACGTAGTCATCGCCCATGTGTACGACATTGGCTTTCGGAAAAAAAATGATGGCGTCGCCGTCGGTGTGGCCGGCTGGATAGTGCAATGCCCGAATGTCTTCACCGTTCAAGTGAACCGTAACATCGTGATCAAAGGTAATGATGGGCAGCGCGGCTTTTTGCTCTGGCTTCTGCTCAAAGACCATGGCGCCGCCATTGCCGCCCTTGGAACCACTCTCCAAGCGCTTGCGCACATTATCCTGGGCAATGATGGTCGAGCCCTTGTTGCCAAAGGGCAGATTTCCTCCGGTATGATCACCGTGGTAGTGCGTGTTAATGACGAAGCGCACGGGCTTGTCGGTCACACCGATGTCTTTGAGGGCAGTGGCGATTTTGTCAGCCAGCGGGGCAAACTCATCGTCCACAATGACGATTCCGTCCTCTCCAACGGAGGCTGCAATATTCCCGCCAGCCCCCTGCAGCATATAAATGTTGCCGAAGACCTTCGTAACTTTGATCTGCACCTTGCTGAAGTCCTGTTGCTGTGCCAGGGCCAGGGACGTGAGACCGAGTACTGCAACCACTAACAGCTTTGGCATATGTAGTCTTCCTCAGTGGACAAGGCGGCAGATTATAGCATTCAAGTCCTGATCCGCGGGAGGCCGGCCAGGCCGATTGGGGTCTCGAGTCACGCCCGTAGGTGACCAAGGTCACTGATCAGGCGTACCGATAAGAGCCATAAAAGGAAATGTCCGCAATGGCTTCGAACGCCCTTTCGGTATCGGAGCCTGCCGCAGACCGCAGTTTGCGGGAAATTGATCGATTGCCCACAGCCCCCGCACCTGTGAACGGGACATGGAATTTTCAGGCTCCGCCACAAACATACTTATCGAGATCGTGTAAGCCCCAACCGGCAGGCCTGCCTTGGGCGGGAAAGGTGAATTTACCGATGGCAAACGATTTTCTGACGATTACCGACCACCGCACGGAGAACAGTTATGATGTGCCCATCGAGCACGAGACCATCCGTGCCATGGACTTGCGCAAGATCAAGACCAAGCCGGATGACTTCGGTCTCATGACCTACGATCCGGCGTTCATGAACACAGCCTGCTGCAAGAGCAGCATCACCTTCATTGATGGTGACAAGGGCATCCTGCGCTACCGCGGCTATGACATCGATGACCTGGCAGAGAACTGCACCTACTTGCAGGTAGCCTACCTGTTGCTGTATGGCGAGTTGCCCACGCCAGAGCAGGAAAGCCAATGGGTGTCGGAGATTACTCATCACACCATGCTGCATGAGAGCACCAAGCATTTTATGGATGGCTTTCGCCATGACGCCCATCCCATGGGAATACTGGTGAGCACACTGGCGGCGCTCTCAACCGTCTATCCCGAGGCAAAGCAGGTGCTGGACCCGGCAATACGCCAGCAACAGATCGTGCGTATTATTGCCAAGATGGCCACGATTGCGGCGTATGCCTATCGCCACAGGCGCGGCCAACCCTATATCTATCCCGACAACGATCTGTCCTACACCGAAAATTTCATGAACATGCTGTGGAGGATGACGGAGCCTAAGTATGTCGCCAGCCCGGTGCTGGCCCGCGCGCTCGACGTTCTCTTCATCCTGCATGCCGATCACGAGCAGAATTGCAGCTCGAGCACCATGCGCGTCGTCGGCAGTTCGCAGGCTGATCCTTATCTGGCTTGTGCAGCGGCGGCGGCGGCGTTGTCCGGGCCGCTTCATGGCGGTGCCAACGAAGAAGTCCTGCGCATGCTCGATGAAATCGGGTCGGTGCAAAACATCCCCGGCTATATCAAGCGCGTCAAGCAGGGCGAAATCAAGCTGATGGGTTTCGGCCATCGCGTGTACAAGAACTACGATCCGCGGGCTCGCATCATCAAGCAAGTTGCTGACCAGGTCTTCGAGGTCACCGGACGCAACCAGAAGATCGACATCGCCGTGGAGCTCGAGCGCATCGCGCTGGAAGACGATTATTTTGTGCAGCGGAGGCTCTATCCCAACGTCGATTTCTACTCAGGGATCATCTATCAGGCGGTCGGATTCCAGCCAGAGATGTTCACCGTGCTCTTTGCCATTCCACGCGCGGCCGGCTGGATGGCGCAATGGAAAGAACTGCTGGAGGACCCGGCGCAGAAAATCTCTCGTCCTCGACAGGTTTTCACCGGGCATGAACATCGCAAGCTCAAAGTGGGCAACGAGCATCAGGATGCCAGCAACGGCGCCCAAATCCTGGTTCACCAGTAGCTTTGCACGGGGACGGAACAAATTCCGTCCCCCAATCTTTGTTATCGGAAACTTTCCCATTACCGGGCATGCCATAGGCACCAGCGCAATGCCAGTGCGGGGAAATTCAACAGACGAAATCAAGCCGCGTGGACCGTACCGCGGCAGCGGATAAGACAACTTCCTTTTCGCCGGCCGTAAGCCGGTAGGATCGGGATTGTAGACTGATTATCCATCGCGCCGGCTGCCAGCGGATTTCATGCCGCGACGGGCTGCATGATTTGCCAGGTTATTGGCCTCGGCATTATGCTCCCGCTGAATGTGAGCGATGGAAAAATCAAGCGAGCGGGCGAGCTTCCGACAGGTCCAATTCAGGGAGTAGAGTCGGGGGCTGCGGCACCGGTACAATCCCATCATCTGCTTGACCACGATCTCAGAATCGGAATAGACGTGAAGCGCCCTCGCTCGGGTGTCGACCGCATGTTGCAGGGCTTCCAGCAGGGCGACATACTCCGCCACATTGTTGTCCTGGTGTCCTATCCATTTGGAAATTCGGACGGTTTCGCCGGTAGGATGCTCGATTACAAGGCCAATGCCCGAGGGTCCGGGATTTCCGTGTGAGCCGCCGTCGACATAGGCAATCAGCGAGGGCATCAGAGTGTGCAACTCCAAGATGCGGCAGCAAGTTTGATTCGTCAAGCACCTCTTGTGATTCCTCCTGATGCGCGGTCTCTTTCTGTGAAAAACTTGTGAAAGACTGGAGGCGCTGCGGGATTAGGGTGCAGAAAACAACTACCCATCAGCGACTTACGAAGCAAGGTTGAGGCATGAAAATAATCGGCGTTTGCACCAGTCTTGGGCGTTGACAATTGAACATTCTGTAATAGGATTCACTGCGTCGACGGTCGAAAGGGCTGGCTTCTAAATAAGTTGCCGATCCAAAGTAGACTGGGTGATGCGTCCAGCGGGGTGACCCGAGGGACGACCGAACCCGAAAAAACCGACAGCGTTGCGAGACTGCTGCCGGGGTTTGGAACTGCGAAAGCAGTGATCGCACCGAAGGCTGTGATGGTACATGCGTCCACGCTGTTGACTCCCTCGCAGGAGTTGGCGGCTAGAGCATAACCAAAGTCACAGCCTTTCCTATTGCTCGCGATTCAGCGAGCCCGATTTTCGAAAAACCGCAGCCCAGAATTTGGTTCTAGTCCGAGGGTGCCTGGTCTTAAGGCCTTGCTTCGATGGGCCGGGAGCCGAGTCCCAACAAAGCTGCCCGCAAGCGTTTATGCTCTTGCAGAAGCCTGAGATATGGCGCTTCTTCTAGCGCCGCTTTTGCCCGGATGATTCTGACGAGCTGCCTTTTCTCACCATCTTCCCAGCTCCTCAGATCGGGAAGCAACGACAACACGCAGGCGAAATTCGAGAGCGCATGCTTCTCCAGCGCACTCCATCGGCTGAGGTTGATGCCAAGAAGTTCTACCAGGCTTTGCGACGCGCGCTCGCGCATCTTGCCAATATCACCACCGAAGTTCTCGGCCATGTGGCGTTGTACCGCAAGCAGGATGTTCCGCGTTGAAAACGTATCCCAGGCTCCCGGAGGCCGATCTCCAAACTCATAAAGCACATGGCCAGCGGCCAGCCTGCGCAGGGTTCGAGGCGGAGTTCGATGCTTAGGGTTTTTCTTGATCGTTGCCTCCTCTTTGCGAGCGAGTTTCAGCAGGTCAGGACGACCCGGCCGGAAGCCAAGCTTGCGATAGAACCAGAAAGCGCCCGACGCGATGGCTTCTTCGTTCTCATGGCCGAGTTGGTAGGGATAGACGGAGAAACAGGTTGCTCCAGAGATCCGGTTTAACAGATGAAGGATTTTTGCGTAGATCCAGGCGGTTTCCCCTTCGCGAAAGGCGTAGAAAGTATTGAAGCCTATTTCGAGCCACTCGAAGAGGCCAATTGCCTCGATGTAATTAACCGGCACGCCATTCTTCAGAGTGAATCCCGCATAATAGGCCCGCAAGGGAAGACGCCACATTGGAGACAAACCCCAAAGAAAAATCTGCACACCGCGCCCGGCATCGGCTTCATACACGTCGCGGGAATTTCCGCGCGTTGTGCCATGCAATTCACGATAACGAATCGTGACCGCGTTTCGCACGAGGTCCAGTGCTGCCTCGCCTTTTCGAGGTGAGAGCCTGCGCAATGGCAACCCGACCGAGCGCAGTTCATCTGCCAAAGAAACCTGTTTGCGCTGGATGAGCGCCGACTCATGACAGAACAGAGGAACTCCGGGATCGCAGGCGAAGGTGCGACTGGCGGAAGCATCCGGATTCCAGGTCACTTCGATGCCGAGCGCGTCATAAAGGGCAGTCTTTTGCAGAGGAGGAATCGTCAGCCGTTCCAGGGCCTGCACCAGCCACAACAACACCCTGGCCCTGCCTCCAGCGGCGCTTTCCATCATCCTGGCGTAAGGCGTGTCGGGTTCAACATAGGAGTCGTCCTCGAGCAACGGCAGCACGCCCGGCAGGATGGAAGACATGCGCTGGGATTGCTCCTCCAGGTTTCCTGCGACCCCTACGTCCTTCCCATGCCGCCGCACCAGCCAACGTACGATTTCGTAAGTCCAGGCATTGCGGAGGACAGTACCCCCGACGCCGGCGAATTCCTCGTCGTCGAAAAGGCTCATGTTAGCGCCCGAGGACTGCAGGCGATGGACCTGGTTCGGGATGTCTCTCAACGATTTGTCTGCCAGGGTCGCAACGCGTGGACCTTGTGGGAAGGCGCGCAAAAAAAGCAGTGTGTCGTGAAAGCGAAGCAGTGACTCTGCATCGGGGAATCTCCAGCCCCGCAACGACTGCAACAGCTTTTCCGTGCGAGTTGCGCAGCCTTTGCCGTACTGTCGCTTTGTGTCCTCCAGGGAGTCCAGGAGAGACGACAGGCGTTTCTTCATTCTTCCCTCGGCACAGCTTGAATCGGGCAATGCGCCAGTGTATCGCGGCACTTCCGGTCCTCGTGGAATCCGCGGGAGTTCGAGCAATGTGGTATGCCGGCCGCAACGATGCCCACACATACGGTGTTGGCGAAGCACGCTGTGGGCGCCGCCTGTTTGGCATGGCTCCTGCACCTCGGGTCTGCACCTGCACTGGCTCAGGCAGAATGCCCCGTGGACCACGATCCATCCATCCGCCGGCAATACCGCTTCACGGGTTCAGGAGCCGTATGAGGTAACCTGTCGCCGCGCCCTTGACCCGTGGTCATAACTCTTTCTTGTTTCAAACGAAGAAAGCGCAACTAATTAATAATAAATGGCTAATCTCCTATCGTCAGGTCCATCGCCGACTCTTGTAACTCACCAATATACCGCTCGAAAGGGCGAACTAATTTCTTAGTTACTTTTGCCAGCCTTCTGCGTCGAATAGATTGTCAGCGCTCTAGGAAAGGAACTCACCGTTGCCGCGGAGACCGTCAGCCACTCTCACCGAAGCTGAACTACGACTGATGAACGTTCTCTGGGATCACGGCCCGTGCACGGTGCAGCAGGTGCTCGACGGCCTTCCGGGCCCTACTTCCCTAGCCTACAACTCGGTCCTTACCACTATTCGCATCCTCGAGCGGAAGGGATACCTGAAGCACAACAAGGATGGCCGTGCGCACGTTTATAGCCCAGTCGTTCAGCGGGCAGACGCCACGCGGTCGGAGGTACGTCACCTGATGAAGCGGTTTTTTCAGGACTCGCATGAGCTGCTGGTGTTGAATATTCTCGAAGACCGCAACATCGATGCCGAAGAGCTGAAACGCTTGCGGCAGGTGCTGGATGAATACGAGAAGGGAGCGGACGCGAAATGACCCTTCCCGAGAGCCTACACCTGTCAGTCCAGCTCTCCGCAAGTCAACTGTTGAATTCCGTCGCGCAAGGGATCGCGATTGCTTTCTTTGCCTGGGCGGTTCTCCGCCTCGTGCCTCGACAGGGTGCCGTGACTCGCTTCGCAGTCTGGTTCTCTGCGCTCATGGCCATTGGGGTCTTGCCGATGGTCGGCCTGTTGACTTCTGCCAGTGGTGTCGCCGGGGAACGTGCCGCGTCCGCGCTGACCTTGCCGGGCGCGTGGGCGATTTACGTGTTTATGGTGTGGGTTGCAATAGCAGCTGTAGCCCTGCTAAAGCTCGTGATTGGGCTCGCCCGGCTGGTGATGCTGCGGCGCGCATGCGAGATCGTGCAACCGGAATCGCTCGACCTCGTCTTACAGCGGACTCTCGAAGAGTTTGGAGCGGCCCGCCGCGTGACGGTGTGCAAATCAGATTCACTTGGTGTTCCCGCGGCGATTGGTTTCTTCAAACCGGCAGTTGTTTTTCCATCATGGGCCATGGAGGAACTCTCTGCTGAGGAACTAAATTCCATCTTGTTGCACGAGTTGGCGCACTTGGCGCGATGGGATGACTGGACCAATCTCGCCCAAAAGTTCCTCCGCTGTCTCTTTTTCTTTCATCCTGCGGTGTGGTGGATTGAATCGAAGCTTTCGTTGGAACGCGAGATGGCCTGTGACGACATCGTACTAGCCCGCACTTCCAACCCGCGAGCCTACGCCGAGTGTCTGGTCTCGTTGACCGAGAAGGGGCTGCTGCATCGTGGATTGGCCCTAGTACAAGCTGCGATTGGTCGTGTTCGCCAGACTACATTGCGGGTGACGGAAATTCTCGACAAGAAACGGTCGGGGGCAACCCGGGTCTACAAACCGGTGCTGAGTTTGCTGGGCGCCTTCTCCGTGGGGTGCTTGGCACTCTCGCCATACGCGCCGACCCTGGTAAGCTTCGCAGGCAGTGAGCCGATGACCGCTATATCCGCAGCTGCGAACCTCACGCCGGTCTTGCCTCAGGATCCGAAGCATCTTGACCGAAATGGTGAGATGCAAGCTGTTCAAGCCGCCAGGATCACCAGTGCGGCCTTCCGTGCTGCGACCGACTCGCGTCGTCACAGGGTCGCAACACCGCCTGCACGGAGCAGCCTTACAGTGACACGACTTACCTTCGCCCGAACGATACCGGCACAGTTTGCGCCGCCGCAGGCGGCCGTCGCGCCGGCCGTCGTTCTGGTTGTAACGCACGATGGCTTCTACAACGCCAATGGCCAGATGCTCGTTACCGTGAGCGTCTACCGCTTCACCGCGCTGCGTCCGGGCGTCGACCGGGGTATCAACCCAAAGAAAATTTAGTGGGAAACGTCCGTGCCAAACGCGGAGTCCACCACAAGAAACTAATTATTTAGTTTGAGGAGGAGAAAACAAGAAATGAGAACCTGGATCAACCATAAATGGAATGCAGCCGGCAAGCGAGCGGTAGTGGCGGCACTTGCGATCGCGTTGACAGCATCTTTTGTCACCTACGAATCCGTCCGGCCTTTGCATGCCGCCGCAGGCGCAACATCGAATGCGGCTCCGCTGGACACCAACAAGATCGCACCGCTTCTGTCGCTCGACGAGGCAATGGAGACGGTTGCGGCACGAGTAACCCCGGCGATCGTCAACGTGGCTGTTACGGCCCGCGTCAAGCCACAGCAAATCATGCAGCAGGGCAGCGACGATAATGGCGATGACGATGGCAGCCTGCGGCAATTCTTCGGCATGCCGTTCGGTGGCAATCCTTTCGGACGCCGCATGCCGCAACAGCCACAGATCGCGCATGGAATTGGCAGTGGAGTCATCATTTCGCCTGATGGATATATCGTCACCAACAACCATGTGATCGATGGCGCCACCGAGATTCGAGTCACACTCAGCGACCGCCGCATTCTGAAGGCCAAGCTGGTCGGCGCCGACCCACTCACCGATCTGGCGGTCATCAAAGTCGATGCTAATGACCTGCCTAACATTCCAATGGGCAACTCTGCGGAGCTGAAGCCGGGCCAGACTGTGCTGGCATTCGGCAACCCCTTCGGTATGCGGTTCACAGTGACGCGCGGCATCGTCAGCGCCCTGAATCGTCCAAATCCCTACTCCGATGACGCGCGCAAGCCGGGACAGTTTATCCAGACCGACGCGGCCATCAATCCCGGCAACTCGGGAGGTCCACTGGTGGACGCTCGCGGAGAAGTTGTCGGCATCAATACTTTCCTGATTTCGCCCTCGGGATCGTTCTCGGGAATGGGCTTCGCCATCCCGACACAGATCGTTCAGCCAACGGTCGACTCGATCATTCGCTACGGCAAGGTCAGCCACGCCTATATGGGCGTCGGGATCACCGACGTGACACCGGAGAATTCGAAGTTCTTTGACCTGAACGACAACAATGGCGCAGTGATCAGTCAGGTTGAACCCGGTTCCCCTGGTGCGAAGGCGGGTCTGAAGGTGGGCGACGTGATCACCGAACTCGACGGAAAGAGGGTGAGCGATGCCGGACAGCTTCAGATGGAAGTTCAACAGAAGCGTCCCGACACCACGATCACGCTGCAGGTGATGCGCGAGGGCAAGAGTATCTCCGTACCCGTAACGGTGGAGGCGATGGGAAGCCGCGACAGCAACGACAGGCAAGGCGCCAGCAGCGACAACGGCAAGCCGCGGTGGGGCGTGGGCATTGCCGACTTGACTCCTGATGTCCGTCAACAGCTGGGCGCACCCAAGGATGTCCAGGGTGCGGTGATCGAGCGCGTACAGCCAGGCAGCCCGGCCGACGACGCGGGATTGCAACCCGGCGACGTCATCATCGGCGTGAACCGTCACCAGACGCCGAGCGCGTCCGATGTGCAGAAAGCTTTGGCCAGCGTGCCCAAGGGGCAGGATGCCCTGGTACTCGTGTGGGCCAATGGCGGTAGCACCTTCCGAGTCTTGCACGCAACGCAAGGGGCCTAACTCGGCGGGATGCGCTGTACTTCTTCGAGCCCTCCTCCACACTCGAACGAAGTACAGCGCGGCTGTCGTCTCGGTGCTGCAGGCTTTCAGAGCTGCACCCGGCACGAGTGACCGACGGTACAGCTCCGATTCAAGAATTTGAGGCGCGGCGGGCCCCGAGGAGCCGCCAACCCCGAGTACGGCCTTAGCTCTTCGCCTTCTTTTCCACTTTGGCCCAGGTATCGCGGAGCGCGACGGTACGGTTGAAGACCGGGTGTTCCGTGGTGGTATCCGGATCGACGCAGAAGTACCCCAACCTCTCGAACTGATAGCGGCTGCCCGGCGCCGCGCCGGTCAGAGATGGCTCCAACCTTGCGTCGTTCATCACTTCGAGCGAGTTCGGATTGAGGTTGGCTGTGAAGTCCTGGCCTTCTTCCGCCTGGTTCGGATCTTCCTTGGTGAAGAGATTTTCGTACAGCCGGACTTCAGCCTTGATCGCATGCGCCGCCGAGACCCAGTGGATGGTCGA
>Ga0306926_10004033_pt1 | contig 15337 bp, 8 predicted proteins | sample flu12Cox44000178_FD_203759 | JGI IMG/M metagenome (GOLD analysis project Ga0306926, IMG submission 203759) | Lab enrichment of tropical soil microbial communities from Luquillo Experimental Forest, Puerto Rico - flux8day.12C.oxic.44.000.178 (v2)... | ecosystem: Environmental > Terrestrial > Soil...
TCTCGCTGTCTACGCCGCCGCCCATGAGGCGGAATGGCGACGGCTGGATGATCTCGTCAAGCGGCGCCGGCGGCTCTCCGGTGCCGAGATCGACGAACTGGTAGCGCTCTACCAGCAGACCGCCACGCACCTGTCCGCAGTGCAGTCGGCGGGGCAGGACCCCATCCTGGTTGCCGCGCTGTCCAGCCGTGTGGCGCGCGCCCGCGCCGCCGTGGTCGGCGCCAGCACGCCCGGGTGGAGCATGGTGACCCGGTTCGCCCTGGTCTCCTTCCCCGCGATGGCCTACCGGGCGCGCTGGTGGTGGCTGGGCACCGCGGCAGGCTCGCTCGTGGTGGCCTTCGTGATCGGCTGGTGGGTCGCCCGGTCCGCCCAGGTGCAGGCCGCGCTGCTGCCCCCGTCCCAGGTCTCGCGACTGGTCCACCACCAGTTCCAGCACTACTACTCCCAGTACGCGGCCACATCGTTCGCGGCGCAGGTCTGGACGCACAACGTCTGGGTCGCGGCGGAGTCGCTGATCTTCGGGATCCTGCTGGGACTGCCGACCCTCTGGGTACTGTTCGCGAACGCCTCGAACGTCGGGACCGTGGGTGGTCTGATGATCGCCCACGGCAAGGGAGTCCTGTTCTTCGCGCTGATCCTCCCGCACGGGCTGCTGGAACTGTCCGCGGTGTTCCTGGCGGCAGCGACCGGCCTGCGGCTGGGCTGGACCGTCATCGACCCCGGTCCCCGCCCGCGGGCCAGGGCGCTCGCCGAGGAGGGACGCGCGTCCATCACGATCGCGCTCGGCCTCATCGTGGTCCTGCTCACCTCCGGCCTCATCGAGGCCTTTGTCACCCCGTCGCCGCTGGCCACCTGGGCTCGCATTCTCATCGGGGTCGTCGCCGAGGCGGCATTCCTCGGCTATGTGATCGTGGCGGGCCGCCGTGCGCAAGCCGCCGGGCTGACCCCGGACATGGCCGAGGCGCCCGACGTCGCCCCCGTGGCCGGCTGACGCATCCCGGCCGGCCGTCTACCGCCTGTGTCCTCTCGCGGGCATGATAAACGCAGGGTAGTACCAGCTCAGAGGGGGAAGACTGATCAGGTAGAGCACATCCTGTGATCATCGGGGATTAGGGGAGAATCGGCCCGAGAACGGGCCGAAGACAGAAGACGTGTGGATGGAAAGTGACACCACCCGAAGAATAGTTAGGTCAGCCGGGCGCCACAGTGCAAGGCATTCATGCCCTCTTGACACCCGTTACGGAACAGGTGCCCGAGGGCGAATAGAGCTTCAACTTCGGCGCTTGTTTAGCCGGTGCACTGCCTCCACCTGGGTCACGGTGGCACCGGCAGCTCTTACGTTGGTGCTGGGAGGCATATTCCTGGGCCGAGCTTCGATGTGGACGGACGAGGCCGCAACATGGTTCTCCTCGATTCAGCCCGTCTCCCACTTCGTCAGGAACTCGACATACGTCGATGTCGTGTTCCTCCCGTATTACCTCTTCATGCACTTTTGGCTCGGGGTAAGCCAATCTCTGTGGTGGATGCGCCTGCCCTCGCTGCTCGCTGGCACAGCCACCATTGCAGCGCTCGTCTTGTTGGCGCGTCGCTGGCTTCCACTCGGCTGGTCGGTGCTGGCGGGCCTCCTACTTGCCCTCAATCCGCTGTTCGCGGAGTGGACGATTCAGGCGCGTCCCTATACGGCAGCTACGCTGTTCGCCGTCCTATCCACGGCAGCGCTGGCGAGCGCCATCGATCGCGGGGGCACGCTCCGATGGGTGCGCTACGGTCTCGCCAGCCTAGGCATGCTACTCCTCCACCTGGTGGCGGTCTTCGTCCTGGCCGCTCAGCTTGTGGGCGTTGCGATCGTTCGCCGGCGATCCGCTTGGGCAGGCATGGCTCCCACGCTCGGATGTGTCGCGGTTGCCGTGAGCCCACTTGCGGTGATCGCCGCGAGCGAGACAAGGCAGATCTCGTGGATCCCGCCGGTCACTCCCCTCACGTTCCTCCACGCACTGGCAGATGTCTCAGGGGGGCGCGCCGAGGCCCTCGCGCTGGTGATCTGCGGCATCATCGTGGCGGCAACCGTTGTCTCCACGCCTCCTAGCAGTAAGAGAGCGCTCGGCTTCGCCCTTTGCCTGGCCTGGGGCACTGTGCCAGTCTTGTTGCTTGTCCTTGTCTCGTTTCTGCGCCCCCTCTACGTCGCTCGGTACGCGGTGGTGTCTCTGCCAGGTGTTGCACTCATCGAGGCCATGGGCGCATGGCGTGCCTGGACGATTCTCACTGCGCCAGGCAGGACCCGCGGAACGCCCGGCCCAGGGACGCAGGCACCGACCGCACTCGGGTCCGCCCGCCAGCGGTGGGCCTTCGTGACAGCGACGATCGCCGGTGCTGCGGCCTGTGTTGCCGGGCTCGCGCTCCTAGCTCATACCAGCCATGTGCTCCGACAGCGCTATGTCTACGACGACTACCGCTCCGCTGCGGCCGTGCTGAGCAGTGATCTACTGGAACGCCCGGCACCGGTCGCGGTCATTCCCAACTGGTCGGGCGTTGGTTTCTCGTACTATGCCACTCCGCCGGCAATGGCCCATGCGCTAAGCGGACAGGCGATTCGAGCCTACAATCGGCATTTGCTCGATTGGCAAAAAGTCACGTTGGGTTCGGGAACTGGAGAGCCGCTCCAGCGCAGCAGCGTTGTCAGCTGGCCAATCGGAGCGAAGCCCGACGCGCCTCCAACTCGATGCGCAGTTGGATGGGTGATAGGAAGGGGCGTCGCGCCTTCAAGGACCTTCATCATCGACGGTTCCAGCTGTCGGCTGTCCCGGGTCCACTATTACGGTCTGGCATGGGTCGCGTCGGCCGGTGGATGAGCACATTTAACATCAGAGAGAACGCTATCCGGGCGCGAGCATCCCGGAGGCGCCTCGACGGAATGCGGCGATGGCGGCGGGCCTGCTTTTGTCGAGCCGCCATGTATGAAGGACGTTTTCGTCGTACCAGATGATGCCCAGAAGGTGCGAGGCCCGGGCCCCGGCGAACAAGTTGGCGATCTGTTGCACCTGGCCGCTCTGGTTGGGCACGGCAGTTTCCGTAAGCAAGATCGGGTCACCGGTGAAGCTTCGCACCGCAGTGATCGTAGGAACAAATTCTTCCTGGAACGTGACTTTCGGGCTGAAGTAGTAGATGTCCAGTCCAACCCAGTTGACATACGCCCCACCCGGCCACCATGGACGCAGCGCTGGGCCGACCCGCGAATCCCCTGGAGTGTTGCGCACAATCACCCAGACCCAGATGGCGTTTCCCGCTCCATGAGCAGCGAATACCTGGTGGATATGCCGCCACGCGGCAACGAATACGCCAGGTGGAACGTGGCGATATCCCCACGAATACCACGAGCCATTCATCTCGTGCCCGAACGAGAGCCCGACGGGGCCGCCGAGCGCACGTACCGCCGCAGCAGCCTGGCTCAGGTAGCGGTCATACCGGCCAGCGGCAATGGCCCCGACAGCGACCCGACGGGGTTGAAGCTGGATCAGTGGGAGGATCCCCTGGGCCAGCAGCGCCCTGGCCCAGGAGGACGGAAATGGCTGCCCAAACGCCTGATAGCTCTCAACGATTCCCGGCGTAACACCTGTAGTTTGCTCGAACGCATTCAGCGGGTCCTGGCTCATGACGGTGAAAGCCGCGCCCACATAGTGGCATCTCGCCTGGCACACGGTCACTCTAGCCGGAGCCGGGGCGGTAGGCTTGGCCAGCTGCCAGCCGAGGAGTGCGGCGCCGGCGAGGGGCACCAAGATGGCGAGCGCAATGCCTGCTTGCCGCTTCATGAGAGAACTCCATCCGGATCGGGGAGCATCGGAGGTGGTTCTGGCGCCGGTGCATGTGCTGGCACATTCATACTCCGGCCCAGTCTGCCGGGTAGTCCACCGCTGCTTCAGGAAGGTCGCCATCCCGTGCAAGCGGGCTGCCGGCGTGGCAGGAAGCACTCCGTGTCGGGGCGCAGCGTCCAAAAGCCCCTGAAAGACGGAGCAACCGAGCGGACCGTAGCATCATGCGAAGCCTGTCTGCCTTAGCGACTTGGTACTTGACGCCGGTGTTCGGCGTGGGACAGCCTGATCTACAGGCCGCTGACCGCCAGCGGCCCGCGATGTGCTAACAACGGCCGTCTCGGACTCCGAGTGGTCTTGATATTCCCAGGGTCACGGTGCCGACCCACGGCGGCTTGCCGCATGTGATCCTTCGCTATTCGCGAGGGTGGCACCCTCCCTGCGCTGGCGGAAGGGGGACGTCACGGCGCCTGACCCGGAGGTTGATGACGTCATTGGGCAGATCGCTCATGTTGTCAGCCAGCAGCACTGCATCTTGTTCCTTGGTGCCGGCGTTCACGCCCCGCCGTCTGATCAGTCACGGCTTGAGTACCCGCCCGAGCAGCGCCCGCCGGTTGGCGCTGCTCTCAGCCAGAAGCTCGCGACCGACTGCAACCTTTCAGGGCGGTTTCCGAACGAGGACGCGACAAACCTTCAGCGGGTGGCACTGTTTTACGAGATCGCACGGTCGCGCCACCAACTCGTGGACGCCGTCAAAGACGCGGTCCAGACGGGCAAGCGCCCATCGCCGATGCTGAGGGCACTTGCCGAGATGGGTTTCCCGCTGGTGATCACCACGAACTACGACCAACTATTCGAGCACGCGCTGTTCGCCGCCCAAAAGCAGCCACGTGTGACGGTGTATACGCCGAACCTCGAGCCGACGACCGACTACCGCGACCCGACGGCCGAGAGTCCTGTCGTGTTCAAGATCCATGGTGACATCCTGCGCCCGGAGACGATCGTTATCACCGACGAGGATTACATCCAGTTCGTTCTACGGATGTCCAGCAAGGATCCATACGACCCGGTTCCCTTGACGCTTAAGTACTACCTGACGGGCTGGACCACGCTGTTTGTTGGGTATAGCTTGCTTGATTACAACCTTCGCGTGCTGTTTAAGACGCTTCGTTGGAAGATTGACAGTGCGAGCGTGCCCGATATGTATTCCGTTGATTACCACCCCGACCCGCTGATCTTTGATGTTTGGCACAACCAGCGCCGGTATGTGAAGTTCATCGCGCAGGACGTCTGGGCATTCGTGCCTCAGTTGTACGAGCGCGTTCTCGGGAAGGAATTTCAGCCATTACCGTCGTGACCGAGCTTGAGGCAGCGGTTCCAAGTATCCCGTACCGCGGGATTCATCCGTTCCGCTATATCGACCACGCGATCTTCTTTGCGCGCGAGGAGGAGACACGTCGCCTGGCCAGCCTTGTCTCCGTATACCGGGGCGTATTGCTCTATGGCGACTCCGGCTCGGGCAAGTCCTCCCTGGTCAACGCCGGCCTGATCCCTGAAGCTATACGACTCGGCTTTGCCGCCGAGCGACTGCGCGTGCAGCCGCGCGCATCCGAAGAGCTCGTCGTGGAGCGGATCCGTAGCGCGGACGACTACGAGCAGGAGCTGCTGCCTTCCATCCTTGCGCACGACGAGGAAGAGTTGGCGCGGACCGTGCTGGCGATAGACGCGTTCGAGGAACGCGTCCGCGCGGTGTGCCAGCGGCACCGGCCACTATTGATCTTCGACCAGTTCGAAGAGATCGTGACCCTGTTCGACGAGGCCAGGGCCCCTGACGCACAGCGGCGTCTGGTCGAGCTCCTCGTTCGGCTGTTGCGCGGGTCGCTCCCGGTCAAGGTCCTCCTCTCCTTTCGCGAAGACTATCTGGGCAAAGTCAAGGAGCTGCTGTCGGCCTGCCCGGAGCTCGTCGACCAGGCGCTGCGCATCACCCCGCCAGCGTCCGACGCGCTGCTGACAATCATCAGGGGCCCGTTCGAGCGTTATCCCGATCATTTCGCGCGCCAGCTATCCCGGACCCTCGCCGACCGTCTGGTGACGGTGCTGGCGGAGCGCTTCGGCGCCGGCGACGTCAGCTTGTCCGAGGTGCAGACGGTCTGCTTGCGGCTGTGGCAAAGCGACAACCCGGAGGCGCTACTCGCCGAGAAGGGCCCGCAGGGACTTCTGGAGGACTATCTGGGTGAGGCGCTCGACGGCATGCCGACTCAGCTGAGGCCCGCCGCGATTGCTCTGCTCGGGCAGATGGTCACCTCGGCCGGCACACGCAACGTGATATCGGCCGGCGACCTGTTTCAGCGCGTCCAGGAACAGGAGGGCCATATTACGCTGGGCCTGCTGGAACAGGCGCTCGAGAGCCTTAGCCAATCGAGGCTTGTGCGCCGAGAGCGCCGCCGTGATCTCGACCTCTACGAGATAACCAGCGAGTTCCTGGTCCCCTGGATCAGCCGCCGCCAGGACGAATTCCGCCAATTGCAGAGCCGTCGCCGGGAACGCCGCAAGCTGCTCATCCTGGGATCGATCGCCGCAGCACTCCTCCTTGTAGTGGCGGTCGTGACGCTGCTCGCCCTGAAGGCAATCCGTTCCGGTCATGTGGCAACCCATCAACACGCCATCGCTCTGTCCCGCCAGCTCGCCGCCGAAAGCCTCACGATCGATTCGACCAATCCCGTGACGGCGCGGCGGCTCGCCGTCGCTGCTTGGCGCGTCGCTCCTATCGACCAAGCCAGCTCTGTCATGACGTCCCTGCTGACTGAGCAAGAACAAGACGGCATCCTTCCCGCGGATTCGGCCGGCGTGCTAGCAGTGGCGTTCAGCCCGGACGGCAAGCTGCTCGCCAGCGCTGACGGAGCCGGTACGGCTCGGCTGTGGGATATATCCACCGGCCAGCCCCGGGGCAAGCCCCTTCTCGTTAACAACGCGCTGAGCCCTGTGTACGGCGTGGCGTTCAGCCCGGACGGCAAGCTGCTCGCGACCGCCGGCAGCGACGGCAGGGTCCGGTTCTGGGATCCGGTCACCGGCCAGCCCCGGGGTAAGCCCCTCCGGGCTTCCGCCGGCCCCACGGGTTTCGTGAGGGGGCTGGCGTTCAGCCCGGACGGCAAGCTGCTCGCCACGGCCGGCGGCGACGGCACGGTCCGGTTGTGGGATCTGCGCACCGGCCAGCCCGTCGGCGTACCTCAGCGCGGCACCTCCACGTTGGCTGGTGTGAACGCGGTGGCGTTCAGCCCGGACGGCAAGCTGCTCGCCAGTGCCGGGAGCGACGGCACGGTCCGGTTGTGGAATCCGCATACCGGCCAGTCTGTCAGGGCACCCATCCGAGCCACCGGTCGCCTGAGCAGTGTGAACGGGGTGGCGTTCAGCCGGGGCGGCAAGCTGCTCGCCAGTGCCGGCAGTGACGGCAAGGTCCGGTTGTGGAATCCGCGCACCGGCAAGCCCGTACGTGCGCCCCTGCGCGTCACCAGGGCTTTGGGTGGTGTCAGCGAAGTGGCGTTCAGCCCGGACGGCAAGCTGCTCGCCATCGCCAGCAACGACGGCACGGTCCAGTTGTGGGATCCGGTCACTGGCCGGCCCCGGAGCAGGCCCCTCCGGGCTTCCGTCGGCCCGCAAGCCTTCGTAACCGGCCCGCAAGCTCTCGTGCCCGACGTGGCGTTCAGCCCGGACGGCAAGCTGCTGGCCAGCGCCGGCAGCGACGGCACGGTCCGCTTGTGGAATCCGGCCACCGGCCGGCCCCCCGGCGCACCCCTTCACGCCACTGGTCATGGAGCTTTTGTGAACGGGGTGGCGTTCAGCCCGGGCGGCAAGCTGCTCGCCACGGCCGGCAGCGACGGCACGGTCCGGTTGTGGGATCCGGTCAACGGCCAGCCCGCGAGCGCACCCTTGCGCGGCACCACCGCGCTAGCTGGTGTGAATGGTGTGGCGTTCAGCCCGGGCGGCAAGCTGCTCGCCAGCGCCGGCAGCGACGGCATGGTCTGGTTGTGGGATCCGGCCACCGGCCGGCCCGCCGGCGTATCCCTTCACGCCGCTGGTCATGGAGCTTTTGTGAACGGGGTGGCGTTCAGCCCGGATGGCAAGCTGCTCGCCACGGCCGGCAACGACGGCACGGTCCGGTTGTGGGATCCGGCCACCGGCCAGCCCCGAGGCAAGCTCCTCCATGTCACCACTCCTGCGTTGGGTGGTGTGAACGGGGTGGCGTTCAGCCCGGATGGCAAGCTGCTCGCCACCGCCGGCAGCGACGGCACGGTCCGGTTGTGGGATCCGGCTACCGGCCAGCCCGTCGGCCTGCCTCTTCACGCCACCGCCACCTTGGGTGGTGTGAACGGGGTGGCGTTCAGCCCGGGCGGCAAGCTGCTCGCCAGCGCAGACAGTGACGGCACGGTCCGGTTGTGGGATCCGCGCACCGGCCAGCCCGTCGGCGCACCCATCCCAGCCACCGGTCGCCTGAGCAGTGTGAACGGGGTGGCGTTCAGCCCGGACGGCAAACTGCTCGCCGCTGCCGGCAGCGATGGCACCGCCCGCTTGTGGCAGGTGTCGCTATTTGCGCGTCCTTACGCGGCACTCTGTACCGACGTGGGGTCACCAACACCGCAACAGTGGCGTCAAAATGCCGGCGGCGAGCCACGACCTGAGGTCTGTGCCTGACCCTAACCATCCAACTCCCGGTCAGGGTTAAAGCCCATGGATTGACGTAATATGCCTTGGGTACGGCAGGATTGAGCGTTATCTGGATGCGAGCATCCCGGCGGCACCTCGACGGAATGCGGCGATGGCAGCGGGTCTGCTTTCGTCGAGCCGCCACGTCTGACTGCCATTTTGGTCGTACCAGATGAGGCCCAGAAGGTGCGAGGCCCGGGCCCCGGCGAACAGATCGGCGATCTGCCGCGCCTGGCCGCTCTCGTTGGGCACGGCCGTTCTTGTAATCAAGATCGGGTCACCGGTGAATCTTCGCACCGCAGTGATCGTAGGAACAAATGCTCTCCGGAACGTGACTCCCGGGCTGACGTAGTAGATGTCCAACCCAACCCAGTCAACATACGCCCCACCCGGCCACCATGGACGTGGACCCGGAGCGACTCTCCGATCCCCGGGAGTACCCCGGATCCGGGCAACCGTCCACACCCAGATGACCTTGCGCGCCCCAACCGCAGCGAATACCTGGTGGATATGCCGCCACGCGGCGACGAATACGTTAGGTGAAACGTGGCGATATCCCCACGGACTCCACGAGACATTCATCTCATTCGCGAACGAGAGCCCGACGGGGCCGCCGAGCGCACGTACCGCCGTTGCATACTGGCTCAGGTAGCGGTCATACCGGCCAGCGGCTATGGCCCCGACAGTAACCAGACGGGGGTTAAGCTGGATCAGCGGCAGGATCCCCTGGGCCAGCAGCGTCCCGGCCCAGGAGGACTGGAATGGCTGCCCAAACGCCTGATAGTTCTCAACGATTCCCGGCGTAACACCTGTAGTTTGCTCGAACGTATTGAGAAGGCCTTGGTTCGTGACGGTCATAACCATGCCCACATAGTGGCATCTCGCCAGGCACGCAGCGGATCTAGCCGAAGCCGGGGCGGCAGGCTTGGTCAAATACCAGCCGAGTATTGCGGCGGCGGCGAGGAGGGGCACCATGATGGCGAGCACCTTGGCTGCTTGCCGCTTCATGAGAGAACTCCATCCGGTTCCGGGAGCATCGGAGGTGGTTCTGGCGCCGTTGCGTGTGCTAGCACTTTCATACTCTCCGGCCCGGTCTGCCGGGTAGTCCAGCGCTGCTTAAGGAAGGTCGCCGTCCCGTACAAGCGGACTGGGCGCAGCACGAGCGTGGTCCACAGGACCCCCGTCGGGTACAGAAACAGCGACCCAATGCGGAACCAGACGCTGTCATCGCTCCTGCGCACGGAGAGGGTGCGAACACTAACGAGATAGCTCCAGGAGATGGCGGCCATCAGGATCAGCTCAAGAGTACGCCCTGACAGTGGCCAGGTTGCGATCAAGATGATCGGGACGGCAGCTGACATGAAGCTCGTGTACCAGACCAGGAGCGTCCACCAGAACCCGTATGACTTTACGTCCAGGTACCGGAGCCGCCAGCAGTTACGAATGGCCGAACCACGAGCCCACCGTACCCACTGCCTGAAATGGTGCGACAGCTCTTCCGGGTGCATTGGTAGAGAGAACGCGGATAGTTGCTGTACTGTCCTGCCGTATGCTCGGCTGAAGAGTGTAAGCGCCGCATCATCGCCAAGCTTAATAGGCCTGCCGAGGAAGGTTTCGCCGACGTAAGCCGGGACGATTTCCCGAATGATCCAGGCGCGGTATAGAGCGAAGGTTCCACGGTTAACTAGAACGTCGCCAAGCATCGATTGCGTGCCCCACACCGTCAGCTGATTGTAGGTGTTCCTTATAGCGACGGAGCGGGTCAGCCAGTTCACGTACTTGTTGAAGTTTTCCTCTACGCCTGCTACGGACATAATGCGGGAGTCCGCAAAAGGTTTCAATCCTTCCTCAACCGCCCGGTGCTCCAGGGTCGTGTCGCTGTCCACGGTAATAAATATGTCCGCCTCCGGGTGATTCACGAACACTACCGACTGGGCAAACTTCTTCCCACCGTTCTCTTGCAGCCGGGTCCACTCCACTCTCACCCGGCCGGGACACTGCCTCGGCCAATAGTCGCGAAGAATCGAATAATCGGCGGACGGACCGTCCTCGACGACATGGATCACGTCGGGTTGCCGGGACTGATTGACCAGTGACCACAGGCATCGATCGAGGAGCATTGGGTGCTCGTTATAAACGGGAACAGCCACGACGACGCACAAGCGGTCAAGTGCCTGGCCTTGCTCGGCCGTGGTCGTGAAGACCCTACCGAACCAGGATGTGACGAGCGGGACCACCCGCATTACGAATCCGATCCCCCAGATCGGAACTAGCGGCAATACGTGCTTGGTGAGGAGGAAGTGCCGGGCCGCAAAGAAGGCCACTGTTGCCAGCGTCAACGCCACCCACAACGGGTTCCGAGAGGTAACGTAGGAGACCGCTGGGACATCGTAGGTGCCGCTCAGGGCTCCTGGAGCGGCTTGTTCCTCCTCCAGCAGTATCGCATCACGACGAGGAGGATCAAGGTGGCCGCGGCGCTGCCCGCCGTGGCGAATATCAGGTACATGCCCAAGCGCATAACCGACCCTACGTGGAACGTTGATTAGGGCTTTTACCTCATTAACTCGCATACCGGCACACTCGCTATACGTGAGCCACGTGAGCCGCCAAGGTGGTCTCGGCTGCTCAGCCCACTTATAGAGGAGGGGCGACGGGGGGCGCCTGATACACCGGTCCCGGTTACATCCCGGCCGGGGACACAGTGAGTCGTATCGACTGGGGTGTCCCGTTTCGCATACAATGTGACGGCCTGTTCCGGCCTGCCCTCGTAATCGGAACCGTAACGATCGTTGCGAGGTGCGACCGCAACTTCAGCCGGGCCATCTGCTCTCGGACCGGACATCGCGTCACCCCCCCGTCATGCAGGACGTTTTACCCGTCAAATAACCAGGTTTAACTAACCTCACAAGAAGCCCTCACGGAAACGCGGTCCGGCGGCGGCCAGCCAAGGCTTACAGGACCCGATCGAGAAAACGGCCGGGCACAGCGGGCCAACGACATACGCGCCGTGATCAGAGGCGGCCGGCGGCCTTGAGGCCTAGGTAGGCGTCGGCGAGCGCGGCGGGCAGCCGCTCGGGCGGCGCGTCCACCACGTGCGCGCCCCGCCGCTGCAAGAGCGCCGAGACCTGCCTGCGCGCGGCCAGCGCCTGCTGCGCCGCCGCCGCGTCGTACACCGCGGCGGCATCGCTGCGGCCGGAGGACATCGCGTCGAGCGCGGGATCGGCCACCGCGGCGACCACCACCTCGTGCCTGGCCGCCAGCAACGGCAGCCGGGGCAGCAGCCCCTCGGTGACCGCGGCCGGGTTCAGGTCGGTGAGCAGCACGATCAGGCAGCGGTGCCGCGCGGTGGTCAGCGCGGCGCTGCCCAGCGCCGCCGCGTCGGTTTCCACGAGTTCGGCCTGCAGCCCCGCCATGGCCTGGGCCACCGCCGACAGCACCGCCGAGCGGGGCGCGCCCACGACCCTGGCCCTGACCCTCCGGTCGAAGGCCAGCATGTCCACCCGGTCGCCCGCCCGGGAGGCGAGCGCGGTCAGCAGCAGGGCGGCATCCATGGCGGCGTCCAGGCGGGGGACACCGCCGACCCGGCCCGCGGAGGTCCGCCCGGTGTCCAGCATGATCAGGAGCTGCCGGTCACGCTCGGGGCGCCAGGTGCGCACCATGACGTCCCTGAGCCGTGCGGTGGCCCGCCAGTCGATGGACCGCACGTCGTCGCCGATCACGTACTCGCGCAGCGAGTCGAACTCGCTGCCCTGGCCACGCAGCAGCGCGCGGTGCTGGCCGTCGAGCTGGCGCAGCCTGGACAGCTTCTCCGGCAGGTGCCTGCGGCTGTGGAACGGCGGCAGCACCCGGACCGTCCACGGAGCCGACCGCCTGCCCTGGCGCGCCGCGAGCCCGAGCGGCCCGAGCGAGCGGATCGTGACCGCCGCCGCGGCCTTGTCCCCCCGGCGGTCCGGGTGCAACTGCGTCGTCAGCGCGGCCCGCCCGCCCGCCGCCACGGTCAGGCGGGTGTGCGGGGGAGTGGCGCCCGCGCTCGGCTGCCAGGCATCCCTGACCACGGCCCGCAGGGCGCGCCGCGCCGGGTTGGCGATCTCGAGCTCGACCCACGCACGCTCGCCAAGCAGCACCCGGGTGTCGCCGGAGCGGGCCAGCCGGACCCCGCGCACCGGTGCCGCGAGTGCCACGTCGGCGGCGATCGCCGCCACCAATACCAGGTTCACGAAGATGATCAAGGTGGGGTTACGGAACGCGAGGATCAGCAGCGCGCCTGCGGCCGCGGCGACCGCGGCACGCCCGGTCAGCGCCATCGCGCGCCCCCGGCGGCACCGGCCCAGGTCACCGGGGAGCCCGTCCGGCTGGGAAGGGCCCGGGTCACCACGGGGCCCGGCCGCCTGGGAAGGGCCCGGGTCACCGGGACACCGGCCAGGCCCGCCGCGGCACCGGCCCGGCCCGGCCGGACGCAGGTCACCGGGGGACCTGGACCGAGCCGAGCACCGCGTCGATGACGCCGTCGGCCGTGGCACCTTCCAGTTCGGCCTCGGGCCGCAGCTGGATCCGGTGCCGCAGCGTCGGCCGGGCCAGGGCCTTCACGTCGTCGGGAATGACGAAATCCCTCCCCGCGAGCCAGGCCCAGGCCCGCGCGGTGGCCTGCAGCGCGGTCGCGCCCCTTGGCGAGACGCCCAGCCGTAGCGAGGGCGACTGCCGGGTGGCCCGGCACAGGTCCACGATGTACCCGGCCACCTCGGGCGCCACCTGGACGCCGCGCACCGCGGCGCGGGCCGCGGCCAGGTCGGCCGCGCTCGCCACGGGCCGGACCCCGGCGGCGGCCAGGTCGCCGGGGTCGAAACCGGCCGCGTGCCGCGCCAGGATGCTGATCTCGTCGTCCCGCCCGGGCACCGGCACGGTCAGCTTCACCAGGAACCGGTCGAGCTGCGCCTCCGGCAGCGGGTAGGTGCCCTCGTACTCGATCGGGTTCTGGGTCGCCGCGACCAGGAACGGCTCGGGCAGCGGCCGCGGGGTTCCCTCCACCGAGACCTGCCGCTCCTCCATCGCCTCGAGCAGCGCCGCCTGCGTCTTCGGCGGTGTCCTGTTGATCTCGTCCGCGAGCAGCAGGTTGGTGAACACCGGGCCCTCGCGGAACTGGAACAGCGCGGTCTTCGCGTCGTAGATCAGCGAGCCGGTCAGGTCTCCTGGCATCAGGTCGGCGGTGAACTGCACCCGGGTGCTGCGCAGCGACAGCGTGCCCGCTAGGGCGCGCACGAGCAGGGTCTTCGCGACCCCAGGCACGCCTTCGAGCAGGGCGTGGCCGCGGCACAGCAGGCAGATCACCAGGCCGGTGACCACGGAGTCCTGGCCGACCACGGCCTTGGCCACGCCCGTGCGCACCGCCTCAAGCGTCGCCCGCAGCTCCGCCCCCGGCAGGCCCGCCCCGTAGCCGACGCCGGCCCCGGAGCCCAGGCCGGCCCCGGAACCCCGGTCAGCCCCGAAACCCGCACCAGCCCCGGTATCCCCACCGGCCCCGGAACCCATCGGCGGCATGGGCGTATGGTTCCCCGGATCGTCATCCAGCCCGGTCAGGGGCGGGTTCTCCGCTGTCACAGGGTCAGCACCTGTCCCTCCAGAGCGTCCAGGTCGGCAGCCAGCTTCACGAGCGCCGCATCGTCACCCGGGACCGGCCCGAACAGGATGGCCCGGATCTCGCCGGAGTCGCGCCCGGTCCGGCTGGCCAGTTCCTGGCAGGCGGCGTCCGCCGTCACGTTGCGTGGGAGCCCGAGCCGGATCACGATCCGCCCAAGCGCCGCATCCCGCAGTGCGGCGGCGGCCCGGTCACGCGCCCGCCGGGACCGGTACAGCCTGCCATGGCCCTCCACAGTCTCGCAGGCCCGGACCACCACCGGCAGCGGCTCGGTCACCAGCGGGCCGAGGCGGCGCATCCGCCACAGCGCCAGCAGCACCACGACGACGCCCAGCTGGATCACCACGGCCCACACCTGGCCGGGGATCAGGCTGGTCAGGGAGTGCTGCCCGGAGTGGGCCGCGGCAGCGGCGGGCAGCAGGCCGGGCACGAGCCAGACGATCCGGGGGCTGGCCGCGAGCAGGTTCAGCGCGAGTGCGGCGTTGCCGCTGGCACCCAGGTTCGCGTTGGCCAGCGGGGTACCAGTGCCCAGCACGGTGACGATGTGCCGCGGGGTTGCGTAGCGCACCAAAAACGAGAAAGAAAACGGGCTGGCCTCCGACCGCGGATAGCAGCGGAACGCTCCGGGAGCGGCGGAGCGCAGCAGCAGCCCGCCCAGGTCCGCGCGACCGGCCGCGGCCGCGCCGGGCAGCCCGCAGCGCGGCGGCAGGTCGCGGACCGGCTCGGCCGGCCCGGCCAGCGTCACCGCCGGGGCGAGCGCAGCGAGTGCGTCGTGGCCGGGTGCCACCAGCAGCAGCCCGGCCCGCAGCCGCGCCAGTTCGGCGAGTTCGCCGCGGGACAGTTCCTGCGGGCTGGTCACGACCAGGGTGGTGCCGCGGGCCTGGGCCTGCGCGACCGCCGTGGCCACCGAGCCGGCCCGCACCACGGTCTGGCCGCGGTGCTGCAGCAGCGCCACCAGTGCGTGCGTGCCGGCCGGGCCGGTGTCGTTGGGATCGAGCGGCCCAGCCACCGGCGGCCGCACCTGGAGCAGGGCGACGATCAGCCCGCCGAGGAGGACCAGCAGCATCACCGCGACCGGGGCGCGCCACTGGCGCCAGCCCGTCAGGACGGGGCGGCCGTTCGGTCCAAGCGGGGCCTGCCCGGGCGGCCGGGCCACGGGCGCGCGCTGGGCGGTGCTGGTCACGGCGCCCCCACGGCG
>Ga0306926_10004035_pt1 | contig 15335 bp, 12 predicted proteins | sample flu12Cox44000178_FD_203759 | JGI IMG/M metagenome (GOLD analysis project Ga0306926, IMG submission 203759) | Lab enrichment of tropical soil microbial communities from Luquillo Experimental Forest, Puerto Rico - flux8day.12C.oxic.44.000.178 (v2)... | ecosystem: Environmental > Terrestrial >...
GGGCGTCCACAGATGAGTACATGCCCCAGTTATCTCTGCAATTTTCAAATCACGACGACGCGCGTGCCAACCCTGACGCGCTCGTAGAGATCGATCACATCCTCGTTGCGCATCCGGATGCAACCGGAGGAGACGTTGGTGCCGATGGTCCAGGGTTCGTTGGAGCCGTGGATACGATAGAGCGAGGACCCCAGATACATCGCGCGCGCCCCGAGCGGATTTTCCGGTCCGCCCTCCATGTGGCGCGGCAGATCGGGCCGCCGCGCGAGCATCTGCGTCGGCGGCGTCCAATCGGGCCACTCACGCTTCGCGGAGATCGACTTGACGCCGGACCAGGTGAAGCCGGGACGGCCCACGCCGATGCCGTAACGCAGCGCCCGGCCGTTACCTTCCACCAGGAACAGGAACTTGTTGGGCGTGTCGATCACAATGGTACCGGGGCCCTCCTTGCCGTGATATTCGACCTCCTGCTTCGCAAATCTCGGGTCGAACGGATGCTGCGCCGGATCGATGGCTTCGTCCTGCCCCATGAATTGCGGCTGCGCTTCGTAGCCCGGCTGCTGCTGGTAGAGCGACTGAGAGGGATAGGCGCCCTGCTGCCTGTAGCGGTCCTGCGCCAGCAGGTCGCCAAACAGGAATTCCAGAAGACCGCGGGAATGCTCCGCGTAGGCGGTCCGCATCGGCGCAGCCGGCTGCGGCTCTCTGGCGTAGATCGCCGTGGCGTCCGGAAGAGGTACCCCATCGAAGGCTACGGCTTGATCGATGGTTGCACCAAGGCAGGATGCACCGGCAAGCAACGCGAGGGTCATGTTTCTGAACATCGACGTACTCTGTACTGTTTCGTCCTGATCTTCGAGGGCGAGCCCACAATCGGTAGCCGCTCGCTTATGGCTAATTAAGTGCAAAACCGCATCGGTTTGGTAAATGAAAACGGCGTTTTGATTCACCACGTCGGCGATCGGGCGTGGAATTGCGCGGTAGCGTTTATTTTGAATGAATGCGCAGCGCGCATGGTTAATCGATGGTTTGCGGCGATTGCGAAATGTTTCGCTGCGGTTCCCGCGTGAACCCCGCGTTAAATCGCCTCTGCCTAAAACCCGATTGAGTTGAGTTCAGGAAGGGTACCATGCCGGTTCAGCGCAAACGTTTTCGGATCGAACAAGCCATTGGTCTTGAGATGCCAGGTCCGGAAGGCGATGCCGGCGACATCGGGCCCATGCACCGGGAAATCATGGCCGAGCTGCGCGCGATCCGGGCCCAGATGGGAGCTCCCGGCAAGAGCACGGCAGCGACCACCGCCGAAGTGTCCCCATCACGCGCGGTTGACGAAGCCCATGCGCTGCTGGAAACCTACCGCGCCCAGATCGAGCAATGCGAAAAGCTGAAGGTCGAGCTCGACCTGATCCACGACGCCATCACCCGCACCAAGCGCGAGATTGCGGTCCTGCACGGCAAGAGCTTCAACGGCGAGGAAATGGCCAAGGTCAACGGCGAGCTCGGCGCCGTGGTCGGCGGCACAGAACAGGCGACACAGCAGATCCTCGAAGCCGCCGAATCGATCGATCAGGCCGCAAGCGCGCTCTTGAAGGTGAATTCGCCGGAGCAACAGCGGATTCTCGGCGAAGAAATCCAGGAACGGGTGATCTCGATCTTCGAGGCCTGCAATTTCCAGGACCTGACCGGCCAGCGCATCACCAAGGTGATGGCCACGATGCGTTTCATCGAGCAGCACATCAACGCCATGATGGAGATCTGGGGCGGTGTCGATGCGATCCGCTCGCACGCGCCGCAGATCGTCGATACGCGCGAGGGCGACGCGCGTCTGTTGAACGGACCGAAGCTCGACGGCGATGTCGGACACGCTTCGCAGGACGACATCGACGCCCTGTTCGACTAACGCATACCCGGAAAAAGCCGATCAAGCCTTTGGCCCGCAGCGAACATAGACCATGTCGCCGTAGCGGGTGCCGGCGTCCTTGTCGACAAACCGGGTAATCAGCACGCGTCCATCGAAGGAAAGGATTTCGCGGTCCTGCTCGCCGCCGGGCGGTCCGGCCGGACCGATATAGTTTTTGCCGCTCTGGCTGCCCTTGATCCGCAATTCCTGGGGCGTCGCCTGGTCGGCCAGGTGCATGACCACGCCGCCCGAGGTGCCGGCGCCGATCACATAAGGTTGCTTGCAGGTCGCCTGTGCCTGTTTTTCGGTGCGGACGCGATCCGCGGGGTTGTGATAGGCGGCAAGGCCCCACTTCCCGACCAGTTCGTCGGAGCGAATGGTCGCGGGCACTTCCGGGCCCATCCCCTGCTCGGGCGCCACCGATGATGTGGGCGAGCTCAGGCTGAAGCTGCTGCAGGCCCCCAGAAATGCGGCAAAGGCTAATATGGTCGAAAGGTTGGCGATAGTGCGCGCGTATCCCAGACTGACCATGGCATTCCCCCGAAAAAAGATCGTGGCCGCATCCCCTAGTGTGGTGGATTTGACATTCGCTTCAGCAGCGCCGCGAGTTCTCAAGGCGAATGTCAAATCCAAAACCACACTAGAATCCAAGGCTTGCTAGTGTCCCTTTGGTTCTGACATTCGTAAACGAACCCACTGCGATAGGATACGAATGTCAGAACCGGGACACTAACCAAGCGTAAAACAGCTGGCGTAGCAACCACCACGCCTAGTGCCCACTTTCCGAAGTTCCTGGTACATCGCAGCATCCACCTTCACGAACTTCGGAAAGCCATGGGCACTAGCAAACTTATTGATTCTAGTGCCGCTTTTCTATTTGAAGTTCCTGTGCCGAATTCGCCGCTTGTGGTGCAGGAACTTCAAATAGGTGGCACTAGTATTCCGAGTTGGTTTCATGCCTGAACATCCTATAACAGCCCCAAGCAGGGCTTAACCCCTTTGCTTGACAGGACCTCCGGCAGGCCATATTTCGGGCGCGCTATTAGCACTCCGAGGGCACGATTGCCAAACGATGCGGAACCGGTTTGGGCGCTTCTGGCGTCTGGATGGGCCGCGTTGCAATCCGCCTTCGACAGCAACCGGACCTGAAGAGCCAGCCCGCAAAAAGGAAACGTCATGGCCAAAACCAAATTTCGTCCGCTACATGACCGCGTCGTGGTCAGGCGTATCGACGCCGAAGAAAAGACCAAGGGCGGCATCATCATTCCCGACACCGCCAAGGAAAAGCCCTCCCAGGGCGAAGTGACGGCGGTCGGCCCCGGCGGCCGGGACGAAAACGGCAAGCTGATCCCGATCGACATCAAGGTCGGAGACCGCGTGCTGTTCGGCAAATGGTCGGGCACCGAGGTCAAGCTGGATGGCGATGAGCTCCTGATCATGAAGGAGTCCGACATCATGGGCGTGATCACCTGACAATACCTGACCTTCGCGTCGCCGCGCACTCGGCTGTCGTGGGCGGCCCCGCCGCCCTCGCCGGTGCCTGGGCGGCGCGCCACCGAAAGCCTGCCAAAACCCTTTTGAGGAGCAAGAATCAATGGCTGCCAAGGACGTAAAATTTTCCGGAGACGCGCGTGACCGTATGCTGCGCGGCGTCGATGTTCTCGCAAATGCCGTCAAGGTGACGCTGGGGCCCAAGGGTCGCAATGTCGTCATCGAGAAGAGCTTTGGCGCGCCCCGCATCACCAAGGACGGCGTGACGGTGGCCAAGGAAATCGAGCTTGACGACAAGTTCGAGAACATGGGCGCGCAAATGCTGCGCGAGGTCGCCTCAAAGACCAACGACACCGCGGGCGACGGCACGACCACGGCGACCGTGCTGGCGCAGGCCATCGTTCGCGAGGGCGGCAAGTCGGTTGCGGCCGGCATGAATCCGATGGACCTCAAGCGCGGTATCGACATCGCCGTTCACGCGGTGGTCAAGGACCTGGAAAAGCGCGCCAAGCCCGTCGCCTCCTCCTCCGAAGTTGCCCAGGTTGGCACCATCTCGGCCAACGGCGACGCCGCGATCGGCAAGATGATCGCCCAGGCGATGCAGAAGGTCGGCAACGAGGGCGTCATCACCGTCGAGGAGGACAAGTCGCTTCAGACCGAGGTCGACATTGTCGAGGGCATGAAGTTCGATCGGGGCTATCTGTCGCCCTATTTCGTGACCAACGCCGAGAAGATGACGGCGGAACTTGAGGACGTCTACGTGCTCCTGCACGAGAAGAAGCTTTCGGGGCTGCAGGCGATGCTGCCGGTCCTGGAGGCCGTGGTGCAATCTGGCCGGCCGCTTTTGATCGTTGCCGAGGACGTCGAAGGCGAAGCCCTGGCGACGCTCGTGGTGAACCGCCTGCGCGGGGGACTGAAGGTCGCCGCCGTCAAGGCGCCCGGCTTCGGCGACCGCCGCAAGGCGATGCTGGAAGATATTGCGATCCTGACCGGCGGTCAGTTGATCTCCGACGAGCTTGGCATGAAGCTCGAAAGCGTGACCGTCAACATGCTCGGTCGCGCCCGCAAGGTCGTGATCGACAAGGAAAACACAACGATCGTCAACGGCGCCGGCAAGAAAAAGGACATCGAGGCCCGCGTTACGCAAATCAAGGCACAGATCGAGGAGACCACCTCCGACTATGATCGCGAGAAGTTGCAGGAGCGGCTCGCAAAACTCGCCGGCGGGGTCGCGGTGATCCGCGTCGGCGGTGCAACCGAGGTCGAGGTGAAGGAGAAGAAGGATCGCGTCGAGGACGCGCTGAACGCGACACGCGCCGCCGTGCAGGAAGGCATCGTGCCGGGCGGCGGGGTTGCACTGTTGCGCGCCAAGCGGGCCGTGGGCCGCATCCACAACGAAAATCCCGACGTGCAGGCCGGCATCAACATCGTGCTGAAGGCACTGGAAGCTCCGGTCCGTCAGATCGCCGAGAATGCCGGGGTCGAGGGTTCGATCGTGGTCGGCAAGATCCTCGAGGATAAATCCGAGACTTTCGGCTTCGATGCGCAGGCCGAGCAATATGTCGACATGGTCGACAAGGGCATCATTGACCCTGCCAAGGTGGTGCGCGCTGCGCTGCAGGACGCATCCTCGGTCGCCGGCCTGCTCGTGACCACGGAGGCGATGGTCGCCGAACTGCCGAAGGAACCGGCGCCGGCGGCGCACGGCGGCGGTGGCGGCATGGGTGGAATGGGCGGCATGGGTTTCTAAGCCAAATTCCGCCAATATCATCGATTGAACGCAAGGCCGCCCGCGGGCGGCCTTCTTTTTTGCCGCATGGCTGCCGAGGTTTGCTAGTTAAAGCCGATCGTTACCAGCCTTCGGGGAGCTCTTATGCGCGCGTCCTTGCTTCTTGCGGTAGGTCTGTTGGCCGTTACACCCAATCTTGGCTTCGCCCAGATCAAGCCTTCGGCCAAGGCGGATACCAACGCGACCGAGGTCCGCTATTTCACCGCAATCGACGGATTGATGGGCGGCAATGCCGACGTCATTCTGAAAGAGACGCGCCAGGGCAAGACCCTGAGCGCCGCGGTGCTCGATGTCTGCTATCCCGTCGACAAGACCTCCGAGCGCAAGGACCGCTTCGTCGTCAATCTCGCAGTCAGCGGCCAGACGCTCGCCGGCACCACGCAAAGCCTTCACGACAAATTGCCGGTCACCGTCAAGCTGACGCGCAAGCCGACCGACGACACCTTCGAGTTCCGCGGCCAGATCACGGTCGGCCCGAACGTGACCGAAGTAGCCTCCTCCGACAATTCCGACATCAGCGAGCACGAGTTTCAGGAAAGCCAGGTGGTCGACGACGGCATCAACCCACAGCCGAAGGATTTCACCGACGTGTCGCCCGAATCGATCGGCGTCCGCGTCAAGCTCGATGCGGCCCTCGACTATCTGAAAAGCCTGAAGGGCCAGGATGTCGAGGTGGTGCTGGGCAGCCTTGCGGTAACCTGCGACGCGCTGCGCGCCGGCCAGCAGACCATCAACATGTCCGTCGATCCGGACCGCGCCGCGGCGCTGATCGCCAAAGCGAGAGCGATGCCGGGCGTCACCGCCGCCGGCTGGACCACCGGGATCGTCGAGATGGACCGCGCGATCCGCTTCCCAGCGGCCGACTTCCGCAATGGCGACAAGCTCAACAGGGACAGGGTTGTGGCGACGGTTTCCGGCGTTCTCGCCAGGACACTCTCGGCGAAATTTGCCGCCGCTTACTGGAGCACGACCACCGGCAAGCTCAAATTGACGTTCAAGCGGCCGAGCGCGGCCTATCCTGCGCTCGATCTCACCGACACCATCGAGGTCGCTGGCCTGGTGGCGTCAGATAAACCGGGCGCCAGCGACAAGCTGATGCTGTGGATCGGCACTCCCGTCACCACTACCGCCGATGAAAGCGCGGGCAGCAAGCTCATCCTGTCCGATGAGTCCTCCGGCGAAGAGGAAGACGAGCACCAGGACACCTCAGGCTCGATCGAAGCCCTGACAAAGGAGCTCAAGGGCCAGCGTTGGGACGCCGACAGGTCGGTGTGGAAATAAGGCGCTCTTCACCCGATTTTGGCGGGAGGCAGGCAATCGCTTCGACCCCAGGAAGGTCGTCTAGCTGCCGCTTGATGGGTGAGATGTGTCTACTGCTCTCCACTGAGATGCCCCGGCTGCGATCTCCAAGAGATGTGATTGCATTACAAGACAAATACCCGCTGAGGATGTATAGGATCGGAGGTCGAAAGATCGTCGGCGTCGGGTGGCGTCTGCGCGGGAGCCTTTGCGTTGCTTTACCAGGTGCACGCAACGTGACGGAGGGCGTGGCACATGAAGACAGTTGTCATTACAGGAGCCAATGCGGGCATTGGCTTTGCTACTGCAAAACATATCGCCGGCCACTCTGATTGGCATGTTGTCCTGGCTTGCAGGAACTCGGCAAAGGCGGAAGCAGCCTTGGAGCAAATTCTCAAAGTTCATCCACAAGCATCAGTCAGCACGCTGCTCCTCGATCTACTTTCATTGCAGTCCGTAAGAGATTCCGCTGCCTCTCTCGAAAGGCAAGAGCTGCCGCCATGGCATGGCCTCGTGCTGAATGCCGGCGGCATCAACATGAAGGCTACGTCGTTGGAATTTTCCAAAGATAGCTTCGAACATATTTTTCAACTGAACTTCCTCGGCCATTTCGCATTGACCAACCTTCTGGTTGGAAAAATGCAAGCACCGGCACGCATTGTTTTTGTATCGAGCGATTTGCATGACCCGGCGGCTACGAGAATGGGAAAAATTGCCCCGCCAAAATACGGTCGGGCAGAAGACGCAGCTTGCGGCCAAGGTATATTCGCCAAAATGAGTCCGATGGCGCGTTACGGTACGGCCAAAATGTTTGCAATGATGTGCGCTCTCGAACTGGATCGCAGACTAAGGGGACAGGGAATAAAGGGCATCACGGTGAATTCCTGGTCCCCCGGCGTTGTGCCAACGACGGAGTTCAGCAGGGATGCGCCAAGGCTTCGAAGGAAAATCATGAAGTTCGTGCTGACATCTACGCCATTCGTGAGGTTCATGGGATCACATCTTTCAACGGAAGATGAAGCCGCGCGAGGGCTCGGTGGACTCATTACGGATGCAAAATTCGAAGCTATCAGCGGCCGCTATTTTGACGGCTTCAAGGAAATCCTTTCCTCGGCGGAGTCCCGGGACGAAGTCAAAGCAAAGGCAGTCTGGGAACAGGCGAGAGGGTTGGCAAAAATATGAACGGGACGTTGGCTTGCCAATGACCGAGCGCCCGATCGCACCGAAGGACGCACGATCGGCGAGCATAAATCGAGCTTGCGGGGTTCGCGTACTTAGGTCGCTGCGCGACGGCACCCTAAGAGCGAGCTACGCTCGTCTCGGCTCCCACAAGGGGAGAGGGTCATCTCAGTTCGTGTTGATGCGGAAGCGCAGCGTCCTGGCGCCGATGAAGGAAACGACATCACCCTGCCGCGTCCACGTGGTGGCCTCGGAGAGCGTAGCCACCAGCTCGTCATCGAGCTGGGCGCGGTCGGAGGGGCAGGCGCGATCCTCCAGGCGCCCTACGACAAAGATCACAGTATTGCCCGCTACCGAAAACTGGCCCTTGCCGCCCTTGCACCAGAGTTCAAGGACGACCTCGCCATTTTCACCGATATCGAGATCGGGAATCCGCTTCGATCCGGGCTGGCGCGCGGCCTCAAGCGTCATTTCTAGGCCGAAGGGAAAACCGCTCTCGGCGCGAGATGCGCCGATATTCGAAACCGACGCGAGCATAATCGACGCAAACAAGGCCGCACGAGACGCCAATCCTGGGGAAACCATACCACCTCTCTCACAAAAACTGGTCGCGCCCTTCTATTCGACGCACCTGACGTTGAACAGTTTCGTGCAACGAAAATGCAGAAAAAATCCCCGCTGGGCGAGGCCTGCGGGGATTTTCTGTTCAAGCGGGTTTGCGGCCTATTTCAGGACCATCAAGGTGAACGGATAGATATAGGCCTGCAGCGTCACCAGAATGCCGACCAGGCAGGCCAGCACGATCGAGTGCTTGAAGACATAGCGCAGGATCGTGCCTTCGTGGCCGTACCAGTTGGTTGCAGTCGAGGCGACCACGATGGATTGCGCATCGATCATTTTGCCCATCACACCGCCCGAAGAGTTGGCGGCAGCCATCAGGATCGACGACAGGCCAAGCTGTTGGGAGGTGATCTTCTGCAGGTTGCCGAACAGGATGTTGGAGGCGGTATCCGATCCCGTCAGCGCGACGCCCAGCCAGCCGAGCAGCGTGCCGAAGAAGGGATAGAGCACGCCGGTTGCGGCAAAGGCCAGACCCAGCGTCGCATCGATGCCGCCGAGCCGGGTCAGCGTGCCGATTGCGAGCATGGCCGAGATCGTGATCAGCGAGATCGCGCAGAGGCGGATGGTGCGGCCATATTCGCTGACCAGTTTGGCCGGCGACAAACCCATCAACAGACCTGAGATGATCGCCGCGATCAGCATACCGCTTCCCGTGAAGGAGAGGTAGGTGAACGCGAACACCGCGCCCTCCGGCGTCGCCTTCGGCACCACCGGGGGCATCTTGTTGATCAGGTTGTGCAGGTCGGGGACCGCATAGTTCCAGGTGAAGATCGAGTTCGCCCAGGTCTTGAACGCCCCATTGCCCCAGATCAGCATCACGATGCAGACGATGATCCACGGCAACAATGCGCTGAAGAGCTCGCCCTGCTTCAACGGCGTCTTGTCGAGCGGCTTGGCCGCGGCCATGGTGGATGCCGATTCATCCCTGCCGCGCAGCGCCGGCGACAGCCACAATTCCCTCGGCTGCCATACGCGCAGGAACAGGATCAGGCACCCCATCGAGATCAGGGAAGCGCCGATATCGACGATCCAGGGATTGATGTAGTTCGAGATCACGAATTGCGGGACCGCAAAGGAAACGCCGGTGACAAGGATCGCGGGCCAGATCTCCTTCATGCCCTTCCAGCCGGCAAACGCCCACACCACCCAGAACGGCACGATCAGCGAGAACACCGGCAACTGCCGCCCGACCATCGCGCCGAGAACGTAGGGATCAAGTCCGGTCACCGAAGCAAGGCCCTGGATCGGCGTGCCCAGCGCGCCATAGGCCACCGGCGCGGTGTTGGCGATCAGTGACAGACCGGAAGCCGCCAGCGGCGAGAAGCCGAGACCGATCAGGATCGAGCCGGTGATCGCAACAGGGGTGCCGAAACCGGAAGCGCCCTCGAAGAACGCGCCGAACGAAAAAGCAACCAGCAGGAGCTGCAGCCTACGGTCTTCGGTGACGCCGCCGACCGCGCGTTTCAACAGCTCGAATCGTCCGGTCGTGACCGTGATCTGGTACAGGAAGATGACGTTGAGCACGATCCAGCCGATCGGGAAGAAGCCGGTTACGATCCCCAGCAGCGAGGCCCGAACAGACATGCCTGCCGGCATGGTGAAGACGAAGATCGCGATCAGGTTAGTGACGATCACCGCGATGATCGCCGCCACATGCGCCTTCACCCGGCCGCTTGCGATCAGGACCAGAAGCGTTACCACCGGCACGGCGGCAGCGATCGTCGACAACGCCGCGTTGCCCAGCGGATTATAGATTTGACTCCACATGACGTTCCTCCCCACGCGGTTGTTCCGTACCTGACCCCGCGTGGTGGAATGAGGCACGTTAAGGCAGTCGGCGAGGCACGCCATGCAATGCGCGGGAAGAGCCCGCGATCCGGCAACGCCAGATTCCTCTCAAAAGCCCGCGACGCGTGAAAGGCGCCCCGCCCCTCGCCGTTAACCCCATGCTAGGATTGAGGCGAAGGCCCGGACAAGATAACCGCCACCGCAGTACTACCGACTTTAGTCTAAACATCCATAATCTCTTAGTATTCCGCGCCGTTATGCCCCCCTGCTCCAGGAGACGCTGATTCGTGAAAAACATCCGTACGACGCTGGCCATCGTATGGCGGATCGCTGCTCCGTATTTTCGTTCCGAGGACAAATGGGCCGGCGGCGGCCTGCTTGCAGCGGTCGTTGCAATCGAGCTGTCGCTGGTTGCGATCGACGTTCTGGTCAATCAGTGGAACAACCGTTTCTACAACGCGCTGCAGCAGCGGGACTGGAATACGTTCGTTGCCGAGACGCTGATCTTCTGCGGTCTTGCGGCCACCAATGTCGTCCTTAACGTCTATCAACTCTACCTCAATCAGTGGCTGCAGATTCGCTGGCGACGATGGATGACAAGGCGTTATCTCGGGCAATGGCTGCAGGAGGCCAACCACTACCGTATGCAGCTCCAGGGTGACGCAGCCGACAATCCCGACCAGCGCATCTCCGACGATGTCAAACTGTTCGTGACGCAAACCATCGGTATCGGTCTCAACCTGCTCAATTCGATTGTGACGCTCTTGTCCTTTGTCGTGATCCTGTGGGGGTTGTCAGCCGCGGCACGTCTCAATTTTTTCGGCACCCATGTCGTGATCCCCGGCTATCTGGTCTGGTGCGCGCTGATCTATGCCGTCGTCGGCACGATGCTGACACAGTGGATCGGCTCACCGCTCGTGAGACTCGATTTCGAGCAGCAGCGCTTCGAGGCCGATTTTCGCTTCAACCTCGTCCGCGTGCGCGAAAATTCCGAGCGGATCGCGCTGTTGCACGGCGAAGGTGCCGAGCGCGAACGGCTGTCTGCACGTTTCGCGCGCGTCATCGAGAACTGGTATGCCATCATGAGCCGCACCAAGCGCCTGGTCGCTTTCACGGCGAGTTTCGATCAGACCGCCGTGATCGTTCCCTACATCCTGGTGGCGCCGGCCTATTTCGCCGACCGCATCCAGCTCGGCGGGATGATGCAGTCCGTGTCCGCCTTCGGCAGCGTCCAGAAGGCGCTGTCCTTCTTCGTTGCCGTCTATCGCGAGCTCGCAGAATGGCGCGCGGTGGTTGCCCGCCTGGACGGTTTCGAGAGGGCGATCGAAGCCGCAGAGGCGCTGCCACGCACGGCACCCGCAATCAACGTGGTGGCGGCGAGCGGCAGCGATACGATCGATCTGGCGCAGCTCCTGGTATGCCTGCCGGGCGGCATGCCGCTGGTGTCCGCCGATCGCTTCAGTATAGGTGCCAATGAGCGCATCCTGGTGAGTGGTCCCACCGGTGCGGGCAAGTCAACCTTGCTCCGCGCGATTGCCGGCATCTGGCCGTTCGGCAGCGGCGCGGTCACAATCCCGGCGAACGCCACGCTGATGATGCTGCCGCAGCGGCCATACCTGCCGATCGGCTCGTTGAGGGAGGCGATCGCCTATCCCGCGCCGAAAACAGCCTTCGAGGCAGAGCGCATCAGGGAGACGTTGCTCGCGGTTGGCCTGTCCAAACTCGAGGGCCGGCTCGACGCCGAGGCGCATTGGAACCAGGTGTTGTCGCTCGGCGAGCAGCAACGGCTCGGGGTTGCGCGCGCGCTGTTGCACGCCCCGCAATATCTCTTTCTCGACGAGGCGACGGCTTCCCTCGACGAGGCGTCCGAAGCCCGTCTCTACCGTCTGATCGAAACCGTACTTCCAAAGACCACCGTGGTCTCGATCGGCCACCGATCCACGCTCCAGGCCTTTCACGACCGCAACGCGGTGCTTGCCGCCGACGGCGACCAGTTTGCGCTGCAGGGAAGAAGCGAAGGTGGGGGACGTGAGCATCATGGCGCAGAGCCAGCGCGGCCGCGGCCAACTGTGTCCGACGCAGGTAAGCGCAGTGAAGGGCAGCGCAGCTAGAGCATGATCCTGAAAAGTGGAAACCGGTTTTCCCTCGCGACAAACGCGTAGCGTTTGCGCGGAGATCATGCTCAATCAAAGAGATGAGATCGTGATGCGATTCCGCTCAATCGCATCACGACTCAAAGCGGCGGCACGAACACATCGCGCCGCCGCCGACGCTTTCCGCTCCAGATGCCTACTTCAGGTTGGTCATGGCGGTCAGGTCGGCTGAAAGCCGGGCGATGCCGGCGGCGCCGCACCAGTTGGAGCCGAAGGCGGTGATGCCATTGCCCGGGTTGATCGCCGTCACGAATCCCGGGCTGGAACTCGTTGTGGTGTAATCGCTGGTGAAGGCGTTGCAATTGCCCTTGGAGAGGTTGGTATCGGAGTATCGCAGGTCGAGCGTGAACACCTTGTAGGTGAATCCGACACCGATGTTCCAGGTGTAATAGCTCGGCTCAGGAATACCATTCGGGAACGGACCGCCGAACGCGGTCCCAACCGTCGTTCCATAGAACGCATCAGACGTTCCAAACCACTGCCGGCCGACCTCGCCGGAGACGTACAGGCCGACGCCGCTGGAGCCGAAGGTGGTGCTGGGAGCGGTCCACTTGGCGGTGACCGACGCGTAGTCACCCCAGGCTCCGAGATTCAGGAAGTTCGGGGAGTAGTACTCGTTGAATCCGACCGACCACTGGTCGTTGACGGTGATGGTGACCTTGCCGTAGGCCTCGTAGAAGCTCGCGTTCTTCTTGGCGAAGTTTCCATTGATCGGCAGGCCGCCGGGGGGCGTGCCGAAATCCAAACCCTGGTCGAAAGCCGCGCAATTACCCTGGAGCGTCAAGCCCAGCGAGCCGAAGCATTGTCCGCCCGGATAGAGATAGCCCCACAGACCGAGGTCGAAGGCAAACATGCCGACGGTTGGCCGGATACCGCCGTAGATATCGACCTCGGCCGCAGCACGATTCGGAAATGAGATGCTCTCGGCCGAGGTGCCGACATAGAGCTGCAGGTCCTTGTTGACGTTGTAGCGGGGCTCGAAATAAGCCGCGACCGACGGCTTGTGAGCCGACTGGGTCACACCGCGAAAGAGGTAATCGCTCACGATTCCGCCGCCGAAGGCGACATCCCAGGGCTCGAAGGCGGGCGCTGGCGGCGCTTTCGCCTTGACCGGCAAGTCCGCCGCCATGGCTGATCCCGTAAGCATTGCAAACGTTGCGGCCAGCGACACCATTAGCTTCATGACATTCCCCCATCATTGCCGGCCACCTGCGACGCCTGCGCCCGCAAGGGCGATCGGACTTGCTCAAGCCGAATTTCTCGAAGCGGCGGTAATGTGGAGTGCCGAATCGCGCGCGGAAAGCAAAAATAGTGTCCACTTGCACAGTTTTTGATCGATATCGCGGTTTGGCGTGCTTCTTGTTTCCACGTGTTGTATTTTGACAACAATTCGAAGTTGTGCGTCAAAAGCAAAAAGGCCGCGGTGTCGGCCGCGGCCTTTTGCAACGAGGTCGGTACGACCGAGGGACCACTCCGTCAGTTGGAGTGATCGTCTCCGCCGGAGCCCCAAGAGGGCGTGGCCGGGCCTGGCGTGGCCCAGCTCGGCGCTGATTCGGGAGTGGTAGCCGGAGCGGGCGCTTCCATCGGGGCGGGAGCGGCCGGCTTCTTCGCTGCGCGCTTCTTCGGCGCAGCCTTTGCGGCCTTCTTCGCAGCTTTCTTGGCTGCCTTCTTCGGCGCTCGGGCCGCCGCCTTCTTGGCCTTTTTCGCAGACTTCTTCGCGCTCTTCTTCGCAGACTTCTTCGCCATCAAAAGTTTTTTCTTCTTGCCTTTTTTGCCCTTTTTCTTCTTCGCTTTAGCCATCGTGATCCTCCTGTTGCCGCCGATCCATGTCTATCAGGCGCTTTTCGAACTCATCCGCGCTGTCAAGGGCGCGCGGAGCGATTCGATTTAATTCGAACCTGGCCGCGGACCGCCCGTCGCCCAATCGAGAAGCTCAATCGTGTGCACAACGGGGACTGACGTACCGCTGGCAATCTGCATCATGCATCCGATATTGCCCGCAGCAATCATGTCCGGCTTGACGGTTGCGATATTGGCGATCTTGCGATCGCGCAATCTGGTCGCAATGTCAGGCTGGAGAAGGTTGTACGTCCCCGCCGAACCGCAACACAAATGACTCTCGGGCACATCTTTCACCACGAATCCGTTCTTGGAAAGCAAATCTTTCGGAAGCCCTGTGATTTTCTGCCCATGCTGCAGCGAACAGGCAGCGTGATAGGCCACCACGATGTCACCAACCTGGCGCTGCGAGGGCCGAAGTTCGAGGCGCCCGAGATACTCGCTGATGTCCCGTGCCAGCGCCGAAACCCTCGCCGCCGGGCCTGAAAAATCCCGGTCCTCACGCAGCATATAGCCGTAGTCCTTGATCACCGTTCCGCAGCCCGACGTGGTCACCAGGATGGCATCGAGGCCGCCGCGGTCCGCCTCTGCGGTCCAGGCCATGATATTGGCGCGCGCCCGGCGGAGCGCGTCTTCGTCCTGGCCGAGGTGATGGGTCAGCGCGCCGCAGCATTGCTCGTCAGCGACCAGCACGACCTCGATGCCGTGGCGTGTCAGCACATTGATGGCGGCCTGGTTGATTCGCGGCGCCAGGACCTGCTGCGCGCACCCCTGCAGAAGGGCGACGCGCCCCTGCCTGGGTCCTTGGGCTGCGAAAACGCTGCCCGATTGCGGCCCCGGTTCGGGGAGGCCGCCCGGGGCAAGCGACAGCATCGCCCGCATGCGGCGCATCAAGGTTGGGTTCACCGAGCCGCCTTGCCCCGCCGGAAACAGCGCCAGCAGCGGGCTGACGAGCCGGGCGAGCCGCACGCTGGCGCGGAACAATTTCGGGTCCGGCAAGACCCACCCGAGCACGGTGCGCAGCAACCGTTCGGTCAGCGGCCGTTTGAACTGGCGTTCGATCCGTAGGCGCGCCTGATCGACCAGGTGCATGTAGTGGACGCCCGAAGGGCAGGTCGTCATGCAGGCAAGGCAGGAGAGGCAGCGGTCGATATGTCTGACCACCGCCGCAGTCGGCGGCTGGTCCTTTTCCAGCATCTCCTTGATCAGGTAGATGCGCCCGCGCGGGCTATCGAGCTCGTCACCCAGCAACACATAGGTGGGACAGGTCGCCGTGCAA
>Ga0306926_10004041_pt1 | contig 15329 bp, 13 predicted proteins | sample flu12Cox44000178_FD_203759 | JGI IMG/M metagenome (GOLD analysis project Ga0306926, IMG submission 203759) | Lab enrichment of tropical soil microbial communities from Luquillo Experimental Forest, Puerto Rico - flux8day.12C.oxic.44.000.178 (v2)... | ecosystem: Environmental > Terrestrial >...
GACCGTCGGGATGTGACCGCACCCGCACGCACCGGCCGCTCTCGTCATAGCACAAGCCGTGATAGGCGCATTCAAGCAGGCCGTCCGCGAGAAACCGCCCCTGCGACAACGGCATGCGCTTGTGGCAGCACCGATCGTCGAAGGCCACGACTTGCCCCGCCGCGGTTCGCCACAGGACGAGCGGCTTTTCGGCGATGACCTGCCCCATTAGCTGGTGCGCGACAACTTCACGCGACAACCCCGCCGCGTACCAGGCATTCTTTACCAGCACGTCCGCGGCCATGATGCGGCTCCCCGAAAGTCAGTTCCCCGATGTCATAACATCAAACGCTGCCGTCAGTGCATGCCCGAGAGCTATGGCACTGATCCGGATTATTGCGAAAAATAGCGACGGTAATTTCGCCACATTCGTATCGTATTGTCTACCTCGCAACGACACCCGGGATCGGGCGTCGTTGCCGAACAAAAGTTAACGCCTGTAGATTCCCTGCAGAAACAGGTGGAGTAAGAGGCTGGGACTCCGGCGACGCGGTCCGCGAAGGGCCATACGGGCGGGACGGCGGCAAGCCGTGCGATCGATCATAGTGGCGAGCGCCCGGCATGTTTCGCGTGACAACCTGTGCGGCTTTCTTCGTGCTAGAGTAGCGCCGGGATTGAAAGAGTTGCGATCGGATGCCGAATTTTCCAACGCTCAATGCCATGGATGTGCGTGACAAGCGGGTGCTGCTGCGCGCCGACCTGAACGTGCCGGTAAAGGACGGCTTCGTGACCGACGCCACGCGCATCGAGCGCCTGGCGCCGACGATCACGGCGCTGATCGATAAGGGCGCCAAGGTGATCGTGATGTCGCATTTCGGCCGCCCAAAGGGGAAGCCCGATCCTGACTTCTCGCTGCAGCCGCTGGTCGAGCCGCTGCGCAAGGCGATCGGCGGTCGCGAGGTGGTCTTCGCCACAGATTGTATCGGCGAGGAGGCCAAGCGGGTTGTTGGAGGTCTGCGGCCGGGACAGGTCGCGCTGCTCGAAAACCTGCGCTTCCACAAAGGAGAGGAAGAAAACTCGCCCGATTTTGCACGCGCCCTCGCAGAGCTCGGCGAGGTTTATGTCGACGACGCGTTCTCCGCGGCGCATCGCGCGCATGCCTCGATCGATGCGCTCGCGCGTTTGCTGCCGGCTGCCGCTGGAAAATTGATGGAAGCCGAGCTCGCAGCGCTGACCGCCGCTCTCGACACTCCGAAGCGGCCATTGTTGGCCCTTATTGGTGGCGCCAAAGTGTCGACCAAGCTCGAGCTGCTGCGCTTTTTGATCGGCAAGGTCGATGTCCTGGCAATCGGCGGGGCGATGGCCAATACGCTGCTGATGGCCGAGGGCAGGGGGGTCGGGCGCTCGCTCTGCGAACACGACATGGCCGAGACGGCGCGCCAGCTGCTCGCCCTCGCGCGCGAGCGGAACCGCCGGGTCATTCTTCCCGAGGATGCCGTCGTCGCCTCCGAGCTGGTCTCGGGTGCCGCAACGCGCGAGGTCGCGGTCGATGCTGTACCATCCGACGCAATGATCCTCGATATCGGGAGCAAGACCGTGGCGCGCATCGGAATGGCCCTCGATGAAGCGCGCTCGCTTGTCTGGAACGGGCCGCTCGGCGCTTTTGAAACTCCGCCGTTCGACCGCGGCACGGTGGCGGTAGCGAAGAAAGCCGCCGATCTGACCCGCGCCGGCAAACTGCTCAGCGTCGCCGGCGGCGGTGACACCGTCGCGGCGCTGGCCGCCGCAGGAGTTGGCGACGAGCTCTCCTATGTCTCGACGGCAGGCGGCGCCTTTCTCGAATGGCTCGAAGGCCGCGAATTGCCCGGGGTCGCTGCGCTGATGGCCGCGCAGGCGCAAGGAGCGAGGAAATGAAAGCCTCCGAGGTCATGACCTGCAACGTCGTTACTGTCGGACGCGAGACGCCGGTCGTGCAGGCCATTCGGGCGATGCTCGACAACCATGTCAGCGGGCTGCCGGTGCTCGACGATGACGGCAAGCTCGCCGGTATCCTGACCGAAGGTGATCTTTTGCGCCGCGGCGAAACCGGAACCGAAAGGCATCGCCCGCGCTGGCTCGAAGTCCTGATGGGGCCCGGGCGAATGGCCGGCGAATATGTCAGAACTCACGGCCGCAGGGTCGGCGGGATCATGACCCAGAATGTCTTCAGCGTGCCCCCCGACACTTCGCTGGACGAAATTGTGCAGCTGATGGAGCGCCGCCGCATAAAACGCGTCCCGGTTGTCGATGGGGATGCGCTCGTCGGCATCGTCAGCCGTGCCGATCTGCTGCGCACGCTCGCGTCGGTTCTCGAAAAACAACCCGGCGGGACGCATAGCGATGACGAGATCCTCGAGAAGATCCACGCCGAGCTGGCAAGAGTGGCCTGGGTGCCGCGGGACGGCCTCTCGATCACCGTGCAGGACGGCGTCGTCGATCTCAACGGCGTCATTCTCGAGGAAAAGGAGCGCGAGGCGCTGCGCGTCGTCGCTGAAAATGTGGAGGGGGTCAAAGCCGTCGAGGATCACCTCGTCTGGATCGAACCCGTCTCGGGAATCGTCATCGATCCCCGGCAGGAGGGGCAGCGGTCATCACCTCGGGAGCGCGAGAAGTCATAGCCGCCTCACCCTCCTCCAAGCTTTCGCCCGTTGGACGATCTGCGCGGGACGAGCGCCCGGCCGGTTCACCAGACGCTCGCCGGGGTATTAACGAGCGGCTAGTGCAGCGGCGAGAAGGATGCCGGCACGACCAGCATGTTCTCCTGTTTGATCATCATGTTCGGGCCTCCCCTCGAGGGCGGCGGCCAGATCCCCTTGGCGCGCGCCTCCTCGCGGATGCGGAAGCGCTCGGCGGCGTCCTTATACGCCCAGATGTGACACCATTTGTTGAGCCCGCCGAGTTCGGAGGACCACGCGCCGACCAGCGGCGAGAGCTCGGTGCGCCGAGCGATGTGATCGCCCCAGCGGTCGATCACGCCCTGAATGCCGCCGGGTTTGAAGGTATAAATGCGGATCTCATAAAGATCGCCGAGCCGGCGCGGCTCGAGCGGCGGCGAGAACGGGGCGGGGATGTAAATGTCGCTCTGCAGCTCGACCTCGAACTCCCGGACATTGGGCGGCCAGCCCTGCAGCTTTGTCGCCTCTTGCCTGAGGCGAGTGCGCGCCCCGAGGTCGTCGTAAGACCAAACATGGATCACCCGGTTGAGCGGGCCGACCTCGGTGTGCCAGAAAGCCGCCAGTGGCGAGACCTTCGCGCGCGCCGGCAGCGCCGCTGCGAAGCGCTCTTCGAAAGCGGCAACTGTGCCTGGCTGCAACGTATAGCTGCGCATCTCAATGATCATCGGGGATTTCCTCCATTGCGGGGGTCAGCCCGGTGACGCTAGACCCCCTTGTCCGCGTGTCAAGCGCGCCGTCGGTTGTCGCCGGAGCGGCTCCCGCTGTCGGACATTCCCGCCCATCAAATAAATCAGATATTCGATCGCGTCGCGTTGCTCTCTAAACGGTCGGGTTTGCGCGGTGATGCTATTACCCCACCAGCCGCTCTCATCGAGAAAGTTGGGGTATCCGAACCGGCGGGCACATTGCGGAGCTTCCAAGGCGCACCACAAGCGAACCGTATCGACAGTACTGACATTGTTCTCGAGCGCCTCGACATTATTCACTGCCCAGGGAAACATGCACCAGTATGTTTGATAGTTTTCGAATAAGGTATTCTCACGATTGACTAGGCCGCGAAAACACATCTGACCATCATGAGAAATAAAAAATTCAGCATAGCCGTCAATATATTTAACACCATTATTGATATAATTAATCGTCTCGAGGTAGCCGGGCCGGCCCGGCAGCGGCGGCCGTACTGCGTAGGCGACGGAGTTGATTGCCTCTACGTTGCCCGCGCGGCCGAGCCACGCCAGCTGCGGTCCAAAATAGAGTGGCGGCTGAGGGGAACACGCCGCCGACAGAATTGCCGCCGCGACAGCCGCGACCACCGACTTAGCACTCATTTTGCATCAACTCGCGGATGCTTAGCTCGGATATTTATAAACAAATTCGAGATCTGCCGCCAGAATGCCCTCACTCGGGTTCCAGGCCGAGCAATCGGCGCGCCAGTGTGAGATGGGGCTTGTCGACCATCCTGCCGTCGAGGGCGATCGTGCCGGCGCCTGGGTTCGCTGCAAAGCCGGCCACGACCTTGCGCGCCCAGGCAAGTTCTTCTTCGCTGGTGGAAAAGGCATGGTTGATTACCGGAACCTGCGCCGGATGAATCGCCATCTTGGCGGCGAAGCCCGATCGCCGCGCCGCCACGGACTCGGCAGCGAGCCCCGCCGCGTCGTTGAAGTCCGTGTAGATCGTATCGATTGCCATGACGCCGGCAGCCGTTGCCCCCAGCAGGCAGAGCGACCGCGCCAGCCGGAAGACGTCGTCATAGGTTCCATCCGCCCGTCGATTGCTGCCGCCGAGACAAGCCGCCAGATCCTCCGCACCCCAGGTGATCGCTTCGAGACGCGCAGAGACCCCGGCATATCTGCCGAGCGCAAACATTGCCGCCGGCGTTTCGGTCGCGATTGCGATGACGCGAATCGTTCCCTGCGTGATCGATGAGGCCGCCTCAAGCGCCGCGAGGTAATGATCGAGCGTACGCAAATCCTCAGGCACGCATTTCGGCAAGAGGATCCCGTCCGGCTTGCCCGGCACGACGGCTGCGAGGTCATCGAGCGCCGCACTGCTCGACAACGGGTTGATGCGAACGTAGCGGCGGAACCTTTCGCCGCCTATCGACGCAAGAAAATCGCGTGCCTGACAGCGCGCAACCGGCCGGTTTGCGGGCACCACCGAATCCTCGAGATCGAGGATCAATGCATCGGCGCCCGAGTGCGGCGCACGCGCAAGCTTTCGTTCGCTGTCGGCGGGCACAAAGAGCAACGAGCGCATTCACTCCTCCTTCGGCCGGTATTTCATCAAACCGGCGCGCCGGCAGATTGCGACGGTCTCGCCGCGTTGATTGATGCCTTGGTGCTCGAACTCGACGATGCCTGCGTCTGTGCGCGATCGGCTGCGCCGCTTCGAGCGCACGATGGTCCGCGCACGCAGCGTGTCGCCGTGAAACACCGGCTTCGGGAAGCGAACCTCGCTCAGCCCTAAATTGGCGATTGTGGTCCCCAAGGTTGTCTCGCCGACGCTGATGCCGATCACCAGCCCCAGCGTAAACAAGCTGTTCACCAATCGCTGGCCAAACTCCGTTTGCTTGGCGAACTCTTCGTCGAGGTGAAGCGGTTGCGGGTTCATCGTCAGCGTCGTGAACAGGACATTATCCATCTCGGTGACGGTTCGGCTTATCGCATGCTCGAAGATCTGCCCCTCTTCGAACTCCTCGAAATACAACCCCGCCATCCGCCTTCTCCTTCCCCGCCACGCCGCGCCTTTGGGGCTGTGGGATCAATGCCCGAGAAGGGAATCCCAGTTTTCGCGGGAATTCGCTCGACCTCGGTAACGGAAAAACATAGCATGCGCGGCGCCGGAAGGGGATCGAGGGGGCTTTTTCCAAACCACGGCCCGGGGCATTTGGACAGAGCAGGAACGGGTCTGGGATGGACATTAGCCGGCTGATCGCCGAAAACGGCGCCTGCTTCTACCTGATTGCTTTTATCTGGACATTTCTCGAAGGCGAAACCTTTGTGCTTTTTGCCGGCTTTGCGGCGGCGCAGGGTCTGCTCAACCCGGTTCTCCTGATCGTCGCCACCTGCCTCGGCAGCTTCTCCGGGGATCAGACCTGTTTCTGGCTCGGCCGATATTTCGGGCTGCGGCTGCTCAATCGATTCCCGAGATGGCGCAACGGCGTCGAAGCGGCGCTGTATTGGCTGGAGCGCTACAACGCCGGCTTCATTCTGTCCTTCCGCTTCATCTATGGCGTACGCAATTTCTCATCATTCGCGATGGGGATGAGCGCGGTCCATTGGAAGCGCTTCTTGTCGTTGAACCTGCTTGCCGCCTCGCTGTGGGCGGGGAGCTTCGTTGCACTGGGTTATTTCCTCGGCCACGCGTTCCGCGTCGTGATCGGGCATCTCGTACGATCCTTCAGCCTCGTCATGCTGGGCGCTTTCATCGTCTTCGCGGTTGCCGTGTGGCTTTTCCACCGTGGACAACGGCGACGCCAGCTCCGGATTCCGGCGGGCGCCAAGATCGTCATCCCGCCGCCCTAAGTATCCCCGAGCACGGCAACCGGAGTACCGATGGCGAGGCCGAGTACGGCATCCGCGCGGCCGGCATTGACGGCGATTTCGGCGAGCCCGTTTGAATTTTCGTACCAGAAGGACTCGCCCTCGGCGACATCTGAAAAGGTCCGGCGGCGTGTCAGCACCCGGCCTCCCGCGGCAAGACACGCGGTGTCGGAGAGCGATGCCGCACGGAGACCCGTCATCGCATTGCCATAGCGATCGATATAGATGATTTCGGGCAGGTCGTCGGGCCAATCGGGGTATCGGCCGATTTCGCCGGGTCGTGTGAGCTCGACAACCATATCGCCGCCAACGCATTACCCAGCTGTGAACGCGATCGGCGCGGCGCACGACCAGTTCGAACAGCCCGTTATCCGGACCGATATACCAGCGGTCCGCGGCCTCGACGATGACCGCCCCGCGCGAGCTGCCAACCCCCGGGTCGACAACTGCGAGCACGACCGTCCCCGGCGGAAACCACACGCCATAGGCGGCCAGCAGGTAAGCGGCCGGCTTGGGCTTGCCCGCGGGCAGATCGGCAAAGAGATCGATCACCGGCACTGCTGGCGCGGTCTGGTACAACACCGCCTTGACCTGACCGGTGTAAGGCCCCTCGAGGCCGAAATCCGTGAACAGGACGATCATTTCAGCAAAATCGTTGGTTGGGTTAGATGGAACCTTTCTCGCGAAATCAAGTGATCGGTATTTGTACTTAAGATTTGTCGAGAGCGTGCCTGGTTGCTCTTGAAATTGAGAACGACGGCTCTGTATGCTGCGATTGTCGCGGTCGTTGATTTGGGGGAATTGCGATGAAAAAGACCGTTGTAGGTGCGGTGATGCTCGCTGCTGCCTCGATTGGCACAGCGTCGGCAGCCGAATGTTATTCGCCGGCGGATGTCGAGGCGGAGCAGGGACTCTTGTTTCAAACCAACCTGATGGTGATCAGCTCGGCTTGCCGGGATACCGTCTACGGCGAATTCCGGGCTCGCAACAAGGACGCGATCGTGCGTTATCAGAACGCCATGATCGAGCATTTTCGGCGGACCGGGGCGCGAAATCCCAAAAGCGCGTTCGATAGTTGGCAGACCAGTCTCGCCAATGACTTCGCCCAAAAGCAAGCCCTTACGCCGACCGCGCAGTTCTGCCAGCAATCGGCAGAGCTGCTGAAGCTCGCCAGCGGTCTCGACCAAAAGGGCTTCCACGACTACGCAGTATCGCACGTGTCGGACGGCGCACATCCGAAGTGCACCAAGTAGGAGTGAGATAGCGCCATGCCGAGGGGGGACCGGCATGGCGCTGGAGGCCCGATCCGCTCGAAGGCAGTGCGGCGGGGGGACCGCGCTGCCGCGAAATCGAGCCAACTTTCCGTTTAGGTTAACGCGCGGTCGCTGATCCCGGTTCCGTTGATTCCCTCGCCGAGGGTGAAGTTTGAGCAGTTGGACCGGCGCCGCCGGAACAGGGCCGCGGAAAATTAGACGCACCCGCCGGCACATTACGAGTTTGCCAAGGCCGTGACAGTCGCCGCCTCGACGACGCGCCCCGCAATGCCTATGTGGCGAAGGTGCTGCTCAGCGTTAATCAACTGGGCACCTTGCTGTCGGTGGTTATCATCGACGTGGTGCTCGCCGGCGACAACGCGATCGTCGTAGCAATGGCAGCGGGCCGACTGCCACCCGCGCGGCGGCGGCGCGTCATCGCGCTCGGGATCATCGCCGCGACGGTCCTGCGCATCCTGTTCGCCTATTTTGCCGTGCAGCTACTGGCGGTCATCGGTCTGACCTTGGCCGGTGGCATACTCCTCCTTTGGGTATGCTGGAAGATGTATCGCGAGATCCGCGAGACGCGAGCCGGCGACGCCCCGGGGGCGGCCTCGGCGGAGGGTTGCCGCAGTCACATCCGCACAGGACGGACAAGCTCCACCGAGGCGCTGACGCGGATTGTCCTGGCCGATGTGTCGATGTCACTCGACAACGTGCTGGCCGTCGCTGGTATCGCGCGTGACCATTTTTGGCTGCTGGCGTTCGGGCTCCTCCTCTCGGTTGCACTCATGGGGATCGCTTCGACCTGGATCGCCCGCCTTCTCGACCGCTATTTCTGGATTTCGTGGGTTGGGCTGGCGATCATCACCTTTGTCGCGCTGCGAATGATCTGGGACGGCTCGAACGAGATTATGAATCAGACCGCGGCACTGACTTTCTCGTGACGCATTTTTTGACGATCACCTCATCCCCGGCTGCAGGCGCCGCCGCCGAGGACGCAGAATTTGGCGCAGTGCGGGTGGTTGAGCGGCACGGCGCCGCTCGCCTCGGCGAGGGTTTGGCCGAGCTCGAAGCGCGGATCGTAGGGGAGCAGAGTGCAGGCAAGGACGACCGGATGGGTCGCGCCTTTGCGTTTTACCACCATGCGGGAGGATGCGCACATCACGCTCTCCGGCGATTTCCCGAGGATGCCCCAGCACGCTTCAGTGATTTCGGGGACGTCTGCGGCGACGTCCATTTCCGGAAAGATCGTCAGCGCCACCGGATCATCGGCGTCGATCGGGGCGTCAATCTCGGCAAATAGTCGGGCAAAGCCGCGGCGCAGTTCCTGTTCCGATTCGCCCGAGAGACGGCGGCTGGCGACGTGAAGCGAAAATCCGTTACGCGCCAGCCACAAGAACCCGTCAATCGTCGGCCGCCAGCTGCGCTTGCCCCGCTCCAGTTCGTGAATCCGTGCGCCATAGTGATCGACCGATACGCGAATGGTCAGGCGGGCGCTGTACCGGTTCCTCAGCTTCAACAGTGCCGGCCTGCACTTCGTCATCGGCTTCATCGCATTGGTCAGCACCAGCGCGCGCAGCCCGCGCGCCAGAACATCCTTGAGCATCGCCGGCAGCTCGGGGTTCATGAATGGCTCGCCGCCGGTAAAGCCGATTAACGATGTCGGCAGGCCAGCCGCGTCGATCTCGTCGAGGTACTCGCCGACCTCAGCCGCCGTCAAATAGGCCAGCCGGTCGTTTTTGGGCGATGACTCGATGTAGCAATGCTGGCAGGTCAAATTGCAGAGGGTCCCGGTATTGAACCACAGCGTGTCAAGCGATGTGAGCGCGACCCACGCTCGCCGCTCGCCCTTGGCCGTGACAAACGGGTCCTGGAACTTGCGCGGATCGAGTTGCGAGGGAAGCGTCTCAGTCATCGGCGACCATTGCGACAAGATCGAGAAAAGCAACCTTTAACCTAGTATCGTGAAAGTGGTTTCGGAGCACTTTTTTGCTGCGATCACGCCACCGTGAGACGGGCCGCCGAGTTGCAGCCTGTTGATAACCCGGTTACGCTACCTAATTGGGTTCTTTATCCTGCGAAAAGCGCATGGAGTACTCGACACCGCGTCATATTCGACTGACTTCCCACCCCGCGACTGCGGGCCGGGGAGCGATTGCGCTGCGCTGGGGAGCCGCAACCCCGGCCGAACGCGGGCCCGTTGTCGCCAGCCCCGCCGAGCCGCGATACCGCAATGCGCTCGGTTCCTATTCGGGTGCCTATGCAATTTACCGGGCGCTCGCGGTTGCTACCCGGGCGCTGGCGCGAGATCATCGCCCCGACCTCACCGACACCGCGCCGGCGGCGTTGATCGCACCGCAGCCGCAATGGGCCGACCCGGCGAAAATCGTCTCGCTCGACCCCTGGGGCCATCTCGTCGGCGAGGTGTTTGCCGAATATATCGGGGCCGGCATCGACATCCGCCCGACAATCGCGATCACAAAGGCGCAGATCGTCACCCCCGAGCTGCGGCCGCTCCTCGCCGACGGCAGCCTGCGCCCCGACGGCCAGGTATTGCTCGCCAACGGCGAGATCCGCGTCACCAAGGCTGCGATCGATCCGGTATGGCATCTCCCTGGGCTCGCGGCACGCTTCGGCGTTGCCGAAGCCGATCTGCGGCGCACCTTGTTCGAGGAAACCGGCGGCATGTTTCCCGAACTCGTCACCCGCCCGGACATCGAGGTGTTCCTGCCGCCAATCGGCGGCGCGACGGTGTATTTCTTTGGGCCGATCGAGAAAATTTGCGATCCGGGCATCGTGATCGCCTGCCGCGTGCACGACGAATGCAACGGCTCGGATGTGTTCGGCTCTGACATCTGCACCTGCCGGCCTTATCTCGTGCACGGCATCGAGGTGTGCGTCGAGACCGCGCAACAGGGCGGCGTCGGGATCATCGTTTACAACCGCAAGGAAGGGCGGGCCCTCGGCGAGGTCACTAAATTTCTCGTTTACAACGCGCGCAAGCGCCAATCGGGCGGTGACCGGCCGGATACCTATTTCCGCCGTACCGAATGCGTCGCCGGTGTGCAGGACATGCGGTTCCAGGAACTGATGCCGGACGTCTTTCATTGGCTCGGCATCCGGCGCATCGACCGCTGGGTCTCGATGTCGAACCTCAAGCGCGATGCCCTCGCCGCGCAGGGGATCGAGGTGGTCGAGCCGGTCGCGATCCCGGCGCGGCTTGTGCCGCCCGACGCGGCGGTCGAGATCGAGGCGAAAAAGGCCGCCGGCTATTTTGCGCCGGCCGGGATCGCCGCGCCGGAGGAATTGAGCCGCATCAGGGGCCGTGCCCTCGACGAGTGAAGAGGCTGCGCAGCTGCTGACGGCGGGCGCGGTACGCGAGCGCTGCCATATTGTCCTCGCCGCTGCCGAGCGCGGGGTGACCACACATTTCCGGGTAGTCCCGGAGCGGTTGAGCGAGGCCGCCCGCCGCGTCGTCGACATCACGCGGCGGCGCTATCCCGACCTCGCCGTGCCTTATCATAGCCGTTGGCGGCATTTCTCGGCCGGCGGGGTCGACCGTACCGCGCTCGTCGCTGCCGGCGCCAGTCGGGCCGAGGCGGCGCGGGCCCGCATCGATGTCGCTTTCGTCTCGGTCCTGCTCGATGCGGGAGCCGGGGCAGGGTGGCGTTTTCACGAGGCCGAGACCGGCCGGCCGTGGTCGCGTTCCGAGGGTCTCGCAGTGGCGAGCCTGCGCGCGATGCAGGCGGGCCTTTTCTCGGCCGATCCGGCAGACCCGTGGCGCGCCGATGCCGAGGCGCTGTCGCGGCTCTCCGCCGAGAGGCTCGCCCAAGCCATTCAGCACAGCGGGGCGAACGAGGTCCTCGGGATCGAGGCTCGGACAACCCTGCTGCGCAGGCTGGGCGAAGTTTGCGCCGACCGCTCCGGCCTGTTCGGCAAACCGGCGCGGCCGGGCAATCTGTTGAATTATTGGGCGGCACTCGGTGAGGAGATTTCCGCCCCGGAAATGCTGCACACGTTGTTGGAGGCATTGGGGTCGATCTGGCCTGGCGGGCTCAGCCTTGCCGGCGTGCCGCTCGGCGATTGCGGCCGCCACCCTGCGGTCGCGGGAAACGGCCTGGTGCCGTTTCACAAGCTCAGCCAATGGCTTGCCTATTCGCTCGTCGAGCCGCTCGAAGCCGCCGGGCTGCGCGTCGCCGATCTCGACGGGCTTACCGGCCTCGCCGAATACCGCAACGGCGGTCTCTTTATCGATTGCGGCGTCATCGAGCCGCGCGACCCCGACTTGCTGGGGCGACCTCTCGACCCGCAGAGCGAGCCCGTCGTCGAATGGCGGGCGCTGACCGTGGCGCTGCTCGATCGCCTCGCGGCGTCGGTGCGCGAGCGCCTCGGCAAGAGCCCGCAGGAATTTCCGCTCACCTGCGTGCTCGAAGGCGGCAGCTGGGCGGCGGGAAGGGAAATCGCGCTCGAACGCCGCCCCGACGGCAGCGCGCCCATCACGATCATCAGTGACGGCACATTGTTTTAACGTTCAAAGACAAACAGGCGATGTACATTATCGTCATGGCCCGGCGCGTCCCGTGGGCCTTCAGCCCACGGACCCAGTTCCGTGGGCATCCACGTTTCTGCTTCCCACAGGAGCGCCCTTGCTGTTGCGTGGATGCCCGGATCAAGTCAGATCAAGTCCGGGCATGACGAGTACTTGACATTTTGCGCCATCGGAATGAGCCCTGGACTTAATGTAGTTCGCTGTTTTCGCTGTTCTTCCAGGAAATTTACAGCGAGCGCCCGCCGCATTCGCCGCGGAAATCCTCGGTTTCCCCCGGTCGGACGCCGAAAAAAACAGCAAAACGCCCGCTGTTTTTCGCTGTTTCCCGCTGTTCTTGGCCGCCATTTTTAAAACGCTATCTCTTCACAGGAAGAAACTTTCTCGGTCGCGAACGCCTATCACATAGCAATTATTGTCAATTAAATACGTGCTGTTCTGACGCGACCTGACCGCCGCCGCTCCTTTCGCCGGCTATCGAGCTCGGCTTTGGCGCTCTCGTAGTAAGAACACTCCAGCTCACCCCAACTCGGCAAGTAGCGCCTTTGCTTCTTTCAGATCGACAGTGTCGAAGCCTTCGGTAAACCAGCCGTAGACCGGCGCGAGCAACTCGCGGGCCTCGGTCCGCCGCCCCCGCTCACCCCACAGCCGCGCCAGGTTCGTGGCGGCGCGCAATTCATAGGATTTGGCTTGTTGTTGTCGGGCGACACGTAATGCCTCCTCAAGGGCGATTTGGCCCTCTTCGATCTGGTTGGAGCCAAAAAGCGCCATGCCTGCAAGGCGGTGGAGCTCTGCATCCCAGACGTGCTCTCCCGTCTTGCTTGCCACCTCCAACCCCTCGCGCGCTGCCGCCAGCGACGCCGCGTGCTCACTGGACCGGGCGAGCGCGTCAGACAGGAACGCAAGACCGAACGGTAAGAGCAAAGTCGCGCCTCTGCGGCGGCACTCTGTCAAGCCCTGTTGAAGACGGACGATCGCTTCGGGGGCGGCACCTCTTTCGACCAGTGCGGCACCGCGCACAAGGTTGGGTTCGGCCATCAATGACAGACGTTGCTCGGCAGCCAGCATCTCCGCTGCTTCAAGCCGTCTGAGAGCTTCTTCGGGCTCACGGTTATTTACATGAACCATCGACGCTATAAGAATAGCAGTAGCCGACGTGAACGGGTGCGCGATGCGCTCGGCCAAAGACAGAGCCTCGGCAATGCTCGCATGCGCCTTTTCCGGATATCCAAGTATTGATTCGGCCAGAGCGCCCACGTATCGGGCGCACGCACCAGGATCGTGCCCGCCATAAACAAGCCGATGGGCTCGATGCTCCTCCGGATCGTATAGCCGACGCCCTGCCTTGGCGTGCTCGCGGACCCTGGCCGGTTCGCCGGCATATATCAACGTTGACCACGCGCTGTGATGCGCCTGAAGACGCAGCCCCGTGTCCCGCTCCGTTTGCGTCATCCGCAGTAGCTGATCCGAGAACGGGCGAGCTGCAACCATGCCGCCGGAGGCCATGTGGCATTGCCACACCCCGTAGAGCGCCTCGAAGCGCTGTCGAGAGTTGCCGTGTTTCTTGGCAATATCGTGCGCCCGTGCATAGGCTGGTCGAGCAGGGACGGCACCTTTTGCCGTGAAGGAGCAAAGACCCAGGGTCAATTGCAGCTCGATTTCCTGTATCTCGCGTGTCGAGCCCTCGGGCAAGGAGTGCAAGACGGCGAGGCCTCGTTCCAGGTGCCCGATCGCTTCACGATAGGTCAGGCGCGCCGCGGCATGACGACCCGCTTTCAGCCATTGATCGGCGGCGCGCTCAGTATCGCCCGCGGCGGTCAAGTGGTGCGCCAAGAGTTCGGGTTCGCGGTCGACGAGATCGGCGAAGTCCTGCTCCAATACCGTCGCAACGCGAGTGTGCAGTTCCTGCCGCCGCGCGCGCAACAGCGTGCCATACGCGGCCTCCTGCACCAGCGCGTGCTTGAAGAGATAGGTGGATTGCGGTGCGATACCGCGGCAGAAGAGCAGCCCGGCCTCGGTGAGCCGGTCGAGACCCTGTCGCAGCTCTGGCGCGGGCCGATGAGCCACCTGCTCGACCAGATCGTAACCGAATTTGCGGCCGATGACCGAACCAACCTGCGCAACCTCCTTGGCGACTGGTCCGAGCCGATCGAGGCGCGCGATCAGCGAGGCGTGCAGTGTCGCTGGGATCGCCAAATGCGGCGATGGGCTTGCCGCCAATACGGCTGCAATCCGGCTCTGCTGATCGCCCCCTTCGAGCAGCGCCATCGTCAGCTCCTCGACGAACAACGGCACGCCATCGGTCCGCACGACAATTTCTTCGACGATCTCGCTGCCCAGAAGCGCGTTCCCGGCAAGCTCGCGAACCAGGGCGCTCGCGTCGGGCCCGGCAAGGCGATTGAGTGCCAGCAAAGCGACGTGCGGCTGGCCAGCCCAGCCCTGCTGGAATTCGGGGCGAAAGGTCACGATCAGCAAGACCGGCAACCGGCGCGTCCGTTCGAGCGTCAGGTCCAGCAATTCGCGCGAGGTCGGATCGATCCAGTGGGCGTCCTCGAACACCATCAATACCGGCCGGCGCCGCGCTTCGGCTTCGAGCCGGCTGAGCAATGCCTCGAACAACTTCTCGCGTTTGCGCTGCGGGCTGAGGTTGAGGTCCGCGGCGGAACTCGGCAATGACAGCAGCTCGCTCAGCAACGCGATATCGTCGTCATCCCGCATGCCCGACGCAAGCAGAGCCCGCAACTTGTCGAGCCTGGCTTCGACCGTGTCGTCGCGCGCGAAACCGGCGGCGCCTTCGAGCTGGGTGACGAACGGGTAGAGCGCGCTGTCCTGATGGTGCGGCGAGCAGAAATAGCGCAGCCGTGTATGTGGCTCGCTTTCGATGTGGCGCAAAAGCTCTGCGGTAAGGCGCGACTTACCGATGCCCGGCTCGCCCGAAATCAGAACCGCCCGTCCCTCACCGGATTTTGCTTGTTCCCAGCGCCGGAGCAATAATTCGAGCTCCTCGTCGCGTCCGACGAGCGGTGACGCCTCGGCGCGCAGCGCCTCGAAGCGGCTCAGCACTCCGCTTTCGCCGGCCACGCGCGAGGCTCGCTGCGGCTCGGCGAACCCGGCGAGGTTTTGTGGTCCCAGGTCTTCGATCTCGAACAATGCGCCAATCTGCCGCCGCGTGCTGGGCGGATTCAACTGATCGTCACAACACGATCTTTGTTGGCCTATCGGGCGACACCGGAGACCGACCCCGTGTTGCCTCACTGTGACACTCGACGAGTTCATTTCGATCGCCGGGTAT
>Ga0306926_10004042_pt1 | contig 15329 bp, 9 predicted proteins | sample flu12Cox44000178_FD_203759 | JGI IMG/M metagenome (GOLD analysis project Ga0306926, IMG submission 203759) | Lab enrichment of tropical soil microbial communities from Luquillo Experimental Forest, Puerto Rico - flux8day.12C.oxic.44.000.178 (v2)... | ecosystem: Environmental > Terrestrial > Soil...
TTTGACGTCGTCACTGCGATTGCGCCGCCGCCGCATCCGCGCTTTTCCCGCTTTTTTACCGGGATCAAGCAGAACCTCGGCTTCGGCGTCTATGTGCCGGATTGCGACACGACGGCCTGCGCGGTCTCGGTCGCAACGCAATTGGGCTCCGACGACCCGATGCTCGATCAGCCGCTTACCGATTTCTACGCCGATTATCAGGTCGAGCCTGGCGCCAACGAACCGAGGGTGACGGTGCCGCTCAATGACAATATCGACTACGAGGGCGGCGTCGTCACCTGGATCGACAGCCTCAAGGGGGAGCGCCCTTTCGGCAACGACCTCGACCCGACGCTCAATCTCGACATTCTGGAAGTGAGTTTCCGCAATCTCGCACGCTGGAACATCGTCGAGACGCCGCAGCGGCTCAAATTCGTGCGGGCGATCATCGCGTTTCAGAGGCGGCTCATCGCAGGCGGCGCCTTCGCACAAGCGCGCTCGCACATCTATTATCTGCCAGAGCTTTATTGCGCCTATTTCGGCCGCTGCTATTCCGCCTTCATCGCGCTGCCTCCAGCCGCGCGGCATGCACTCGATGACGACGGCGCGTTCGCCTTCATGCGTGAAAAAGTGCTCGCCTATGTCAGGGATGAGCTGATCGTGCGCGAAATGAACGCGTTCGACGCGGCGCTTGCGCTGATCGCGCTCGGCCATCTCGGCGCCGAGGAGAGGACGTTTGCGCCCGCCCTGCAGTGCATCGTCGGCCAGTTCGGCGAAGGCGGGCGGGGCGGACCGTTCAGGGCCTATGAGTGGAACAAGATGAAGACGCCGACACGCATCCTGGTCGGCGGGGCCGAAGTTACCTCGGCGTTCGTCCTGATGGGGCTTGCGCTGGCGCGCAAAGCCATGCTGCGAACAGGATCGGCGTGAACTCGTCCATCCTCCTTTGAGGAGAGGGTCGGCGTCGCGCATTGAGCGCAGCGAGATAGGTGACAGGTGGGGTGGCGATAAGTGATGAACTCACCCCACCCCACCACTCATTTCATTCGCGGCGACCCTCTCCTCGAAGGAGGGACGTCAGGAAAACTCCGCTCTGACTGTCTATCGCACAAAATTGAAGCGACATTCCCGCAACGAGTGCTGGCGCGCGGGCCCAATCCGCAGCACAATTCGCCATCAAAGCGCCGCCGTTTTAGATCGAATCGCGATCGCGCTTTGGTTTTCTGTCAAGGCATGATCTTCCTTCGCAAACGCATTCGGGTTGGTCGCGAGGGAAAAAACCGGCTCCCACTCTTCCGGATCATGCCTTGAGCTGCAATTCCATTTTGAACGGGCCTGTTTCACATGCTCCAAAAACTCCTGTTCGCAATTTTTGCGTTGTTCCTGCCGGCCATTGCACAGGCGGCCGACATCAGCGGCACCGCGAAGGTCCGCGAGGGCGATACGGTCCAGATCGGCAATTCCCGGATTCGTCTGGGCGGAATCGATGCCCCATCGGTGGATCAGCTCTGCCTGAACAACAGCGGCGAGCGCTGGACCTGCGGGGTGGCGGCGCGTGACGAACTCATCAAGCACGCCGACAACAAGACCTGGGCCTGCCACCTTCGCCAGGCTGCGGATCGGCGCGGCCGGGTCATTGCGCGATGCGAGGTCGACGGCGAGGACATCCAGAAATGGCTGGTGCGCAACGGATGGGCCCTATCCTATGCGCGGTTCTCCCACGATTACGACGAGGACGAGAAGGCTGCGCGCGAGGCCAAGGTCGGGATGTGGCAGGGCTCATTCATCGCGCCGTGGGACTGGCGGGTCCGCAACAAGAAGACCGCCATCCTCGGCGCCGCCAAGCCGCCGGAGAACGCGCATGCGATTCTGATGGCTTCGGCCTCGGGGTCGGTTGCGCCCTCGCCCGACTGCACCATCAAGGGCAACGTCAACCGGGCCGGCGAGTGCATCTACCACAAGCCGACCAGCCGCTGGTATGCGAAGATCGAGATGAAGATCAGCAAGGGCACGCGCTGGTTCTGTTCGGTCGACGAAGCCGAGGCCGCCGGCTGCCGCGAAACCAAACGATAGCCCCTTCGATCGTCGCGCGCAGACGACTAGCTTGGCTGATATGTTTGCCGCATCACGCTCATGCGTGTGCTTTTCCCACCAACGAGCATCCCGCCAGTCGCGGACAAAAGCCGTCAGCGCTCCCGGAATACCCGCTCACTCCAATATCATACCCTTCCGGCTTGAATTTCCCGCCATTCCCCGGCATCTCCTTGACGTGAGATAAAGCAAAAGGAAACACAAAATGGTCGTTCGCGCGGGCCGGGAATTCCTGGCGATCCCCGGACCCACCACCATGCCCGACGAAGTGCTGCAGGCGATGCACCGCCCGGCGATGGACATTTATTCCAAGGAAATGGTGCAGCTGACCGACGGCCTGCTGCGCGACCTCTCCGGACTGTTCGCGACCAAAGGCAAATCCTACATTTACATCGCCAACGGCCATGGCGCCTGGGAAGCGGTGCTCAGCAACGTGCTGTCGCGCGGCGACAAGATCCTGGTTCTGGAGAGCGGTCGCTTTGCCGTCGGCTGGGGCAATGCGGCGGCCGCCATGGGCGTGGATGTCGAAGTGCTCAAGGGCGACTGGCGTTCCGCGGTGAAGCCCGCTGCCGTCGAGGCCCGCCTGCGCCAGGACAGGGAGCACAGGATCAAGGCGATTTTGGCGGTGCAGGTCGATACCGCCTCGGGCGCGTTCAACGACATCGAAGCCATCGGCAAGGCGATCAAATCGACCGGCCACCCGGCGCTGTTTCTGGTCGACGCGGTGGCATCGCTCGGCTGCATGCCGTTCGACATGGACGGCTGGGGCATCGATGTTGCCATGTGCGGCTCGCAAAAGGGCTTGATGACGCCGCCCGGGCTCGGTTTCTGCGCCGCCAATGAGCGTGCCCTTGAAGTCCACAAGACGGCGGGCTTGCGAACGCCCTACTGGGATTGGACCGAACGCGAGGGCACGGAACATTACCGGAAATATGGCGGCACTGCGCCGGTCCATCTGTTGTTCGCGCTGCGCCAGGCAATCGATATGCTGTTCCAGGAGGGCCTCGAAAACACGTTCCGCCGCCATCGCCTGCTCGCCGAAGCGGTGCGCCGCGCGGTCGCGGTCTGGGCCGAAGGCCAGGTGCTCTCCTTCAATATCGCCGAGGCCAGCGAGCGCTCGGACACGGTCACGACCGTGGTGATGGCGAGCAGTCACGACCCGATCGCGCTGCAGCGCTATTGCAAGGAGAAATGCGGCGTCGTGCTTGGCATCGGGATCGGCGAACTCACCGGCCAGGCGTTCCGGATCGCCCATATGGGCCACGTTAACGCGCCGATGATCCTCGGCACGCTCGGCGTCGTCGAAGTCGGCCTCCAGGCGCTCGGCATCCCGCACGGCCGAGGCGGCGTCGAGGCAGCCATCGACTGGCTTGGGGAAACCGTACCCGCCTAGAGAGCCGTCAAGGCTTTTCGGCGCCCCGGTATTCGTGCTTAGATTGATCTGGCGATAAATAAGCTAGTGTGGTGGATTTGACATTCGATTCAGTCTTGCCGCGAGTCCTCCGATCGAATGTCAAATCCACACTAGAAACTGATATTTGCCAGTGTCCTTTTGGTTCTGACATTCGTAAACGAATGTGCCGCGACGTGATACGAATGTCAGAACTGAGACACCAGCCGGCAACGGCGCACGCGTATTCCCAAGACTGGGCATTCGGTTTTTTCGTCGCAATCAGGTTCCGCCGTTGGGCGTGGACCTGCTCGCCCAAGAATGCGCGCGAGAAGACAACAGGGAGTGAAGTGATTGGCGTCCGTTGAAATGCGTGGCCTGACCAAGCGGTTTGGATCGCTGGCGGTCGTGGACAATGTCTCGCTGCGGATCGAACACGGGCGGTTGGTCTGCCTGTTGGGCCCTTCGGGTTGTGGCAAGACCACGACGTTGCGGCTGATCGCCGGATTCCTCGAGCCGACGGAGGGCGAGATCCATGTTGGCGACCGGATGGTGTCTTCGCAGGCCCGCACCCTTCCTCCCGAGCAGCGCAACATGTCGATGATCTTCCAGAGCTACGCGCTCTGGCCGCACATGACGGTCGCCGACAACATCACTTATGGCTTGCGCCTGCGAAAACTCGATCGCGACACCATCACAAAAAAGCTCAAGGCCATCCTTGCAACCACCAAGCTCGAACCTCTCGCGCAACGCTATCCCGGCGAATTGTCGGGCGGACAGCAGCAGCGCGTCGCGCTGGCCCGCGCGCTGGTCGTCGAGCCGCAGACGCTGCTGCTCGACGAGCCTCTCTCCAACCTCGACGCCAATCTGCGCGAGGAGATGCGCTTCGAAATCCGCCGCCTGCACGATGAATACCGCTATACGACGGTTTACGTGACCCATGACCAGTCGGAAGCGATGACCACCGCCGACCTGATCGCGGTGATGAACGGCGGCAGGATCGATCAGCTCGGCACGCCGGAGGAGATCTACGATCGGCCGCAATCGGAATTCGTCGCGCGCTTCATCGGCTCAAGCAACGTGATCAAGGGCGTCGCCCGCGACGAAAACCACATTGCCTTTTGTGGCGCGACATTGCGCGTCGTGGGCGCAAAACTGACAGCCAATCAACACGCCGCGGTCGCGATCCGCCAGCACGACATCCAGCTTTCGACAACGGCCCCGCAAACGTCCGACAATTCCGTCAAGGCCACCGTCACGTGCCAGGTGTTTCTCGGCGCCAACCGGGACTACATGCTTGAGACTTCCGACGGCACGATGCTGCGCGCCGTGACTTCGACGCAAACCGCGGTTGCAAGCGGCACCGAGGTTTGGCTCACGCTGCCGGCGGAACGCTGCCGGGCGCTCAACCGATAATCGCAAAGAGGGTGCGATGAGGCGGTGCAGACTATCCAGGCGCAACCTTATCAAGGGATCGGCGGCGCTCGGCTTGACGGTTTTCGCCACCCCGCTGAGGGCTGCCGCCCCGGAGGTGCAGGCGATCACACCGCAACTGATCGAAGCGGCGAAAAACGAAGGCAGGGTGGTGCTGTATTCCCCGATGGATTTGCCGGTGGGGGAAAAGCTCGGGAGGGCCTTCGAGGCGCAATATCCGGGCATTGTGGTGCAGATCGAGCGCACCGGCTCGGAGCGACTGTTTCAGCGCGTCGAACAGGAATTTGCCTCCCGCATTCACGCCGCCGACGTCATCAATAGTGCCGATGCCTCGCACTTCATCCCCTGGAAGCGCAACGGCTGGCTGGCGCCCTTTGTGTCCGAAGACATCGCAAAATATTTTCCGCCAGAATATCGCGACGGCGATGGAATGTTCGCCACCTCCCGGCTCTGGCTGTCGTCGATCGCCTACAACACCAACCTCGTCAAACCGGCAGACGCGCCGCAAAGTTTTGCCGAACTCTTGGAGCCGAAATGGTCGGGGAAAATGGTCAAGGGCCATCCGGCCTATAGCGGCACCATCATGACGACCACGTTCCAGCTCGTTCGCGAGCTCGGCTGGGACTATTTCGAGAAGCTGTCAAAGCAGCGCGTGATGCAGGTGCAATCGTCGACCGATCCGCCGAAGAAGCTGGCGCTCGGCGAGCGCGCGGTGATGGCGGACGGCAACGAGTACAATGTCGTTCTGCTGAAGGAGGCCGGTCAGCCGGTCGAGCCGGTGTATCCGGCCGAGGGCACGCCGACGATTTCCGGTCCCACCGGGATATTCGCAAGCGCGCCGCATCCGAATGCGGCAAGACTGTTCCAGGCATGGCTGCATACGCGCGAAACCCAGCAGTTCTTCATCGACTTCACCGCGCAATATTCGGTTCACGCCCAGGTGCAGGCGAAAGCGGGCCGCCGCAAGATTTCGGATATCAAGCTAATGAAGGAAGACCCGGCTGGCGTGGAAAAGATGGCGGACGAGATCAAGACGCGCTATGCGCGGTTGTTTCGGGTGTGACGATCCTCATGGTGAGCAGCGGATGACATGACGACCGTCACCGGCAGCGTCGAAACGAGCAAGGCCAGAATCGACTGGACCAGGCCGGTCCTCTGGCTGTTCGCGGCTGTTCTGATCGCGCTTATTCTGCTGCCGATGTCGTGGCTCCTGATCTACAGCGTCACGGACAAGGCCAACCACGTGACGCTGCAGAATTTCATCACGCTGTTCACCGATCCCGACTTCCTCGATCCGCTGCTGACGACCGCGATCCTCGCTACCAGTTCAGCCGTCATCTGCTGCGCCATCGCCGCGCCCATGGGATGGCTGGTGTCGCGCACCGACATGCCAGCACGCCAGTTCATTCGCGCGCTGGTCACGGCCTCGTTCGTCACCCCGCCATTTCTCGGCGCGGTTGCCTGGGAATTGCTGGCCGCGCCCAACAGCGGGTTGCTCAATCAGCTCTACCGCGTCGTCACCGGTGCTGAATCCGACGAGCACCTGTTCAACATCTATTCGCTGGCCGGCCTGATCTTCGTCATCTCCTGCTACACGTTTCCTTTCGTGTTCGTGCTCGTTGCCAACGCGCTCGACAATATGCCCGGCGAACTCGAAGATGCCTCCGCCATCCTCGGCGGCAGGGCATGGACGACGGCGCGGCGCGTGACGATACCCTTAGCGCTGCCCGCGCTTGTCGCCGGCGCGCTGATCGCGTTCCTGCAAGCCATGACCCTGTTCGGCTCGCCGGCGATCCTCGCGCTCCCGGCCGGCTTCCACACCATGACCACCAAGATCTGGAGCCTGTTCCAGTATCCGCCGAAACTCGAGCTTGCCGCTGCCGCCGCGGTGCCGCTCCTGGTCCTGACAATTCTGCTGCTGCAGGGGCAAAAATTCCTGCTCGGGCGCCGCGGCTATTCGGTGCTTGGCGGCAAATACGGCCCGCCGCGGCCTGTCGAAATGAAAAAGTGGCGCTGGGCGGCGTTGGCATTCTGCCTGCTGATGCTGCTCAACCCGGTCTTCCTGCCCTATTTCGCGCTTTTCAACGCGGCCTTCTCGCCCAACGCGACGACGCTGGTGACGCCATCGACCTTCACGCTGCACAACATCGTGTTCGTGTTCACCGAATTGTCCTCGACCCAGCTTGCGCTGAAGAACACCGTCATTCTTGGCACCGCGACGGCGACGATCGGCACCCTGCTCGCGCTGGTGATCGCCTATGTCACGACCCGCCGCGTGATCGCCGGTCATCGCGTGCTCGGCTTTCTTGCCACGGCCCCGGTTGCCGTTCCCGGCATCGTGCTCGGCGTCGGCCTGTTCTTAAGCTACACCCGGCCGCCGTTCGTGCTGTACGGAACGCTGTGGATTCTCTTGATCGCGTTCCTGACCATCAACCTGCCGTCGGCCTATCAGCAATTGCAGGCGGCGTTCGCCACCATTCATCCCGAGCTCGAAGACGCGAGCCGCATTCTCGGCGCGAGCCGGCTGCAGTCGCTGCGGCAGATCACGGCACCGCTGCTGCGCACCGGCGTGATTGCGACCTGGTGCTTCATCTTCATCGGCGTGATGCGGGAACTCTCCGCCGCGATCGTGCTGTTCACCTCGCAGACCAAGGTGATCAGCGTTTTGATCTTTGACCTCAACGAGAGCGGCGACCTCGGCGCCATCTCCGTGCTCGGCATCGCGATGCTGCTCATCACTTTTGCGGTGGTGCTCGCGGTCAACCGGATTCCGATGTTCGGCGGCAACGCCGGCTCGCGGCTGCGGAATTAGGGCATCTACCCATAAGTCCGCCCGTACAAATGTTGACCTAAGCGATATCCGCTTTACCCTTAGAACAGGAAATTGCAGAAGCGCGAGAGCATGTCAGCCAAGGGCCAATAGGCGACCTTCCGCCGCTTCATTCAATCACCTCGTCGGCACGGGCGAGGAGCTGCTCTGACACTGTAAGTCCGATTTCTTTCGCAGCCTTGAGATTGATAACCAGCTCAAACTTGATTGGCTGATAGAAAGGAATATCGCCGGGGTTTGCGCCTTTGAGAATTCGGTCGATCTCACGCGCTCCCTGGCGAAAGACTTCCACCAGATCAGTTCCATAGGACATCAGCCCACCGGCCTCGACAAATACCGGATAAGGATAAATGGCCGGTAGCCGATACTTCGCCGCCAATTGCCCGGCGAGCTGTCTCTTTGTGACGTTTTCGGGACTTCCATCCACGAAGAGGGCGTTGGCGCCTGACCGGGAGATCGTGGCGAAGACTTCCCGGTACTCGTCATTGGTGCCCTTATTCAGATAAAATGGACCTACGACCCCGATACCGGCTTTCTCGGTTGCCTCCTGCATTGCGGGTACTTCGATGTTGTCTTTTGGTGACCCCACGATTGCCAATTTCGATATTGTCGGGACGACCTCCCTAAAAAGTTGAAGTCGCTTCTCCCAAAGCTCAAGACCCGCATCTACGCTAACGCCGGTGATATTTCCGCCTGGCCGCGCCATACTCGTCACAAGGCCAGCCTGGACTGGATCGCCAGTCACCGCGACAATCGGGACCGTGGAGGTTGCCTCTTTGAGAGGGCGGACCATCCAAGGAGTGATTGCAAAAACAACATTTGGATTGCGAGCAGCGGCTTCGCGCGCGAGTTCAGGGTAATGATCGACACGTCCTTCGCCCGAAAACCGTTCGACCACCAGGTTGCTTCCCTCGATGTACCCGAGCTGGCGAAGTTCGCGAAAGAACTCGCGCCAATATTTGAGGCGGCTGTTTTCGGTCAGGTCGGATACCGGATGCGACGGGTGCAGTATCGCGAGCCTGTACATTTTTTGCGGCTCCACCGCCCATGCGGCCCTTGATGTTGTCGCGGCCAACACGCTAGTGCCACAGGCCAGTCTAATGAACTCCCGCCGCTTCATTCGATGCTCATCACAGCTTGAGGACGACGGACGCAGACTACCACGTCTCGACCATGGCCGCACGCGGCGGACACAAATGCTGCGTCAGGAATGCGCGCACGGCGCGAGACGGCTTTTGGTCAAAAGCGGAAATTTGGGTCCGCAGGCCACCGCCGGAGGGCGCCGATATGGCTGGCAATTCGCGCTGGAAGACCCGATATGACAGCGGCGGACACTTCGTCCCGCCGACCAGACAGAGTTACAGGCCTATGGACAAAAAAACCCCCGCAACACCGCCGGTCGCGCCGCGCCACCCGTATACGTTCACTACCCATGGCATCACCATCGTCGATGATTACGCGTGGCTGAAGGATGAGAACTGGCAGGAAGTGCTTCGCGATCCCTCGATCCTGAACGCCGAGATCCGCGAATATCTCGAAGCCGAAAACGACTACACAGAAAGCCTGCTCGGCCACACGGCAGCCTTGCAGAAGACGTTGGTCAAGGAAATGCGCGGACGCATCAAGGAGGATGACTCCAGCGTCCCCTCGCCCGACGGCCCTTATGCCTATATGCGAAAGTTCCGCGACGGCGGTCAGCACGAAATGTTCGGACGTTGTCCGCGCGACGGGGGCGAGGCCGAGATCATCCTCGATGGCGACGAACTTGCCGCCAGCCACGACTACTTCAAGTTCGGCGGTGCCCGCCATTCGCCCGATCATCGCCTGGAGGCATGGAGCGCCGACGTCAAGGGTTCGGAATATTTCACCATCCGCGTACGCGACTGGGCGACCAAAAAAGACCTCGGCGATGCCGTCGAGGAAACCGACGGCGCGGTGGTGTGGAGCGCGGATGCGAGCGCGTTCCTTTACGTCAAGCTCGACGACAACCACCGTCCGATGCAGGTCTGGCGTCATCGCCTCGGCACCAAGCAGGCCGAAGATATTCTGATTTACGAGGAAAAGGATTCGGGCTGGTTCACGCACATCCACGAAAGCTCAAGCGGGCGGTTTTGCGTGATCGCCGGTGGCGACCACGAAACCTCCGAACAGCGCCTGGTCGATCTGACCAACCTCGATGCGCCGCCGCGCCTGGTCGCCGCGCGTGAGAAGGGCGTGCAATATTCCCTCGCCGATCGTGGCGAGGAGCTTTTCATCCTCACCAATGCCGACAAGGCGATCGACTTCAAGGTCGTCACCGCACCGCTGCGCTCGCCGGAGCGCACAAACTGGCGCGATTTGATTCCGTACCGCGAGGGCATCTACGTGCTCGATCTCGAACTCTATTCCGGCCACATGGTGCGGCTGGAGCGCGCCAATGCATTGCCGGCCATCGTCATCCGCGACCTTGCAAGCGGTGAGGAACACGCGATTGCCTTCGACGAGACGGCGTACTCGCTCGACACCATGGGTGGCTATGAATTCGAAACGACGAACTTGCGCTTCTCCTATTCGTCGATGACGACGCCTTCGGAAGTCTATGACTACGACATGGCGCGCCGCACACGTATCCTGCGCAAGCGCCAGGAAATCCCTTCCGGCCACAATCCCGCCGATTACGTCACCACGCGTATCATGGCGACATCGTATGACGGTGCGCAGGTGCCGGTTTCGATCCTGCACGCCAAAGATCTCAAACGCGACGGGACCGCGCCGCTGTTGTTGTACGGCTATGGCTCCTACGGCATGGCGATGCCGGCATCGTTTTCAGCAAACCGGCTGTCGCTGGTCGACCGCGGCTTTGTCTACGCTATCGCGCACATCCGGGGCGGCGCCGACAAGGGCTGGAACTGGTACCTCGACGGCAAGCGCGAGAAGAAGACCAACAGCTTTGAGGATTTCGCCGCCAGCGCGCGGGCGCTCATTGCGGAGAAATATACTGGCACGAAACGCATCGTCGGCCATGGTGCAAGCGCAGGCGGCATGTTGATGGGCGCGACGGCAAACCGCGCCGGCGAATTGTTCGCCGGCATCGTCGCCGAAGTGCCGTTCGTCGACGTGCTCAACACCATGCTGGACGACAAGCTGCCGCTGACGCCGCCAGAATGGCCGGAATGGGGCAACCCGATCGAAAGCGACGCGGCGTTCAAAACCATCCTGTCCTATTCGCCCTACGACAACGTGGCGCCTAAGGAGTATCCAGCGATTCTCGCGATGGCCGGCCTCACCGATCCGCGCGTCACCTATTGGGAGCCGGCGAAATGGGTTGCGCGGCTACGCGCGACCATGAAGGGCGGCGGTCCCGTGTTGCTGCGAACCAACATGGGCGCAGGCCATGGCGGCGCATCGGGCCGGTTCAAGCGGCTCGACGAAGTCGCGATCGTCTATGCCTTTGCGCTCTGGGCAGCGGGATTGGCGGAGAGGGGTGCGGCGTGAATGCGGTGAGGCATCCTGTCAAATTCGATTTCCGTTATAACGAACGGTCTGCACTCGACGTGACTGACGCGGAAACCGTTAAGGTCATAATTACTTCGTCGCGTCGACTCGCTGCTTCATCGTCCGAAAGCTGATCATCGTTGTAGTTGCGCGGTTTCAGATTAGAATTCCTTAGCCGGGATAGTGCTGTCCGTATTTTTGGAAGATCGCTTTTGTAATCGGCTCATTGCGGATTGTGTCGCGTCCCCAGTTCGTCGCCAGCGTTTCGATCACTTGTATGGCATTATTAAATATGATCTCGCCCTGTTCATTTTGGAGACGTTCAGCCATAACAAGGCTACGTTTTGTCATATCATTAGAATTCATTTTCGGTAGCGGACTCGGATCAATCAGCATTCTCACTATTAGCAAAAGCTGGAAACGTGCAGCTTTGTACTTGGTATTGATCTTCTTGCTTTTGAATAACTGTTCCAGCCGATACAGCGCCAGCGCAGCGACATAGTATGGTTCGGGCTTGTCGGTATCGACGAACATATCCTTTCCAACCCTTGCGCTAAGATCACGAAACCGACGTGTCGTGACATGCGGGAGACCCAGGAACATCGCGCCTACGGATCGGACTAAGTTCTGGTGCGTGATGATCCTAATTTTTTCAATGTCTTGCGCGTCATACTGATGAGGTCGGCGTTCGTAGTAGAGACGCGTTTCAACAGGGAATGTCCTGAAATAGGCTTCCAGCTTTTTAGCAAAATCCTTCATCGCGAAGAACTGGTCGTCCTTTACTTCGGTCTGTCGGTTCGTTGCGCGAATGATGCTTTCGATAACGTTTTCGTCCTGAGTGTGTATCAACCTGAACGGCACGCGCACGGTTGCGTCTAGTTTGTCGGTCTGAGCGTGCAGAACGTGCGTTGTCTGGCAACCATTCACGACCTGAAAGTCACCAATGACGAATTTATCCCCTGTCGTATTCAATAGGCGAGTAATCATGGTGACGCCGTTGTTCATCAGGATAAACCGGTCGCTGTCGCCATCAAGCGTACCCGCTATCTCTTGATTGATGGCATTGAAACCGAGAAAGTCGCGGACGTTCTCATAGAACAAGCTTTTTATGATCGACCCGTCGTCGTCGCAGACGAGTTTAAGGAGATCGGGAGCCGGCAGAAAGCCGAGATATGCGGCGGTTACACCGGCTACCTCTGGCACGACGACCTTCTTGTCGAATATGAACTCTCGCGAGATAGAGTTTTTCGACTGACGATACAGCGAATGAATTTGCTGAGCTCCCATGACCACGAAACGTGCATGGGAAAACATACCGGTCTTCTCAAGATCGCTGATTTCCGCCGTCGCGCGCGTGACCAAATCTTGCTCGTTATTCCATGTGCCAGTCGTTGCGTAGTAAAGGAAACAAGCTGGGTTTCTGGGCCTGAACTTTGCGCTCTTGTCGTAAAGCGCTTTCATGATGTCGGCGTAGCCTTTTACGGCATCATTGCGATTTAATTTTCCCTCTCCAAAAAAATCCTTGACCCCAAATCCAAGTGTTCCGATTTTGGCACCCTCAAAGTGAGGCGAGCGTGACGACTGCACAAATACAAACGTAACATCGAGATAGCCGTTCAGGCTGAGCAGGTCTTCTACCGTGTCAACATCTGTGACCAGATTGTTGTTCACAATGATCGCGAGCGAATCGAAGCCCGTGTCGCCGCCGCTGCCAGTAACCAGATCATCGGGATCAAAGGTGGAATCACTATAGTGTCGCCGGACAGCGAGCCAGCCGCAGAACTGCTCAAAGCGGTCCTTTTCCGGCAGGTACGAAATACCGAATTCATTGCTAAATTCGTTCAGAAAACCCTCGGTAATACGATCCATAGTCGCGCCCCGGTTCCCTTCAAAGTAGAAGCGGTGCAGATTGTAACCCTAATTTGCATTCAAAGTTATAACTCCCTTGTGGGGGGTGGGGGCTCTTGCGCCCAGATTTGTCGCTACCCCCTGCCCGAGGGGCGAGGAAGAAAGGAGCCGCACGCGGCCCGAAGGTGGAGGAACTACCGTCCCTTCTCCTTCCGCCACGCTGCAAACTCGACCAGCGTCTGCTCGTCGGTCGCGGGATAAAGCCCCAGGATCGAGCGACCTTTGTGGACCTGCTCGGTGACGAAATCCTCGAACGCCGTCATCTCGACCGCCTCGTCGGCGATCTCATCGGCGAGATGCGCGGGGATGACGATGACCCCGTCGGCATCGCCGAGGATGACGTCGCCTGGAAACACCGGGGCGTCGCCGCAGCCGATCGGCACATTGATCTCGATCGCCTGGTGCAGCGTGAGATTAGTCGGCGCGCTCGGCCGCCGATGATAGGCGGGAAAGCCGAGCTTTGCGATTTCGGCCGAATCGCGAAATCCACCGTCGGTGACCACGCCGGCGACGCCGCGCTGCATCAGCCGTGTCACGAGTATCGCGCCGGCGGAAGCCGCCCGCGCATCCTTGCGGCTGTCCATCACCAGCACCGCGCCTGGCGGACAATCTTCCACCGCCTTGCGCTGCGGATGGGCGCGATCGCGAAATACCTCGATCTTGTTGAGGTCCTCGCGGGCCGGCATGTAGCGCAGGGTGAAGGCCTCGCCGACCAGCACCGGCTGATCGGCGCTCAAGGGATGCACGTCCTGAATCATCTGGATTCGAAAGCCGCGCTTGAACAAGGCAGTCGCCACCGTCGCGGTGGAAACGCTTCTGAGCTTGTTGCGCATCGCATCGCTGAGCTTTCGCATGATCGCTGTTCCGGTTTGCCTGTCATTCCGGAGCTCGCTAAACGCGAAACCGGAATCTCGAGATTCCGAGTCTGGTCCTTCGGACCATCCCGGAATGACAATCTCAATTAGAAAATCGACGGCTCGCCGACCGGCAAGCCGAAGGAGGTTTCGAGAAAATCGAAGTCGCAGCCCTCGTTGGCCTGCTTGATGTGCCGGGTGAACATCCAGCCATAGCCACGCTCGAACCGCGTTTCCGGCTGCTTCCATGCCGCACGGCGTTTTGCCATTTCGGCTTCGGATACATCCAGACTGATGGTGCGCGCCGCGACGTCGAGCGTGATGCTGTCGCCGTTCTTCACCAGCGCCAACGGGCCACCGATATAGGATTCCGGCGACACGTGCAGGATGCAGGCGCCATAGCTGGTGCCGCTCATGCGCGCATCCGACAGTCGCACCATGTCGCGCACGCCCTGCTTCACGAGCTTGGTCGGGATCGGCAACATGCCCCATTCCGGCATTCCGGGTCCGCCCTGCGGGCCCGCGTTACGCAGGATCAGCACGTGATCGGCGGTGACGTCGAGATCGGGATCGTCAATCGCCTTTTTCATCGAGGGATAGTCGTCGAACACCAGAGCCGGCCCGGTATGCTTGAGGAAACGCGGCTCGCAGGCGCTCGGCTTGATGACGCAACCATCGGGCGCGAGATTGCCCTTGAGCACGGCGAGCGCGCCTTCGGCATAGATCGGATTTTTCACCGTGCGAATGACGTCGTCATCGTAGACCTCGGCGTTACAGATATTTTCGCCGAGCGCGCGGCCCGTAACCGTCATGCAATCGAGGTGCAGGTGATTTCGGATGCGGCTCATCAGGCCCGGCAGACCGCCGGCATAATAAAAATCCTCCATCAGATATTTGTCGCCGCTCGGCCGCACGTTGGCGATGACCGGCACCTTGCGGCTGGCCTTTTCGAAATCGTCCAGCCCGATGTCCTGTCCGGCGCGGCGCGCCTGCGCAATCAGGTGAATGATCGCGTTGGTGGAGCAACCCATTGCCATCGCGACCGTGATCGCGTTCTCGAAGGCCGTGCGGGTCTGGATCTTCTGCGGGGTCAGATCCTCCCAGACCATCTCGACGATGCGGCGGCCGCATTCGGAGGCCATGCGGATGTGACCTGAATCCGCCGCTGGTATGGAGGAAGCGCCCGGCAGGGTCATGCCGATGGATTCGGCGATCGCGGTCATGGTCGAGGCCGTGCCCATGGTCATGCAGGTGCCGTAGCTGCGGGCGATGCCGGCCTCGACATCGACCCAGTCCTTGTCCGAAATCTTGCCGGCCCGCCGCTCGTCCCAATATTTCCAGGCATCCGAGCCCGAGCCCAGCGTCTTGC
>Ga0306926_10004049_pt1 | contig 15317 bp, 16 predicted proteins | sample flu12Cox44000178_FD_203759 | JGI IMG/M metagenome (GOLD analysis project Ga0306926, IMG submission 203759) | Lab enrichment of tropical soil microbial communities from Luquillo Experimental Forest, Puerto Rico - flux8day.12C.oxic.44.000.178 (v2)... | ecosystem: Environmental > Terrestrial >...
CGGCGATGCCCAGGCACAGGTCGTCGATCGCCTGCGGCTGGTCGCCGGCCGGCTGAAACTCGGACTCGAGCCGGAACGGCCTGCCGATGTCGCTCTGCGGGCGCTCGGCGGCCATCAGCGGCAGCATCGTGATCAGATCCAAGGCGTCAGCCGATTTCATCCCAGGCACCGGATGAGCAGTGTGTCGTGTGGTATATAGGGCAGACGACGCGATGCCGCGATGTTCCGGTTGATCCCTACCGACGGGCCGGGCCAGCCTGGCCGGGCAACCTGCAATATATGGTTGAGCCGATAATGGGGCATTGCTGCACCTGCAGCAAATCTACAGCAAAATCTCTCCTTCAAGTTGTCGCGGCCTGCGTAAGCTTATGCTGTTGGGCTGATCGTCAGCTCACAATCTAACTTGCGAATTGGGCAATTCCGTGACCGCATCGCCCCGCGTTCCAGCGCGTTCGCGCCCACGCTGCTACGCCTCGCGGTGGCCGCAATCGAGAACCCGCGCCGGTCCATCCACTCCCGACTCGAGAACCCTGATACCCCATTCCCTGGGGCGACCGCCATTTCTCGACCATTTCTTGTTGGTTTCCTCGACCGCCATTTCTCTCGCTTGCTGTTCGTTTTCGGCGATCAACGTCGCGTAGAATATGTCTTCGCCTAAAGACCTGGTGCAGCTGAACTTGTTCATGTCTCTGCCCTCGTGGTTTGCCGCTGATCCTATCGAATCCAGCCGGCCGCGATCAACAGAGGCACGGCGGTAATCGGCTTCACATCGGTCGGCTTCGCGTGTAGCTTCGTGCGCGTATTTCCCAACACCCTTGGGCCTGTCATGCCGTTTCTCGCCGACCGTCTTGCCCGCGTCAAACCCTCGCCGACCATGGCGATGACCGCACTTGCCACGGAATTAAAGGCGGCGGGACGCGACATCATAAGCCTATCCGTGGGCGAGCCCGATTTCGATACGCCGCCGAATATCCAAGAGGCGGCGATCGCCGCGATGCGGCGCGGCGAGACGCGCTATACCGTGTTCGACGGGTCGATCGAGCTGAAGCGAGCGGTTTGCGGCAAGTTCAAGCGCGAGAACGGGCTCGACTACGAGACCTCGCAGATCACGATCAGCTCGGGCGGCAAGCAGGCGCTGTATAATGCGCTGGTCGCCACGGTGAATCCGGGAGACGAGGTCGTGATCCCGGCGCCGTTCTGGGTGTCCTACCCGGAGATGGTATTGCTGTGCGACGGCACCCCGGTTCCGGTCGCGTGCCCGCAGAATAACGGCTTCCGGCTGCGGCCCGAGGACCTCGAGGCGGCGATCACGCCGCGAACCAAATGGCTGATTCTGAACTCGCCGTCCAATCCGACCGGCGCCGCCTATTCCGAGGCGGATCTAAGGGGTGTAGCCGAGGTGCTGCTGCGCCACCCGCAGGTCTGGATCATGACGGACGACATGTACGAGCATCTCGTCTACGACGATTTCGAGTACAGGACGATCGCTCAGGTCGAGCCGCGCCTTTACGAGCGGACCCTGACCGTCAACGGCGTGTCGAAGGCTTATTGCATGACCGGCTGGCGCATCGGCTATGCCGGCGGGCCGAAGCAGCTGATCAAGGCGATGGGCGCGATCCAGTCCAACTCGACCGCCAATCCGTGCTCGATCAGCCAGGCTGCGGCGATCGAGGCGCTCACCGGACCGCAGGACTTCATCCCGGTCCACAACTGCAGCTTCAAGGAGCGGCGGGACCTTGTTGTCGACAGGCTCAACCGGGTCCCCGGCCTGTTCTGCCCGCGGCCCGAGGGCGCGTTCTACGTCTACCCGTCCTGCGCCGGTGTCATCGGCAAGCGAACTCCGGCCGGTATGACGATCGACAGCGACGAGGATTTCGTCCGCTACCTGTTAGAGGAAACTGGGGTCGCGGTGGTGCACGGCGAAGCCTTTGGGCTGTCGCCGCATTTCCGCATCTCCTACGCGACCTCGACCGAAGTGTTGCAAGAGGCGTGCGCGCGCATCGAGCGCGCCTGCCGCGCGCTGTCGGCCTAGGCTCGCCCGATGGGCGGATGGTCCGACCGCGCCAGATTTCGATTGCCATCCTGCCGGCCGGCGCGCAACTTCGGCAATAGATAAGGGCGCCGCCGGGCTTGCCGACCCGGCCCCCCGGCGGTCGCTTCTCAGCATGAAGGAGGCGCCCATGGCGAATGGTACTGCGGCACCGCGTTGTGCCGCGCTAATCGGACCGTATCTGTCGGGCAAGACGACCTTGCTCGAGGCCTTGCTGCATGCGGCCGGCGGCACGAGCCGGCGCGGCAGCGTGCGCGACGGCAATTCGGTCGGGGACCACACCCCCGAGGCGCGAGCCCGCCAGATGTCAACCGAAATCAATGTCGCGAATGCCACGTTCCTCGGCGATCCGTGGACGATCCTCGACTGCCCGGGCTCAGTCGAGCTGCTGTACGAGGCGCAAGGCGCGCTGCTGGCGAGCGATGTCGCGGTGGTTGTCGTCGAGCCGGAGGTCGAGCGGGCGCTGACGATTACCCCGCTGCTGCGGTTTCTCGACCGGCACAAGATCCCGCATATGGTTTTCATCAACAAGATGGACACCGCGAATGCGCGCGTGCGCGACGTGCTCGCGGCATTGCAGTCGGTTTCCGAGCGCCCGCTCGTGCTGCGCCAGGTACCATTGCGCGGGCCTGATTCCGAAATCACCGGGTATGTCGACCTGGTTAGCGAGCGCGCCTACCGCTACCGGCCCGGACAGCCTTCAGACCTGATCAAGCTCCCGGACAATTTCTGGGACGAGGAACGCCCGACCCGAACCGAGCTGGTGGAAAAGCTCGCCGATTTCGACGATGCCCTACTCGAGCAGCTGCTCGAAGACGTCGAGCCGCCGAAGGAAGAGATCTACCGGCACCTGACCCGCACCCTGGGCCAGGTTCAGGTGATCCCGGTGTTTCTCGGCTCGGCGCTGGCCGATTGGGGCGTCCGGCGGTTGTGGAAGGCGCTGCGGCACGAGACACCGTCGCCGCAGGTCACCGCCGAGCGCTTCGGGGTCGCCGCCGAGGGCGAGCCACTGGCCCAGGTGATCAAGACCTACAACCTGCCGCATACGGGCAAGCTGTCGTTGGCGCGCGTCTGGCGCGGTACGATTTCCGAGGGAATGGTCCTCAACGGCACCCGCATCGCCGGCCTGTTGCGCCTGACCGGCGCCCAGCAAGAGAAAGTCCCGTCGGCCCAGGCGGGCGAGGTCGTCGGGCTGACCCGCATGGAGGACATTCAGACGGGCGCGGTGCTGACCCCTTCGGGTAAGGCCGAGCCGTTTGTGAGGCCGGAGCGTCCGCAGCCGGTCTTCGGACTCGCGATCCACTCGGAACGGCGCCAGGACGATGTCAAATTGACCGGTGCCATCGGCCGGCTCATCGAAGAAGATCCGACGATCGAGCTCGAGCAGAATGCCGATACGCAAGAAATGGTGCTGTGGGGCCAGGGCGACATTCATCTGCAGATCGCCCTCGACCGGCTGCGCAGCCGCAACAATCTGGCGGTCAGCGGCAAGCCTGCCGGCACCCCGTACAAGGAGACGATCCGCCACGGCACCCAGCAGCACTCGCGTTTCAAACGGCAGAGCGGCGGGCACGGGCAGTTCGCCGATGTCACGGTCGAAGTCAAATCCTTGCCGCGCGGCTCCGGCTTTACGTTTACCGACCGCGTTGTCGGCGGCGCGATCCCGCGCAATTACATCCCGGCGGTCGAGGAAGGGGTCGTCGAGGCATTGCGGCGCGGCCCGCTCGGTTTTCCCGTTATCGACGTCGCGGTCAACCTGATCACCGGTCAGTTCCATAGCGTCGACAGCTCGGACCAGGCGTTCCATACCGCCGGGCGGCAGGCGATCCAAGAGGCATTGCCGAAATGCGAGCCGATTCTGCTCGAGCCGATCGACCTGGTCGAGATCTCGGTGCCGAACGCGTTTACCGCGCGGGTGCAACGGCTGGTCTCGGGCCGGCGCGGCCAGATCCTCGGCTACGACGCCAAACCGGACTGGCAGGGGTGGGACGTCGTCAGCGCCCATATGCCGCAAAGCGAATTGCACGACCTGATCGTCGAGCTGCGCTCGCTGACTTTGGGTGTCGGCAGCTTTGCGCACCGCTTCGACCATATGCAGGAGATGACCGGCCGCCCCATGGAGAAGGTACTGGCGATGCGCACGGCGGAGGCCGCGCAATAGCCGACGGGGAGCGGCCCCCGGATCGCGAAACCGTGACTTGGCGGGGGCCGCAGGAGTACCGACTTCTGGGTCGTAAAGGTCTTGAGGTGTAGTAATGGCGGTTCAGCGCAGAAAAGGATGGGAGCTTCGCGAGAGCGGGGCGACACCGGAAGCGATGTTCCTCAATCGGCGCCAGCTGCTCAAGGCTGCGGCAGCGGGCTCGATCTTTGCCCCCGGATTGTTCTCGTCTTCCGCGATGGCGGCGGAGGATCCCGCGGCTGCGCTTTACCCGGCCAAGCGGAACCCGCGTTATACCCTCGACCGGCCGCTGACCAACGAGAAATTGGCGACCTACTACAACAACTTCTACGAGTTCGGTTCGCAAAAAACGATCGCCGATGAGGCGCAGGCGCTGAAGATCCGTCCGTGGACGATCAAGATCGACGGGCTCGTCGACAAGGAGATGACGGTCGACCTCGACGATTTGCTGAAGAAGATGGCGCTCGAAGAGCGGCTCTACCGTCACCGATGCGTCGAGGCGTGGTCGATGGCGGTGCCTTGGAGCGGCTTTCCGATGGCCGCCTTTGTCGATTTCGCAAAGCCGTTGGGCTCGGCGAAATATGTGCGGATGGAAACATTTCTGGATCCGAAAATCGCGCCCGGCCAGAAGGAGGTGTGGTACCCTTGGCCCTATATCGAAGGGGTGACGATCGCCGAGGCCGGCAACGAACTCGCTTTTCTGGCGACCGGTATGTACGGCAAGCCGGTCCCCAAGCAGGATGGGGCGCCGTTTCGTCTGGTGTTGCCGTGGAAATACGGGTTCAAATCGGTCAAGTCGATCGTCCGCTTTTCATTTACCGACAAACGCCCAGTGTCATTCTGGGAGACCGTGCAGGGCGAGGAGTACGGCTTCTGGGCCAACGTCAACCCCGAGGTGCCACATCCGCGTTGGAGCCAGGCGACCGAGCGGGTGCTCGGCATCGACGGGCGACGGCCGACGCTCAAATGGAACGGCTACGGCGAGTTCGTCGCCTACCTCTATGACGGGCTCGAAAAGGAGCGGCTCTTCGCCTGAGGCAGATGGAAATTGGGATCAGAGTAGATTTGGCAATTCCCTGGGGGGAGATTGTAATCTTCCCGACTAAATCCACTCTGACCGGAATTACCCCAATTACCCACGTCCTCGCCGCTGTCGTCAGCACCGAACCCCTGGGCTACGGTTGCGGCGGGCCAGATCTAGAAACCTGCGCTTGATCTCGGCGAGGAGACGCGGCTGGACAAACCCATATGAGAAGATCCCCGGCCGACCCGGCACAGGCTGGAGGCCGGCATTCGCCCATTCGTCGACATTATGTTCAGAGACGATGACCCAGTTCGGTTCGTCACCCAGGCCGACCGCGCGCCGGACCCTCGGCGGAATCTCCGGAACCGTCACTGGCGCGAGGCTCACTCCATCAGTTTGTCGAGATGCGCATGCTCCGGATCCATCTCGGCGCGTTCGACAGCCTCGATCACCACCGCGGCCGCATCTGCGCTGCGATGGGTCCGCCGGGCCGCCGCCACGGCCGACCGCGGCACAAGCTCCCGGCATCCATGCCTGGTGATCTCCGCGGGCTCGCGCTGAGCCTTGTGCTAGAACTCGCCGAATTTGCGCTGAAACTCCACCGCCGTCGTTTGCGTCATGGCTTTCCTAATTGGAATTAGACAAATCATCCGGATTAAACGTCGTACGCACTGCGATTGGGAGCCCCGCTACGCAGATCAACGGAAGGGGTTGATGATGATGACTCCCTCAACCTCCCGACCAGGGGTCATGTCCTTCGGTATGGACCGCGCGGCAGCCGAGGGCGCGGGCGTCGGCGATGATTGCGCTGTCCCGATAGGAGCCGCCTTGAGCCGCCTTGATCTCCGGTGCACCGGTCAGATCGAGAGCGTGATCTCCTCCACTCGGAAACGCGTCCATATCGTGATCAGACCCGCGGCGATCTCATGGGAAGGCGGGTCGGGCCGCGTCGGGCGCGTCGCCTGTACATGAAACTCCTGCAGCACTTTTACCGACAGCGCCCCGTCGTCCCGCTCCAGCAAGTCAATGGCCGGTCCCTGCTTTGACGCTTTCGCCGTATGACGACGGATCGAGTAGGGCAGGATATTGGTATCGAGGGAATGCAGTCGGCTCACATGCCGCGGCGGTGAAGATCGTCACGGGACAGCCGGTCTGATGCCCGGAAGGCCGTGGTACGCTCGCGCAGCGCACGCTCCTCGCGCTTGACCCGCTCGGTTTCGGTTTCGCCGGAGCCGAGTTTGAGCAGAAACCGCTTCACCAGCGCGGATACGGACGTGTCTCGTTGCGCCGCTATCTTGCTGGCCCGCCGGTAGGTTTCGTCATCCAGCGATACTGTGACTTTCTTCACAGAATTACAGTAGTGCGGACGGCAACACCGTCAAGCGACGCCACGGATCGGCGAGTGCCCCCTCACCCAACCCTCTCCCCGCAAGCGGGGAGAAGGAGGGACCCGCGCTGCGGGAGGGTGAGGGGTGTCAAATCAGCGAGATCGATACTGCAGTCAATCGTCCTGATCTGAGGCGACCTTCCAGAAGTCGATACGAGACTGGAGTGGGGTCGCGAGCGCCCCGTTTGGCGCAGTGAACGCGGCAATGACGGCATGGACCGCACGGCCGCCATTGCTGATCACAAAGGCGTTCTCGGTGACTCCGACCCCGGCGCCGAGATCGATCGTCATAAAGCCGGTGCAGTTCCGATTGACCGTATAGCTGCCGGTCTGCCCGGTTCTGAAGTTTTCGTCCAAGTTCAGGTCCGTACCCCCATTGCCAGGGTAATCTATCTGGGTGAAACCGCCCCTGCCGTCAAACGTACCGAGACCGACCACAACGCCTGGTCCCGGTGGCGAAGCCGCTACAATAGTGAGAACGGAAAAGGCGTAATCGCCATTGAGCGTCGCGTTCGAGCATCCTAAATCGTCGCCTCCTCCTGCCCAAGCCACACCGCCTAGCGCGGGAAAAACGACCGCCGCGGCCAGCATTCCTCTCAAAGACGAGCTTTTCATCTTTCCCTCCGTTCATTCGGAACGGACCGGATCGAAACCTGCTCGACGAAGAGCGCGCTATGAGCTCGCGGTAAAAAGTTATAAATTCCGATAAATTTCAGAATATTCGGGGGGCGCGGGAGACATGGACGCGCTTGGCGGGGGTGGGACCTTCCGGTTCGAAGGGTTTCGGCTCGACCGCAATGCCGGCGCCTTGTTCCGGCGTGACGACGCCGAAGCTTTCGTGCCGATGGCGGTCGGCTCGCGCGCGCTCGATGTTCTCGGCGTGCTGGTGGAGAGAGCAGGAGATCTCGTATCCAGAGACGAGTTCATGACTGCCGTATGGCCGGCGACAGCGGTCGAGGACACCAATCTGAATATGCAGATTGCCGCTCTTCGTCGGATCCTCGACGAGGGACGAGCGGACGGCAGCTGCATCCAAACGATCCCCGGCCGCGGCTATCGTTTCGCCGTCCCGGTGACGCGGGTCGAGTCCTCCGGCCAACGATCCGGCAACGGTGCCGGTGGCCCTGTCGCTCTACAACCGGAACCGGAAAACCCGGCGCCATCCAGACGGTCCGGGAATACGCCGCCCAAAGCCCTGCCGCGGGAGCGCAAATGGCTCTGGTGCGGCGGTCTGGCCCTGGTTGCGGGCGCTCTATGCCTCCTTGCCGTCGCGATCACAATCTCGAACTGGCACCTGCCTCCGCCCGCAGAAACCCACCCGGCGCCGCGCCTGTCGATTGTCGTGCTGCCGTTCACCAACCTCGGCGACGACCGCGACGGCCAAAATTTGGCTAACGGTATCACCGAGGATCTGACGACCGAGTTGTCTCTCGGCTCAGACATACGCGTGACCTCGCCGTACACCGCGTTCACCTACGGGAACCGGCGCGTCGACACCAAGCAGATCGGGCGCGAACTCGGCGTGCGTTATGCGCTCGAAGGAAGCGTCGAGCGGTCAGGCAATCGGCTCCGCGTCAGCGTCGAGCTGATCGACACCGAGAAGGACACGCAGCTGTGGGCCGAGCGGTTCGATCGCGACACGAACGATGTGTTCTCCTTGCAGAATGAGATTACCAGCCGGATCGCAATTGCGCTCAAACTCGAGCTGGTCGCCGCCGAGGCCGCCCGGCCGACCAACAATCCCGATACGCTGGACTACATTCTCCGCGGGCGCGCCGCGGGGTTCAAGCCGGTTTCGCGCAAGGGCTATGCGGAGAAAATAGGGCTGTTCGAGCGTGCGTTAGCGCTCGATCCGCAGTCGGTCGAGGCACAAAGCTTGTTGGCAAGCGTCCTCGCGGGCCGCGTGCTCGGTCAAATGTCCGATGCCGTCACGGCCGATGTGGCACGTGCGGAAGGGCTGGCTGGGCAAGCCATCGCTGCATCGCCGGGCAGTCCTCTGGCGCATTACGCCAAAGCCCAGGTGCTGCGCGCGGAGCGCCGATGGGAGGAGGCCCTTCCCGAATACGAGACGGCGTTCGCCTCCAACCGAAACTGGCTGAGTGCGCTAAACGGTATCGCCTACTGCAAATTCTATACAGGGTCTCTGGATGAGGTGATCCCGCTGATGGAGCAGGCGATCCGCCTCAGTCCCCGCGATCCCGAAATCGGCCTTTTCTATCACCAGATCGGGCGAGTGCATGTGCTGCAATCGCGGGTCGAGCTGGCGATCCCGTGGCTCGAAAGGGCCCGTAACGCTATTCCGGAAGCAACGTACGTTCGCTACATGCTTGCCTCCGCCTACGCCCTCAAAGGCGACAGCGAACGCGCCGCCGACGAGCTTGCGCAATTGAGCAGTGGTCGCCGCCCAAGCCTAGCTCGTTCAAGGGCTGTCGGGTATTTTGGTGTGCCGAAGGTACGCGCGCTTTATGAAGCCACTTTTTTCGCCGGGCTGCGCAAGGCCGGCATGCCCGAGGAATGACCGGTTTTGCATTTGTCGGCTGCTGCAGACGGGTTGCATGATAGGCTTGCCGGGACTGCCGAGGAGGAACCGATGCCCGATGCGCTAACCGTCATTCGCCACGCCGAGCGGCCGACCGTCGATTTTCCGGGCGGGGCCACCTACCAGCCGATCATCGGCGACGACACCGGCGCCGGGCTGCCGATCCGCACTGGCATCCAGACCTCGCCGCCGGGATATCAGACGCGGCCCCACTCGCACCCCTATGCCGAGGTGCTGACCGTGCTCGAAGGCCGCGGCGAGGCGTGGCTCGCGGGCGAAGACGGGGTCGTCGCCCTCGAACCCGGCGTTTCGATCACCTTCCCGGCCAACCGGGTGCACGCGTTTCGGGTGGTCGGCGAGGAGCCGCTCGTCACCTTCGGCATCCACACTCTCGGCAAGCGTATCGTCAACTACGTCGAGCCGCCGGCCGGCGGCGGCTGAGCCCTTCCCTTCCGCGCTTTGCCGCGGCACACTCGACTGTTCCTCGACCCTAGGGAGACCGCCTATGGCCATCAGCCGTTTCGATCTGACCCAGCCGCCCGGCCCACGGATGAGTCGCTGTGTCGTGCGCGACAACACGGTCTACCTCGCAGGTTTGACCGCCAGCGACGCAACGCAGGACATCAAGGGCCAGACCAAGCAGATCCTCGACAAAATCGATGGCTATCTGGCCCAGGCCGGAACCAGCAAATCGAACCTGCTGTCGGCCAATCTTTGGATCAAGGACATGGCGCTGTTCGCCGACATGAACTCGGTATGGAACGCCTGGGTCGATGCCGAGAACCCGCCGGCGCGCGCCTGCGTCAAGGCTGATTTGGCGCGCCCGGAGATCCTCGTCGAAATCATGGTGACCGCCGCCAAATAACAGCAAGACTGCTTCGCTCCGCTCGCAATGACGTCGGTGTTTGGTGTCATTGCGAGGCGCAGAGCGCCGCGGCAATCTCCGCGGCGGATCAGTTCGACTAGGTCATCCCGATTTCGCCGTCGACGACGTGCTCGACCCCGAGCTCGGGGATTGACAGGGTGACCCTCGGTTTGAGCGTCGCGCTCTCCGAAAGCCGCCCCTTGGCGAGCGCGCCGCGCACCGCGGTCTCGATCTCGCGTTGCGAGGTCACGCCGACGACCTTGAGGAACTTGCGGATGTCCATATTGAAGCGGTCTTCGTTCATCGTTCACTCTTTCCCGTAAAGACTGCCGACGATACCGGCTGAAGTAGCTCCGCACCTTTCGTCCCGCAATACCCGATCCCGCCGATGATGCCAGAACCCGGCTCGGCCGCTCTGACGCGAGAGCCGAGCGCACTCTATCGCGAGCTGTTGCAACACGGCGTGCTGCAACCCGACCCGGCGCAGCAATTGGCGGTCGAGCGGCTGCAGGGCCTCTACCGCAGCCTGTTGGACTACCGGCCAGAGACTAGGTTGCGCGGCTGGCTGGCGCGGTTCGGCCTCGCCGAGAACGGCGGCTCCCACGCGCCGATGGGGCTCTATTTGTGGGGCCCGGTCGGCCGCGGCAAATCGATGCTGATGGATCTGTTCTTCGCCGCGGCGCCGGACATGCGTAAGCGGCGGGTCCATTTCCACGCCTTCATGCTCGAAGTGCACGACCGGATCGAGTACAAGCGGCGAGCCAAGGCCGAGGCGCCGATCCTCGAAGTCGCCGCCTACCTCGCCGATCAGGCGGCGCTGTTGTGCTTTGACGAGTTCCAGGTCGATGACATCGCCGACGCGATGATCCTCGGGCGCCTGTTTACCGCACTCTTCGAGGCTGGGGTCGTCGTCGTGGCGACCTCGAACCTTCCCCCGGCGCGCCTCTACGAGCACGGCCTGCAGCGCGAGCTCTTTCTGCCGTTCGTGGCGCTGCTCAAGGAAAAGCTTCACGTGCTCGAGCTCGACAGCGGCCGCGACTGGCGGCTCACAAGGCTGGTCGGCCAGCCGGTCTACCACCGGCTCGGTCCGGGCGCGCACGAAGCGCTCGCAACGGCCTTTGCCGAGCTGACCGATGGCGCACCCGGCGACAGCACGATCCTTCTCGTAAAGGGCCGTTCGCTGGTTGTGCTGCGTGCGGCACGCCGGGTCGCCTGGTTCGGCTTTGCCGAGCTTTGCGAGAAACCGCTCGCCGCCGCCGACTACCTCGCAATCGCCGAACATTTTGCGGTGGTTATCCTCGAAGGGATCCCTCGGCTCGACCCCGCCGCGCGTGACGCCGCGCGCCGCTTCAACATCCTGATCGACACCCTCTACGAGGCGCGCACTTTGCTGATCGCCTCGGCTGCGGTGCCGCCGGAAGAGATTTACGCCGCCGGCGACGGCACCTTCGAATTCCGGCGCACCGTGGCGCGGCTGATCGAAATGCAAAGCGAGGATTACATCGCCAACCACCCGCGGCGCCAAGAGGGCACCGCCGAACGAAGCTGATGCCAACCAATCGGAGAGCGTTGTTGGGCCCGAACATCTTGTTCATCCTGGCCGACGATCTCGGCTATGCCGATTTGTCCTGCTACGGAAGACGGGATTTCACCACACCGAACATCGACCGTATCGCCGCCGACGGCATGCGTTTCACGCAGGCCTATGCCAATTCCGCGGTATGCACCGCCTCACGAGTGGCGCTGATCACCGGGCGGTACCAGTACCGGTTGGCGGTCGGTCTCGAAGAACCCCTGAGCAGCCGCATGCCGCGGAAACTCGGCCTGCCGCCGGATCACCCGACGCTGCCGTCGATCCTGAAGAAAGCCGGTTATCAGACGGCGCTGGTAGGCAAGTGGCATATGGGCTCGTTGCCCGATTTCGGCCCATTGCAGAGCGGCTACGACCATTTCTATGGCTTCCGCGCCGGCGTGCTCGACTATTTCACGCACAAATACGGACCGCCTTTGTCCGACACCGAGGATCTATGGGAAGACGATGTCAAAATCCGTCAGACCGGGTATCTGACCGATCTGTTAGGCAGCAGGGCTGTCGAAATCGTCGACACCTATGCCAAGTCCGGTCAGCCGTTTCTAGTCAGCCTGCACTTCAACGCCCCGCATTGGCCGTGGGAGGCGCCGGGCGACGAGGCGGAGTCGCTGCGCCTCGAGAAGCTGTTCCATTTCGACGGCGGCAGCCAGCGCACTTATCGGCGGATGATCCAGCAGATGGATCTGCAGGTCGGCCGAGTATTGCAGGCGCTCGACGCGAACGCTGCCGCCGAGAATACGATCGTCGTCTTCACCAGCGACAATGGCGGCGAGCGGTATTCCGACACCTGGCCGTTCACCGGCCGTAAAACCGAGCTGCTGGAAGGCGGGCTGCGGATCCCGGCGGTGATCCGCTGGCCCGGCCGTATTCTACCGGACAGCGTTTCGCAGCAGGTGACGATCACCATGGATTGGTTTCCGACACTGCTCGCTGCGGCCGGCAGCGCACCCGACCCCGACTATCGGTCCGACGGCGTCAACCTGCTGCCGTGGCTGACCCAAGGTGCCGCACCGGTGCCGCGCAAATTGTATTGGCGCTACAGATACGCCGGCCAGCAGGCGGCGCGCGACGGCAACTGGAAATACCTGAAAATCCTAGACAACACCTTCCTGTTCGACGTGGTCGAGGATCCGATGGAGCGCTCCAACCTCAAGGCGCGGTACCCCGACGTTTATGACCGGCTGATCGCGCAATGGAACGAGTGGAACGCGACGATGCTGCCGCTCGACCCGCAAAGTTTTACCCTCGGCTTCACCGGGGCGGAGCTCGCCGACCATTTTGGCGTCAAGCCGGGCGCATGATCTTGCCCCGGAGTGGCCGACGCCTCTCACCCTCCCTCCTTCCCTCTCCCCGCTCGTTGAGGTGAGGGGCTTGCGGATAGCAAACGTCACAGCTAGCTCCTATGCTGCCTCCGTTTCGGGGAATTGAGTCCGGGCAAGCAGTTCATGCAGGCAATCAACGTCCTGAATATTCAGCGCCTCAGCGCCTCGGATCGGGACAAGATCGAAGCCTTCGGCCAGGCGATCCGCTTGACCGACGCCGGCGGCTGGTTTGACGGCGAATATCGCGAAACCTGGCCGACCTACACGGCGACGCGCTACCTGAGGCCAGATGCCGCCGGCTCGGGGAACCGCGAGGAGCGCGATCGCCTCCTCGCCGAGGCAGAGATCATCCTTGGCGGCTGGCCGTTTCCGCTCGATCTGCGGGCTCGGGCGCCGCGGTTGAAGTGGTTTCATCAGCGCCCCGCAGGTGCCAGCAATTTGCGCCGCGGCGATCTCTGGGGCAGCGACGTGAAGGTGACGACCTCGCGCGGGCTAGGCAGCACACTGGCGATGGCGGACTACGCGGTGGCAGGCATTCTCTATTTCGCCAAAAGCCTCGACCGCGTCGCCGTCGACCGCGATGCGGGCACCTTTGAGCATCGTGTCTATCGCCCGCTGCTGATCGAAGGCAAGACGGCCTGCGTCGTCGGCGCCGGCGGCATCGGCCTCGAAGTCGGCAGGCTTTGCGCCGCACTCGGCATGCGGGTCGTCGGCACCCGCCGCCGTCCGAACCCGCGCGAACCCTTGCCGCCGGGGTTCAGCGAGCTTGGCGGGCCCGAGGATCTCGACGGCTACCTGCCGGCCAGCGATTTCGTCGTGGTCTGCTGCCAGTGGACCCCAGAGACCAACCGCCTCTTCGACAACCGGCGCTTTGACCTGATGAAGCCGGGCGGCGTGCTGGTCAATGTCGCCCGCGGCGAAATCGTCGACGAGGACGCCCTAGCCGGCGCGCTCGAACGAGGTCGTCTGCGCGGTGCGGCACTCGACGTCTATGTCGGCGAATTCGACCACCCGCCGCCGGCGCGGTTGTGGTCCGACCCCAGAGTCCTGATCACCCCGCATGTCTCGGGCGCCAGTGACGAAGACCGGCACGGCGCCATTGACCTCTTCTGCGATAATCTGGGCGCCTACCTCGCCGGTCGACCGCTGCGCAATGTGATCGATTGGGAGCGCGGCTATTAGCTCAGTTCGAGCTCCTGATTGCGCGATTACCCGGGCGGTCGGTCCTGAACCGTGCTCTTGACGAGAGGCACGATGCGTTTCGGATGAAGAGCATATGCAACTGCATAAAACAGCATCTGGCGAGTGATGCGCAGCGCTACCAACAGCCCGGCATGTACGTGTAGACCGCCGCAGAGCTTTGCGTAGTCCTCTTAGGCGGGTGGCCGGTGCCGTCACCGCTCGGGAGGCAAGCGGGTTGCCGTCCGGTGGTGCCGCCTGATTACCGATTTTAAACTCGGGCGATTGCCTCGTTAAGAATCTCGGCCGTACTTTATGCTATCATTTCGTGGTTCGGGTCGCGGTGATGCCTTACGGGGTTTCGACTGTTGATCGGTCCTTTAAGATTGTGGTTAGGCATCGGTGCAAAAATGGCGGAATGCAAACAATCCCCTGTCGCCGGCCAGAACTCGCCGGCGAGTTTGTTGCCGGCACGTCATCCGCGTCTGCGCGACACCGTGGTCTTTGTTGCTATCCTATCAACGATTTGCTATTTTGCTTTCAGCGAGGGAGTGCGCAGCTTCGGACAGTTCCTCGTTAAAATCTTTACGCGCCTCCTGCACGCTTAAAATGGACCCGATCACGGTCGCCGCATCACTCTCTACCTTCCGTCGGCTGTCAGCCGGCTCAGGGCTAATCGGCCACAATGTCGGCCGTGGTAAAATGATTATCTAACTGGCAGCATCCAGATGGCAGAGATATTCGAACACATCGAAGCTGATTTTGCGCGGCCAAGTAAGTTTTTGTTGTCAGTTGTAGTCCCCTGCTTCAATGAACAGGATGCCATCTTATTGACGTACCGGCAACTCGTCGATGTACTCGGCAACAGGGATTTCGGCTTGCAGATCGTCTTCGTCGACGATGGCAGCAAGGACGGCACGGCTACCATAGCTGTCTGCCTTTCCAAGGACGACCCGCGCGTTAAGACGGTACTGCTGTCGCGCAACTTTGGTCATCAGGCCGCGGTCAGCGCTGGCCTGGCCAATGCCGATGGTGATGCCGTTGTAGTGATGGACGCCGACTTGCAGGACCCCGCCCCGAGGTTGTCATCCAAATGATCCGAATTTGGCTGGACGGGGCGGACGTGGTCTATGGAATTCGCACGAAACGAAAGGAGCCATTTCTTAAACGCACTGGATATA
>Ga0306926_10004050_pt1 | contig 15314 bp, 12 predicted proteins | sample flu12Cox44000178_FD_203759 | JGI IMG/M metagenome (GOLD analysis project Ga0306926, IMG submission 203759) | Lab enrichment of tropical soil microbial communities from Luquillo Experimental Forest, Puerto Rico - flux8day.12C.oxic.44.000.178 (v2)... | ecosystem: Environmental > Terrestrial >...
GCGCACTACCGAGGATATTTCCGACAGCTACCTCAGCATGGCGGGAATCGGCTTTGGCCAGATCGATCTCGCGCGCTACGCCGGTCCCGGACACTGGAATGATCCAGACATGCTGGAAGTCGGCAACGGCGGTATGAACGAGGAGGAATATCGCACGCACATCAGCCTGTGGGCACTGCTTGCGGCTCCGCTCCTTGCTGGTAACGATCTCTCCGCCATGACGCCGGCAACGACAGCGTTGCTGACAAATCGCGAAGTCATCGCGATCGACCAGGACCCGAGAGGAATCCAGGGCGAGCGCGTCTGGGTCAAAGGGCCACTGGAGGTGTGGGTGAAACCGCTCGCCAAGGGCTCGAGCGCGGTCGGCTTCTTCAATCGCGCGGACGCAGCGGGCGAGCTCGAAGCCCGGGTGCCGCTTGGCGAGCTGGGCTTCCACGCCGGGGTACGTGGGCACGATGTCTGGAAGAACAAGGACGTCGGCATGCTGCCCGATACGGTCAGTGTCAAGATCCCGGCGCACGGAGTCGTTCTGTTGACCGTGACTCCGGCGTCGGACACCAAGAGCTCCTCGCCCCAGCGCTGAAGGGCCGCGGGCCCGCCGCCGCTGCCAATGCGCATTCATCTCGCACCCGCCGACTACGCGATCGTCCTCGCCTACGTCGCCTTCGTCGTCATCATCGGCGCTTACTTCAGGCGTCAGGTCAGGGGGAGCAACGATTTCCTGCTCTCCGGACGATCCATTCCGGCGTGGGCGGCGGGACTCGCCTTTCTGTCAGCGAACCTCGGTGCCCAGGAAGTCATCGGCATGGGGGCGAGCGGTGCCAAGTACGGTCTCATGACCAGCCATTTCTACTGGATCGGCGCCATTCCCGCGATGGTCTTTCTTGGTGTCTTCATGATGCCGTTCTACTACGGCTCCAGGGCACGCTCGGTGCCGGAGTTCCTGCGACTGCGTTTCGACGAGAAGACACGCACGCTGAATGCGGTGACGTTCGCGCTGATGACTATCTTCTCCTCCGGCATCTCCATGCACGCCCTCGCCAGCCTGATGAAGCTGCTCCTCGGGTGGGACTACCACCTGTGCATCGCGCTCTCGGCAGGCATCGTGCTCGTCTATATCCTGCTGGGTGGGCTCACTTCCGCCATCTACAACGAGGTGCTGCAGTTCTTTCTCATCGTGGCCGGCTTCGCGCCGCTGGTCATCATCGCCCTGCACGCACAGGGCGGTTGGGGAGCGCTCGAGACCCAACTCAACGCCGTGGCCACCGCGCACGGTTACGCGCCCGGTACCTGGACCCAGAGCTGGAGCCACATCGCGAGCACGAGCGACAATCCCATGGGCGTGGAATGGTTCGGTCTCGCCATGGGTCTGGGCTTCGTGCTGTCCTTCGGCTACTGGTGCACCGATTTCCTGGTCGTGCAGCGTGCCCTGGCTGCACGCTCGATCCATGCGGCCCGCCTGACACCGCTCATCGCGGCAGTGCCGAAGATGCTCTTCCCGGCGCTCGTGATTCTGCCCGGCATGATCGGCATCGCCCTCCATCAAAGCGGTGCACTGCCGCTCCCGCTCACTGGCGATGGCAGTCCAGACTACAACCTGACGACTCCGATCCTGCTCGGCAAGTACCTGCCCACCGGGCTTCTCGGAGTCGGACTCACTGCGCTGCTCGCCTCATTCATGTCGGGAATGGCCGGCAACGTCACCGCGTTCAACACGGTGTGGACATGGGACATCTACCAGGCGCACCTCGCGCGCGATCGTCCGGACAGTCATTACCTGAAGGTCGGCCGGCTCGCGACCGTCTTCGGCGTCGGCGCGAGCGTGGGGGCAGCCTATGCGGCCCGCCGCTTCAACAACATCATGGATCTACTGCAGCTGGTATTCGGCTTCGTCAATGCGCCGCTGCTGGCGACCTTCCTGCTTGGCATGTTCTGGAGGCGTGCCACGGGACACGGCGCCTTCTGGGGCCTGCTGTCCGGCACCATGGCGGCGGCCGTGTTCCACGGACTGTCGCTCCCCGCCGGATCACAGCCGGGGCTGAAAGGTGGATGGCTCACGGCGCAACTGTCCTTCCGCAGCGAGATGGGACAGAACTTCTACATGGCGATTGCGGCCTTTGCCGCGTGCTTCCTGCTGACCATCCTGATTTCCCTCGCGACCCGGCGCACCCGGAACGACGAGGAGCTGAAGGGTCTCGTGTATTCCCTGACACCGCGCACGACGGAGCACGGGGTGCCCTGGTACGCGCGTCCCGTGTGGGTGGGGGTTGCCGTGCTGGCGGCGACTTTGGCTCTCAATCTCCTCTTCCGGTGAGGCGCGGACGTGACTGAGCTCGCAACGCTTGGCGCAGAATTCGCACGCCACTACGGACACTCCCCAGCCTGGATTGCGCGGGCACCCGGGCGGGTAAATCTCATCGGCGAGCACACCGATTACAACGACGGATTCGTGCTGCCCATGGCAATCGAGCGCGAGGTGCTGCTCGCGGCCGCGCCCAACGGCAGCCGGCAGATTCGCCTGCGCAGCACCGCCGTCGAGGAGCCCGAGACGGTCGAGCTTTCGCAGCCGGTGCGCCCGGCGAGGCACGGGCACTGGAGCAACTATCCTCGCGGAGTGATCGCGGGATTCATCGAGCGTCATGTGACACTGATCGGCCTCGATCTTCTCATTCATTCGTCGGTACCGATCGGTGGTGGCCTCTCGAGCAGTGCCGCGCTCGAGGTGGCGACCGCGACGATGCTCGAGGCCGTTGCGCAACGGCCGCTCGATCCGCTCGAGAAAGTGCGCCTGTGTCAGGAAGCGGAGCAGCGTTTTGCGGGCGTCCCCTGCGGCATCATGGACCCATTCATCGTGGCCCTGGCGCGCCGCGAGCACGTGATTCTGCTCGACTGTCGGTCGCAGCACGCACGGTACATCGAGCTCGCCGATCCTGCGGTCGCGGTGCTCATCGCCGGCACCAACGTCAAACACTCCCTCGCACACAGCGGGTACTCGCTGCGGCGCCGTCAATGCGAATCTGCGGCGCAGAAGCTGCAGCTGACATCCTTGCGCGCGCTCGCTGCCGGCGATCTCGCGAATGCCGCGCAGCAGCTCGATGCGGAGAGCCTGAAACGCGTGCGCCACGTCGTCACCGAGATCGAACGCACGCAGCAGGCGGCAGCGGCCATTGCAGCACGCCGCTGGAGCGAGGCGGGGCAGCTCATGTACCTGAGTCACGAGTCGCTGCGCAGCGATTTCGAGGTGAGCGCGCCGGAACTCGACACCATCGTCGCGATCGCCCGCGCCATCGGGGAGAGGGACGGGGTATTCGGCGCGCGGATGACCGGGGGAGGGTTCGGCGGCTGTGCAGTGCTGCTGGTGCGGACCGCCGCGGCCACCTCGATCACGGAGCGCATTAGTGCGCAGTATTCGCAGCAGTTTACCGTGGCTCCCACGTTTTTCGTTTCCAGACCCGCCGTCGGGGCGGGCATGGTGCACCGATGAAGACACCCCACCGCCGCCGCAATCCGCTCACCGGGGATTGGGTGTTTGTCTCGCCGCAGCGGACCGAGCGACCCTGGCTGGGGGAGCTGGAAGCGCCGGCCGCACAGTCGCGAGTGAGTTCCTACGATCCCGACTGCTATCTGTGTCCGGGAAACTCCCGCGCCGGAGGCGAGCGCAATCCACCGTACACTTCGACTTACGCCTTCCCCAACGACTTCCCTGCCTTCCTCCCGGAGACCGCGCAGGAGGTCTCCGGCGTTCGCGGCGATCCGCTCTTCGGAGCGAGTGTGCAGCGCGGACTTTGCCGCGTGCTGTGCTTCTCTCCGCGGCACGACCTGACACTGGCGCAGCTGTCGGTGCCGGAGATCCGGGCGGTGGTGGAGCTATGGGTGGGGCAGGTCGAGGAGTTGAGCCGCAGCTGGCGCTGCGTACAGGTGTTTGAGAACAAGGGCGCCTCAATGGGGGCTTCGAACCCGCACCCCCACGGGCAGGTGTGGGCGAGCGACTTCATCCCCACGCAGGTCGAGAAAGAGATGAGGGAGCAACAGGCCTGGCGGGAGCGAACCGGGGAAGCACTTCTCGTCCACTACGCGCGCGAGGAAAGCCGCAGGCGCGAGCGGGTGATCCTGGAGAGCTCCCACTGGCTGGTCGCCATCCCCTGGTGGGCACTCTGGCCGTACGAGACATTGCTGATGCCGCGCTGTGCACGCGCCACGTTGGGGGAGCTCGCGGCGGCAGAACGCGACGATCTTGCCGTGCTCCTGAAGCAACTGCTGATGGGCTACGATGCGCTGTTCTCCGCTCCGTTTCCGTACTCCTTTGGCTGGCATGGCGCACCGAGCGACGCCCGTCCCGGGAGTGGCTGGCAGCTGCACGCGCATATCTATCCACCGCTGCTGCGCTCCGCTACCGTGAGAAAATTCATGGTGGGGTACGAGATGTTTGCCGAAGGCCAGCGCGATCTCACCCCGGAGGAGGCCGCGGAGCGGCTGCGTCGGGCCGTTGCGAGTGCCAGCTCCGCTTGAGCCGTAAATGGCTGTCACAGCGGGCGGGATAGGGAAACGGCAATATCGGTGCGCGCCAACCGGTCTTTCTACCGGGCAATTGCGGAGTCTCCCGTGACAACATGGCTGATACGTTGGCTGCTGGCGGCCGTCGCGCTCGGCTTGACGCTGGGGGCGAGCGCGCAATCACGGCCGGTGGTGGTCGAGCTCTTCACTTCGCAGGGCTGCAGCTCCTGTCCGCCCGCGGAGGCCTACCTCGGACAGTTGAGCACGCGGCCCGATGTCGTGGCGCTCGCCTTCCACGTGGATTACTGGGATGACCTCGGCTGGCGCGACCGCTTTGCGCTGCGACAGTCGGTTGAGCGGCAGGACATCTATGCGAAGAACCTGCACCGCTCGAGCGTCTACACTCCGGAGCTCGTCATCGATGGGCGCTTCGATGCGGTGGGCGCGGACAAACGGGCGCTTGCCCGAGCGCTGGCTGAGCCGCGGCCGACGGTACCCCTGTCGGTCTCGGTGCGGGATGGCTTCGTAGTCGTCGATGTCGGCGCAGGGTCCCAGTCTCCTGGCTGCGAGGTATGGCTCGTCCCCTACCTGCGTCATGCGCTATCGGCAGTGAGCCGTGGAGAGAATGCGGGCCGCAACCTCGAGGAATTCAACATCGTGCGCGACGTCCGCGCTCTCGGTGACTGGAGGGGTGAGGCCAAGGTGTTTCGTACGCCCCTGTCCTCACTGCCTGCAGACGCTACCGATGTCGCGATCCTAGTCCAGCCCTACGGGCAGGGGTCGATGATCGGCGCGGCAGCGCATGCGCTGCGCTGACGCGTCGAAGAGTCAATCCGTTGGTCTGAGCCGGCGTACCCGGGCCGCCTCCCTGTATCATTCAGATACAACCTCGGAGGGCCTATGGCAGTCGCTTCGGGTCGCACACTACCGCTGGCGCTCATCACCAGTTTCTGCCTGTGGATTGCGCCGCAGGCCGTCCTCGCGGACGCGAGCGAGGTGCAGAGCACCTTCGGCGATGACCTTTTCATGGCGGGCTCGGATGTGCGCATCGCGGAAGGCTCACGCGGAGACGCCATTCTTGCCGGTGGCTGGATCTCGACCGGCGGAGCTGTTCATGGCGATGAGGTGGCAACGGGCGGGCAGCTGAATCTGTCCGCCGATGTCGATGGCGGGGTGTATGCCGCAGGGGGGCGCGTAAACCTCGACGGAAGAGTGGCCCGTAACGCACGCATCGCCGGCGGTCATGTCGATCTGGGGCGGAAGGCGGAAGTGCAGGGCGGCCTTACCATTGGCGGCGGTGAAGTGACGGTGAATGGCCGGGTAGGAAAATATCTGCAGATCGGCGCCGGCAGGACACACCTCGATGCGCGCGTAGCGGGCAACGTCGATGTAGCGAGCGGCGAGCTCAGCGTCGGACCGGATGCGGTCATTGACGGCGTACTCACTTACTACGGCCCGCAGCCCGCAACCATTGACAGCGCCGCGCAGATCCGCGGAGGCACGCATTTCATCGAGAATAAGCACTGGAATCGCCGCGGCCACCGGCGCGCATTCAGCGCACCTGCCTGGATCTGGCTCGCTGGCTGGATCATTGCCGGAAGCATTCTGCTCGTACTGTGGCCGGGCTTTGCGCGGGCGGTGAGTGAGGTCGCCCGCCACCAGCCATGGATCGTCCTGCTGCTCGGGTTTGCCGTGTTGGTATGTGTGCCGGTGGCGCTGCTCTTCCTCATCATCACCATCATCGGGATCCCGCTGGCGCTCATGCTGCTTTTCCTGTACCTGCTCCTGCTGCCGCTCGGGTACCTCGCATCGGCGGCCGCGATTGGCGAGTGGCTGCTGTCGCGTATGCAGGGTGGTGCGCAGGTCGTCACGCGTCAGCGGGTGCTGATGCTGATCGGCGTGCTGATCGGGCTGTTCGTGCTGACACGCATCCCGGTGCTCGGCGGAATGCTGCGCTTCCTGCTCATCATCGGCGGTATCGGCAGCCTGGTCATGGCGGGCGCGCAACGACACCGGGGGGAGACAGCGACCGCGACGACGACGTAAGATCGGTGACAAGAAACACCAGATCAGGCCTCGTCTGGCCACAGCATCAAGGGAGAAGAAATGCGTTTGAGGGTCGCATGCGTCCGGCGGCATGGGTTACGCCGTGGAATTCTCGGCGGAGTTCTTTGTGGGGCGGCGCTGCTGTGCCCGGCTCTCGCAGCGCCTGCGTCCGCGCCGGCAACCACCGCTGCGGTGAACCCGAGCCTGTTTGGAGCGCTGCAATGGCGCGGCATCGGACCTTATCGCGGCGGGCGCGCGCTCGCGGTTGCCGGCATACCCGGCGATGCCAGCACCTTTTATTTCGGGGCCGTAGCGGGCGGAGTGTGGAAGACCACCGACGGCGGTGGCACCTGGCAGGTGCTGACCGACGGCACGCCGATCTCCTCGGTGGGCGCCATTGCGATCGCACCTTCCAATCACGCCATCATCTATGTGGGCACCGGTGAAGCCGCTCCACGCGGAAACATGACTTACGGAGACGGCGTCTACAAGTCGGTCGATGGGGGTAAAACCTGGAGCCACATCGGCCTCAGGGACACGCGGCAGATCGGGGCGCTGATCGTCGACCCGAACAATGCGGACATCGTGTTGGTCGCGGCACTGGGCCACGCCTTCGGACCAAATACCGAGCGCGGCGTATTTCGCACTACCGATGGCGGCAAGTCCTGGACCAAGGTGCTCTACAAGGATGAGAACACCGGTGCGATCGATGTCAGTTTCGATCCGCATGATGCGCGCATCGTCTACGCAGCCTTGTGGCAAGCCCGGCGGCAGCCCTGGAATTTCTCGAGCGGAGGTCCGGGAAGTGGGCTCTACCGTTCGGGCGATGGGGGAGTCAGCTGGCAGCACGTGACGGGTAACGGGTTGCCGACCGGCATTCTCGGGCGCATCCACGTGAGCGTGTCCGGTGCGGACTCGAAGCGCGTCTACGCCATGATCGAGGCGGCGGATGGCGGCCTTTTCCGCTCCGATGACGGCGGCACCCATTGGCAGCGGATCAATGACGACGGCCGGCTCAGCCAGCGCGCCTGGTATTTCTCCACCGTACTCGCGGACCCGAAGGATCGGGACACGGTCTACGCCGAGAACACCGGCTTATTCCGCTCCACCGATGGCGGCAAGAGCTTTGAGCTCCTGCCGGCCCGGCATGGCGATCATCACGGTATCTGGATCGATCCGACCGCAACCGACCGTATCATCGAGTCGAGCGATGGCGGGGCCGCGATCTCCTTCGACAAAGGCAAGACCTGGAGCACGGTGTACAACCAACCCACCGCCCAGTTCTACCACGTCTCGGTCGACACCCGCTTTCCGTACTACGCGTATGGCGCGCAGCAGGACAATTCGAGCATCGCCATCGCCAGTATGACCCATGAGGGAGCGATCACCCAGCATGACTGGTACGACGCCTCCGATGGCGAGGCCGGTTTCGTACTGGCCGACCCGCGCGATGCCTACATCGTTTACGGGACGAACGAAAACCTCATAAACCGCTTCAACAAGCACACCATGCAGATGCAGGTGGTCTCGGTGTGGCCGGTCGATGTGTCGGGGCATGCCGCCAAGGACCTCGAGCATCGCTTCAACTGGACCTCACCGCTCGCCATGTCGCCGCACGACCCGGACACGCTCTACTACGGCATGGAGCGTCTCTACAAGACCACCGATGACGGGCACAGCTGGAGCGCCATCAGCCCCGATCTGACGCGCAACGACAAATCCAAGCAGCAAGCCTCCGGCGGCCCGATCACCAAGGACATCACCAGTGTCGAGTACTACGACACCATATTCGCGATCGCGGAGTCGCCACTCAGCCGGGGCATGATCTGGGTCGGCACCGACGATGGCCTGGTGCAGCTCACCCACGACAGCGGCGGCAGCTGGAGCAATGTCACCCCAAAGGACATGCCTGCGTGGAGCACCATCAGCATGATCGAGCCCTCGCGCTACGACGCGAATACCGCGTACGTGGCCGTGGATCGTCACAAGCTCGATGACATCAAGCCTTATGTCTTCATGACGAGCGACGCCGGCAAGAGCTGGACGCGCATCGACGGCGGCCTGCCGGAAGGCTCATTCGTGCACGCCGTGCGCGAGGATTCGGTGAAGCGTGGACTTCTGTACGCGGCAACCGAGACCGGAGTGTTCGTATCCTTCGACAACGGAGCGCATTGGCAGAGCCTGCAGCTCAATCTGCCGCGCACTCCGATTCATGACCTGGTGGTCAAGGATGACGACCTGGTGGTGGCCACACACGGACGCTCCTTCTGGATTCTCAATAATGTGACGCCGCTGCGCGAGGTGTCGGCCGCCGCGGCGGCATCCGGCGCCTATCTGTACAAGCCTGCAGTCGGATACCGGCTCTACTATCCCGATCAGGTCGACGCGCGGCCGCCTTCCGGGCAGAACCCCCCAGCCGGCGTGCTCCTCGACTACTATCTGCCGTCCGCGCCAAAAGGTCCGCTCACCATCGACATCCTCGATGCGAAGGGTGCAGTGGTGCGCCATCTGACCAGCGTGAAGCCCGAGCAGGCCGAGCAACCGCCGGAATGGCCGGACCAGGTGCATCCCGTCAATACGCTGCCCACAGCGCCCGGCATGAACCGCTTCACCTGGAACGTGCGCTATGACGATCCGGTGCAGATCCCGGGAGCGTTTTACGCAGGCCTGCCGCCACGCGGACCGATCGCGTTGCCCGGCGATTACACCGTCAGGCTGAGCTACGAGGGCCAGACGCATACCGCGCCTCTCACCCTCAAGGCCGATCCGCGCGTGAAGGGACCGCTGACCGGTCTGCAGGAGAAATTCGCGCTGTCGATGGAGGTTTATCACGACCAGGACGCATTGCACCGTGCGGTGAATGACATCCGAGCCTTCAAAGGCGAGGTTGGCAATGCACTGAAGGAGTCGGGCGGTAAATCCGGCAGCAGCGCGTTAGCCACGGAGGGCAACTCGCTGCTGCAGCGAGCCACGCAGATCGAAGGAGCGCTGATGCAGGTCAACATCAAAGGATCCGAGGCCAACCTCAACTATCCCGGCATGTTGAACGAGCAGATCTATACCTTTGCCGAACTGCTGGATGACGCCGATACGGCGCCGAATAAGCCGGAGGTGGACACCTACGCCGGCCTGCACTCGCGGCTCGAGACTCAGCTCGCCGCCTGGGGCGATCTGAAGAAGAGCGGGATCTCCGCCTTCTGCTCACACTTGCGAAATTCGGGTGCAGGCACCGCTGCGATGAGCAGTTGCCAGTAGCGCCGCGTCAACAGTGGAAGCCAGGGCGAGATTTCACGGGCAGGGGATGCTGATCACCGGAGGTACCGGGGCCCTCGGCAGTGCGGTGGCGCGCGCCTTCCTGCAGCAGGGGGCGAACGTAGCCGTCACCTATCGCGCGCAGCGCGAGTATGACGACCTGCAGAGCCTGCTCTCCACGGAGCGTGCGCAGCTGCGTGGCTATCAGGCCGATGTGACCAACGAGGCCGAGATGCAGCGCGTCGTCGCAGCGGTCGCTGCTGAATTTAAGCGTCTGGATGGCCTGGTGAACTCGGCTGGCGGTTATTCGGGGGGAGCGAAGCTCTGGGAGATGGAGAACGCGGTGCTGGACCACATGTTGGCATTGAATCTGCGTTCTGCCTTCGCCAGCTCCCGCAGCGTCCTGCCCATCTTCCTGAGCCAGGGCAGCGGTTGCATCGTCAACGTTGCGGCCCGGTCGGCTCTTGATCCCCCGGGTGGTGCCGGGGCCTATGCCGCTTCCAAGGCGGCCGCGCTCGCACTGATGCACTCGTTGGCGATGGATCTGAAGGGTACGGCCATCCGCGTCAATTCCGTCCTCCCTAACGTCATCGACACTGCAGCGAACCGCCGGGACATGCCGCGCGCCAATTTTGCGAGCTGGACGAAGCCCGAGGCCATCGCGCGTGTCATCCTGTTCCTGTTTACGCCGGATGCGCAGGCCATCAACGGGGCGGCGATTCCGGTCTAGTCAGCCAAACCTCGTTTCGACGCGGCGCTCGCCACCTGCAGCGCGTTCGCCGAGCCGGCACCAATCTGCCCCCGTCCTCTTGCGGCGGGGGCTGCGCCGGGGTTCGTTGGATCTGGCGCGGCGCGTACTGCACGAGAGCATCCGCTCCAACAGTGCCTCGAGCTCCGAAGGCTCGAGGCCCAGACTGACCTCGCAGGGCAGGCCCGCCGGCATCCGCCCGATCTCGTCCGAACTTGATTTCCGGATCAGCGTCATGCGTCTGCAGGTTCCGACAGCCGCATCCTCGTGTCGGTCAGGCCCGTCAGGGAAAAAGCGTCAGCTTGTACCTACGCGTAGCCATTCGTGAACCCATAGCTGGCGGTGAATCGGGGTTGTCCGGAAGGCGGGCCTGCGTCTGACTGCAGCTCAGGCGTTCTTCTTACGGAAAGCCGGGCGGCCCGTGTGTTACATCTGCGGCTTAAGCAAAAACAGGAGGATCGCCATGGCTCAGGAATACCCGCCCTCAGGCCAGGAGTCCGCGCCCATTATCGATGATGGCAGGGCCGGAACGCTCAAGAGCAAGGTTCAGGACGTCGGCGCGAGAGCCGCGCAGCGCGCCGATCAGGCACGGGTTGGCGCTGCCGCCGGGCTGGAAAGCGTCGCGAGCACGCTGCATGAGAAAAGCGAAAGTGTTGCCAGCGCCGGTCACAACGCCGCGAATGCCGTAGCCTACGGCGCCGAGTACCTGCGCGACAACGACGTGCAGACGATGATGAGCGATCTGATGGAGGTCATCAGGCGCAATCCCGGGCCCTCGCTTCTTGGCGCTGCGGCTTTGGGGTTCATCCTCGGGCGCGCCCTCAGCCGGGATTGAGTTGCATGCACTCGAGAGCGGAGCCGCTGCCGGAGGCAAGGCGCGCCTCAGATCAACGGTCCGTATCCCAGGTTCTGGCGGCGGTCGTCAGGAACCTGGAGGACATTTTCATCTGGGAAGTCCGCCTGGTACAGGCCGAGACGCGCGCGCAGCTGCGGAACTTCCGCCCGGCGGCCATACTGATCGTGATTGGCGTGCTGGGCGGACTCTTGAGCGGGCTGTTCATGCTGCTCGCTGCGGTCGCCGCACTCAGTCACATCATCAGCCTCTGGCTTGCCGCGCTGCTCGTGGGGCTCGGGATGGCGGTGTTGTGCGCGGTCTCGTTGCGCATGGGCGCAAAACTCGTGCGCAGCAGGCCGATGCACGTCGATGCAGGAGCAGGCGTTAGGGAGAAAGGGCGATGGACCGCGCGGTCGACCGAATAGAGCAACACATCGATCGTGAGCGGGCCGTGCTCCTCTCGAACCTCGAGGAGCTCGAGGAGCGGGTCACCTCAGTAGTCGATTGGCGCCGGCACTTTCGCAGCAATCCAGCCACCTGGGTAGGTGTGGCCTTTGGGGGCGGGCTGCTGATGGCGCTCGCTGTCGCACGGCGCCCAAGGGCTCCGCCCTTCGTTTACCCGCGGGCGGTTGCTTCCCGCGCCCTTTACTCGGAGTCTCCCGCGACGTACTCCGAGCACAGGCGGCGCGAGCTGTCCCGGGTATGGCTCACCATAGAGAGCGCGCTGATCGGTCTCGCAGCGGCCAAACTCAAACAGTCACTGGCGCAGCTCCTGCCCGGATTCAGGGAGCAGCTTGCGCCGGGCGGGGGCGACGGTTACGCGCGTGATTCTGCGGCAAGGAGTCGCAGTCAGCATTAGGAAAAATCCTATGCCGTCGCTTGTTCCGGTAACTGGGCCAGCAGCGCGGTGAGCTTGTCGAGGTCGAGCGGCTTGACCAGGTGCGTATTGAAGCCCGCTTCCTGCGAGCGAACCCGGTCGGACTCCTGACCCCAGCCGGTAATTGCGACGAGTGTGACGCCCTTGCCCCATGCCTGTGCGCGGATGCGCCGCGCGACTTCGTAACCATCGATCAGTGGCATGCCAATATCGAGCAAGGCGACCTCTGGCATCTGGCGCGCGGCGGTCTCGAGCGCAATCGCGCCGTTTGGCGCGCTGAATACCTGATGACCTCGCAGTCGCAGCACCGTCGCCAGACTCTCGAGTGCGTCGGCATTGTCATCCGCGAGCAGGATGCGCCGGGGCACCGATAGCGTATCGACAGGCGGCGCCTCGAGCTGATCTTCGTCGCACAAGGCGCCCTCGGCGAGCAGAGGCAGCCGAATCACGAAATCACTGCCGGCGCCATCGCCATTGCTCGACGCGGTGACGCTGCCGCCGTGCATCTCCACGAGCCGGCGCACCAGCGCGAGGCCGATACCAAGGCCGCCGACGGAGTCATCCGACCTGCGGTCGAACTGAGTGAACAGATCGAAGATGCGCGGCAGGAGCTCGGCGGGGATGCCGATACCATTGTCGCGCACCCGTATCTCCACCTCCGTTCCCTGCCGGGCGCAGATCAGCTCGATGCGGCCGCCGCAATCGGTGTATTTGGCCGCATTACCGAGCACGTTGCCCAACGCCTGCGTCAGGCGGGTCGGATCGCCATCGACCTGCAGCACCTCGGGCGGGATACGCAGCACGAGCTGATGCTCGCGTACCTTAATCAGCGGCTCGACCGTCTCGACCGCACGGGTAATCAGGGTCTCGACCGTGAGGGGCTGGCGCGCGAGGGTGATCTTGCCGCGCGTAATGCGCGACACATCGAGCAGGTCGTCCACCAGACGCGTTAGGGATGCGAGCTGCCGCTGGATGACCTCCTGCGCCCATTGCGACTGCGATGGCGATGGCTTCATGCGCATCAGCTGCAGGGCATTGAGAATTGGAGCGAGCGGGTTGCGCAGCTCGTGAGCCAGCATGGCGAGAAACTCGTCCTTGTTGCGATCAGCTTCCTGCAGCGCCTGCTCGGCGCGGGTGCGCTCGGCCACCTCTCTCTGCAGGCTGTGGTTCGCGCGCTCGAGCTCCGCATTGGCGCGCTGCAGGGTGGCGTTGAGGGCCTGGAGCTCGCGGGTCTTTTCCGCCTGCAGGGTGAGATTGGCTTGCGACAACTTCTTGTTGGCATCCCCAAGTATGCGGTTCAGCTGGCGCAGCTCATGGCGCTTGCAGTACAGCTCGACCAGCACCGCAACCTTGCTGCGCAGGATCTCCGGCACCACCGGGATGGCCACGTAGTCCACCGCGCCCGCCTTGTAGCCGCGCAGGCGATCGAGCTCGGAGACGTGAATGCCGGTGACGAAGATGATGGGAGTCTTCTCGAAGCGCGGATGGGCGTGGATCAGCTCGGCGGTCTCGAAACCATCCATGTCCGGCATGCTCACATCGAGCAGCACCACCGCGAACTCATCGCGCATCAGCTTATCGAGCGCTTCGCGCCCGGAATGCGCCATCACCAGGTTCTGCCCGAGCTCGCTCAGTATCGACTCGTAAGTGAGCAGGCGCGCCGGCTGGTCATCGACCAGCAGGATGTTCACTCGGTCATCGATTGCCATGACACCCTCGTGCCTGACGTCGTGCCTCAGGGATGCAGCCACATACGGACGAGCGACAGCAGCTGGTCGGTGTTCACCGGCTTGGCTACATAGTCCGATGCGCCGGCCTCGAGGCACTTTTCCCGGTCACCCTTCATGGCCTTGGCCGTAAGAGCGATGATCGGCAGCATACGGAACTTATGATTGCTGCGGATACGGCGCATGGTCTCATAGCCATCCATCTCTGGCATCATGACGTCCATCAGCACCAACGACAGATCGCCGGTGTTCTCGACCAGGTTGATGGCTTCCTGGCCGTTGGTGGCGGTGATCACCTCCATGTTGTGCCGCTCGAGCAGACTGTTGAGCGCGAAGATATTGCGGATGTCGTCATCGACGACCAGCACCTTGCGGCCGCTCAGGGGCTCATCGCTTTCGTGCAGTGTCTCGATCATCTTCTGCTTGGCTGGCGGCAGATCGGCGATGACGCGGTGCAGGAACAGCGCGGTCTCATCGAGCAGTCGCTCGGGTGAACGCACGCCCTTGAGCACGATACTCTTGGCGTTCTTGCGCAGCTCGATCTCCTCCTGGTCGGAGAGTTCCCGCCCGGTGAATACGACGATCGGCGTGCTGCGCAGCGTGTCGTCTGCCTGCACCTCGGCGAGCAACTCGAATCCCGACATGTCCGGCAGGCGCAGATCGAGCACTACGCAGTCGAAGCTGCCGGCACGCATCGCCGCGAGTGCTTCGCTGCCGGTGCCGACCGTGACGATTTCCACATCGGTGTGACCGAGCAGCTCGTGCACGCTCAGCTGTTCGGCGGGATCGTCCTCGACTACGAGCAGCCGGCGCACGTGCGCCGTCGTGAAGCTCTTCAGGCGCTCGAGCGCCTGCTCGAGGCCCTCGGTGGTCACGCTCTTGGTGATGAAAGAGAAAGCGCCGCGCTCGAGTCCATATTGTCGCTCGTCCTCGACCGTGAGGATCTGCACCGGGATATGACGGGTCTCGGGGTTACGCTTCAACTGGTTGAGCACGGTCCAGCCCAGCATGTCCGGCAGGAACACATCGAGCGAAACCGCGGTCGGGCGGTGCTTTCGTATCAACGTGAGCGCATCCGCGCCGGTGCGTGCCAGCAGCACCCTGAAGCCGCGCGCCCGCGCCAGATCGAGCAATATGCGGGCGTAGTGTGGATCGTCCTCCACCACCAGCAGAATCGCATCGTCCGGCTGCAGAGCCTCGCGGTCGTCGGGGATCTCCTCGGGGCGCACCACCGGCAGCACCACCGGCTGGAAGGTCGCCGGGGCCGTCGCCGGCGCGGACGGGCTGTATCCGACACCCCCGCGGCTGTATGCCGCCCCAAGATAGGCGAGTGGC
>Ga0306926_10004051_pt1 | contig 15313 bp, 7 predicted proteins | sample flu12Cox44000178_FD_203759 | JGI IMG/M metagenome (GOLD analysis project Ga0306926, IMG submission 203759) | Lab enrichment of tropical soil microbial communities from Luquillo Experimental Forest, Puerto Rico - flux8day.12C.oxic.44.000.178 (v2)... | ecosystem: Environmental > Terrestrial > Soil...
CGCGCGGAGAAAGCCGACCGCCGAGCCGACACCGGCATAGGACGGCACCACGACGCGATCGAGACCGAGCTTCTCGGCCATCCGCGCGGCGTGCAATGGTGCTGCACCACCAAAAGCGACCAACGTACGCCCACGCGCATCCTTGCCGCTCTCGATCGCGTGGACGCGCGCAGCGTTTGCCATGTTCTCGTCCACGATCTCGCTGACCCCGAGGGCGGCGAGTTGGAGCGCCAGATCGAGCGGCTCGGCGATCTCTCGCCGTATCGCCCCTTCCGCCGCCGCGCGGTTGAGGACCATGCGTCCGCCCGCGAACCCTGCGGGATCGATGCGGCCGAGCAACAGATCGGCGTCGGTCACCGTCGGCACGTCACCGCCGTGCCCATAGCAGGCGGGTCCCGGGTCGGCACCCGAACTGTCCGGCCCGACAACGATCCGCTTCAGCCGGTCAACCCGTGCGATCGAGCCACCGCCCGCGCCGATCTCGACCATCTCGATGACCGGGATGCGCAACGGCAGCCCGCTGCCCTTTTTGAAACGGTAGATGCGGGCGACCTCGAAGGCGCGGTTGGTTTGGGGTTTCAGGTCGTCGATCAGACAGATTTTCGCGGTTGTCCCACCCATGTCGTAGGACAGCACCTTGTCGAGCTTGCATTGCCGCGCAATCTCGCCGGCGAAGATGGCGCCTCCCGCCGGGCCCGATTCGACAAGCCGCACTGGAAAGCGGATCGCTGTCTCGACGGCGGTCAGCCCGCCGCCCGACAGCATCAGAAACAGCGGGCAAAGAAAGCCCTCGCGCCGCAGCATAGCTTCGAGATCGGCGAGGTAGCGGCCAATGAGTGGCTGGACATACGCATTGGCGCAGGCGGTCGAGAAGCGCTCGTATTCACGCATCTCGGGTGAGACGTCGCTCGACAAGGTCACCTCGACATCCGGGAGACGCTCGGCGAGGATTTCGCCGACGCGACGTTCGTGCGCCGGGTTCATGAAGCTGTGTAGAAAGCCGATCGCGACAGCTTCGATCCTCTCGGTCGCGAGACGAGCGACAACCGGCGCCAGCGCAGCTTCGTCGAGCGGCACGAGGACCCGGCCGTGGGCGTCGATGCGCTCGCGCACTGAAAAACGCAGCCGGCGCGGCACCAGCGGCGGCGGCAGGTCGATATTGACGTCATACTGCTCGAAGCGGTTTTCGTGCCGGATCTCAATCGTGTCGCGAAACCCTTCGGTCGTCAGCAGCGCGGTCTTGGCGCCCTTGCGTTCGATGATCGCATTCGTCGCGAGCGTCGTGCCGTGAATGATGATCGACAAATCGGCCGGGGCGAGCGCCGCCTCGCGCAGAACTGTGTGTAGTGCCTCCAGGACCGCGCGCGCCGGAGCCTCCGGGGTCGTCAATATTTTGGCGCTGTAGCGTCGATCCCCGATTTCGAGCGCGACATCGGTAAAGGTGCCGCCGATATCAACGCCTAGTCTTCCGCCCTGTTTCGCCAAGCGGCCCTCTCGTTCCCGCGACAGACGCGCGCCGAAGTGTTTGCGGCAGCGCCGGCAGTGTCAATCCGCTCACCTCAAACCCGGTGCTCGTCGCGGACAGGAACGGTGGCAGGGCACCGCTCGGGTGCCCCGCGAAACGTTCTTGGATTTGGCTTAGCTCGGCTTGACGCCGACCTTGTTCCAGGCGTCGCTGACGGCCTTTTGCTCGGTGCTGTTCGATCCGTAGCGATGTCCCGCATTTGCCACGGTGCGGCCGGCGAAGGCCGCGAAATTCGCCGACGCCTTCAAGCTCTTGTCGCGGATCGTGTCGTACCAGATCTGGCCCGCCTTTTCCCAGGCGTTGCCGCCAATTGCCGTAGCGACAAGATAGAACACATGGTTCGGTATGCCGGAATTGATGTGCACACCGCCTTGGTCTTGCGCGGTGTGGAGATAGTGCTGCATATCGGCCGGCTGCGGATCCTTACCTAATACGTTGTTGTTATAGGCAGTGCCGGGTGCCTTCATCGAGCGCAACGCCTGCCCCGGGAAGGTCAGCAGACCTTCGCCGATCAGCCAGTCAGCCTCGTTGGCGGTCTGCTTCAGCACGTATTGCTTGATCAGTGATCCGAACACGTCGGACACCGATTCATTGAGCGCGCCCGATTGACCGAGATAGGTCAAGTTGACCTCTGACCCGGTGACGCCGTGGGTCAGCTCGTGGCCGATCACGTCGACTGAGATCGTGAAGCGATTGAAGGCCGTGCCGTCGCCGTCCCCGAAGATCATCTCCTTGCCGTCCCAGAACGCGTTGTCGTAGCCGCGGCCGTAATGAACGAACGCGTTGAGCGGAAGACCGTGATCGTCGATCGAGTTGCGCTGATAAATCTCGAGGTAGAAGTCAAAAGTGTGCCCCAGCCCGTCATAGGCCTCGTTCACCGCTACATCGGTCCCCGCCGGTTGACCTTCGGCTCGAACGAGCTGTCCGGAGGCCGTTTCCTGGTTCCCCGAGGTATAGATCGTGCGGTGCACTTGGGGCGGCGCGTCGGTAACGGCCTGAGGGGGTCCGGCCGCCAACAATTGCATTGTCATCCGCTGGGCGCGGTGCGTCGCATCCAACGCCAGGCTGTTCAACGCCGCATTTCGCTGGGCGGCGTTTCCGTGCCGTGCCATTTCGCGGAGGATGTGCGGCGGCACGATGCAGAAGATGGAATGGCGATGCCTACTCTCGCAGCCAAACGGTTGCATGACGATCTCCTGTACCGATTGTTCCCAGGACCTCGGCTATCGCCGCCGGGGTAAGGTTAATATAGCACCCCTGAACGGGGTATGAGTGTGACCTTGCTCACACTCGTCGCGTCGGCAGATGCGATCAGCCGCCCGTCATGGCTTTCAGGTTATCCGCGAGATCCAGCATAAGGCGGGTCGAATCATCACCCGCCGCGGCGCGGAGCGCCACGACATCGCCGCCTCCGGGCGGCAAGGTCAGCACTGACTGCTTGCCACCATAGGCAAGCGTGATACGGCGGGCGTTCACCTGCGGTCCGCCGCCAAGCTGTTCCGGCAGGGCCGTCGCCGTCATCCGCTCCATCATCTGCTTGAGCTGAAGCCGCTGCTGCGGCGTCAGCTGCCCCTGTTTGTGCGGTTGGAGCACATTGAGACCGACCTGACGCGCGACGGTGAAACTGCAGTCCGGTGCGATCGTCCAGACGCTGCCGGTCTCGCCGGCGAAACCGCTCTGGGTATCCTTCAGCACCAGCGGCGCCGACAACGGACATTCTTCAGCCATGACCTTCCCCGAAACCAAGAGCCCTAGAAACCCCAAACCGATCACAGCTACAGCCGCAGCCACAATCGGGCGCGAACACCTGACGATTTTCCTCCCGGTGCGCGATGATGTCGAGCGTCGACCTCCGGCGAGGGCACTCAAGGGCTTCGCACCTCCACGGCGGGCGGGAACGGGCTGAAGTTAAGCGGTGCGTTCTCTTCGATGCGCTCGCGGCTCGGCAGCTGCGTCCTATCCCACCCGCCGCCCAACGCCTGGATCAAGGCAGCGCTCGCAACGAGCCGGCTCTGCCGGATATTGACGGCAGCCTCGGCGTTCGCCAGCGCAGTCTGATCGGCGACGATAACACTGGTAAACGCGACGGTGCCGGCCAGATACTGGTTGTTGAGGATCCGCGCGGCCTCGAATGCAGCGGCCACAGCCTTGTCCTGGACATCGGCCTGCTGGGCGAGGATGCGCAGACCGGCGAGCTGATCCTCGACCTGCTGGAAGGCGGTCAGAACGGTCTGCCGGTAATTCGCGACGTCTTGGTCAAAGACGGCGCGGGCCTGCTCGACTTGGGCGCTGCGCGCGCCGGCGTCGAATATGGTCTGCGCGAGGTTCGAACCGAATGCCCAGAAGCGGCTTGTGGTGGATAACAGACGGTTCAGCGTTAAGGCCGAAGTCCCGTAATCGGCCGAAAGAGTGATATTGGGATAGAACGCCGCCACGGCAACGCCGATCTGGGCATTGGCCGCCGCCATCTGGCGCTCTGAGGCGGCGATGTCCGGGCGGCGCTCCAAAAGCGCGGACGGCATCTCTGCCGGGATCACCGGCACCGCGATCTTCGCTTCCGTTGGCGGGATCGAAAATTCGGCGGGTGGCTTGCCGATCAGAACCGCGATCGCGTGCTCGAGCTGGGCACGGGTCACACCGACTGCGATAGCCTGCGATTGAGTGCTTTCGAGTTGCGCCTCGGCCTGGGAGACGGCCGACTGGTCCGCGGTGCCGCTCTGGTACTGGTTGCGGGTGATGCGCAGCGATTCGGCATAGTACGAGGCCGCCGCGTCGAACAGGCGCTTCAGCTCGTCCGACATCCTAAGCTGCAGATAGTCGCTGGCCAGCGTGCCCTGAGCCGATAGGCGCGCGCTGGCGAGATCGCCGGCGCTGGCCTGGGCGCTCGCCACATCGCCTTCCACGGTACGGCGGATCTTACCCCAGAGATCCGGCACCCAGCTCGCCGACGCGGAGGTGCTGAACGAACTGCTGGTGAAGCCGGATCGGCCGGCCCCCGTGCTGCTACTGGAGCCACCGCCGGTTCGCGAACGCTGCGCGCTCGCATTCAGATCAACGGTGGGGAAAAACGCGGCGCGGGCTTGTGCCACAATCCATTCCGCCTGCTCGAACGCGGCCGCGGCGGCTTTTAGGTTCTGGTTCGAAATGTCGATTTGCTTTTGAAGATCATCGAGGAGCGGATCCTTGTACACCGACCACCACGCGCCGCGATCGATCGCGTCGAGCGGCTCGCCGACCTTCCAGCCCGCCTCCTTGTACTGGGCCGGCACCGGAGCATCAGGACGTTGGTAATCCGGCCCAACGGTGCAAGCGGAGACGACAACGGCAACAGCGCCGACTCCTTTCAGACCTGACCCTCTCATCCCCCCTCGCGGGTCTCATTCGCCGGGTTCGAGAAGGCCTCCGGGAGCAAAGCGCGGATGGCGAATTCGCCAGCGGCGTTGCGCCGACAGCCGGAAGCGGTCGAGATAGAGATAGATGACCGGGGTTGTGTACAGGGTTAGGAGCTGGCTGACGATCAGCCCGCCGACGATCGAAATGCCGAGCGGGCGGCGCAATTCGGCGCCCTCGCCGAACCCGATTGCCAATGGCAGCGCCCCGAGCATCGCCGCCATCGTCGTCATCATGATCGGCCGGAAGCGTTTGAGGCAGGCCTGATAGATTGCCTCGCGCGAGCTCAAACCCTCGCTGCGTTCGGCATCGAGCGCGAAATCGATCATCATGATCGCGTTCTTCTTGACGATCCCAATCAAGAGAATGACGCCGATCAGGGCCATGATGCTGAACTCGGTACCTGTGGCAATCAGCGCCAACACTGCGCCGACGCCGGCCGAGGGCAAGGTCGACAGAATCGTGATCGGATGGACATAGCTTTCGTAGAGCACGCCGAGCACGATGTAGACGGCGATCAGCGCAGCAGCGACGAGCCACTTCTCATTCGCGAGCGATTGCTGAAAGACTTGTGCCGTGCCCTGGAAGCTGCCACGGATCGAGGCCGGCACGCCGAGCTGGCGCATCTGGTCCTCGATCGCCACCGTGGCCTGGCTGAGGGACACGTCCGGCGCGAGATTGAACGAGATTGTCGAGGCGACGAACAGATTTTGGTGATTGACCGCAAGCGGCGTGTTGCCGGGGCCGAAATGGGCAAGGGCCGCAAGCGGCACCATCGTCTCAGAAGAGGTGCTGACCGGGGCGCCCGTTGAAGTAGCGCCGTGGCCGGTATTGGCGAGCGCGTTGTTGGCTAGGTTACGCGCGGTATCGCTGGCGATCTGCGCGGTCGTGGTCGCCGCGTTGGCGCTATTCGCAGGCGACACCTTGGCCAGTACCGTTCCGGCGAGAGCGTTGGTCGCTTTCGTGCCGCCGACCGCGCCGCCGCTCGTGCTGACATAGATCTGGTTCAGCGTCTCCGGGTTCTGCCAGAACTCGGGCGCCACCTCCATGATGACATGGTACTGGTTTTGAGCAGCGTAGATCACCGACACCTGACGCTGGCCGAACGCATCGTAAAGGGTATTGTCGATCTGGCTGACCGTCAGCCCGAGGCGCGCCGCGGTGGCACGGTCGATGACCAGATCGGTCTCGAGCCCCTTTTGCTGCTGGTCGAGATTGACATCGGTCAAGAGCGGCACCTTCTGCAATGCCGCTTCGAGCTTGGGAGCCCACTCGTAGATGTCACTGGCGTCGTCGCCCAGAAGGGTGTACTGATATTGCGCGTAGCTCGCCCGCCCGCCGACCCGAATGTCGGTCGCAGGCTGGAGAAAGAGCCGGGCGCCCGCAACCTCGTTGAATTTGGGCCGCAACCGTCCCATGACTTTCTGCATTGACACCTGGCGCTCGGACAGCGGCTTCAACACGACAAACACGAAACCGCCATTGGTCTGACCGCCGCCGGTAAAGGCGCTGACGCTCTGGACTGCCGGATCATGCCGGATGATATCGACGAACTGTGTTAGCTTCTTTTCCATCAACTGAAAAGAGATGCTCTGGTCGGCCTGAATGCCGCCGAACATCAGCCCGACGTCCTGGGTCGGGAAGAAGCCCTTCGGAATGACCGTGACGAGATAGGCGCCCAGGCACAATGTCGCCAGCAAACTCAGCATGACGAGCGCCGGCCACTGCAACGCCCGGCGTAACGTACGATCGTAAAGTCCGAGGATCGCCTCGAAAGCGCGCTCGCTGGCTCGGTACAGTCTGCCGCCGTTCCGGTCGCGCGGGTTAGCGAGCAGATACGCGCACATCATCGGTGTCGTGGTCAAGGAGACGCCCAGCGAGATCATGATCGCGACCGACAAGGTCATCGCGAACTCGCGGAACAGCCGTCCGACGATGCCGCCCATCAGCAGGATCGGCACAAAGACGGCAATTAGCGAGAGGCTCATCGACAGCACCGTGAAACCCACTTCACCCGCGCCCTGCACCGCCGCCTGCATCCTAGTCATGCCGGCCTCGATGTGCCGGGTGACGTTCTCCAGAACGACGATCGCATCGTCGACGACAAAGCCGGTCGAGATCGTCAGCGCCATCAGCGACAGATTGTCGAGGCTATAGCCCAACAGATACATTACCCCGAAGGTGCCGATCAGCGACACCGGCACCGCCACGCTCGGGATTAACGTCGCCCGCACATTCCGCAGGAATGCGAAGACGACGAGGACGACGAGGATGATCGCGATGATCAAGGTGCGCTCGACGTCGTGCAGCGAGGTCCGGATCGTGATCGTCCTGTCCAATGTCATCGCGACATTGATGGCGCTCGGGATAGACGCCTCGAGCTGCGGCAAGATCGCCCTGATGCGATCGACCGTGTCGATGATGTTCGCCCCTGGTTGCTTATAGAGAAAGACCAGAACCGCCGGCTTGCCGTCCGCCAGCCCCTGGTTGCGCAGATTTTCGACCGAATCCCTGACTTCGGCGATATCGGTCAGGCGCACCGGCGACCCTTCGCGATAGGCGATCACCAGCGGACGGTAATCCGCGGCGTGGTTCGCCTGGTCGTTCGTGTAGATCTGGAACCGCTGGTCACCCTCTTCGATCATGCCCTTGGGGCTGTGCGCGTTGGCCGAGGCGAGCGCGGCGCGCACGTCTTCGAGACCAATCCCGTATTTAAACAGCGCCAGCGGATTGAGCTCGAGGCGCACCGCCGGCAGCGAGCTTCCGCTGATCACCACCTGCCCGATGCCGTCGATCTGCGACAATGCCTGCTGCACGACCGTCGAGGCCGCGTCGTAGATCTGCCCTCGCGTCAGCGTAGCCGACGTCATCGCCAGGATCGCGATAGGCGCATCGGCGGGGTTGACCTTGCGATAGGTCGGGTTGGTGCGCAGACTGCTTGGCAGGTCCGCACGCGCGGCGTTGATCGCTGCCTGAACGTCGCGAGCGGCACCATCGATATTCCGGTTGAGACTGAATTGCAGCGTGATCCGGGTCGTGCCGACCGTGCTCTGCGAGGTCATCTCGGTAACGTCGGCGATGACCCCGAGATGACGTTCGAGCGGTGTCGCCACGGTGGTCGCCATCGTGTCTGGGCTGGCACCCGGCATTGTCGCGAACACCGAGATCGTCGGAAAATCGACCTGCGGCAGCGGCGCCACCGGCAGCTTTAGATAGGCGAAGAAACCAGCGAGCGCGACGCCGAGGGTTAACAAGGTGGTCGCGACCGGCCGCTTGATGAACAGCGCCGACGGGTTCACGGGCCGGCGCCCTCGGGCTTTGCCGCGCCGGCACCGAAGCTGCGCCGCAGCAGCTTGCCAAGCCGGTCGAAGCCAAGATAGATGACCGGCGTCGTGAACAAGGTCAGCAACTGGCTGAAGATCAGGCCGCCGACGATGGTAACCCCCAGCGGATGGCGCAGCTCCGAGCCGGTTCCGCTGCCGAGCATTAAAGGCAGTGCCGCAAAAAGCGCCGCCATAGTTGTCATAAGGATCGGGCGGAAGCGCAGCAGGCAGGCCTGGTAGATCGCCTCGCGCGGCGATTTGCCCTCGTTTCGCTCGGCGTCAAGGGCAAAATCGACCATCATGATCGCGTTCTTTTTGACGATGCCGATCAACAGGATGATGCCGATGATCGCGATGACGCTGAGATCGCTGCCATCGATCATCAACGCCAACAGCGCGCCGACCCCGGCCGAGGGCAAGGTCGAGAGGATCGTGATCGGGTGAATAAAGCTCTCGTAAAGAACGCCGAGCACGATGTACATCGTAATAATAGCTGCAATGATCAGGATCAACTCGTTGCCGAGGGCAGCCTGAAATGCCAGTGCTGCACCCTGGAATACCGTGATCATGCTCGCCGGCATGCCAATTTCCTGCTCAGCCTGTTTGATCGCTTCGACCGCCTGACCGAGCGACGCACCGGGTGCCAAGTTGAATGACACGTTCGTCGACGGAAACTGACCGAGATGATTAATCTCCAATGGTGCCGTCTGCTCCTGGACCTGCGCGATTGCCGAAAGCGGAACTTGGCCATTCGTCGCGGTCGATGACGGCAGGTAAAGCGATCCCAGCGAGCTTAGCGACTGCTGGAGCGCTGGGTCGGCCTCCAAGATCACCCTGTATTGATTCGTCTGCGTGAAGATCGTCGAGACGATGCGTTGACCGAACGAATCGTAGAGCGCGTTGTCGACGGTGGCTGGGGTAATCCCGAAGCGCCCGGCGGTCGCACGATCGATCAGGATATAGGCTGAAAGACCGCTCTCCGCGTAGTTGCTGGCGACGTCCTCGATCTGCGGGATCTGCTGCAGACGTTCGAGCAATTTCGGAACCCACTTTGCGAACTCGCTTGGATTGGCGTCCTCTAGTACGAATTGGTATTGCGAGCGACTGACTGTCGCGTCGATCGTCAGGTCTTGCACGGGCTGCATATAAAGAGTGATGCCGGCAACGTCTCGTGTCTGCTGCTCCAATCGGCGGATCACGTCGCTCGCCGAGGTTCGACGTTGATCGCGCGGCTTGAGGTTAATCAGAAACCGGCCTGTATTGAGGGTCGGATTTGTACCGTCGACGCCGATAAACGAAGACAGGCTCACAACATCCGGATCCTTCAGTATGGCGGCGGCCAGCGCCTGTTGCCGCTGTGTCATTGCCTCGAAGGAGACCGAAGGCGCGGCTTCGGAAATACCTTGAATGAGCCCGGTATCCTGGACCGGGAAGAAGCCCTTCGGGATTACGATATAGAGGAACACGGTCAAGCCGAGGGTGGCGACCGCCACCAGCAGGGTCAGCGGCTGGTGGTCGAGCACCCGGGTCAGCAGTCTGCCGTATTGGGCGATCAGCGCGTCGAACCATTCTTGGCTCTTGCGCGGTAACGCGGACATCTCCGACGGACGCCGGTGGCGCAGGATCTTGGCGCACATCATCGGAACAAGCGTCAATGCGACCACTGCGGAGATGACGATCGTAACCGCAAGGGTGATAGCAAACTCGCGGAACAACCGGCCGACGACGTCAGGCATGAAGAGCAGCGGGATCAACACAGCAATCAGCGATACCGTCAACGAAATGATGGTAAAGCCGATCTGCTCGGATCCTTTTAATGCGGCCTGGAGCGGCGGATCACCCGCCTCGATGTAGCGCGAGATGTTCTCGATCATGACGATCGCGTCATCGACGACGAAGCCGGTGGCGATCGTCAACGCCATCAGCGACAGATTGTTGAGACTGAACCCAGCCAAATACATCACGGCGAGGGTACCGACTAACGAGAGCGGTACCGACAGGCTCGGGATCAAGGTCGCCGAGGGACTGCGCAGAAACACAAAGATCACGGTCACGACAAGGACCACCGCAAGACCGAGCTCAAACTCGACATCGGCCACCGATGCGCGAATCGTCGTGGTGCGATCAGTCAGCACTTCGAGGTCGATGCCGGCGGGGAGTGCCGCCTTGAGCTGCGGCAAGAGTGCCTGGATACGGTCGACGACCTCGATAACATTGGCGCCTGGTTGTCTCTGGATGTTCAGGATGATCGCTTGGTCGGTGTTCATCCAAGCGGCCAGCCTGGTGTTCTCGGGCCCTTCCGTGGCGCGGGCCACATCCGACAGCTTTACCGGCGCGCCGTTGCGATAGGCGACCACCAGATCGTTGTAGTCCGAGGCTTTCCTGATCTGATCATTGGCGTTGATCGTGTAGGCCCTACTGGGCCCGTCGAAATTACCCTTGGGCGTGTTGACGTTGGCATTGGCCAAGGTGGTACGAAGATCGTCGATGTTGAGACCGTAGGCGGCGAGCTGTGGGTAATTGGCCTGAATGCGCACCGCCGGGCGCTGACCACCGCTGATGCTAACCAAACCTACCCCTGGCAGTTGCGAGATCTTCTGCGCGAGGCGGGTGTCGGCAATGTCCTCCACCTGGGTCGGGGGCATTGTTTTCGACGTCAACGCCAGGGTCAGAATTGGCGCATCTGCGGGATTGACCTTGGCATAGATTGGCGGCGCGGGCAGATCCGACGGCAAAAGGTTGCCGGCCGCGTTGATCGCTGCCTGAACCTCCTGCTCCGCGACATCGAGAGTGAGATCGAGGCTGAACTGGAGCGTGATGACCGAGGCGCCCGCCGAGCTCGTCGATGACATCTGGTTCAGCCCGGGCATTTGGCCAAACTGCACTTCAAGCGGTGCCGTAACCGAGGAAGTCATCACGTCGGGGCTGGCGCCGGGGTAGAATGTCTGCACCTGGATCGTCGGGTAATCGACCTCGGGCAAGGCCGACAATGGCAGAAACCGATAGGCGAACATGCCGACGAGCATAATCGCCGCCATGAGTAACGTTGTCGCCACCGGGCGCCGAATGAACAGGCGAGATGGGCTCATCTTAGGTCTTGGCTAGAGTGACGCCGCCTCGGCGGCGCTTCATTGCGTGTCGCGGCGGCGTCCCCGATCCTGGCCTTCGCCTTGCCGCGGTTGGGCCGATCCCGGCGCTGCCGGCGCTTGTGGATCTACCGATGGCGACGTTTCTTGTCCGGCTGCGGCCTGGGGCTGGCCTTTGTCCTGCTTTGCGTTAGGCGCAGTGCCCGTCGGATTACTCGTCGCAGCCAAAGTGATCTTGGCCCCCTCGCGCAGCCTGTCGGAGCCGTCGACGACGACCTTTTCGCCAGGTTGGAGCCCATCCAGAACCGCGATGCGCTGGCCATCACCGGGGCCGAGTTTCACCTGCTGAACCGCCGCGGTCTGGTCGGATTTGGCGACATAGACAAAGGCGCCCGGAGCACCGTGCTGAACCGCCGAGACGGGCACGATATCGGTGTCATGCAGCGTATCGACGAGCAGCTGGACATTGACGAACTGATTGGGGAACAGGATCTCCTGTTCGTTGTCGAATATCGCCCGCAGCTTGACGGTACCGGTCGTCGTGTCGATCTGATTGTCCACCGTTTCGAGACGCCCTGTGCCGAGCGCCGTGGTGCCGGTGCGGTCATAGGCCGTGACCGGCAGGCTGGCGCCCGTATGCACCTGCTTCATCACCGCCGGCAAGCTGTCTTCAGGCAGGGTGAAGATCACCGAGATCGGCTGTAATTGGGTGACCACGACGATGCCATTGGGGTCGCTCGTCTGCACGTAATTGCCGGCGTCGACCTGGCGCAGCCCGACCCGGCCTGTAACCGGAGAGACGATGTGGGCATAGACGAGGTTTAGCTTCTGTGCATCGACCTGCGCCTGATCGGTTTTGATCGCTGCCTGGTCTTGCGCGACGAGCGAGACCTGCGTGTCGCGGGTCTGAGTCGCGATCGAGTTTTGCGCAACCAAAGTGTTGTAGCGCTGAAGGTCGAGTTGGGCATTCTTTAGCAACGCCTGGTCCTTGGCGAGCTGGCCTTCAGCCTGCTCGAGCGCGACTTGATAGGGGCGTGGATCGATCTGTGCCAGAAAGTCTCCCTTTTTGACCATCTGGCCCTCTTGGAAGGCAACTTCCGTGAGATACCCGTTAATCTGGGTCTTCACCGTCACGGTCGCGAGCGGCGTTACCGTACCGAGCCCGGTCAAGGTGACGGGCATATCGCCCTTCTGCACAGTCGCCAAAGCGACCGGCACGGGGCCGCCAAACTGGCCGCGGCCACCGGTCTTCGGCTGGCTTTCAGGCCTCGGGTAATACCAGACTGTCGCACCGATGATCGCCAAAACAAGCAGCACCCAGAAAAGCCAGCGTAGCCGCGAGCCGCGCAAGGGCCTTGACACTACGCCACTCGGTCGGACGCCGGGGCGACCGAACTCGAAGCGCGCGGCGTCGCCATCCATCTCCGCTCGACCTCGATGCACGAGGATTTCGTCGCGCTGGTCGTCCATGATCCTATGTCGGCTGTTGCGTCCCGATGTGCCGAAGCTCGTGTACGAGCCTCGAAGCCCTCAGCTTAGCAGTTTCTCGCCGACGCGTCCCTCGCCGATCCTGGTGCACCCGGGTGCGGAATTATCCTAGGGCATTTGATTGTACGCAGTGATAGGCGCAGCCATTCCCACAACGGTTTGTCGCGTCCACCCAGTATCGTGGTGAGCCGGCGCAAACTTTGTCGATTCCGTGTTATCTCCTCCCTCAGCTATGTCAAATTCCGTTGTTTCCGAGATGCAGATTCCGTTGTTCTCGGGACAACGAATTTGCTCCCTAAGCACCTGAAATAACGATCGTTTTGCTCCGCAGCACCCGTCCTACGGGGGTGCAAATGCGAAATTCGTTGTTTTTAGCACCGCGGGAAAAGCCTCTTCCGTCACCTCTCTGCATCGGCTCAAATGGCCGCCGTGCCAAGAGGGTCGAGGTAGGTGATGGCGACGGACCAGGCTCTTCTCAGCGGCGGCCAGCTGGTCGTCGCGGCGTTGTGCGCTCATCGTGTCGACATGGCCTTCAGTGTCGCCGGCGAGAGTTACCTTGAAGTGCTGGATGCGCTGTTCGACGCACCCGATATCCGGCTGGTGACCTGCCGCCAGGAAGGAGGTGCGGCCTTCATGGCCGAGGCCTACGGCAAGCTCACCGGCAAGCCCGGGGTGCTGCTCGTGACCCGCGGGCCCGGCGCCTGCAACGCGTCGATTGGCATCCACACCGCCTTCCAGGATTCGACCCCGATGGTCGTGCTGGTCGGCCAGGTCGCGCGCCAACAGATCGACCGCGAGGCCTTCCAGGAGGTTGATTTCCGGAGGATGTTCGCGCCCCTCGCCAAGTGGGTGGCGCAGATCGATATGGCCGAACGTGTTCCCGAGCTGATCAGCCAGGGCTTCCAGATTGCCGCCTCGGGACGGCCGGGTCCGGTGGTCCTGGCGCTTCCCGAGGACATGCTGCGCGATCGCTGCGCCGCGGCAATCGCCGGCCCCTACCGGGCCGTGCGCGCCCATCCCGGAGCGGCCGATCTCGCCGAGCTGCGCCGGCTTCTCGCGGCCGCCGATCGGCCGATGATGCTGGTGGGCGGCAGCGGGTGGAGCGACCAAGCGTGTCGCGACATCGCGCAGTTTGCCGGTGCGAACGACCTGCCGGTCTGTTGCTCGTTCCGCCGCCAGGACATCGTCGACAACCGCCTGCCGTGCTTTGTCGGGGATCTCGGCACCGGAGCGAGCCCGTCCCTGGTGCGGCGCGTCAAGGAGGCCGATCTGTTGCTCGCGGTCGGCGCACGGATCGGCGAGATCACCTCGCAATCCTACAGCCTGCTGGGAATCCCGGAGCCGGGCAAGGTGCTGATCCATGTGCACGCTGCTGCCGAAGAGCTCGGTCGCGTGTTTCGTCCAACTCTCGCGATCCAATCGGGCATGCCCGAATTCGCTGCTGCCGTCCCGACACTGGCGCCGGAGGCAGTGCCGCGGTGGTCGTCCTGGCGCGAGGCGGCGCGCGCCGAATACGAAGCCGGGCGCGTTCCCCCTCCCCCTAGTGGCTCCCTCGATCTCGGCGCAATCATGGGGTGGCTGCGCAATCGCCTTCCCGACGACGCGATCATCACCAGCGACGCCGGCAATTTCAGCGGCTGGCCCAACCGCTTTCTGCAGTACCGCCGGCCAGGACGTCAGCTCGGGCCGACCAGCGGGGCGATGGGTTACGGCGTGCCCGCCGCGGTCGCCGCCAAGCTCGTCGATCCCGACCGCTTGGTCGTCGGCTTTTGCGGCGACGGCGGCTTTATGATGACCGGGCAGGAGCTGGCGACCGCGATGCTGGAAGGGACGGGACCGATCATTCTGGTATTCAACAACGCGATGTACGGCACCATCCGCATGCATCAGGAGCGCCGCTTCCCCGGCCGGGTAGTCGGGACCGCGCTGAAGAACCCAGATTTTCTTGCCCTCGCCCGAGCCTATGGCGCGTTCGGCGCTTCGGTAACGCGAACCGAAGAGTTCGCGCCGGCTTTCGAGGAGGCAGCTGCCCATAGAGGTGCCGCGATCATCGAGCTCAAGATGGACCCGGAGATCATCACGACGCGCACGACATTGTCGGAGATCCGCCGCCAAGCCTTGGCACGCCAAGCCGAGCGGGTGGAGGCGTGAGCACGGCGGGGACCGCCGAATCCCAGGGCAGAATCTCACCTTCGATCGTGAGTTCGACGCGGTGTTCTCGAACGCCGCGCTCCATTGGATGCGCCCGCCGGATGCCGTCCTCGCCGGGGTCCGCCGGGCGCTCAAACCCGGGGGGCGCTTTGTCGCCGAGATGGGCGGCCACAACAACACCGCGGCGATCATCGTCGCGTTGAGCGCAGTGCTCGGTCGCCGCGGGCTCGACGCGCATCGGCTCAGCCCGTGGTATTTTCCATCCGCCGCCGCCTACCGTGAGAAACTCGAGGCTGCCGGCTTTACGGTCGAAGATATCCGTGTCGTGCCGCGCCCGACCGAATTGCCGA
>Ga0306926_10004053_pt1 | contig 15313 bp, 13 predicted proteins | sample flu12Cox44000178_FD_203759 | JGI IMG/M metagenome (GOLD analysis project Ga0306926, IMG submission 203759) | Lab enrichment of tropical soil microbial communities from Luquillo Experimental Forest, Puerto Rico - flux8day.12C.oxic.44.000.178 (v2)... | ecosystem: Environmental > Terrestrial >...
CCGTGGCGGCGTCACGGCCCTCGAACACGTTGGCGTCCGCGGACGTCGCCTGCCACGTCGTGCCCAGGTCGAGCAGGTTGACGAAGAAGTCGTTGGTCAGCGACCCGGGAGTCGTGGTGAAGACACCGAGCTTCGACCCGTCGTAGTTCGCGCCCAGGACGCGCAGCCCGCCGATGAGGGCCGTCATCTCGGGCGCGCTCACGGTGAGCAGGTTCGCCTTGTCGACCAGCAGGTACTCGGCCGGCAGCCGGTTGCTCTTCCCGACGTAGTTGCGGAACCCGTCCGCCTTCGGCTCCATCTCGGCGAACGACTCCACGTCGGTCTTCTCCGCAGAGGCGTCGGTACGGCCCGGCGTGAAGGGGACCTCGACGTCGAAGCCGGCGTCCCTGGCTGCCTTCTCGACGGCCGCACCGCCGGCGAGCACGATCAGGTCGGCCAGCGAGACCTGCTTGCCGCCGGCCTGGGCGGCGTTGAAGGACTGCTGGATGCCCTCCAGGGCGCGCAGCACCGTCGCCAGCTGGTCGGGGTTGTTGACCTCCCATCCGCTCTGCGGCTCGAGGCGAACCCGGGCACCGTTGGCGCCGCCGCGCTTGTCGCTGCCGCGGAAGGACGCCGCCGACGCCCACGCGGCGGACACGAGCTGGGACACCGACAGGCCCGAGGCGAGGACCTGGGCCTTGAGGGCGGCGATGTCCGCGGCGCCGACGAGCTCGTGCGTCACCGCGGGGACCGGGTCCTGCCAGATCAGCACCTCGGCCGGGACCTCCGGGCCGAGGTAGCGCACGACCGGGCCCATGTCGCGGTGGGTCAGCTTGAACCACGCCCGGGCGAAGGCGTCCGCGAACTCGGCGGGGTTGTCGAGGAAGCGCCGCGAGATCGGCTCGTACACCGGGTCGAAGCGGAGCGAGAGGTCCGTCGTCAGCATCGTCGGGGGACGGCGCAGCGACGGGTCCTGCGGGTCCGGGACAGTGCCCGCACCGGCGCCGTTCTTGGGCTTCCACTGATTCGCGTCGGCCGGGCTCTTGGTCAGCTCCCACTCGTAGCCGAACAGGGTCTCCAGGAAGCTGTTGTCCCACGCGGTGGGGGTGGAAGTCCACGTGACCTCGATGCCGCTGGTGATCGCGTCGCGGCCCTTGCCGGTGCCGTAGCTGCTCTTCCAGCCGAGCCCCTGCTGCTCGATCGGGGCCGCCTCGGGGTCGGGGCCGACGCTCTCCGCCGGGCCCGCGCCATGGGTCTTGCCGAACGTGTGGCCGCCCGCGATCAGGGCGACCGTCTCCTCGTCGTTCATCGCCATCCGGCGGAACGTCTCGCGGATGTCGCGGGCCGCGGCGAGCGGGTCGGGGTTCCCGTTCGGGCCCTCCGGGTTGACGTAGATGAGCCCCATCTGAACCGCGCCCAGGGGGTCCTCGAGCTCGCGGTCGCCGGTGTAGCGCTCGTCGTCGAGCCAGGTGGTCTCCGGGCCCCAGTAGACATCGTCCTCGGGCTCCCAGACGTCCGGCCTGCCGCCGCCGAAGCCGAAGGTCTTGAAGCCCATCGACTCCAGGGCGACGTTGCCGGTGAGGATCATGAGGTCGGCCCACGAGATCTTCTGGCCGTACTTCTTCTTGACCGGCCACAGCAGCCGGCGGGCCTTGTCCAGGTTCCCGTTGTCCGGCCAGCTGTTGAGCGGCGCGAAGCGCTGCTGGCCGGCCCCGCCGCCGCCGCGGCCGTCGCTGATCCGGTAGGTGCCCGCGCTGTGCCACGCCATCCGGATCATGAGCGGGCCGTAGTGGCCGAAGTCGGCCGGCCACCAGGCCTGCGAGGTCGTCAGCACCTCCGCGATGTCCCGCTTCACGGCCGCCAGGTCGAGGGTGCTGAACGCCTCCGCGTAGTTGAACTCCTCGCCGAGCGGGTTGGCCACGGCGGGGTTCTTGGCAAGGATCTTCAGGTTGAGCCTGTTCGGCCACCAGTCACGGTTGGCGTCACCCATGGTGGGATGCGTGAGGCCGGGTACGACCGGGCATCCCCCGCTCTCCGGGGTCGCGCCTTCGACGACTACTGGATCGTGGTTCACGTTCTCACTCATGGGAATCCTTCCGGACTAGGCGGATCACGGTGCTCACGAACTACGGGCGATGGAACAGTCGGGGCACAGGCCCCAGTAGATGACCTGCGCTTCCTCGATCGAGAAGCCGTGGTCGTCGGCCGCGGTCAGGCATGGCGCCTCGCCGACCGCGCAGTCGACGTCGGCGACGACGCCGCACGACCGGCACACGATGTGGTGGTGGTTGTCCCCCACGCGTCCCTCGAACCGGGCCGGGTGGCCGTCCGGTTCGATGCGGCGTATGAGTCCCGCCGCGGTGAGCGCACCGACAGCCTCGTACACGGCCTGCAGGGAGATATGTCCCAGGCGATCGCGCACCTCGGTAGCGATCGCCTCGACGTCAAGGTGGTCACCGCTCCGGACGGTCTCGAGCAGGGCGACGCGGGCGGCCGTCACCCGCAGGCCCGCGCCGCGCAACTCGTCGGCGATGCCCGGAGCCGGAGATGAGCTCATGAGGCCAAACCTATCGTCGTAAAAGCGAATGATTCAAGATAACGAATGACTCAACTTGAGACGCTCGGCGGCGCGACACGCCTGGATGGCGGGCATAGGCAGTCGCCACCTTTCGTTCGGGATAGTGCATGCCGAGCAGCGAAGGAGCACAGTCATGACCGCACCAGTCAGCGAAACCGTCCCCGGCGCCGGTGACTTCGCCGAGGAGTGGGGTGCCTGGCACCGCGGGCAGGAGGCGCGGCTCGCCGACCCGCACGGGTTCCTGGCGATCACCAGCCTGCACTGGCTGACCGGTGAACCGGCGCGGTTCCCGGACGCTCCTGGCGAGTGGTCTACTGGCCCGGACGGAGTGGTCGTCAGCCTCGCCGCGGGAGAGGAACTGGTGATCGAGGGCTCGCCGGTGCGCGGACGCCATTCGTTCGGGGTCATTCCCGAGCGCGGCGGTGTGAACGCCGGGTGGGGGGACGCGGTGATCGAGGTCGCCAAGCGCGGCGGCAACGATATCGTCCGGCCGCGGCACCCGGACAATCCGCTGCGCACGGAGTTCCGTGGCACCCCGGCGTACGCGCCGGACCCGCGATGGGTGGTGACCGGCCGTTATGTCCCGTTCGCCGAGCCGCGCCCGACGGCGGTCGGATCCGTTGTCGACGGGCTTGAGCACGTCTACGCCGCGCCTGGGCAGGTGGAATTCAGCCTGGACGGACAGGATCTGTCCCTCACGGCATTCCCCGGGTACCAGCCGGGCAGGCTTTTCATCTTGTTCACCGACCTCACCTCTGGCACCACGACGTACGCGGCTAACCGCTCTTTGCAACTCCCCGCTCCCGCGGCCGATGGCACTGTCGTCCTCGACTTCAACCACGCGGTCAACCTGCCGTGTGCCTACACCGATCTCGCGACCTGCCCGCTGCCGCCGGCGGAAAACCGGCTGCCCGTCGCCGTGGAGGCAGGAGAGAAGATCCCCTACGAGCGGGCGGTCTTAGCTGACGACCAGGTAGATGCTGTTGCCGATGAGCCAGAGGCCGATGATGAGGCTGCCCCAGATGATCACCTGGTCGGTGTGGTCGTTTATCCAGGCCTGGATTCCGGCCGTCAGCCGCTGGCTGGCGGCCGGCTTGAGGGCGGTGTAGATCTCCATGGCCAGGTAGGTGGATGAGGCGATGAGGCAGTAGAAGATCAGCGCGAGGAAGCTGGCGGGGGTGGTCAGCTTGGCCTCGATGATCGTGGCGACGCCCGCGCCGAGCAGCACCCAGGGCTGCAGCGCGGGGGCGAGGGCCATGGCGAACCACGGGGACATGCTGTCGACGCTCGCCTGCCACTTCGGCGGGTTCTTCGGTTTCTTCGGCTGCCCCATCGCCCGGCGGCGCCGGATAGCGATCATGACTAGCCAGGTCCCGAGAGCGATCTTCACCGCCAGTGCCGCGAGGGACGGCGCGGTGGCCGGCTTGGGCGGGTTGTTGCCGGTGGCGAGCACGGTGATGGCGACCACGATCGCGAGGGACACCAGCCAGCCGAACACGTAGGCCGCACCTTTTCGCGTGCCTTTCTTCGACGGCAGGATGATCATGAATGCCGACAGCGGCAGCGGATCGAATGCGACTGCCAGGCCAATCAGGATCAGGTTGAGCGTCAGCACGGCGGCCCCTACGGTTTCTCCCGCCCTCACCATCCCCGTAGCGGCTCACCCGTACATCACCCACCCGGGATGATTCTCGCTATGCCTGACCAGACTCCGACAGCGAGGCCATGGCGGGGACGGGCAGCGGCTCCGGGACGCTCAGCAGGTAACAGCCCATCCGTATCTCGAACCGCGCCTGCGCGGCCGAGGAGACGCCGGCCAGCCACCTGCGCGTCGCCGCCCCGAAGACGTCGCCGGCGATCCGCAGCCGCTGCCGCAGTTCGGGGCTGACCGGGCCGCCCGCCGTCGCGACGTGCTCGAGCACCTGCAGGTGAGTGTGCTCCACCTTGGCGATGACCTGGCGATACTCGGCCCGGGTATCGGTCAGGACCTTGGTCAGGGCGGCGGTGAGCAGCTGGTCGCGCTGCCCGGCGCGGAACTCGCGCATCATGTGGTTGGTCACGCGCTCTTGTACGGTGTCGCCGCGCGGCGCCTCACCGGCGACGCGCCGCAACGCGTTCTCGTAACGGCTATTGGAGATGGCCAGCAGAACGTGGTCTTTGGAGGGGAAGTACCGGTAGAGCGTGGCCAGTGAGACCTCCGCGCGATCGGCCAATTCCTTCATCTGCAGAGCCTCCTCACCGCCGCTGGCCAGCATTGTTGTGGCCACTTGCAGCATCCGCGCGTAGCGGCTGTGCTGCGCCGGCGTGGAAGGAGTCGCGGGGGTCATCGCCTGTCGCACGGTCCCATTATCCTCATCCAGAAGCGATTCTACCTGTGCACGGGGTTACGGCAGGCTGGCCGCGACCTCAGCGGTAGGGGGTGGGCAGCGATTGCGGCATCGGGCCGTGGGCGGTGACCGTGCCCGAGCCGATCAGCTCATCGACCTCCGGATCGGTAAGGCCGGCTGTCCGCAGGACTTCCCTGGCGTGCTCGCCGATGCCCGGCGAGCGCATCGGGCCGAACCGGGGGGTCCGGCTGAAGGACGCCAGCTTGCCTGGCGTGGTGTAACAGGCCCCGTCCGCGCCGGGCCGGACGTGCGCGAATTCCGAGAGCAGGAGCTGCGGATCGCGCACGACATCCGACACCCGGCGAGCGGGGACGGCCGCGACCCGGGCGCGGTTCAGCCGGTCGGCGGCGTCGTCCGAGGTATAGCCCGCCAGCGCGGCGCCCAGGGCCGCGCCGGGATCCGCGGCGTAGCGTGCCGGGTCGACGCCGATCCCGGCCGTCGCGAGCCATTCCGCGGTGACCTCAGCCGGGTGGGGCGCCTGCACGCGGACCCAGCCGTCGCTGGTCCGGTAGAACCGGTCGAGCGGGTCGGTGCCGAGGTAGTCCCGGCCGCCTTGGCGGGCGGGCGGCCTGCCCTCGTAGCGTACGATCTCGCCGGTCTGCAGGTAGGTTGCCGTGCCGGCCAGCGATGCCCAGGCTCGCTGGCCGCCGCCTCCGCTGCGCTCCCGGTGCAGCAGGGCGAGCGACGCGCTCAGCGCGAGCATCGCGGCGGTGGTGACGTCGATGATCGCGATGGTGTTGGCCACGGGCTCTGAGTCCCCGCCCTGCGCGCTCATCATGCCGCTCATGCCCTGCACCACCATGTCCACTCCGGGCAGCCCGAAGAGCGGCCCGCCCTCGCCGTAGGCCGACAGCGAGACGGTGCTGAGCCCCGGGTTTGCGGCCGCCAGGGCGTCGTGATCGATGCCGAGCTTCGCCGCGACGCCCGGGCGCAGCGCCTCCACGACGACATCGCTGACCGCGGCCAGCCGGCGGAACGCCGCCAGGCCGGCCGGCGCCCGCAGGTTGACGGCGAGGCTGCGCATGCCCCGGTTGAACACGAAGCCGTTGGCCCGGAACGGGTCGCCCGCCGGCGGTTCCACCTTGATGACGTCGGCGCCGAGTTCGGCGAGCAGCGCCCCGGCGTACGGGGCCGCGACGAACGTGCCCATGTCGAGGACGCGGAACCCGGCCAGCGGCCCCTCGCGCAGCGGCGGTATCCCGTCGGGCAGAGCCCTGGGAGCGCGCGCCGCCACGACCGCGTCATGCTCGCCGAGGCGGGGCGCCGGCCCGCGCACCCGGCCGGGGGAGCCGGTGAGGTTCACCGGGACGCCGGGCATGACGACGGTGCCTCGTTCGGGGTCGCGGACCTCGGCGCGCATGCCGATCGCGCGGACCTGATCGTGGTCGAGCCAGCTGTCGCGGCCGGCCAGCGGGCCGCACGGGATGCCGAGGCCGGTCATGATCCGGAGCCACTCGTCCCTGTCCCTCGCCCGGAACGCCGCGGCCGTCTGCTGTCGCGCCCAGCCGATGTTGCCGGACCGGATCAGGTTCTCCACCCGGCCGCTCATCCGCTCCTCCTGGAGCATCCAGGACAGGCCGAGGGCGCCGAGCAGGGCGGTCTCGAACTTGGCGCCGAGCGCGCCGGAGGCGAGCCATTTGCCGTCCCTGGCGATGAACCTCGTGTAGGTCGGATGGCGGCCGCCGGGGCCGATGCCGGTCGGCGGGTCCGGTTCCGCCGGGTCGACGCTCAGCGCCCCGATGTTGGCCGCCATGACCGCGTTGGCGCCGGTGACGCTGACGAACTGGCCGAAACCGGAGCTCTCGCGTTCTACCAGCGCCGCCACCGTGCAGACCGTGGCCCACAGGCCGTGGACCTGGAGCAGGAGCTGGGCGGCCGACTCCACCGGGCCACCGTCGTAGGACGACTGCCGCCAGGCGACGCCGAGCGCGGCGGCGAGCAGGCCGTGTGACTCCTGCCCGCCGTACCAGGGGGCTTCGCCGGCGTAGGCGGGGGTCTGGACCACGACCAGCCGCGGGTTGTCGCGCAGCAGCCGCCAGCGGTCGAGGCCGTAGCCGGCGATCGTGCCGGCTTCCGATGCCAGGCACACGTCCGCGCCGGCGATCAGCTCGGCCAGCCAGCGGCGCCTGGCGGCGTCCGACGGGTCGATGACCACGCCCTTCTTGCCCCGGTTCCAGGCGGCGAAGCCCGGCTCAGCGCGGGCCGGGTCGCCGGCGGGCGCCTCGACCTTGATGACTTCGGCACCGAAGTCGGTGAGGAACATGCCGACGATCGGTCCGGCGATCCCGTGGCTGAGGTCGATTACCTCGATTCCTTCTAGTACGTCCACAGCGGCCTATTTGGCGAGCTGGCGGGCGAAAAGGCTGTGCGGCAGCCCGTCGGCCGCTGGCCGGAAGCTGGCCTCCATCGCCTTGGCGAGCCTGCCGAACTCCCATGGTTCCGGCGCGCTGAGCTGCCGGATGATCTGCGGGTTCTCGTACAGGCCCACCTCGAATCCCGCGGACGAGACGACCCGGCCGGTCAGCCAGTCCGAGCGCTCGCTGGCCATGTAGAGGGCCACTGGCGCGATGTTGTCCGGGGACCGCTCGAGGTCCTCGTCGGCGGGCCGGTCCTCGCGCGCGACGCGCTTGTCCGCCGGGATGGTCGCGGTGAGCCTGGTGGCGGCGCCCGGCGCGATCGCGTTGGCGGTGACGCCGTAGCGGGCCAGGCCCTGGGCGAGGGAGTACGTGAGCCCGATGATGCCCATCTTGGCGGCGGCGTAGTTCGGCTGGCCTGGCGATCCGTCCAGCCCGGAGATCGAGGTGAAGTTGATGATCCGGTAGTGGCCTTGCGGGTTGCGCTGCTCGCGCCAGTACGCCGAGGCCGGGCGGACCGTGGAGTAGTGGCCTTTGAGGTGGACGCGGATCACCTCGTCCCAGTCTTGCTCGGAGAGGTTGAAGATCATCCGGTCGCGCAGGATGCCGGCCACGTTGACCACGATGTCCAGCTTCCCGAACTGCCCGACGGCGGTCCGCACGAGCCGTTCGCCGGTCGCCACGTCGCCGATGTCGCCGCCGTCGGCGACGGCGGCGCCGCCCGCGGCGGAGATCTCGTCGGCGATCTGCTTCGCGGGACCTTCGTCGCCGCCCGTGCCGTCGGCGTTGCCGCCCAGGTCGTTGATGACCAGCGAGGCGCCTTCCCTGGCGAACAGCCGGCTGATCGAAGCGCCGATGCCGCGGGCGCCGCCCGTGATGATCGCTACACGCCCGTCGATGACACCCATGTGCTGATTCCTCTCTTAGCTGGTGGAAGCGAGCTAGCTGGTGAAAGTGAGCCGGCCCTTGTCGAGCACGGGCACGCCGTTGCTTGTGGTCTGGAAGTACGCGATGTTCCCGTCGGCCCAGATGGAGATCGTGAGCTCGTCGCCGGGGATGACCGGCCGGGTGAACCTGCCTTCCATCGCCTTGAACCGGGCCGGGTCGGACCCGCAGACCGCGTGCAGCAGCGCCCGGCCGGTGTACCCGTAGGTGCACATGCCGTGCAGGATGGGCCGGCTGAAGCCGCCTCTGGCGGCGAACTTGGGATCGGAGTGCAGCGGGTTCCGGTCGCCGGTCAGCCGGTACAGCAGCGCCTGGTCTGCCCTGGTGCGGTAGGTGACCTGCTCGTCCGGCTTTCCTGACGGCATCTCCCAGGCCGGGGCCGGGCCCCGGCTGCCGCCGAACCCGCCCTCGCCGCGGATGAAGGCCGATCCCCGGGTGGTCACCAGCGGATCGCCGGTGGCCGCGTCGGTGATCGTCGATTCGGTGACGACCAGGGCCGCGCTGCCCTTGTCGTAGATGCCGGTGACGCGGGAGACCGACCGGGCAGTGCCTGCTGTCGGCAGCGGGCGGTGCAGCGTGAACGCCTGCTCGGCGTGCACCAGGCTCGCGTGGTCGAAGTCGCCGAGGCTCCGGCTCCTTCCCGGTCCCCCGATCAGGTTGCCGAAGGTCGGCAGCACCCGGAGCTGGATGTCTGCCGAATTCTCTGTGGTGAACTCGAGCTCGGCGAGCGGGTCCTGCTGCCCGGCGCCGACGGCGAGGGCGTAGAGCAGGACGTCGGTCTCGGTCCAGGCCCGCTCCGCGGGCTCGCTGTCCACGCCGACGATGTCGTGGTTGAGGGGCACGCGCTTGGCCTTTCTCTTGGTCCTGACCTTTAATTTCCAGAACGTATTCTGTTTATCATGATCTAGGGGACCGCGGTCGGGCGCCAGAGCCCTACACCGTCGGCGACGGCGCATGTGGCGGCCTGCCGTGACTGGAGGTGACGCAGGTGCGCGACGACTTCGCCGAGCGCGGCCTGGTGCTGGAAGGCGGATAGCTCGTCCCAGCGGCGGGACCAGGAGACGCGCGTGGCTACCTGCCAGGCGGACTGGGCCGGTGGGCGGGCGCGCAGGATCGCGAGTGTCTCGCCGAGCCGGTCTTCGTGGTGGGCCCGCAGGTCGCCAAGCCGGGAGTCCAGGCCGGCGAACCGGTACTCGTGGGCCGGCAGTACCTCTCCCGGCTCGAGCCCGCTCAGCGTGGCCAGCGAGTCCAGGTAATCCTTGAGCGGCTCGGACTCCAGGTCGTAAGCGGAGATGTTCGGCGTGATCCGCGGCAGGACGTGATCGCCGGTGAGCAACAGCCCGTGCGTCTCGTCATGGAAGCACAGGTGGCCCGGTGAGTGGCCCGGGGTCCAGACCGCGCGCAGCCGCAGGCCGGGCACGGCGACCAGTTCGCCATGGCTCAGGTAGCGGTCCGCGCTTGCCATCTCACGGGGGCCGCCGGTCCGGCTCTCCGTGAAAGCCGCGAACGCCCCGATGTGCTCTTCGGGGGCACCGCACCAGCGCAGGTACCCGAGACTTTCGGGGCCGCGGGCAGCCTGGGCGAAGGCCGTCAGGAGCGTGCCTTCGCGCTCATGCATGCCAATCCACGCGCCGGACTTCTCCCGCACGGCGCCGGACAGGCCATGGTGATCCGGGTGCACGTGCGTGATGAGCACCGCGGTGATGGCGTCCAGCGGGACCGAGCACTCCGCCAGCCCGTCGGTCAGCGCCTGCCAGCTCGCTGGGTCATCCCATCCCGGGTCCACGAGGACGAAGCCGGACGCGTGCTCGATCACGTAGCTCAGCACATAGCGCAACGGGTTGTCAGGGATGGGCACGGGCACGGACCACACGCCCCGGGTGACCTGCTCGACCGGCGGGAGTTCTCCCCGCAGCCATGCCTGCCGCTGCAGCGTGCCGGTCACCTTCATAGGCTGGCTGTCCTCGCTTCGCTTCACTGTTGTGCCGTATCCACTTCCATACTCGATTCTCCCCATCACGCAGGCAGGTGTTGACACCACTGGCCGCACGTGGTTCGCTCGGTTCCTAGATAAGCATAACCGATTTCAGTTTTGGCACCTCAGTGCCCCGGCGGCCATCAAGGGGACGAACCGGCATGAGCGATGTAGCTGAATTCCGGATCCGAGCACGGGCCTGGCTGGAAGCCAACGCTCCGCGCAGGGCGAGCGCGGGCGACGCGGACGGGGAACCGGGCGCGGCCGGCATCGCCGAGCAGAAGGCCTTCCAAGCGAAGCTGTACGACGCGGGCTTCGCCGGCATCACCTGGCCGCGGGAGTACGGCGGGCAGGGGCTGACCAACGCCGAGCAGATCGCGTTCAGCCAGGAGGCGCGTGACTTCGCGTTGCCGACGAGCGCGTTCATCATCGGGCTGGGCATGCCCGGGCCGACGATCCTGGAGCTGGGCACCGAAGAGCAGAAGAAGCGTTACCTGCCGAAGCTGCTGCGCGGTGCGGAGATCTGGTGCCAGCTGTTCTCCGAGCCGGCCGCCGGATCCGACGTCGCGAGCCTGATCACCACCGCGGCCCGCGACGGCGACGAGTGGGTGCTCAACGGGCAGAAGGTCTGGACATCGGGCGCCCAGTACAGCGACTTCGGCGCGGTCATCGCCCGCACGGACCCGACCGTGCCCAAGCACGCGGGCATCACGATGTTCATCGTGGACATGCACTCCCCGGGCGTGACCGTCCGGCCGCTGAAGGTCGCGACCGGCGCGGCGCCGTTCAACGAGGTGTTCTTCGACCAGGTGCGGCTGCCCGCCGACTCGGTGATCGGCGAGGTCAACAAGGGCTGGGCTGCCGCCGTGGTCATGCTCCGCAACGAGCGGGTGGCGATCGGCACGTTGTCCGCGCCCCGGATGAGCCCGCTGGCCTACGACTCGCTCAGCCGGGTCGCCGCGCGGCTCGGCCGGGGCACAGACCCGGGGCTCAGCAGGCGGCTGGCGGAGCTTTACGCGCGCGAGCGCGCCGTCCGGCTGTTCGCGCAGCTGCTCCGCGAAGAGGCCATGGCCGGAAGCGATCCTGGGCCGCGCGGCTCCGTAGCCAAGCTGGCGGGCGCGGAACTGGGTATGTTCGCGGCCGAGGTGGCCGGCCAGGTACTCGGGCCGGCGGCGGTCGGCTTCGAGAGTGACGACGTGAGGGCGGTCGTCACGGCGATCATCGCCGTGCCCGGCGGGTCGATCGCGGGCGGCACGAACGAGATCCAGCGCAACATCATCGGGGAGCGGGTGCTCGGCCTGCCCAAGGATCCCGGCGTGGACCGCAATACGCCGTTCAACCAGTTGCGCGTCGGCACGCAGCAGAATTGAGGACTGGCGATGACGCTGATACTCACCTCCGAGGAGGAACAGCTCAGGGAATCGGTGCGGCGCTTCGCCGCCGAGCGCAGCCCGCTTTCCCGGCTGCGCGAGCTCATGGCTTCCGGCCAGCCGTACGACCCCTCCGTGTGGAAGCAGATGTCCGCCCAGCTGGGGCTGGCCGGCCTGATCATCCCGGCTGAGCACGGCGGCGCGGAGGCCGGCTACTCGGCGCTGTCGGTCGCCATGACCGAGCTGGGCGCGAGGCTGGTGCCGTCGCCGCTGCTAGCCGTGACGCTGGCGGCGGGCACGCTGCTCAAGCTGGGAGACGGGCCCGCGCAGGCTAGCCTGCTCCCGGGCATAGCCAGCGGTGAGCTCATCGTCACGCTCGCCATGGCAGGGCCTGGGACGGTCCGTGCTTCCGGCGACACGCTGACTGGCGAAGTAGCGCCGGTACTCAACGCCGGGCAGGCGCAGGTGTTCCTGGTACCGGCGATCAGGGATGGCCAGCCGGCGCTGTTCGCGGTGCAGGCGGACGCGGCCGGGCTGGACGTCAGGCCGCTGACGAGCATCGACCACAGCCGCTCGGTGGGCGCGGTGACACTGTCCGGCACGCCAGGACGTCCGCTGAGCGGCGACGCCGCGGCGGCACTCGGCTTCGCCGCGGACCTGGCTAACCTGGCGCTGTCGTCCGAGCAGCTGGGCGGCATGGGCGCCTGCCTGGCGATGACCGCCGGCTACGCGAAGATCCGGGTCGCGTTCGGCCAGCCGATCGGCGCGTTCCAAGGCGTCAAGCACCGGCTGGCGAACGTGCGGACCGCCTGGGAGCTCGCACACGCGGCGTTGCGGGACGCCGCTCGGGCGGGCGACGAACGGCCGCGGCAGTTCCCCGCCGCCGCCGCGGTCGCGCGGGTGATGGTCTCGGCACCGTACCTGGAGGCCGCGACCGCGGCCATGCAGCTGCACGGCGGCATCGGGTTCACCTGGGAACACGACGCGCACCTGTACTACAAGAACGCCATCTCCCAGGAGGCGCTGTTCGGCGGTCCCGGCGAGCAACTGGACCGGCTCGCGGCGCTGCTGGCGGAAGATCCAGTGACCTGACCGGCCGGGGCTGGTCTAGCCGGCGCGCCCGATCGCGACGTCCGGCGCTGCCCGCCCGAGCTCCGCGTCCACCACATCGTCCGGCAGCTCGAGCAGTTCGCAGCCGGTCTCGATATGGAACTTGGCCTCGGCGGCCGAGTAGGTCCCCGCGAGCCAGCGGCGGGTCCCCCCGCTGAAGATATCGAGGACGACAGCCAGCACCTTCTGCTGCTGCTCGCTTACCGGGCCGCCGCCCGCGGCGACGTGCCGGAGTATCTGCAAGTGCAGGTGCTCGACCGCCTCGATCAGCTCGCTGTAGGTGCGCGTGGTACCAGTCAGTGCCTGCGTCAGGGCCGCGGTGAGGCGCTGTTCCCGCTGCTGGGTGCGGAATTCGCGCATCAGGTGGCTGGTCACCCGCTCGCGGACCGTGTTCCCTTGCGGGACTTCCGCGAACACCTTGCGCGCGGCCGCCTGGTACCTGGCGAGGGATACGGCGAGCAGCACGTACTCCTTCGAGGGGAAGTACCGGTACAGCGTGGCCAGCGACACCCCCGCCCGCTGCGCCAGGTCCTTCATCTGCACGGCGTCCTGCCCCCCGGCGGACAGCGCCTCGGTGGCGGTGTCGACCACCCGGTCGTACCGCTCCCGCTGGGCGGGTGTCACCGGTGTCGCCAACGATGTCGGCTGATTCATATAGCTAAGTTAGCTGAGAGGCCGGCGGCGGGTAACGAAGCGCGTGCTCGCGGAACTCGCCGAACACGCGCGCCTTCGCGAGCGCGGCGAGAAAGCCGGCCGGGCCGTCGAAGTCGGGCATCTCCAGATAGGCCGCCCCCACGCCGGGAGCGTCGTGCGCGTCCGAGCCCGCGCCGCCGGGCAGGCCGAACTCCCTGGCGACCTCGGCCGCCCGGTCGTTCAGCGCCTGGTCGGAGATCTTGGCGTTGAACACCTCGACGACATCTACGCCGCCCTCGGCGCACAGGCCGAAAAGCGCCTCACCCAGGCTCGACCGAACCCGGTCGAACGGGTGCGGCGCGTACACCAGGCCGCCCTGGGCGCGGATCCGGCCGATGACTTCGGCCAGCGGCAGCACGTAGGGGATCCGTTCGGTAAGGAACAGCCCGATCACGTCCCCGGCGGGCGTCCTGACCTCCTCGCCCACGATGATCCGCACACCGAGCTCTCGCTCGGCCGCCATGACGGCCGCCGAGGTGAGGTTGTGGTCCGTGATGCACACGACGTCCAGGTCGGTCCGCTGAGCACGCTCGGCGAGCTGCTCCAGGGTCAGTACCGAGTCCCCGGAGGCGACAGTGTGCAGGTGACAGTCGACTCGCACCCACCCCGGCGACATCGCAGGACGATAACCAATTCTCGGTACCGACACAGCTGTAGCGTACTACTAGTAGCGAATAACTGAAATCGATTATGCTTCTTGGCGAACGGGGTATCGGGTGGTCACCGGTGAACGGAGCGATGCCATGAAAGTGGATGCGCTACTTGGCAGCGGACAGCTGGGTGACGTACCGGGTACCGTCCGGCGGCTGGAGGAAGCGGGCTACGACGGAGCCTGGTCCGCGGAGGTTAGCCATGACCCGTTCCTCCCGCTCGCCGTCGCCGCGACGGCCACGTCGCGGATCGAGCTTGGCACTTCCATCACCGTGGCCTTCGCCCGCAGCCCCATGACGACGGCCTATGCCGCGAATGACCTGCAGGCGGCCGCGCGCGGCCGCTTCATTCTCGGCCTGGGGAGCCAGGTGAAGGCGCACATCACCCGTCGGTTCTCGATGCCATGGGGCCGTCCTATCCCGCAGATGCGTGAGTACGTCATCGCGCTCCGGTCGATCTGGGCCTGCTGGAACGAGGGCCGCCCGCTCAGCTTCGAGGGCGAGTACTACCGGCACACGCTGATGACCGCCATGTTCCGCCCCGAACCGAACCCGTACGGGCCGCCGCGGGTGTTCCTCGCCGCCGTCGGCACCGACATGACGCGCGTGGCCGGCGAGGTGGCCGACGGCCTGGTCGTGCACGGCTTCACCACCGAGCGCTACCTGCGTGAGGTCACCCTGCCCGCGCTCGCCGAGGGCCTCGCCCGCTCCGGGCGGCCGCGGGACCGCGTCGAAGTCACCTGCCCGGGTTTCGTCCTGCTGGACGACGGCGGCCCTCGCTTCGCCGAGCGGATCACCGCCGTGCGGCGTCAGATCGCCTTCTACGGCAGCACCCCCGCGTACCGCCCGGTCCTGGCGCTGCACGGCTGGGGCAGCCTGGCCGACCGGCTGCACGAGCTGTCCGTGACCAAGGACGAAAGCCGGTGGGCGGCCATGGGCGACCTGGTCGACGACGAGGTGCTGAACACGTTCGCCGTCATCGGGCCGCCGCAGGACGCCGCAGCCGAACTCAAGCGCCGCTACGGCGACGTAGTCGACCGGGTAACCGTCCCCATGCCAGCCGGGCTGCCGGAAACCCAGGTCCGCGACCTGCTGGCGACACTCAGGTAGCCCCGCCGGAGATTAAGTAGTGGTTCTTGTTTCTGGTGTGCCGCGATGTGGTCGGGTACGAGGTACCCGTTGTGGGGTTGTGGGCCCCACTCTCTCGCCGCCGGGGCTCGCCGGGATTTGATTGCAGTTTCCCGTGCCCGGGCACGGGAAACTGCAATCAAA
>Ga0306926_10004054_pt1 | contig 15310 bp, 13 predicted proteins | sample flu12Cox44000178_FD_203759 | JGI IMG/M metagenome (GOLD analysis project Ga0306926, IMG submission 203759) | Lab enrichment of tropical soil microbial communities from Luquillo Experimental Forest, Puerto Rico - flux8day.12C.oxic.44.000.178 (v2)... | ecosystem: Environmental > Terrestrial >...
CAGGCCGAGATGTCGGGCCTGCCCGAGCCGGCGATGCCGGTGAGCTGGGGCTACTCGTACCTCGACTGGATGGGCGCCTATGGCTATGCCTTGGCATTACTCGGCGCGCTCTACCACCGCGAGCGCACCAGCGAGGGGCAATGGATCGACGCCTCGCAATGCGAGAGCGGCATCTTTCTGACCGGGGCGACGATCCTCGACTGGGCGGCCAACGAGCGTGTGTTTCGCCGCTACGGCAACCGTTCACCGTACAAGCCGGCCGCACCGCACGGCGCCTATCGCTGCAAGGGCAAGGACCGGTGGATCGCGATCGCTTGCTTCACCGATGCGGAATGGCAGGCGCTGGCGCGCGTCGCCGAGCAGGGCGCGTGGCTCGACGACCGGCGCTTCGACACGCTGGAGCGCCGTCTGTTGCATCAGGATGCGCTCGACGCGGCAGTGGAAGGATGGACCCGCACACAGGACCGCTGGGACTGCATGATGAAGCTGCAAAAGGCCGGCGTGCCGGCCGGGGTGTGCCAGAACGCCGAGGACCGCGTCGACACCGACCCGCAGCTCCGTCACCTCAAGTGGCTGACCGAGGTCACCGGCACCAAGATCGGCACCTGGCCGATCTACGAGATCCCGATGAAGCTCAGCAAGACACCCGCCTATATCGGCGGTCCGATCAACCGCGGGGCACCCTGCTATGGCGAGGACAATATGTGGGTGTTGACCGAATTGCTCGGCCGCAGCCCCAGCGAAGTCGAACGCCTCGCCGAGGAGGGTGTCATCTGAGGCCCACATTGCGGAACCCCAAGAGCAGAACCGGCGTTCGCGTCGGTAATACGCCTGCGCCGGTTATTTACGGCGCTTTAAACACTGTGCCGAACAATGCCCGACCAGAGGGGACGTGCTGGGCTTGGAGATTTCCATGCGTCCGACCCTTGCGCTCGCAATCGCGCTGCTCCTGTTCTCCGGGAGCGGCATCGCCCAGGCGGCCGGCCCCGCGCAACTGGCCGAGACCGCGGGCTTTCTGCTTGGCAATGCGCATCGTTGTGGGGTATCGACCGAGCGCGTCGGCCATGCCGGAAAGGTGATCCACGACCTGATCGGTGCCGCTTCCGATGATCGCACCGAGGAGGAGGCCGCCGATCGGCGGTTTGTCGAGGTCTTTATGGCGAGCGCCTACCCGGACCGCGCGGCTTCGCTGGTCGCGCCCTGCGACGCGGTGATCGCGCAATTCGAGAGGCTCGAGCAGCATCACCGGCGATCCGGCATGAACTAGCGCCTGGACCGAGACCGCCGAGCGGCTGCATCAGGGCGTGGTCCCGCCCGCCCGCAAAACCCGCCGGGCGATCGACCAGCGATGCACCTCCGAGGGGCCGTCATAGATGCGGAACGGGCGGACTTCGCGGAACAGCCGCGCCACGATCGTGTCGTCGGTGATGCCGAGCCCGCCGAGGATCTGCATGCTGCGGTCGACGACGCGCCAGATCGCCTCCGAGCAGATGACCTTGGCCATGCTCGACTCATGGGTGCCTCCCCGGACGGCCGGCCCTTGCGGGCCGTTCCGGGGATCGCCGCGGTCGAGCACCCAGGCCGCGTGCCAGATCACCAGCCGGCTCTGGTGGATGTCCATCTCGTTGTCGGCGAGCATAAAGCCGACCCCCTCGTGCTCGCCGATCGGCTTGCCAAAGGCGGTGCGGCGCCGCGCATAGTCGGTGGCGATGTCGTGGGCGCGGCGCGCGGCACCGAGCCAGCGCATGCAGTGCGTTAGCCGCGCTGGGGCGAGCCGCACCTGGGCATAGCGAAACCCGGCACCGACCCGCCCGAGCACGGCACTCTCAGGGACCCGCAGCCCGTCCAGCCGCACCACCGCGTGGCCGCCCGCCATGAACCCGTCCAAGGTGTCGAGCACCCGCTCGATCCTGATCCCCGGCGCATTCATCGGCGCCAGAAACATCGTGGCGCCGCCGGGCCCGAGCGCGTCGTCGCCGTTCTTGGCCATAATGATCGCGAGCCGCGCGCCGACCGCTCCGGTGATCAGCCACTTGGTGCCGTCGATAACAAAATCGCCACCGTCGCGGCGCGCGGTGGTTTGCAGCATCGACGGGTCGGCGCCGGCCCCCGGCGCCGGCTCGGTCATCATGAAGCACGAGCGGATCTCGCCGGCGGCGAGCGGGCGCAGCCATTCTTCCTTCTGGTGCGGCTCGGCGACCGCTTCGAGCAGATGCATATTGGCTTCGTCGGGGGCGAAGCAATTGAGCGCCACCGGGCCGAGGGGCGAATAGCCCGCCGCCTCGAAGACCACCGCCTTTGCCCGGTGGTCGAGCCCGAGACCGCCCCAATTTCGGCCGACATGCGGGCTCAGCAAGCCGGCCCCCCGCCCCAGCCCGACGAGCGCGCACCGCAATTCCTCGCTCGGCCCGTGCGCAGTCTGCCGGTCGTCGTTTTCGTAAGGCAGGACGCGTTCCCGCACAAACCGCTCGGTCCGCTCCTTCAGCTCGATGAGCTCTTCGGACAGCGCGAAATCCATCGATTGCTCCAGGACGGTCGGGGGCCCGTGGCCGGGCATCGTCAAGGATTCCGGCATCGATCGTCAAGATTGCGTCGGATTGTGCGGTTGTCGCACTAATTGTTTGACAATATACCATTTATTATGTTGATAATTAATTATTGCGACAATAGTGATGAGTTCGACATAGATGGCAACACAGAGCAGGATATCCACCCCGGGATACCGGTCGAGAGCAGCGCGGTCGGGTGCCGCGATCGGCGCCCGACTATTCAGCCCCGGTCTAGAACAGGCCGAGACCGATCGCACCGAAGATGCGCAAGCCTGCATTCGGTCGGCATTGCGCCGCCGCCGCCGCGTCCTCGGGCTCACCCAGGAAGCCGCCGCGGGCGTTCTCGGCATGTCGCGCCTGACCTATCATCGGATCGAGAGCGGCAGGCGGCACATTCACTTTACCGAGCTCGCAGCAATTTGCGCTGCTTTCAATTGTCATATCGGCGAGCTGGTGCAAGATGGTCAGCTTGCCAACGCGTTTGTCTATGCGGCTAAGGCGCTCCTCGGCGAGGCTCCGGGATAAGCCGGGCCCGACGCCTCGGGATGGAGCCGGCCACCATTCGCACGTCCGCCCCGCCGGCTCGGTCGCCACCGGCGCAATCGATAGCTTATAAGTAATACAACTCCAATCAGGGGACACGGCATGGCAATGTGGTGGGGCTGCGCGCGGCCGGTAAAACAGGTCTCTTTGCTAACCGGGGTGCTGCTGCTGTGCGGCTGCCAGACCGCGTTTGTGCCGGCCAATCAGCCGTTGCCGCAGAATGCGCAAGGCATGCCGGAATTTCGTAGCGGCTACGCGTTGTTGCCGATGCTGCAGCAGCCGCGCGGCGAAATCGTGTTCATCATGGCGTTTTCCGGCGGCGGCAAGCGATCGGCTGCCTTTGCCCATGGCGTGCTGCGCGGTCTGCGGCAGATCCCGGTCGTCGAAGACGGCCGCAGCCGCTCATTGCTCGACGAGCTCGATTACATCGCCTCGGTGTCGGGAGGCAGCTTCCCGGCGATGCATTACGGGCTCTACCATGACAAGAGCTTCGAGACCTTTCCCAGCGAATTTCTGAAGGTGGATGTCAACGCATTCATCTGGGGCACCTATCTGCTGCCGTGGAATTGGGAATGGCTGGTCAACCCGTTCTACGGCACCAACGACCGGATGGCCGAGGTCTATGACCGGCTCATGTTCCACGGTGCCACCTATGCCGACCTGCTGCGCCAGGGTTTGCCGGTCATCTCGGTCAACGCCACCGACATCGCCAACGGCATCTCGTTCTCGTTCACACAACCTACTTTCGACCTGATCTGCTCCGACCTCTCGAGCTTCCCGGTGGCGCGCGCTGTGGCAGCCAGCAACGGCTTTCCGGTGCTGTTTTCGCCGATCACCCTGACCAGCCACACGCCGGACTGCGGTGGTGTGCGGCCGCCCACGACAGCACGGGAGGAATGGGCCGAGACCTCCGACGATCTGTCCCGTCGCGCGCTGTTGGCGAGAACCGCCAACCGCTATCTCGACCCGGAGCGCAGCAAATACGTCCACCTGCTGGATGGCGGCATCGCCGACAATCTCGCCCTGCGCGGCGTGGTCAACGGCGGTATCGCCCTCGACGAAACCAGCGATGCCTTCCGGCGGTTCGCGATGAAGGCCCGCCGGGTTCTGGTGCTCAGCATCGACGGGCAATCGGCGCCCGACCCCGCATTGTCGAAGCAGCGTGTGGTAACCGGGCTCAGCCAGATTTTCGGTGCGGTTTCCGGGACCCAGATAGACGCTTACAATTTTGAAACCTTGATCCTGACCGACAGCGAATTGGAAGAAATGAAAAAGAGCTTGATCAAGGTCCGCTGCGCCCAAGCACCGGTCACCGACGGTCATGACTGCGACGATGTCAAGGTGGCGCTGGTGCGTATCTCGCTGGCCGGCATTCCCGACCCGCAGCTGCGTCAGCGCCTGCAATCGATCCCGACCGGGCTGACGATCCCCGACGCGGATGTCGACGCGCTGGTCGGCGCCGGCGAGAGCCTCGTTCAGCAGAATCCTAAAATTCGCGGGCTGATTTCCGATCTCGACGCCCGGACCGTCGCGGCCGCGGCACAGCCGAGGCCGAGATCGAAGCGGCAATAGGGAATGTCCGCCGCGTTATTTCGGTTGTTCGAGCGCCGTCGCCAGCCCGCCCTGCAATATGGTTTCAGCGTCGATACGGCCGAAATATTCGACCAGACCTGCAACGACCCCAGTCCACCCAGTCTGGTGGCTGGCGCCGATGCCGGCGCCGTTGTCGCCGTGGAAATATTCATAGAACAGCAAGTGGTCGCGCCAATGGGGATCGCGCTGAAACTTGTCGGCGCCGCCAAAGACCGGGCGGCGGCCTGCCTTGTTGCGCAGAAAGATCCGTGCCAGGCGATTGGTGATCTCCTGCGCCACCTCGAACAGGTTCATCAACCTGCCGGAGCCGGTCGGGCACTCGATTCTGAAATTGTCGCCGTAATAGGCAAAGTAATGCATCAGGGCGCGGATGATCAGCGTGTTGACCGGGACCCAAATCGGCCCGCGCCAGTTCGAGTTCCCGCCGAACATCCCGCTGTCGGACTCGGCCGGCAGGTAGCTGACCCGATACTCCTGGCCGTGGACCGGGAAGACATAGGGATGTGCTGCATGGTAGCGCGACAATGAGCGAATTCCATAAGGGCTCAGGAATTCGTTTTCGTCGAGCATGCGGGTCAAAATGCGGCGCAGGCGGTCCGGGTTGACCAGCCCGATGATGCCGCGCTCAGCGATGCCATAATGGCCGGGTCCGGTCGGATGGAGAGACTGGCGCAGCTCGGGCATCTGGTCCAAGCGGGCCTGGTATTGCGCCACCAGCTTGGGCATCTTCTCGCGCTGCGCCCGCTCGGTGATCGTCGTCGCGCAAAGCGGCAGGAGACCCACCATCGAGCGCACCTTGAGCCGTGTCGAGCTGCCGTTGGGCAGGCGCAGGACGTCGTAATAAAAGCCGTCTTCCTCGTCCCACATGCCGTCCGCACCGACCGCGTTCATCGAACGCGCGATCAGCATAAGCTGGACCGCATAGTTGGCGGCCAAATCCTCATAGGTAGAATCGTGGGCCGCCAGCTCGCAGGCGATCTCCAGCATGTTTTCGCAAAACAGAGCGACCCAGGCGGTGCCGTCGGCCTGCTCCAGATACCCGCCGGTCGGTAAGGGTGCGCTGCGGTCGAAGACACCGATATTGTCGAGCCCGAGAAACCCGCCTTCATAGAGGTTGTTGCCCGCGCGGTCCTTGCGGTTTACCCACCAGCCAAAATTCGCGCTCAGCTTGCCAAAGATTCGCTTCAGAAAATCGAGGTCGGTCCTGCCTTGCAACGCCTGCTCGGTGCGGTACAGAAAAACCGTCGCAAAGGCCTGCACCGGCGGGTTGACGTCGCTGAAATTCCATTCATAGGCCGGGATCTGACCGGTCGGATGGAGATAGACCTGCTCGAGCAACACGTCGAGTTGATGTTTGGCGAAATCGATGTCGACCATTGACAGGGCGAGCGCGTGAAAGGCGAGGTCCCAGGCGGCAAACCACGGGTATTCCCATTTGTCCGGCATCGAAAAGACATCGTCGCTGACCATGTGGAACCATTCGCGGTTGCGGACGATGCGGGTCGTCCGATGCATCGGATCGGCGCCGTGCTCTTCGAGCCATTTGTTGGCGTCGAGAAAGAAATACTGTTTGCTCCACAGCATCCCGGCATAGGCCTGACGCAACACATTGGCCATGTCTTGCCCAATGCCGGGCGGGGTCTTCGCCTGGTAGAATTCGTCGGCCTCGCGCCGCCGCTGATCTGCTATCCGGTCGAATTGGGTTCCAAAGGGACCGGCCTCCGCGTCGTTGTTTAAGCGTAGGCGGATGACCGCGGTGCCGCCGGCATCTACGTTGACTTGATAGTGAGCGGCGGCCTTGGTCCCTGTCCGGTTCGGGTTGGCCGTGTCCAGCCTGCCAGCGATCACATAATTATTGATGGCATCCTTGACGTAAGGGGTGGCGTTGGGGGTGCAGAAGACCCGCTCGTTGTTGGTGTCGTTCTCGGTGAACAACAGCGGCGGATTGCTCTCGCAAAAGAGCGTGCAGTCGCCCAAATCCGAATGCGATGCGGAGATTCGGGCGATCCCGGCCGCCCGTGGGGCTTCCCGCAACGAGGGCTTGGGCTGCTCCGGCCACCATGTCCAGGTGTTGCGGAACCACAGGGTCGGCAATAGGTGCAGGGTCGCCGCCGCCGGCCCGCGATTGCACAGGGTGATTTTGATCAGAATGTCGCTGGGTGCGGCCTTGGCGTATTCGACAAACACGTCAAAATACCGGTCTTCGTTGAAGACGCCGGTATCGAGCAATTCATACTCGGGCTCGCTGCGCCCGCGCCGCCGATTGGTTTCGACCAGGTCGCTGTAGGGATAAGCATTCTGCGGGTATTTGTAGAGATACTTCATGTAGGAGTGAGTCGGGGTGCTGTCGAGGTAATAATAATATTCCTTGACGTCCTCCCCGTGATTGCCCTCGCTGTTGGTCAGGCCGAACAGCCGCTCCTTGAGGATCGGGTCCTTGCCGTTCCATAGGGCAATGGCAAAGCACAGCCGCTGGTGCTCGTCGCTGATCCCGGCGAGGCCGTCCTCGCCCCAGTGATAGGCGCGCGAGCGGGCCTGGTCGTGGGTGAAATAGTTCCACGCATCGCCGTTCGCGCTGTAATCCTCGCGCACCGTGCCCCATTGCCGCTCGCTGAGGTACGGCCCCCAGAGCTTCCACGGCACCCCCTGTTCTCGCGCCGCGTCGAGACGTGCTTCTTCTGGCGTCTTGCTGGGCTTGGGGTCCGCAGTCTTGGCCATCGCTCCCTCCGCAAGGTGCTGCGACAGGTTGTATCGGGTGCCGGAGACAGCATATCGCCTATTAGGGCTCATCGCTAACCTCATCGCGGGTGGCGACGCGCCATCCGGACGATCTGCGCAGGCAGCGACAGTTATACGGCCTGAGGAGGCTCGCACCGAAGGACGCGGGTGGCCCTGTGCGGGTCCAGCCGATCCGCTCGACCCATCGGGCGCGAGAAGGCCCGGGCTCGAATGGGTCACAGAAATACTGGGTCTCACGGGCTACCTTCCCGTCCTTGAGTTCCATGATGCTCACGGAATACGACGGCCGGGCGTCGTAAGTAATGAGGAGTTCCGTGACCCAGAGGTCGGCGGCACTGATTATTCGCCACCTTAAAGCGTTTGCTGCTGGGCTGCACGACGCGGGAGGCTCGGATGTTAGCCCGACCGCGCACGCGTTCGCCGGACTGCGGGTATTCGAGCACCGCGTCGTCCCGGTAGATCTGGTGCTCGGCGTCGAAGTCATTCGCGTCGGCGGCGGCCCAGTGGCGCTCCAGCGCCGCCCGGACCTGACGATCGTCCATCTCAATACTCGCACTGATGGTCGGCGAAGATCGGTTTACGATGGCTTACGCTCGACCGCCGTCTTCGGGTTTCCAGCAGGCGGGCGGTAGTTTCCGGCCGGTGTATGAAAGACCACATTGAAGCGGTTCCACCCATTGATCGCGACCACCGCCAGCGTCAGCTGGGCCAACTCGGCTTCGCTGAATTCCTGCCGCGCCAAATCGTAAACCGCGTCGGCGACCTGCTGGTCCTCGAGGCGGGTCACCGCCTCGGCCCAGGCCAATGCGGCACGCTCGCGCTCGCTGTAGAGTTGCGGCACCTCGCGCTAGGCGCTGACCATATAGAGCCGTTGTTCGGTTTCGCTCCGGTCTCGCAGGTCTTTGGAATGCATGTCGAGGCAAAATGCGCATCCATTCAGCTGCGAGACCCGGTAATTGACGAGATCGATCAGCTGGACCGGCAGCCCGGTCTTCACCACCGCACCACTCAAACCCAACATGGCTTTGTGTGCATCGGGATAGGCTTTGGTGTATTCGAAACGTTTCTGCATCTTCACGTCCTCTTTTGGATCCCCTTGGGGATGGCGTTGGATCGGCCGAGTTAGAGATTCCGGATCGCCGCGTGTCAGCGCAACACGGATGGCGTCGAGCAACCTCTCGGGTTCGACGGGCTTGGGCAGATAATCGACCGCACCAGCTTTCAGTGCCCGTTCTCGGCGATGCTCGTCCGGGAAGACCGTGATAAAATTACCGGGATAAGGCGGCCGGACGTTGTCAGGTTTTGCTGAAGCTGCAGCCCGTCGATGCCCGGCATCTGGACATCGGCAATCAGGCACGAAATTCGGGAAACGCAATCGGAATTTATAAATTCTTCGGCTGACGCGAATGTCCTTTGATCGAACCCGAAGGTTTCGACCAGATCCGCGGTCGCCTCACGAACCATGATATCGTCATCCACAATTGCCACGAGGGGAGCTTTGGCCACTGCCATCTTCCGTCAGCACGACACTCAGATGGCCGTCGCGGAGGACGGCATCCATCAGCGGAAGCGCTCGTCCCGTCAACGAATTGGCAACGCAACTAGCAAAACGTTTAGCGAACCAAACAAAGGATCGCGCTGCTTCTACCCCGCTCCTGGAGCGGAGCAGCCGGGGCGCATCGGGGTCAAGGGCCACGGGCAGTTGCGACGCGGTCGGCGATGCGCACCAGTTCGGCTAGCGAACCAGTTCGGCTAGCGAACCGGCCTGCCTCTTTCGCATGATCTGACCGCGATGCAACCGCACGGTGACTTCGGCGATACCGATTTCAGCAGCTATTTGCTTGTTCACGCGACCGGACACCAGTAGTGCCATGACGTCGCGTTCCCGTGCCGTGAGCGATCGATGACGCGCCTCCAGCGCGGCAATCTCTCGCTCTTCCTCGAGACGCCGTCGGTCACGCCTGATCGCGGCTTGTATTGCGTCGATCAAATCCTGGTCGCGGAACGGCTTGGTCAGAAATTCGACTGCTCCGGCCTTGATCGCCCGCACCGACATTGGGATATCGCCATGACCGGTAAGGAAGATGATCGGTATCACGGTGTTCCGTCTCGCGAGCTCGTCCTGAAAGTCGAGCCCGCTCAAGCCCGGAAGCCGGACATCGAGGACGATGCAGCAGGGCCCTTCCGGGCGGCTCGCGAGGAAATCGGTAGCCGATGCGAACAGCATCGATCAGACCGGCAATGCCCGACCGTCCGAGCTGGCGCAAGGCTGCGTAAGTCGGAACAGCGCGGCCGCGCCGCGACCAGTCGGGGTTCCAGTCGATCTCGCGCGGATCGCCGACGAACATGGAATAGCTCGTGCGGTGCGAGAACGCGGTGCGATGAGCGTCCGCGTCGGCAACAAAGGCATAGCCGCAGTCGAATGGCGTGTTGAGCCATTTGTGGCAGTCACAGGTCCAGGAATCGGCCAACCCGACCCCTTGCAGCCGGTGCCGGTGTTTGAGGCTGGCCGCAGCCCACAAGCCGAATGCGCCGTTGACATGGGTCCATGCACCGTGCGCGAGCAATCGGAACAAGCGGCGCGAAGGGATCGTAGGCGCCGATGTTGAGGCCGCCGGCCTGAAGTAGCACGATGGTCGGTTGCCGCGGGTTTGTGTCGAAAGCCCGCGCCAAGACCGTCGGCGACAATTGATCCTGACCATCGCACGGCAGGGCACTGACGGAACTCTTCCCAAAGCCCAATATGCGAACGGCTCGCTCGACCGAGCCGTGATGCTCGCTGCTCGTCAGGACGCGGATCGGGGGCGCGCCAAAAAGACCGCGCTCCTCCACGTCCCAACCAGCCCGTTCGAGCAATCGATGACGCGCCGATGCCAGGCACACCATGTGCGCCATTTGCGTCCCGGTAACAAACGCGAAACTCGCCGTTCGAGGCAGGCCGAAAATATCTTTCAGCCATGCGCCGGCCACCTCTTCGACGACCGCTTCGGCCGGGGCGCAGGCGTGAATTGCCGCATTCTGGTCCTATGCGGATGTAAGCCAGTCCGCCGCAATCGCTGCCGGCAGCGTGCCGCCGATGACCCAGCCGAAGAAGCGGCCGCAGGTGCTGTTGACGATCCCGCCCTCGACATCACGGACGAGCTCCTCGATGACCTGCGCCGGTACCATGCCGTCCTCGGCGAGCGGCCGATGATGGCGTGCGCGAAGCTCTGCGAGAGTGGCCGTGGCACCCACCGGGCCATCCTTCGCTTTGCCGAGATGGTCCAGCGCACGGCGCAGCGCCTGTTCGAGGGCAGGAGCATAATCGGGTTCGGAGGTCATGGTCGTCCACCTGAGTGAGGTTGGCGATCTCATCATGGGGTCGGCATAGCGGCAGGCATAACCTTACAGGGGTCGCTTCGTGCGAAACGACTTACTAAATTCTCTTTTCGACATCTTTATTGCCGATTTCGCGTCCACCCTGTTGCTCCCCTATTAGCCCGTTTTGGCCCCTGCACGCCGTGCAAAAGCCTTTTGCTCGGCACTGCGGACGCGAATCGATAAGCCTTTGATTAAACCGGAGTTATGGGTGAAGAGACGGGCGAATCTTCGCATCGATTCGATTTTTCGCCCTGTTACCCCAGTATAAACAGGGTGGCGTTACTCCCACTCGATGGTCCCAGGAGGTTTTGAGGTCACGTCGTAGACGACGCGGTTGATGCCGCGGACCTCGTTGATGATGCGCGTCGCGACGCGTCCGAGAAACTCGTGCGGAAACGGGAAATAGTCGGCAGTCATCCCATCGGTCGAGGTGACCGCGCGCAAGGCGCAGGCGAAGTCATAGGAGCGGGCATCGCCCATAACGCCCACACTCCTGACCGGCAGCAGCACAACAAAGGCCTGCCAGATCGCGTCGTAGAGCCCGGCGTTGCGGATCTCTTCGAGAAAGACCGCGTCGGCCTTGCGCAGGATGTCGAGTTTGGCGCGCGTGACCGGGCCGGGGATGCGGATCGCCAGACCCGGCCCCGGAAACGGGTGGCGCTCGACAAATTGCTCGGGCAGGCCGAGCTCGCGGCCGAGGGCGCGGACCTCGTCCTTGAACAATTCGCGCAATGGCTCGACGAGCTGCAATTTCATGCGCTCGGGCAGCCCGCCGACATTGTGGTGCGATTTGATCGTGACCGAGGGGCCGCCGCGCGGGCTCACCGACTCGATCACGTCGGGATAGAGCGTGCCTTGCGCCAGGAACTCGACACCGCCGAGCTTGGAGGCCTCCTCGTCGAAGACGTCGATAAAGGTGGCACCGATCGCCTTGCGCTTGGCTTCGGGGTCGGTGATGCCGGCGAGCTTGTCGAGAAACAATCGGCTCGCATCGCGATGGGTCAGCGGAATGTTGTAATGGCCGCGGAAGAGGCTCACGACCTCCTCCCCTTCCCCCGCGCGCAACAGCCCGGTGTCGACAAAGATGCAGGTCAGCTGGTCGCCGATCGCCTCATGCAACAAGACCGCGGTGACCGCAGAATCGACACCGCCGGAGAGGCCGCAGACGACCCCAGCGCTGCCGACCCGGCGGCGGATCCGATCGATCGCCTGGGTGCGGAAGGCCGCCATCGTCCAGTCGCCGCGACAGCCGGCGACCTTGTGGGTGAAATTGCGCAACAGCGCGCCGCCTTGCGGGGTGTGCACGACCTCGGGATGAAAGAGGACCCCGTAGAAGCGCCTCTCGTCGTCGGCGATCGCGGCATAGGGGGCGGCCTCGCTCGCGGCGACCGCGCGGAAGCCCGGCGGCAGGGCGTCGACCCGGTCGCCGTGGCTCATCCACACCTGCTCGCGGCTCCCCTTGGGCCAAAGCCCGTCGAACAGCGCACATTCCCCGAGGATGTCGATAAAGGCGCGGCCAAACTCCTGGTGCTCGCTCAACGTCACCCGCCCGTCGAGCTGGGCGCACATCGTCTGCATGCCGTAGCAGATGCCGAGCACCGGCACGCCGAGCCGAAAGATGAGCTCGGGTGCGCGCGGCGCCTCCGACCGGGTCAGCGAGGCCGGGCCGCCCGACAGGACGATTGCGTCGGGGCCGAAATCGCGAAGCCGGTCGTCGGCGATCGTGTAGGGGTGGATCTCGCAATAGACCCCGCTCTCGCGAATCCGGCGGGCGATCAGCTGGGTCACCTGGCTGCCAAAATCGAGGATCAGGATGCGGTCGGACATGGCTCGCGCTCGAAAATGGCGACAAAAAAACCGTCGGTTCCGTGCCGCGCCGGGGTCAGCCTGAGATAGCGCTCGCCGCCCGGCGCAGTGCCGCCGATCGTCTCGTGCCAGACCTGCGCGGCGGGCACCACCGAAAATTCGGGCAGGGCTGCGAGCAACGCTTCGGCCTGCGCCTCGTTCTCCTCGTGCAATAGCGAGCAGGTCGCATAGACCAAGCGTCCGCCCGGGCGGACCAAGCGCGCAGCGCTGCCGAGAATCTCCTGCTGGCGGACGATCAGATCCGCGAGATCGGCCTCGGTGACGCGCCATTTGTCACCAGGGTTGCGGCGCCAGGTCCCGGTGCCGAGGCAGGGTGCATCGACCAATACCCGATCAAAGCCGCCGGCGTGTCGCTTGACCCATTTGTCGTGCTCGCCGCCGAGCGTGCGCCGTTCGACATTGCCGACCCCGGCGCGGCGCAACCGGCGCGCCGCGTCACCGAGCCGACGCGCCGAGACGTCGCAAGCGACGAGCTTGCCACGGTTGGCCATGCTCGCGGCGAGCGCCAGGGTCTTGCCGCCCGCCCCGGCGCAGAAATCGACGACCCGCATGCCGGGCTGCGCATCGGCGAGCAGTGCCGCGATCTGCGAGCCTTCGTCCTGCACCTCGACGAGGCCTTCCCTGAACGCCGCGAGCACTCCGAGCGGCACCCGCGTCGCGAGGCGCAGGCCGATCAGCGACCACGGGGTCGGCTCGGCCTTGATTCCCTCGGCGGCGAGCGTGCGGCGCGCCGCCTCGCGGTCGGTCTTGAGCCAATTGACCCGCAGATCGGTCGGCGCCGACGCGTTGAGCGCCGCCATCTCGCGCTCTAACCCTTTGCCAAAGACCCGATCGAGATAGGGCACGAGCCATTCCGGCAGATCGTTTGCCACGGCTCGCGACATCTCGGGATGGCGCAGGGTGTGCTTTGCGAGGCCATGCACCAGCCGTTTTTCAGCCTCGCTCAGTGGCGGCGGGCGAAACCGGTTGCCGTCGCAGCACGCGACGACGGCTTCGGGCCGCCAGCCTTCTGTCAGCATGAGAGCGGCCAGCACCCGGCTTCTCGGCCCAATGTCAGTCGCATGCTTGCCGATCCACCAATCGAGCGACAGGCGATGCCGCAGCACGGTGTAGACATGGCTGGAGATCTTGACGCGGTCCTTGGCGCCGATATAGCGCCGACGCCGGAAGTAATCGGCCGCGATCTCGTCGGCCGGATGCATCCCGGTGTCGATCGTAGCAAGAAGCTCGATCGCGGCGGCGACCTGCGCACCTGGGGTCAATCGGCTCCCGGGAGCATCAGCGGTCGGCCGAGTAGTTCGGCGCCTCTCGGGTCATCGCGATGTCGTGCACATGGCTCTCGCGCAGCCCCGACGGGGTGATCCGGACAAAGGTGCAGTTCCGCTGCATTTCGTCGATCGTGCGGTTGCCGGTGTAGCCCATCGCGGCGCGCAGCCCCCCGATCAGCTGGTGAATGATGTTGCCGACCGGACCTTTGTGCGGCACCCGCCCTTCGACACCTTCCGGCACGAGCTTCAATGTGCTGGTCACCTCCTGCTGGAAATACCGGTCGGCCGAACCGCGCGCCATCGCCCCGACCGATCCCATCCCGCGGTAGTATTTGTAGCTGCGCCCTTGATACAGAAACACCTCGCCCGGGCTCTCGTCGGTCCCGGCGAAGAGCGAGCCGAGCATCGCGCAATCGGCACCGGCGGCGATCGCCTTGGCGAGGTCGCCGGAGAATTTGATGCCGCCATCGGCGATGACCGGCACACCCGTCTTGCGGCATTCGGCGACGGTATCGGCGATCGCGGTGAATTGCGGGACGCCGACCCCGGCGACGATGCGGGTCGTGCAGATCGAGGCCGGCCCGATCCCGACCTTGATCGCGTCGGCACCAGCCTCGATCAGCGCCTGAGCGCCATCCGCGGTCACGACATTGCCGGCGATCAGCTGGGTGTAGTTCGACAGCCGGCGGATCTGGTTGACGGTCTGCAATACGCGCTGCGAATGCCCATGCGCGGTGTCGACGACCAAAACATCGAGCCCGGCGGCGAACAGCGCCTCGGCGCGCTCGATGCCGTCCGCTCCGGTGCCGGTGGCGGCGGCGACCCGTAGCCTGCCGTGCTCGTCCTTGCAGGCGTTCGGGTAGAGCTGCGCCTTCTCGATATCCTTGACGGTGATCAGCCCGGTGCAGCGATAGGCCTCATCGACGACCATCAGCTTTTCGATGCGGTGCTGATGCAAGAGCCGCTTTGCTTCCTCGCGCGACACGTTTTCGCGCACCGTCACGAGGTCGTCGCGGGTCATCAGCTCGGCCACCGGCTGGCGCGGGTCGTCGGCGAACCGCACATCGCGATTGGTCAGAATGCCGACGAGCCGGCGTGAGCCGCGCTCGACCACCGGAATTCCCGAGATATGGTGGTCGGCCATCAGCCGCAGCGCGTCGGCGAGCGTCTCCTCGGGGTGGATCGTGACCGGGTTGACGACGATCCCGGCCTCGAACTTCTTGACCTTACGGACCTCGTCGGCCTGCTCGGCGATCGGCATGTTGCGGTGGATCACGCCGATCCCGCCGGCCTGCGCCATCGCGATCGCCAGCGCACCTTCGGTCACCGTGTCCATCGCCGCCGAGATCAGCGGGATGCCGAGCGCGACTTCGCGGGTGAGCCGGGTCGCGG
>Ga0306926_10004055_pt1 | contig 15310 bp, 9 predicted proteins | sample flu12Cox44000178_FD_203759 | JGI IMG/M metagenome (GOLD analysis project Ga0306926, IMG submission 203759) | Lab enrichment of tropical soil microbial communities from Luquillo Experimental Forest, Puerto Rico - flux8day.12C.oxic.44.000.178 (v2)... | ecosystem: Environmental > Terrestrial > Soil...
AGAAGATCTTCCCTGCGGATGACCGAAAATATGTCCTCCTCCGCATCCGCCTGAAGGTTCGGGGCAACGAAAGGCACAAAGGGCCTATCCTTCAAATCTGGGCGGTCGATTGCATAGAGATCCATCAACCGTGACAAACCGAGCGGACCTTTGATGCGGTAGACACCCTCTGTGTCGATGGGCAGATTGTTTGTCAGGACCTCCAGAATCCTTTCGGACGCGCTCGCATCCACCTGCAGGCGGACGACCGAGGAAAATCGCCGCTGCCGCATCGCCTCCTCAACGCTTTCCAGCAGGTCGTCACTTTCAAGTTCCTGAATCGCAACTTCCGCATCGCGAGTCACCCGGAAAGGATAGGCCTCGGCGATTTCCATTCTCGGAAATAGCAAAGGAAGATTGGCAGCAATCAACTCCTCGATCCACACAAACGTCGCTTCGGGCTTTGACGATTTCGTGGCCTTCGCTGGTCGTGAACCGGAGACGAGCGGAACCAGTCGCGGCAGCGAGTCTGGCACTTTTACACGAGCAAAGTTTTCGGTGCCCTGCTTGTCCCCCACCACCACGGCGAGATTCAAACTGCCACTCGAGATGTGCGGGAAGGGACGGCTCGGGTCAAAGGCCAGGGGTGTGAGGACAGGAAACACGTTTTGAAGGAAATACGAGTCTGCCTCGGCCCGCTGTTCTGCCGTCAGGGAGGAAATCTCCAGGATTTGGATTCCTTCGTGCTGAAGCGCGGGCAGGAGCGTGTCGCGAAACAGAACCCGCATGTCGTCCCCGATTTTCCGGACCTCTTCACCGATAAGTCGTAACTGTTTCGCCGGGGTCAAGCCATCAGCGCTCGTTTCTTGGGCGCCACTGGCCAGCTGCTGCTCGAGGCCAGCGACCCGGACCATGAAGAACTCATCGAGATTGGAACTGACGATCGCTAGAAACTTTATTCTCTCCAGAAGAGGATTCTCCGGGTCACAAGCCTGCTCGAGGACTCTTTTCTGGAACTCGAGCAAACTGAGCTCTCGGTTGATATATAGCTGGGGACATTCCAGGGTCAGAGGGTCGGAGGAGGTCTCAAAGGACGCGGTCACGCCGGGCGCTCGGGCAGCCGAGGACTGCTTCGGCTCCTCCGAACCAGCTTCATGGCTTGGGAAAGTATTCATGCCTGGACTGAGAGCATAACTCCTTCAGTTGCTTGTTACAACGCAAGGCATGGCCAAAGCCTGGAGCATCCTTGTCGCAGGGGCTTACACGCTGAAAGTCCCCAACGGGTGGCGAAAAGACAACTAAGGCCAGCAGGATTTGGACGCCGATGCTTCGTGACAGACGGCACTGGTTTTGGAGGCGCAAATCACACGAAAAGTTGCGCTGTGTGGAGCAGTTGCTATCGGAGCTCGCTAAAACCTTTGAGAGGTGCCGAGGGATATGTTTTTGGGATTCTCGCTTCCGGCGCCTGCTCACCTCACCCCTTCGGCGACATTTCGACCAGCATTATCACCGCCCCGTCGATTTTTCCCTCGCTTGTCCGGCAAGGCAGAATTCGCAGTTGGAAGGGCTTCCCCGTGGAATCGGCGAACTCTCTTTCTACCGGGTGTGAGGTGGAAATGACCTTCAGGACCATCGGCTGAAAGTCCTCTATTTCAACGGTTGGATTGATATTCAGGAAAGGACGGCCTACATCTCCAGGGATCAGCCCAATCATCTTTTCGGCCTGCGGCGTGAATCGCCGAATGGTTAGGTCGCTTCCCACCATGATCACGGCGATATCGATGCTGGTCAGCAGGTTGGTGAGGTCGTTGTTAACCTGCGTGATTTCGATGTTGCGGCTGCGCAGCTCATCATTGACCGTGCTCAATTCCTCATTGGCCGATTGCAACTCTTCCTTCGCCGTTTCCAGCTCTTCGTTCGTGCTTTGCAGCTCTTCGTTGCTCGAAAGTATCTCTTCGTTGGCTGACTGCAGTTCCTCGTTCGTCGCCTCCTGACTTTCAATCACGGACTGAAGATATTCCTTCGTAGCTGCAAGTTCTTCCTCGAGCTTCGCGACCCGTGCCGCCGCGCCGGGCGATTCCCGCTCCGGCTTTCGCGAGCGCGCAGGAACCGATTCCGGGACAGCATCCTGGAATAGGACCATAAAATACCGGTCGTGGGTGTTCCCCAATTGCACGGGTGCGACTTCAAAATTTACGTGACGCGCCACCCTATTTCCACTGTCTTTGCCGTTTCCATTGCCGTTCCCGGTCTTGATCTGCACTCTTTGCTTGCCCACCGGAACGTTCTCTTTTTTGCAGCGATTGAGTGCCTTGCGAAGATCGAATAACAGTCCCTCGCGTGCCATCTTGAGGATGTTCAAGCTGGCTCGTCCGGGAGCCAGCTTCAAATACCGGCTCGCGTTTCCCCGGGTGTGCACGATCTCTAGTTCCTCGTTCACAAAAACGGCTGCTGGCGAATATTGCGAGAGCAGACGCCGATCGAATTCCCTCTGCGCCTCGAGGTAATTCCACGGACCTTCTGGTTGCTTGGACGGCATTTGCAAGGGGGCGACCGCCGCGCGCTCGCCTTGCCGGTTCAACGAGAATGTAACCAACTGGCGGTTCGCGGAAGGTTTCTTGGAAAAAATCTTGTAGGTACGATCCTCAGTATTGAAAAGATTGGCCACCACTCCCACGCCTTCGGAACTCCCCAGAACCAAGTAGCCGCCGGGCTTTGCCGCGTAGTGAAAAAGTGAAATCACTTTGCTTTGCAGAACCGGTTCGAGATAGATCAATAGATTCCGGCAGCAAATCAGGTCCATCTGCGAAAATGGGGGATCATTCAACACGTTGTGCTGCGCAAAAATGCACATGTCGCGAATCGTCTTACTAATGCGGTAGCCGCCTTCCGTCTTGGTGAAGAAGCGGCGCAGCCGATCGGCGGACACGTCTCCTTGGATGTTTTCTGGATACACGCCCGTGCGGGCTTTGATGATGCTGGTCTCGCTGACGTCGGTGCCAAAAAGCTGGATTGTGACCTCGGAGGCCTTATCCCCAAGGAATTCGAGCAGCGCGATCGCGACCGAATAGGTTTCCTCACCCGACGCACACCCTGGGGTCCACATGCGAACCGCCCATTCCGCACCGCGATCCTTCAGAATTCTCGCGAACACTTCGGTCTTCAGAGCTTCGAACATGCCCGGATTCCGGAAAAAGCTGGTCACATTGATCAGCATGTCCTGATACAGCGCTTTGATTTCCGTCGGGTTGGTCTGAATGTACTTGACGTATTCGGGAAGTCTGTCGATTTTGTGAACCACCATGCGGCGCTGGATGCGCCGTAGAATTGTGGTTTGCCGGTAATGCGTGAAATCCACGCCGGTGCTTCGCCTGAGAAACTGAAAAATCATGTTTAGCCCGGAATGGTCCGTCGCCGGAACGTCGACCGCTTCCTGGCCGTCGCGCCGCACGTAAGGGTGGCGCGCGATGCGCGCCAGTTCGCGCGCAATTGCTTTGGGAGGAAGGACGTAATCGACGCAGCAGTGCGACATGGCGCTGCGCGGCATGCTCTCGTACTTGGCGGAGTTTTCATCCTGCGCGAAAGTCACGCCGCCCTGCGCCTGGATTTCCGCCAGCCCGAGCGTGCCGTCTGTGCCAGAACCCGAAAGGATCACACCGATCGAACGATTCCCTTGCTCTTCTGCCAGCGCCCGCATGAAATGGTCAATCGGCATGTGCACTCCGCGCACTTCTCCGCGGGGGCCAATTTTCAGCGTGTGATTGCTGAGCGACATCGAGGCGTTCGGAGGAATCACGTAAACATGATTCGGCTCGAGCCGCATCCCGTCAGTCACTTCCCGCACGGGCATCGACGTTTCCTTCGCAAGCAACTCCGTCAGGATGCTGTGGTGCTTCGGATCCAGGTGCTGAATCAGCACGAAAGCCATTCCGGTATCAGGCGGCAGATTGCGCATCAACTCAGAGAACGCTTCGATCCCCCCCGCCGAAGCACCGACGGCAGCGACCAGAAACTGACCGTTCGGATGAGTCTGTGGTGTTCTCTTCGTTTCGGTATTATCACTACGTCGGCGGGAATTCCGACGCTCAGACTTGGGACGTTTGAACTTCATGGACGTCTCCAAAAGGATACGACTACCGCGAGACACCCCACGGTTGAAGTCGTACTTTTCCGGCCCGCCTGTCGTGGACTTGAGATCCCGCGCCGCAGGCTAGATTCAAACACATACCGTTTCTACTTACAATCGCGTCTCGATTTTTCGGCAATGAGTTCCGAATCCCGTGGTTAGGAGCTACGCCTTTTCTAGCCGGAGGAATGAAATCGCTGTGCGAACCGCAGTTTGCTGCGAGATCGAATATAGTCTGCAATATTCTCGACATATCTTCTTAAAAGTGGCTTCACCGGAGCGTCACACTTTTTCAATAAGTGCACTTCTGTCCCGCCCTTCTCAAATCGAACTTCATCCATAAACGTCTTCATCAGAAGAATGCCGCGCCCGTGCTCGGACGTGAGATTTTCCGGGGCCGTCGGGTCGGGCACCCCGTCGGGATCGAAGCCGGTTCCTTCGTCCCGAACAACGATGGACACATACTTGTTCGGCTCATGACGGCAGCAGATCGTTACCTGCTTTTGGGCCTGCTGCCGGTTGCCATGGATGACTGCGTTGGCGAGTGCCTCAAACAGCGCCACTTCTACGTCCGACTCCCGTCCTCGTAGGCATCCTTTGCGCCGTATCCTCCCGACAATCTGATCCACCGCAGGCGCGATAGAGCCCGTGTCGCTCGGGATATGAAGTTCCAATTCGGCAATCCTAGGATTGGTCTTCATCTTCTAAGGGGTTCGCCGGACGAGACCTGCCGCGACCGCCCGGATCGCGTTCGCGGGGCCCATTGGATGTTAATTGTTGTTCCCGTTTCTTCAAGCCTTTTTTCAGCTGCGGCGGCATGCGCGGATCTTGGTCCTGTTGGACGGTGACTGCCTCCGGCACTCGGCCGGTATGTTATGCGACAGGCCGATTTCTCTCCATCGGCGAGAGCATGGAAGAGCCGTGCATCAATACCCCATGGCACGGGGGGAAACCCGTCAGCTTATTAGGCGGGAATGAGGTTGCCTAAGCGATCAATCCGTCGCGGCCAGTGCAAACATCCCGCTTTTCGGGCGCGCGCAAGGGTGCCGACGTCTTCTGATCGAAGGCAACCTTCCCAGAATCAATAGCTTCGAGTGTTGCTACTGTTTTCTGTGGTTTTCTCTAGTACGGAAATTCTCTGCCAAGGATGGGAAGGAGGCCCAGAGTGTGCCGAGCCTCCTTTGGGGGTACGTCCGGAGATACAACCAGCCGCGCGGCTCGGTGCGTGGCCTGGCGCGCCAGCCGTCGTCGATGCTCTGCTTAACCCATCCAGTTAGAGAAAGTTGCTCTCCGGCTTCAAAACCGCCAATGACTACTTATTTGACGGGGCTGACCGGATACTTGACCTCAACGCCGAAATCTGTAAACTGCCCCTTTCGATATGGCCACGCAGCCCAATCCGATTGAAGAGGTGCTGCAAGACTTCCAGTTTCCTCAGCGCGAAGCCGCGTTTTTCTACGGGCTCTTCCTGCGCGGCCACAAGCCGGAAGAGCTTCGCCGCGATATCGCGGTGCCAGCCGCCGTGCTCGCCAAGTGGGACCGTGAGACACAGTGCCAGCCTCACCTCCGCCCCATGCTCGAACGTGTCGTCGAGTATCGTCGTCACGTGCTCGCCATTTTTGAAAGCCTTATTGGCCGTGACACCTCGTTTCAAAGAATCCAGTAGTTTTCAGAGCCTGGATGCAAGCGACCTTCACTGAAAACCCGCCCGCGGCATCCGAACTACTACGCACCCTCCGCCGTGCCGCTAAACGAAGTCTCCTCCGAGATGGTCCGCGCCCGCATAGTAAAACGGCAGTCGGATGGTCTCAAGGTAACTACCTGCCGATTACGATTGATTTGACTTAGCCGCCGTGCAGTCTGGTTCAGCGCGCGGGAAATTCCTAAAATCTCGTCCTGACCGGTAGTACGAGTTAACTGAAGAGCTTGAGGATTTCCTCGTAGCGCTTGAACGGAGGAATCAGATACGCGCCTGCGACGCCCGAAGCACGCTCGGAGCGCGCCCACTCGAGCATTTGTCGCGCGAGCAAAAAGCCGCAATCGCGGGCGGCATCGCCCGCACCCTCGATCTGTCGCAGTACAGAATTCGGAATCACAATTCCCGGAACTTCGTTGTTTAATCGAAGCGCTTGCTTGTAACTGGTTAGCGGCCACAAGCCCACGAGGACTGGAATCGGGGACTTGCCGCCGAGTCGTTTCGAAAATTCATGCCAGTGCTCGGGATCAAAAATCGGCTGGGTCATAGCGAAGTGTGCCCCGGCTTGTACTTTGGCTTCAAATCGAATCAGCTCCTCATCGAGATTTTTCGCCAGCGGGTTGACGGCTACGCCGATCGTGAAATTTGTGGCGCCACCCAAGTTCTTCCCCGCCCAGTCCATTCCCTGATTGAGCCGTGAGAGAACTTTGACGAGTCCGATCGAATCCAATTCGTAAACGCCCGAGGTCTCCGGATAATCTCCGACGCTCGGCGGATCACCGGTGATGGCCAAAATATTTCGCACTCCACCGATCGCCCAACTTCCCAGTAACATCGCTTGCAAACCGATGATGTTGGCATCGCGAGTCGTCAAATGTGGGACAGTTTCAAACCCGCGCGCTTCGAGGGCACCGGCGACGGCGAGGGCGTCCATGCCCACGCGCGCAAGCGTCCCACTGTTGATGTCGACGACATCCACATGGCCCGAGGTCATGACGCAGCGAACCTGTTCGACAAGGCGATCGATCGCAATTCCCTTGGGCGGATCGATCTCGACCGAAACGGCGAATTTCTTCGCCTGAATCATGGCCCACAGACGGCTCTCTGGTTCGCGCGCAGCGACGGGGCGCACGCTCTCGTGCCTCTCAAGAACCTCAATGTCGGGCTTGCCGGCGCGGGCCTTCGCGGGTTCCCACTGCTTGGCGGCGTCGGCCATGGCACGGATGTGGGATGGTGTCGTGCCGCAACAACCTCCGAGGATGCGCGCGCCGAGAGCAGCGGCCTCCTGAGCAAACAGCGCAAAGTATTCGGGCGATGAGAGTGGATAGATAACGCGATCGCCAATTCTCTGCGGAAAGCCCACGTTGGGCATAGCGGAAAGAGGAAGCGAAGAGAGTCCTTCGAATTGTCGCAAAACGGCTAAGAGCGCTTGCGGACCGACTGTGCAGTTGGCGCCGACTGCTTGAATGTTCTGGTCTTTCAGTCTTTCCCAAACATTTTGAGGGCCGCCGCCGCTGAAGGTTGTCCCTTCCTCGGAATAAGTCATCTGGGCGACAATTGGCAGACGAGAAAAAGAACGGATCGCCTGAATGGCAGCCAGAAGCTCTTCGAGGTCGCTGAAGGTTTCCAGAATAAAAAAATCGACACCGCGCTCTTCGAGGGCACCAGCTTGCTCTTTGAACAGAGCCACGACCTCTTCCGTCGGCAATTGACGCATATGGCTGAAGATGCCGAGAGGACCCATCGATCCAGCGATCAGCACTTCGTGGGAGGCAGCGTCACGGGCTTCGCGCGCAAGCTTCACCCCCCGGTGATTGAACTCGACGAGGCGGTCGGCCAGACCGAGAGCGCCAAGTTTGTGACGGTTGGCGCTGAACGTATTAGTTTCGATGATCTGCGCGCCAGCTTCGACGTATAACTGATGAAGGCGGAAAACAATTTCGGGGTGGGTCGAGTTCAACTCATCGACTGAGCGATGATGGCTCACGGTCTCGTGCAGGAGCGACCCCATGCCACCGTCAGACACGAGAAGCCCTTGCTTCAGCCGCTCTTTGAAATCTTCAATTCGCATCAGTCTGTTCCCCTACAGAAAAGTACGTGCAATCGGGATGGTGGAAAACAAGCGCACTGACACTTGCTTCGGGATCCATCATCATTCCCTCGGTGAGATGAACACCGATTTCGTCCGGCCTTAGCAGCATCCAGATGCCCGCCTGATCTTCTAGATTGGGACACGCGGGGTAGCCAAAGCTATATCGTTTGCCGCGATAGCGAGAAGTGAATCGCTCGGCCATGGTGAAGGCGGGAGGATCAGGAAATCCCCAGTCTTCTCTGATCCTGCGGTGCAGCCATTCCGCGCAAGCTTCCGCCGACTCGAGGGCCAGCGCCTGCAAACCGTGGGAATAGAGATAGCGCCCGGCTTCTTTTGCTTCTTCGGATTTCTGACGAATGCCGGCACCCGCAGTGACCACAAACAATGCCATGTGGTCCCGATGACCATCGCGTGCCGGCAAAATGTAGTCGCTAAGGCAAAGCTTGCTGCCCAAACCCTGGCGCTGAAAACGGAACGTGTGGATCGGAGAATTCCCGCCCGGCGCAAAGACCGCGATCGAGTTTCCACGGCGTTCCACCTCGAAGAACTGCCACACAGCTCCGATTTTCATGAACGACTGAGCGCTCAGCTTGATCTCTTCCATGTCGTTCGAGAGCTCCAGTGCGCGAGGGTCTCGCTCAGCTAGGGCCTTTTCAAAATTGCCACGAAACCCCAGGTGACGACCAAAGAGCATGTAGGGATTGATGTAGCCCCAAATTTCATTCAGGGTTGGCACCATGCGCACCTTGCGGTCTAGATAGGCGACCTTAGGAATGGCCAAGTCGGAGTGGATAGCGGGTGAGCGCTCGTCGCCTGGAGCTTCGAAAGCCTGGGGAGTGGCCTCCGCGACGGGAGCAATTTCCGTGTGGGTGTGTTGTTGCAGTACGAGATCCCGGCGTTCCGAATCGCTTAGATCGTTCATAAGCCTCAGGCCGGTCATGGCGTCCTTGGCGTAGCAGACGGCTTTTGCATACTGCGGCGCGATCTTTTGTCGCGTGAACCTCTCCGACAGCGCAGCACCGCCAACCAGCAGAGGAACACCAATGCCCGCTTCGCGTAAATCGGTGGCCGTTGTGACCATTTGTTGAGCGCTCTTAACGAGCAGTCCGGAAAGACCAATCGCGTCGGGTTGATGTTCGCGATACGCGCGAATCAGGTCCTCAGGCGGAACCTTGATGCCCAGGTTGATCACGTCGAAACCGTTGTTCTTGAGAATGATCTCGACCAGGTTCTTTCCAATGTCGTGGACATCGCCTTTGACCGTGGCCAAAATGACTTTTGCGCGCCTCTGGATTTCGCTCTTTACCATGAATTTTTCCAGGTGGTTGACGGCGGCTTTCATCGCTTCGGCGGACTGTAGAACTTCGGCGACGATGAGTTCATTGGCGTTGAATAGTCTTCCGACCTCAGCCATTCCCGCCATGAGGGGGCCATTGATGATGTCGAGAGGGGCGACGCCCTCGGCGAGCTTGGTATTGAGATCGTCAATCAAGCCATCCTTCGAGCCTTCGAGGATGTAGCTAGACAGTCGCTGATCGAGTGGCAAAGTCTCTGGGCGCGCCTTGCGGCTCTCGCGAGCAGCGCGGAAATGATCGGCGATCGCCGCTATGTGAAATTGATTGATGGCGGTTTTCTGCTCGCGCGTTTGCACGCGCCAATCCTCGGGAGCATGCTGAAGCAGAATCGCTTGAGGGTGGTCGGTAGGAACCTTTAGCGGAGGACGATTGAAGAGTAGGTCTTCGGCAAGCTTTCGTTCTCGTTCGGGGATGGAAGCAAATCGCTCGATTCGCTCGGCGTTCACGATCGCGAGATCCAGGCCAGCCCTCGTGCAGTGGTAGAGGAAAACCGAGTTGATGACCTCGCGGGCGCCTGGCGGAAGGCCGAACGACACGTTGGAGATCCCCAAGACCGTGCGCACGTGAGGGATGCGGTCTTTGACGAGGCGAATGCCTTCGATTGTCTCGACGGCACCGCCAATATAGTTTTCATCACCCGTCGCGCATGGGAAAACGAGCGGGTCGAAGATGATATTCCCCGAGTGGATGCCAAACTTTTCCGTCAGCAAGGCGTAGGAGCGCTCGGCGATCTCGAGTTTACGTTCGCGCGTGAAGGCCTGTGCTTGTACCGGGTGCTCATCAATGCATCCGACGACCAGGGCGGCGCCATACGCGCGCGCCAGTGGGCAGACCCGTTCGAGTTTTTCCTCGCCGTCCTCCAGGTTGATCGAATTGATGATGCTCTTGCCCTGGCAATAGGTCAAAGCCAACTCGATGGCAGCGGCATCCGTCGTGTCGATCATCACTGGGGTCTTGATCTTGCGAATCAGCTTCTCGTAAAAGGGCAAGATGTCATGTTTCTCGTCTCGGTCGGTACTCTGAAGGCAGACGTCGACGATATGCGCACCGCTTTTCACCTGTCGACGCGCAATTTCTGTCGCTTCTTCCCATTGTTCGGCGGCGATGAGATTCTTGAACAGTCGCGAGCCAATCACGTTGGTGCGCTCTCCGACGATTAGCGGACGCGTGCTCTCTTCGGCCTCGATGGCTTCGATACCGGAGTAGATGGAGCGATGGCTCGGGCCGGGAGGGCGTCGCGGAGCTTTTCCTCCCGCCATTTGTGCAATGGCAGCGATGTGCTGCGGGGTAGTTCCGCAGCACCCTCCTACGAGATTGACCCACCCGCGGTCGATGAACCGTTCAAGCTGCTCGGCGAGGGAGGTGGGAGTCTCGAGGTAGCGGCCTTCCTCGTTGGGCAAGCCTGCGTTGGGGTAACAGGATACGAAGCGCGGTGTAAGAGATTGTAATGTTCGGAGATGGTCTGTCATGAAGTCCGGACCCGTCGCGCAGTTCAATCCCAGAGACAGGACTTCGACATGAGCGAGCGAGGCGCAAAGGGCTTCGATATTCTGGCCGGCGAGCATGGTTCCCATGGGCTCGATAGTTACAGAGATCATCAAAGGAATCGGTTGGCCGATTTCGTCGCTCAATTCCTGCACCGCCAGGACGCCGGCCTTGATGTTACGAGTGTCCTGGCAAGTTTCGAAAACAAGCAGATCGGCGCCACCCTCGATAAGTCCACGTGCCTGCTCAAGGAAGCTCCTGCGCAGCTGATCAAACGTGATGCCGCCGGTGACGCTGATGGCCTTGGTAGTTGGACCCATGGCGCCAGCGACAAAGCGCGGTTTCGTTAACGTGGAATTCTCGTCGACAGCCTGACGGGCGATTTCGGCAGCGCGCCGGTTGATTTCGCGAGCCTGGCCGCCAAGTCCGTATTCCGCAAGGACGATCGGCGTCCCGCCAAAGGAGTTCGTTTTGACGATGTCGGCACCGGCGAGGAGGTAGCTCCGATGAATAGACACGACGACATCCGGACGCGTAGCAACGAGATTCTCATTGCAGCCCTCCAGCTGCGGCCCACCGAAATCAGCGGACGTGAGGTTTTGCTGCTGCAACATCGTGCCCATCGCTCCGTCCAGAATCAGGATCCGCTCGCGCGCGAGTTCGCGGATCACCAGACCTTGCTCGATGAAGTTCCTCATAGCGCCGCGACCGTCCCTCGCCCGGCCGCCAGCTCGCCGGAGCATTCCACTCCCGTAACAGTCCGGACCAACTCCCCATAGACAACGGCCACTGGAACGAAGACGCCAACAGCTCCGACCGGGAATAACGCGGCGTTCACTGAATTCAAGACGACTGTCATAAGGTCGAACCCACCCACTAAAAACGGAGCAGCGTCCGCAGCCTGAGCATTTGCCATAAATCCTCGCAGCGCCTCAAAACACTAACTCAGCCGGGTTGTCGGCGAGAAACGAGCGACCGGTGATGAGAAGAATGTCATTCTGCAGGTCCTATGAGGAGAAGTCGCCCACCGTCACGAAGTGTAGCTTGCGTCCAGATGTTACCGCCAGTGCTGTGCACGAAGCTCGTGCCCAACTGACAAGAGCTGATTGTCGGACATACCGCTGCGCCAGGGCGCGTTCGGAGCAAACTTGGGCGTCGATTTGGAAGGGGGAAAAAGCCTCCCTAAGCTGATTTTCCTCGACCTCCAACCACTCCAATTTTGAAATGGAAACCGAAAAAGGCCGATCGTACGCGGGACACATCATATTGAAACGTGAGTAGATCGAGCAGGAGGTCGCGTGGATTAAGCAGACTAGGAGTTTATTGCGCCGGTGCTTCTCCCGAAACTGACTTAAGGCGGTTCTGCAAGACTTCTTTCTTCGAGGAACAGAAGCGGCTGTTGTCGCTACAGGTGGAGGCACGACACAAGTTGATGCGGACGAATCTGGAGGCTAGGATTCAGTTCGAAGCTTTTCTCACAGGCGAGAGAAGGAAGAGAGGCAAAACGGAAGAAAGTGGAACGTTCGCCGGATGCCAAGAAGGCTCGGGGAGGCTTCGGCTAGCTCTCTCGACTATCGGATCATTGTGGCCCCGTTGGGTCTGGCCGGCGCCAACCTAGGGCTCAGAAGCCCGTTTTGGAGTCCAATTGGACTCAGCCCCTGGCGAAGGAGAGTGGCGCGGAGGTGCAACCTGTTGTAAGTTAAGAATCTGGCTTGTCCGGTTCCCCGGTAGCTCAACGGCAGAGCATTCGGCTGTTAACCGAAGGGTTGCTAGTTCGAATCTAGCCCGGGGAGCCAACTTCTCCTTTTCTGTGAGTTAGTTAGGAAGCCGCTGTCGCGAGCTCCTCGCTCACGACCGGCTGACTGTCACGCAAATGTAACGCGGTGCGTTTTCCGTACAAACGCTGGTTCACCTTCTCGACGGCCTGACGTACCTGTTCCGCCATCCCGAGTTGGTAACGGCGCTTGGTTTCCGGGCTGGTGTGCCGCATGGCTCGCTGCACTACAGCATCCGGCGCGACCTCGCTCAAGCGAGTACAGAAAACATGCCGCAACGTGTAAATCGGAAAATGCGGCACGCCTGCTCGCACGAGCGTCGAGGTCCAAGCGGTTTTAACGCTCAGGATGGGGCGGTCAGGATACTTCGGGCTTGGGAAGATATACGAGCTTGTCGAGCCTTGCTCCTTCTTCCACGCCTTCAGGACATCACAAGCGTATTCGGAAAGAGGCACGGGTTCGACTGAGCCTGGAGTTTTCACGTTGTTGTCTAGACGGATGACTTTCGCATCGAAATCCACCTGGTCCCAACGCAGTGACAACCCCTCGCTGTAGGTGCGGCCTCCCGTTTGCGACAAAAGAATGATCGCCACTCGAAGATAAGGCGGCGCGACTTCGAGAATCCGCTGCTCTTCTTCGAGCGTAAGCATCCTGCGAACGGGACGTTCCCGAAGCTCGTTGAAGTGCTTGACCTTTGCAGCAGGGTTCTCAGGAATGTATTCCCGCTGCACGGCCAAATCCAAAACGCACTTCAGACATTCGAGCTCCCGGTTAACCGACGCTCCTTTCAGCGTTTGTTTTGGATTGAGCTTCGATGGCTGCTGCCTGCGGTAATCACGATATTCCTCGACTAGCCGGGTCGTGATTTTATCGAGGCGGCGGTCACCGAAGAACGCTTTCAGGTGTTTGAGATACGCCCGATGACCGCGAACGGTAGCCTCGGATAACCCGGCGAAATGTGAGCGTTCGAACTCTTCGCACAATTGCGCGAAGGTCATCCGGTCTCCAGGCCAGCCCACCTTAAACAAACCCAAGGCAATCTCGCCTTCCCTTCGCTTCCAAATCTTGTTAGCGAGTTCCTTGCTGGTTGTTTTGGCTGACTCGAAATACCGCTCGTCGTTCATTGTGTAACTCATCCACCAAAAGCGCGAACCACGTCTCCGATAGAGTCCCACTGGCGCTCCTCTCAATTGCCGGAGACAGGCGCCGGCGCGATATACCGCGCCCGTGCGAACTGCGGCGCGCTGGCCGAACCTTCTGGTTCTTGAATTGGTCTAGAGCCGAGCGCCGGTATTCCAGACGATTTCCGAGCTTCCGGGACTCGATATGGCCGTGCTCCGCATAGCGATAGAGGGTGCTTTTGGAGATGCCGAGATATTCGGCGGCTTCGTTGTGATGTAGCCACGGGTCGGTGGGTTCGAACGGCGTCTCGATCTTGCGAATCAATGTTGCACTCACTTGTTCCGCGTTGGGCGAATCCTCTGTGAGTTTCTTGAGAATCGAGAGGATCGCTTCCGACTCCTTCGCGAAAACAAGGATGCAAGTCCTACCAATGGCGCCGACTGAAATACCCAATCCAGACAAATGCCGCCCCAATCCAAATGCATATCGCCTCTGCGAAATTACCTTTCAGCTGGGGCGCACGAGAGAAAGCGTATTCCAAAAGGAAGGGAATGGGAATCAGCGTAAATAAGATCGCAATCACCAAGGAAGCCATCCGCCAGCGCAGGCGCGCGAAATACACGAGCCAAAGGCCCGCCGCCAGGCTCCAGTCAAACGCCGCATCCCACAGGGCGTCGCGAAGGCCATGGCTGAAATAGTATGACAGGGGGATGAGCGTAAGGAACAGGGCGAGGCCGAACAACCACTGACGTCGCCGCAAACCCCAAAGGACGCTCTCCAATTCGCGTTTCTCTTTTATCGAATCCGCAACAAGGGGAGTAGCGGCCCGCAAGGTTTCCAGTGGCGTCGTGGCGCTGCGTGCGATGCGCTCGAAATCGGGGTTCTGGCGAAAATAATCCTCGACCAGCGCCTTCGTATCTCCGCTAGCCTCGCCGGAAAAATAAGCGGGCAACAAATCAGTGATCAGGTCCCGTGTGACATTCATGGTTTTGCTCCTGCTTCGGTAACGACTTGCCGCCATAACTCCCTTGTTTGCATAAGCTTCAATCTTGCGCGGTGCACCTTCACCTTTGCGGCGACCACGGTGATTCCCAGCGTATCCGCGATTTCCTCGTATGGCATTTCATCGAGCGCGCGCATCAGCAGCGACGCGCGGTCCAATTCCGGCAATTTCTGCAACGCCGCAAGCACCATGCGCACTTCCTCGCTCTGCTCCATTTGCGTCTGCGCGCTGATCCGCGTATCGGGCATGTTCTGGTCGAGCTGCGTGTGGCGCGCGGCCCGTCGGAGCAAGTCGGTGTACGCGTTTCGCGCGATAGCGAAGAGATAGCTCTTCACTGTCGTTTGACGAATGCGCCCTGCCGCCATCCACGCGCGCACGAACGTGTCCGAAGTGATCTCGTCCGCCATGGCCCTATCGCCGCACAAATAAAGCGCGAATCGGCGGACATCACCTGCATAGCGCTCGTGGAGACTCTCGATGTCCATCATTGCAGACCGCCACACAGGTTACGAACGAACACAGGAATGGTTACGAGAAAACAGCGCCGATGCGAGTTTACACGAGTGTGATTTGGCCCGAGCTTCGATCTCGTGTCCGAAACCGCGCAAAGGATATCGGCGGAGGCCACACTTAGCTACGGCAGTTTGGCGAGGAAAGCATTCATCTCGCGGAGCACG
>Ga0306926_10004058_pt1 | contig 15302 bp, 12 predicted proteins | sample flu12Cox44000178_FD_203759 | JGI IMG/M metagenome (GOLD analysis project Ga0306926, IMG submission 203759) | Lab enrichment of tropical soil microbial communities from Luquillo Experimental Forest, Puerto Rico - flux8day.12C.oxic.44.000.178 (v2)... | ecosystem: Environmental > Terrestrial >...
CCCCCATGATCGCATCCGGCGCCATCACGGCGCCGGTCGCGGGGAGGTACAGTTTCGCTCACTATCGGCAGGCGCTGGCAAATGCTGCCAAATTCGCCGGCAAGGTGATCCTGCAGCCCGCCTAGCCCCCTTCACGCGCTTGTCTTTACGGCCCCCCAGAAGTCCGCCCATTGTCGCGGCACTGTGATCCCTCGACGCGCTTGCGCTGGGCTTGGCCCACGAGGTGCCCGCCGAACCGCCTCCGGGCAATCCGGCACGCCTGGTCGCGGCTTGGCCCGTGACTAGCCCGGTGAGGTGATATCAGGCGATCTGCGGACAACAGCTCGATGATGGCTATTTCGCCCGGTACGCGGCCAAGAACATCCGCATGGCGCTCTCGATCACCTCCGCGACGCGCTCGGGCGATGGCGCCGGCGCTGCCTGGAAGATCCACGGCAAAAACAGCGTGGCCAGGCACATCAACGGAAATTGCGCCGCGGCGAGCTGGCAGTCGTCGATCGCAAGTTCGCCGGTCTTGACATGAACCTCGAGATAAGCAGCGAGGCGGTTGATGTTCTGCTCCAGCGCACGCGCATAATAGCGGCGGCCGACCTCGGGCATCCGTTCGGCAATCCCCATCACCGTGCGGATTGCAGATCCACCGCCGGGCCGGCAGACCATGGCGATATAAGCCTTGCCGTAGTCGCGCAACGTTGTCGCAATGTCGCGCGCAGGGTCGACGTTGAAGGCAAGCTGTCCCTGCTCGAGCTCGTCTTCGACGATCGCTTCGAACAGGCGGCATTTGTCGGCGAAATAGACGTAAAGCGTGCCCTTGGAGACGCCGGCCGAGCGGGCGATCCCGCCCATGCTGGCGCCGTCGAACCCCAAATCCATGAACACCTTGCGGGCCCCGTCGAGAATCTGGCGGCGCTTCGAATTGTCCTCGTCAGGCACAAGTTTCAGGGTGGAGTGATCGCCTGCAACCATTGGTTTAGGTTCTCTGGAAAGATTTTGGGTTCGGAAGCGTCGCTTAGGGAAGCCGTGGTTTAATCTCGGCAGTTTGATGCATACCTTGACCGAACCGTTCAGTCAATGGTAATGGGGAGAAGACGAGGTGGCAGCGCTGACATTCGGCTGCGTGCCCATCGTTAACTTGTCTTAAGTGGGGGAGGCCCGGCATGGCCACAGTGCGAGATCAGGCTGCACGCATCCTTCGTCCCGAACAGGGACAGAAGGAGAGCGAGGCTGGCCGCGAGGAGCCGCCTGCCCCCTCCGAGCCGCTGCGCACCCATGTGGTCGAGGAAGGAAAGCGCCGCCCAGCGGAGACGCCGGTCGCTCGCAGCCTCGACAAGCCCGCCGCAGCACCGAAGGCGCCCGAAGCCCCGGCCGCACCCGCCAGTGCGGCGGAAACTGCCGTGCCAAAATCCGGCAAGCGCAAGATCATGCTGATCGGCATGTTCGCACTGTTTGCGCTCGCAGCCGCAGGCTACGGCGCCTATTACACGCTCATCGGGCGCTTCTACATCTCAACCGATGACGCCTATGTCCGTGCCAACAACACGATCCTCGGCGCGCGGGTCGCCGGCCACATCGCCGCGATCGTGCCGGGCGACAACGCGGTGGTAGGCAAGGGCGAGGTGATCTTCAAGATCGATGACGGCGACTACAAGATCGCAGTCGACGCCGCCCGCACCAGGATCGCAACCGAAGAGGCGACCATCGCGCGCATCGGCCGCCAGGTCTCTGCACAGGTCTCGGCCGTCGAGCAGGCGGGGGCGAACCTTGCCTCCGCCGAAGCCGGCCAGAAGCGTGCCGGCCTCGATTTCGACCGCCAGCAGACCCTGAACACCAAGGGGTTTGCCTCGCACGCGACCTTCGAGCAGTCGGAGGCCGCTCGCGATCAGGGCATCGCCGGCGTGAAGGCGGCGCAGGCGGCCTACGACAACGCACGCGACATGGTCGAGGTGACCAGAGCGCAGCAGGCCGAAGCGCAGGCGCAGCTTGCGGAGCTCAAGACCCAGCTCGCCAAGGCCGAGCGCGACCTCGACTTCACCGATGTGCGGGCGCCGGTGGACGGCACCTTCTCTAACCGCATGGTCAATGTCGGCGATTACATCAATGTCGGGCAACGGCTCGCCAACATCGTACCGCTCGACGATGTCTTCATCGACGCCAATTTTAAGGAAACACAGCTCAAGCGCATCCGCCCAGGCCAGCCGGTGACGATCTCGGTCGACGCCTACGGCCATCGGAAGTTTTCAGGGATCGTCGACAGCATCTCGCCGGCCGCGGGCTCGGTGTTCACGCTGTTGCCGCCCGACAACGCGACCGGCAATTTCACCAAGATCGTGCAGCGGCTTCCGGTGCGCATCAAGGTGCCAAAGGACGTCGCGCGCCAGAACCTGCTCCGCGCCGGCATGTCGGTCTATGCCACCGTCGACACCAACAAGGGTGCCGACGATGCCGACAATACCGCCGATCTCGACTCGCCGCTGATGATCCATCCGCAATAGCTCTGCACACCAGGCGGCGACGCTGGACCAACATTTGAAACCATGGCGAACGCCACCACCGCAATGCCTGCGATGACCAGCGTCCCGGCGGCACCAGCCGAGCGCCTGGCGCCACGGCGGATCATCGCCTTCATCATCATGGTGTTCGGGATGTTCATGTCGATCCTGGACATCCAGATTGTCTCCGCCTCGCTCACCGATATCCAGGCGGGCCTGTCGGCGAGCTCGACCGAGGTGTCGTGGGTCCAGACCGCCTATCTGATCGCCGAGGTGGTCGCGATCCCGCTGTCGGGATTCTTGTCGCGCGCACTCGGCACCCGGCTTTTGTTTGCGATCTCGGCGTTCGGCTTCACCGTCGCCAGCCTTCTGTGCGGCTTTGCCTCGTCCTCCGAAGAGATGATCCTGTGGCGCGCGATCCAGGGATTTCTCGGCGCCGGCATGATCCCGACCGTGTTCGCCGCGGCCTACACCGTGTTTCCGCGCTCGAAATTCCATATCGTTGCCCCGATCATCGGGCTCGTGGCGACGCTGGCTCCGACGGTGGGGCCAACGGTGGGCGGCTTCATTACCGACGCAATGTCGTGGCACTGGCTGTTCTTCATCAATGTGCCGCCCGGCATCATCATCACCATCGGCGTGCTGGCCTTGGTCGATTTCGACCAGCCAAATTTTGCGCTGCTCGAGCAATTCGACTGGTGGGGCCTGATCTTCATGGCGGGCTTCCTCGGTGCGCTCGAATATGTGCTCGAGGAGGGCCCGCAATATGAGTGGCTCCAGGACACCTCGGTTGCGGTCTGCGCGGCCATAAGCTTCACCTCGGCGATCGCCTTCTTTACACGCGTGCTTACTGCAAACGAGCCAATCGTCGATCTCTACGCCTTCACCGACCGCAATTTCGCAGTCGGCTGCGTGTTGCAGTTTTGCATCGGCATCGGGCTGTACGGCCTGACCTACATGTATCCGCGCTATCTCGCCGAAGTGCGCGGCTACAGCGCGCTGATGATCGGCCAGACCATGTTCGTCTCCGGCATCACCATGTTCCTGATGGCGCCGGTGGTTGGCCGCCTGATGCAGACGGTCGATATGCGCTACATCATCGCGTTCGGCCTCATCACCTTCGGCATCGGCGCCTACCAGATGACCTGGATCACCCGCGAATACGACTTCTACGAACTGCTGGTGCCACAGATCCTGCGCGGCATCGGCATGATGTGCGCGATGGTGCCGACCAACAATGTGGCGCTCGGTACACTGCCGCCGGACCGGGTGAAGAATGCGTCTGGCCTGTTCAATTTGATGCGCAATCTCGGCGGTGCCGTGGGGCTTGCGGTGATCAACCAGGTGCTGAACGATCGCACCGACCTGCACATCTTGCGGCTGCAGGATCGCGTGACCTGGGCCAATACGACCGCGGTCGAGACGCTCAATATGCTGGCGCAGCGCGCCCAGGGGCTTGGCGATTCGACGCTGATGGCGCTGAAACAGCTGTCGCAAATCGTGCACCGCCAGGCCGCGGTGATGAGCTATGGCGATGCATTCCTGATGCTGACCCTGTTCTATGTCGCGCTCAGCCTTTTGGTGATGCTGGTGAACAAGCCCTCAGCCGTTGCCGGCGACGGCGACGCCCACTGAGATCTGGTGGAACTTAATTAACGACGTCCGGGCCTGGCGGGCGCGCCCCTGAAGCAAAGGAACGCGGTCGATCCAAACACCCATAGTCAGCATGTGCTCGAAGTCTTCGGCACCGGCCATTTTCCGGGCGTCACCGCGTGACCTGAGCGCTGCAAAGCCTCGTGCTTGCAACGCGCCGTGCCGAGATGGCGAGGGGTCCGGCGTGGTCGCGCCGAACCCCCCATTTGTGACGCATCAGCCGGCCTGTAAGCCGGGTTCTGTAGGACACCGCCAGCTCGCGCCGACGATGCGTGACGGCCATTCCTCTGGGATCGCGCTTGCGCGCGACCTCGAGCAACCTACCCGGACGGCGAGCCTGACATCGCTCCCGCGGACGTTGTCGCTTGCCGCGAACTGTCCGCCAGTGCCGTCCCTATTCGGTCTTGCTCCCGGTGGGGTTTGCCATGCCGCGCCCGTTGCCGGACCCGCGGTGCGCTCTTACCGCACCTTTTCACCCTTGCTCGCCATCTCGACTTGCACCGCGATGACGGGCGGTTCGTTCTCTGTGGCACTTTCCCTGGGGTTGCCCCCGCCGGGCGTTATCCGGCACCGCATGTCGATGGAGCCCGGACTTTCCTCTCCAGAGCGCCTTTCGGCGCGCGGGAGCGGCCGTCCGGCCGACTGATGCCCCACTGATGGGGGCTCGCGGCCGCCGGGTCAAGCCCCGATGGTTCCGCAAAATCAGGCAAAATAATTTATCCTGAAGGTGTCGTCTCACCAGTGTCCCGTTCGACTGGGTGTCGGCAATCCAGCCGGACAACAGGAGTGCAAGCCATGCAGTATTTGCTCTTGATCTACGCCAACGAAGCCGAATACGCCAAGATGGATCCGACGACGCGGCAGAAGGTCACGGCCGAGTATGAGGATTTCACCAAGTCCATCATCCAGAACGGCAATTTCAAGGCGGGCGACCGCCTGCAGCCGGCCTCGACCGCAACCACCGTGCGCGTGAAGGACGGCAAGACCTTGACCACCGACGGTCCGTTTGCGGAAACACGCGAGCAGCTCGGTGGCTATTACCTGGTCGAGGCCAAGGATCTCGATGCCGCGATTGCGATCGCGGCGCGGATTCCGGGCGCGCGCCACGGTTCAATCGAGGTGCGGCCGATCTGGGTCTACACCTGACGGCGACGCCCGCATGACCCCCGGCGAGATCGAAACAATGTTCCGCGACGAGGCCGGGCGCGCGCTCGCCACGCTGATCCGCCTCCTCGGCGATTTCGATCTCGCCGAGGACGCACTTCAAGACGCGTTCGCGGCGGCGCTGGAGCGCTGGCACGACGAACAGCCGCCGAAAAATCCGCGCGCATGGCTTGTCAATGTCGGCCGCAACAAGGCGATCGACCGCATCCGCCGGCAAATCGCACGTCGCGACAAGCAACAGCAAATAGCCTATGAGATCGAGCTCAACGCCGCCTGCGCGGAAGAGCTGGTCGATACGTCCGTGCTCGACGATGACATGCTGCGGCTGATCTTCACCTGCTGCCACCCATCCTTTGCCATCGAGGTCCAGGTCGCGTTGACGCTGCGCACGGTCTGCGGATTGACCACGGCAGAGGTCGCGCGCGCGTTTCTGGTGCGCGAGGATACGATGGCGCAGCGGTTGTTGCGCGCCAAGCAGAAGATCCGTCTCGCCGGTATCCCCTACGCGGTGCCCGCGCGCGAGGCCCTGGAGCCGCGGCTGCGCGGCGTGCTCGCAGTGATCTATCTGGTCTTCACCGAAGGCTACGCCGCAACCGCGGGCGAAGAGTTGATGCGTCCCGATCTCGCGCGCGAGGCGATCCGGCTGGGCCGCCTAATCGATGCGTTGTTGCCCGAGCGCGGCGAGATCAGGGGCCTGCTGGCCTTGATGCTCCTGCACGACGCGCGCCGTGCTGGGCGCAAGACCGCGGCCGGCGACGTCGTGCTGTTGGAAGAGCAGGATCGCACCTTGTGGGATCCTCGTCAGATCGGCGAAGGCCTGCAACTCGTGGAAGATGCGCTGCGATCGCCGGGCCCGCCGCAGCCTTACGCGGTGCAGGCCGCGATCGCAGCGCTTCATGCCCGCGCGCCGAACTATCAGGACACCGACTGGCCGCAGATCGCCGGCCTCTACGAGGTCTTGTTGCGGATCGCCCCGTCACCGGTGATCGAGCTCAACCATGCTGCCGCCATTTCGATGGTGGACGGGCCGGCGCGAGCGCTGGCCCTGATCGAGGCGCTTTCGGCACGCGGCAGTCTCGACGGCTACGAACTGCTTCCGGCCGTGCGCGGCGATCTGTTGCGCCGACTTGGCCGCAACGATGCGGCGCGCGAGGCCTATCTCGCCGCCACCGCAGCAACGCGGCTCGAGCCGCTGCGGCGGCTCTATGCAAGGCGGATTGCCGAACTCAACCCCTAAAAAGATCAGGACGACGAGCTCGCCGCAACCACTGCCTCGGCCGGCAGGCTCGAAAGCAACGCATGCAAGGTTGAAAGCGTCGAATGATCGGCGATCCCATCGACGCGAGCCGGGCGGAAGTGACGCTGGAACGCAGTGACGACCTCCATCGTCGGTCCGTCATATTTGCTGGTGATCGGCACGCCATAGCCGTATCTGGCAAGCGCCTGCTGCAGCTGCTGGACGCCCTCGCCGATAATGCCGAGTTTTAGCGTATCACCACGCACGATCGGCGCGGGCTGCACCCAATGGCCGACACCGGAATTGGCAAGCGAATGCCATGGGAACTTCTCGCCCGGATCCTTCTTGCGCGCCGGCGCCACGTCGGAATGCGCCAGCACGCGATGCGTGGGAACCTTGCGGCGGAGCATGATGCCGCGGCACAGCGCGATCACGGCGGCGATCTGCCGCAGTGGGAAATCCGGATAGCCCCAGTCATGGCCACGATTGACGATCTCGATGCCGATCGAGCAGGAATTGATGTCTTGCTCGCCCGCCCAGGACGAAGCGCCGGCGTGCCAGGCGCGCTTGGCCTCCGCGACACATTGCACGATGCGGCCGTCCTCCAGCACGATGTAGTGCGAGGAGACTTCGGTGCCGTCAGTGCAGAGCCGCGCGATCGCCCCCTCGACATCGGGCATGCCGGTGTAGTGCAACAGGATCATGTCGGGCACGCGGTCGCCTCTGCGCTCGCCGTAATTCGTCGACGGGATCACGTCGGACACGATTGAGGAATCCGGGGTAAAGGTCTTGATGTTGGCACTGACGCCGGCAAATGCGCCCAGGCGCACTCGCTTCGAGCCAAGGCGGTCGGACGTGTGCGAAGCGAGCGGCATGGGACAATCGGAAAGCAGGCGGCACGAATCGATCTGAACTGTCACTCTCCCTTTATCCCTTGATGACTGTGTGGGCGCAACCGAAGCGCCAGCCGCCCCCCGCATTTTGATCGAGTGTGTGCACAACGCATCACCGCGCCAGGCCCGCTATCCCGACGGCTTTCGCCAAGGTTAAGTGTAACGCCAAATGTAGCGGTCCCATCAACGCTTTCTTAAGTCTATCTGACGTTACTGAGTGGTGAACAGCCGCAATTTCACGCTCGAAACCCGATGGCAACCCAACACATTCGACGCAAGGGTTTGCCTGCCGGGCTGCACAAGGCCGGCAACCGCGCGGCGCAGCGCCCCTTCGCCCGCCAACGCCGCGCAAACCATGGGAATTTGAGGCGCAATGGTTCCGTTGGCGTCCAGTTTCCGATTGCCGCGACGGCCCGCAGGCGGAGCCGGCCCATGACGGAGGCTGACCAGCGTCACATTCCCGTGCTCAGCCGCGCAGCGGTCACCCTTCTCGCTCCCCGCGACGGTGGGGTCTACATCGACGCCACCTTCGGGGCCGGCGGCTACAGCCGGGCCATCCTGGAGGTCGCGGGCACCCGCGTGATCGGCATCGACCGCGACCGCACTGCCATTGCCGGCGGAGGAGACCTCGTCGAGCAGTCGCAGGGACGGCTGATCCTGGTCGAGGACCGCTTTTCCAATTTGGCCGAGATCTGCACCGCCCAGGGTCTTGCCGGCGTCGACGGCGTCGTGATGGACGTCGGCGTCTCCTCAATGCAGCTCGACACCGCCGGCCGTGGGTTTTCCTTTCGCCTGAATGGTCCGCTCGACATGCGGATGGGCCACAGCGGACCGACCGCGGCGGATGTCATCGCGAAAGCCACCGAAGCCGAGCTTTCCGAGATCATCTATCTGCTCGGTGAGGAGCGTCATTCGCGCAGTGTGGCGCGGGCCATCGTCGCCGCACGCGAGGAGGCGCCGATCGCGACCACGCGCGCTCTAGCTAACCTCGTCGCGCGCGTGGTGCGCGCCAAGCCCGGCGACATTCATCCAGCGACGCGGACATTCCAGGCGCTGCGGATTTTCGTCAACGAAGAGCTCGACGAGTTACACAAGGCGCTGCAGGCGGCGGAGCGGGTGCTCAAACCCGGCGGCAGGCTGGCGGTCGTCTCGTTTCATTCGCTGGAAGACCGCATCGTCAAGAAATTTTTCAGCGCGCGCGGCAAAGCCAGCGCCATCTCGCGGCACCAGCCCGATGTCAAGCATTTGGCGCCAAGCTTCAAGATCCTGACCAGGCGCCCGGTAACGCCGGATCACACTGAACTTGCCGCCAATCCGCGGGCGCGATCGGCAAAGTTGCGCGGCGCCGAACGCACCGAGAAACCGCCGCATGCCGCCGACGAACCGGCGACGTGGCCAAGACGCTCTAATGTCATGGGGAAAGGTTGACGCTTTGCGCATCATCCATCTCCTGGTGATCGGCGCGCTGGTGTTCGCGGCGGCCTATGTCTATCGCATCAAGATGGAATCGACCTCGCGCACCGAGCGCGTGCTGCGGCTGCACGCCGAAATTCGCGAGCAGCGCGATGCAATCGCGCTGCTGCGATCGGAGTGGGCCAAGCTTGACGCACCACTCAGGCTGCAGGGGTTGGCCGAGCGTCACCTGTCGCTGAAACCGCTCAACGCCACGCAATACGACGCGCTGAAGAACCTGCCCGAGCGGCCGCCGAGCTTCGCCAAACCCGAAGATGCCGATCCGATCGGCGCAATGCTCCACACCATTGATGCGTTAGCCGACCCGGGCACCACGACCGGCTCGGTGTCCCGCCCGGAGAACCAGCGATGACCGCGCCGGGCAAGGCAGCAAGGACCGAGCCGTGGCGACAGCGGCTGATCCGCGGCCTGCTCTACGGACGCAACGTCGACCGCAGCACGAAAGCGCGCGCCCGGGTCGGGCTCGCGATCATCGCCTTTGCCGCGATCTACGCCGTGATCGGCGGCCGGCTCGCGATGTTCGCAGTGGGTGCCGACAGCCACAGCGCGCGGCAGGCCGCAGCGCGCGATGCGATTGCAACCGCAAGGCCCGATATCGTCGATCGTAACGGCGAGGTGCTCGCCACCGACGTCAAGGCGCCGAGCCTGTTCGGCGAGCCGCGCCGCATCATCGACAAGGACGAGGCGATCGAGCTCCTGACCGCGACATTGCCCGATCTGGAGACCGTAGAAGTGCGCGATCGCCTGTCATCGCGAAAGGGCTTTGTCTGGCTAAAACGCGAGATCAGTGCCCATCAGCAGCAGGACATCCACCGCCTCGGCATCCCTGGCATCGGCTTTTTGCGCGAGAATAAGCGCGTCTATCCGACCGGCAACGAGGTTGCGCATGTGATTGGCCTCGTCAATATCGACAACCAGGGCATCGCCGGCATGGAAAAGTGGCTCGACAACAACGGGCTCGCCGATCTGCACCGCGCCGGCCTTGCCACCGATCGGCTGCAGCGGCCGGTGGACCTGTCGGTCGACCTGCGCGTGCAGCACGCGCTGCGCGACGAGCTTTTGAAGGCCAAGGAAAAATTTCACGCCAAGGCGGCGTCCGGCCTCGTCTCAAACGTCAGGACCGGCGAGATCGTCGCGATGGTCTCGGTGCCTGACTTCGATCCGAACAGCCCGAAAGAGGCGCACGATCCTGACCGCATCAATCGCCTCACGACTGGCGTGTTCGAAATGGGCTCAACCTTCAAGGCCTTCACCCTGGCGATGGCGCTCGACACCGGCAAGTACGATCTCACCTCGATGTGGGATGCGCGCGGTCCACTGCATTACGGCAAGTTCGTGATCCATGACGACGAGCCGAAGGGGCGCTTCCTCAGCATGAAAGAGGTCTTCACCTTCTCCTCCAACGTTGGAGCTGCGCGCATTGCGCTGTCGCAAGGCGTCGAGGCGCACAAGGCGTTCCTGCGTAAGATGGGTCAGCTCGAGCGGTTGCGCACCGAACTGCCGGAGAGCGCCTCGCCGCTTGTGCCAAAACACTGGGCCGAGTTGAACACGGTAACGATCGCCTTCGGACACGGCATCGCTGTGGCGCCGCTGCAGGCGGTGATGGGCATCGACGCGCTGGTCAATGGCGGCTATCTGATCCCGCCGACCTTCATGAAGCGGACCGAGCAGCAAGCCATGGAGATCGCCAAGCGCGTCATCAGGCCGGAGACCTCGGACAAGATGCGCTTCCTGATGCGCCTCAACGCAGTGGTCGGCACGGCGCGCAAGGCCGATGTGCCGGGCTACTATATCGGCGGCAAGACGGGAACCGCAGAGAAGGTCATCAACGGGCGCTATGCCAAGAAGCGCGTGCTCACTGCGTTCACGGCGATCCTGCCGGCCGATGCGCCGAAATACCAGCTCCTGATCATGCTGGATGAGCCACAGCCATTGAAGGAAACCTATGGTTTCATCACCTCCGGCTGGAACGCGGTGCCGACCGGCGGCAACGTCATCGCCCGCATCGCGCCGCTGTTGGGCGTCGAGCCACGCTTTGACCTGCCGCCGCCCGACCGCCTTATTCTTGCGGCATCCAGGACAACGCAGTAAGCCCTAGGCGGGGCGCTGATGTGAGTCGCCTGCAGCGGTGGCCTTGGAGTCTGTCCGACTGGAACACCATGAAACTTCGCGACCTCTTCGGCGATGAGGCGACGCTCGGCGCGCAGGCCGAGGCGACCGTCGTGAGCGGCCTGGCCGTCGACAGCCGCGTGGTCAAGCCGGGCGATCTGTTCTTTGCGCTGGCAGGAAGCAAGACCGACGGGGTGCGCTTCATCGATGCGGCGATTGCTTCAGGTGCGGTCGCCATTGTCGGCGAAAAGGCGCCAGGCGGATTGTCCGTGCCGTTTGTCACCGCCAGCAATCCACGCCGCGCGCTGTCGCTGGCCGCCGCGAAATTCTTTCCGCAACAGCCCGCGACCATCGTCGCCGTCACCGGCACCAGCGGCAAGACCTCGGTTGCAGCCTTTACCCGACAGATCTGGCAGCGGCTCGGCCACGCCGCCGCCAGCATCGGCACGATCGGGCTGGTGTCGCCGAAACGCACGGTTTACGGCTCGCTGACGACGCCCGATCCGATTGCGCTGCATCGCCGGCTCGACCAGATCGCGCGCGATGGCGTCACGCATCTGGCGCTCGAGGCGTCCTCCCACGGGCTCGACCAATATCGGCTCGACGGCGTGCGCATTTTAGCGGGCGGCTTCACCAATCTCAGTCGCGATCACATGGATTACCATCCCGATATCGCGCACTACCTCACCGCCAAGCTCAGGTTGTTCGGCGACCTCATCGCGCCCGGCGGTGCTGCGGTGATCTCCGCCGATCACGACTGCTCAAGGCAGGTGATCGAGGCCGCGCGCGCGCGCGGCCTTAACGTCATCACCGTCGGCGGCGCGGCGCAGGGGCTTGGTTTGCTTGGGGCGACGATCGACGGTTTTGCGCAGAAGCTCGTTGTGGCACATCGCGGCAAGAGGTATGCGGTGCGGCTCCCGCTGGTCGGCGCCTTCCAGATCGAAAATGCGCTGGTGTCAGCGGGACTGGCTATTGCGACCGGCGGCGCGGCGGATGCGGTGTTGGCGAGCCTCGAATATCTTGCGGGCGCGAAGGGAAGGCTCGAGCTGGTCGGCGCGCGCAATGGCGCGCCGATCTTTGTCGACTACGCGCACAAGCCGGACGCGTTGGCGAAAGCGCTACAGGCGTTGCGGCCTTACGCCAGGCGCAAACTGGTCGTGGTGTTCGGCGCCGGTGGCGACCGCGATGCCGGCAAGCGGCCGCTGATGGGCGCGATCGCCACCGAGCATGCCGACCGCGTCATCGTCACCGACGACAATCCGCGCAGCGAGGATCCGCAAACCATTCGCGCCGCGATCCTCGCCGCTGCCAAGGACGCGAGCGATATCGCAGACCGCGCGAGCGCCATTCGCGCGGCGATCGATGGCCTCGAAGACGGCGATGCGCTCTTGATCGCGGGCAAGGGACACGAGACCGGGCAGATCATAGGCGATCGCGTACTGCCGTTCAGCGATCACGACACGGTCGCCGCGGCGCTGGGTTCGAGGGTGGCATGAGCGCCGCGCCGCTATGGACCATCGCCGAGGTGGCCAAAGCGTTGGGGCTTGCGGCAGAGTTTCCCGCAACAGCAATCAACTCCGTCACCCAGGACAGCCGGCTGGTGAAGCCGGGCAGCCTGTTCATCGCACTAAGCGGCACGCCAAGCGGCGGATTCGTCTCAAGCTTCGCCTCGACGCGCGACGGCTGGCAATTCGCGGCGCAGGCGGAAACGGCCGGCGCGGTGGCGATCATCGTCCCGCACCCGATGGCCGGCATCCATGTGCCGCAGCTCGTGGTGAACGACACGCTGCTGGACGGCCTTTGGAGGCTGGCGCGCGCCGCGCGCGCGCGCTTCCGCGGGCCAGTGATCGGCCTGACCGGCAGCGCGGGCAAGACCAGCACCAAGGAGTTCGTCGCTGCCTATCCCGGCGCCTATGCGAGCCCGAGCAGCTTTAACAATTTTTGGGGCGTGCCGCTGACGCTGTGCAACGCCGACCCGCAGGCTAGTCTGTGGGTCGTCGAAATGGGGATGAACCAGAAAGGCGAGATTGCGCGGTTGAGCAAGCTGACAAAGCCCGCGGTCGCGCTGGTGGTTAATGTGCAGCCCGTGCATCTGGAAAAGCTCGGCTCGCTCGAAGCGATCCGGTGCGAGAAGGTGAGTATCGCCCAGGGCCTGCCTGCAGCCGGCGTGCTGGTGCTGCCAAGCGAGGTCAGCGCACCGGAATGGAACGGCAGGATCGTCCGCTTCGGCGCGGGATCAAAGGTGCACGAAGCGAGGCACACCGCGCATGGCGAGACCTGGCAGGTCAGCGCACAGGTCGCCGACACCCCTGTTGAATTCTGCCTCACCCCGGGTGCGCCACATCGCCTGCACAACGCGCTGGCCGCGCTGGCGTCGATCCATGCGGCGGGTCTTGACCCCAGGCCTCTTGCAAAAAATCTCGCAGCCGTCGGCATCATGGCAGGGCGCGGTGCCGAACAAGAGGCCGGCGGCGTGACCGTGATCGACGATAGCTTCAACGGCAATCCAGCCAGCATGGTGGCGGCCCTCGACAGCCTGAAGGCGCGACCGGTGGCGAAGGGGCGCCGCATTGCCATTCTCGGCGACATGCTGGAACTGGGCCAGGAGGCGGTGGACTATCACCAGCAACTCGCACGGCACCTGAGGGGAATCGACGGCGTCTATTGCGTCGGTCCCTTGATGCGCAACCTGTACGATCTGTTGCCGGCGCACCAAGCTCTCGGCTGGCACGAGGACCCGGCGACGCTCAGGCCCGAGAGCATTGCGGCGCTGTTGCAGGCAGGCGATGTTGCGGTTGTCAAGGGCAGCAAGAAGATGTTCTGGGTCAACAGATTTGCTGCGGGACTTGTGGACGCCTTGCAGGCGAGGGTGCGGACAGGATGAACGGCTGCGGGCGAATATTTTGGCTGATGTCCACTCGCGCAAGCGCCACGATCATGCTTAAAGGGCAGTGGGCTCAACGGTGAAACCAATGATGAATGCGCGCTCGGTGCGCTTTCCCTGCAAGACCGCACAGGACGAAACGGCATAGGGCGGATCTTTAATGTTCTACTGGTTGATTGAGCTGTCCAACACATTTCCTCCCGGTTTCGGCTGGCTTCGCACGCTTCTCAACGTCTTTCGCTATATCACCTTCCGGACCGGCGGCGCTGTGGTCACCGCCGCACTGTTCGTGTTCCTGTTCGGCCCCTGGATCATCGATCATTTGCGGATCAGGCAGGGCAAGGGCCAGCCGATCCGCACCGACGGCCCGCAATCGCACATCATCACCAAGAAGGGCACGCCGACGATGGGCGGGCTGATGATCCTGTCGGGGCTCGTGGTGTCGACTTTGTTATGGGCCAATCCAGCCAATCCTTACGTCTGGATCGTGCTCGCGGTGACGCTCGGCTTCGGCTTTGTCGGCTTCTATGACGATTACTTGAAGGTGACCAAGCAGACCTCGAGCGGCTTTGCCGGCCGCATCCGCCTGGTGCTGGAGGCGATCATTGCCCTGGTGGCCTGCTACGCACTGACCAAGCTTGGCCGCGACGTCGCCTCGACGTCGCTTGCGATCCCGTTCCTCAAGGACGTCATCATCAACTTTGGATGGTGGTTTGTGATCTTCGGCGCCTTCGTCATTGTCGGCGCCGGCAATGCGGTCAACCTGACCGATGGTCTCGACGGTCTCGCCATCGTGCCGGTCATGATCGCCTCTGCAAGTTTTGGCCTGATCGCCTATCTTGCCGGCAACGCCGTGTTCTCCGACTATCTGCAGATCAAATACGTCGCCGGCACCGGCGAGCTTGCGGTGCTGACCGGGGCGGTGCTCGGCGCCGGCCTGGGGTTTTTGTGGTTCAACGCGCCGCCGGCCTCGATCTTCATGGGCGATACCGGTTCGCTCGCACTCGGCGGCATGTTAGGGGCGATCGCGGTCGCGGTGAAGCACGAGATCGTGCTTGCCGTGATCGGCGGGTTGTTTGTGCTGGAGGCGGTGTCCGTGATTGTGCAGGTCGCGTCCTTCAAGCTCACCGGCAAGCGCATCTTCAAGATGGCGCCGATCCATCACCATTTCGAGCAGCTCGGCTGGACCGAGCCGCAGATCGTGATCCGGTTCTGGATCATCTCGGTGATGCTGGCGCTCGCCGGCCTCTCCACGCTGAAGCTCAGGTGATCGAGCGGCGATGATTCCCGTCACCTCATTTGCGGGCAAGATGGTCGCCGTGTTCGGCCTCGGCGGGTCGGGGCTAGCCAGCAGTCATGCGTTGAAAGCCGGCGGCGCCGAGGTCGTCGGAGGCGACGAC
>Ga0306926_10004060_pt1 | contig 15299 bp, 12 predicted proteins | sample flu12Cox44000178_FD_203759 | JGI IMG/M metagenome (GOLD analysis project Ga0306926, IMG submission 203759) | Lab enrichment of tropical soil microbial communities from Luquillo Experimental Forest, Puerto Rico - flux8day.12C.oxic.44.000.178 (v2)... | ecosystem: Environmental > Terrestrial >...
GGCCACTGGCCGAAGGACCCGGCCGGCACGGTGAAGTGCTGCATCGTCCCAGGCAGGTCACAGAACCTGACGTCGACGAATTCCACTTTGTGGTCGCCGAGGAACCGAAGTACCTCGTCGGCGTTGGTGAACATGAATCCTCGCTTTCTTAGCTGGCGGGCCGCGGTCAAGCCCCAACCAGTGGTACGCGAAAGCGCCGCGCTACGGCTTCGCCCGTACGGGCCAGCTTCACCCGGCCGTGGCGAATGGCCCGATCAGGCCAGGCTCACACCAGCCCGGCGCGCGCGGCCCAGGCCGCGGCCGCGGCGCGCGAGGACATGCTGAGCTTGCGCAGGATGTTGGTCAGGTGCCGGTGGACCGTGTGCTCGCTCAGCACCAGCTGCCGGGCGATGTCCGGGTTGCTCATCCCCTGCGCGACCAGCTTCAGCACGTCCAGCTCGCGAGGCGACAGCACCGTCACGGCCTGTCCCAGTACCGCAGCGTCCGGTTCGCTCCCCAGCGCCCCCGCGCGTTCCGCCTGCATCCCGGGCCGCGCCTGGTGAGCCACGCGCGGCGGCCCAGCCGCTGCGTCCGTGCGGCCGAGCGCCGCGAGCGCCTGCGCCGGGCCTAGGGTGCGGCCCGCGGCGTAGTCGGCCTCGAATGCCACGTCGCCCATCGCGGCGCGCAGCCGCTGGCGGTCGAGGCCGGCCAGCCGTTCTTCCAGCGGCTGGAGGACGTGGCCCAGATCCGCGAGGGCCTGGTCGGCCGCGCCGTGCAGCCGGGCCGACCAGCCCGGGTCGGCCCCGCCGCCGCTGGCCAGGGCCAGGCCGATCAGCGCATAGGCCATCATCGCCCTCATCCCCATGCGCCGGGCCAGGTCTAGTGATTCTGCGAACCAGGCCCGGGCCCCGTCCGGCGAGCCGCCGAGGTACTCGGCCAGGCCAAGGTTGAACGTCGTATGGACGATGCTGTAGCGGTCCTTGAGCGGGCGGGCGATGTCGTGCGATTCGGCCAGGTGGCGGCGGGCGGCATCCAGGTCGCCCGCCGACAGCTCGTAGTAGCCCAGGTTGCCCAGCATCTGCCCGACCCCGAGCCGGTCACCGGCCTGGCGGAAGAGCCGCGCGGATTCGGCCGCGTCGCGGGCGGCGCCCGGATGGTCCCCCTCAACGTCCGCGGCGAACGCCCGGGCGGACAGCAGGCGGGCGGTCAGGTAGGGTTCCCCGAGATGGCGGGCCAGGCCCAGCCCCGACTCGATGAGCGGCTGCGCGGCTCCGGGTTGTCCCTGGCGCAACAGGATGACAGCGCGTACCCGCAGCAGCTCGGCGACCAGGTAGTCGTCCCGGGCGGTGCGGGCAATGGCCAGCGCCTCCTGGCAGTAGTCCTCGGCGATCGCGTAACCGCCCGTCTGCTGGAGGAGGCGGGCCGCCGCGGCCAGCGCCCGGGCGCGCGGCAGCGTCGCCCCCTGCGCGGCCGGCGCGTCCAGCAGCGCCCGCAGCGCGGCGGCGCCCTCGGCGGCGTGCCCGCGGGCCCGCCAGTACACCCGCAGCGAGGTGGCCAGGCGCAGGCCCGGTGCCGGGTCGGGCTGGATCAGGCTGAAGGCGATGGCGGCCCGGAGGTTGCCCAGCTCGGCATCGAGCCGGTCTAGCCAGGCGGCCTGATCGGCGGCCACCAGGTGCGGGGCGGCCGCCTCGGCCAGGGCCAGGTAGTAATCGCGGTGCGCGACCCGGGCGCTGTCCGCGACCGCCGGGCCTAGCGCGTCCAGCTGCCCGGCCGCGTACTGCCGGACGGTTTCCAGCAGCCGGTACCGGGCCGGGCCGCTACCGGTGCGGTCGAACTGGACCAGGCTCTTGTCCACCAGCGCGCCCAGGCGCCCCAGCACCTCGGCGGCGGGCACGTCCGGGCCCGCGGCGACCGCCTCGGCCGCGGCGAGACCGAACCCCCCGGCGAAGGTCGACAGCCGGGCCAGCACCGACCGTTCGGCGCCAGTCAGCAGCTCCCAGGACCAGTCCACCGTGGCCCGAAGCGTCTGCTGCCGCGGCAGCCCCGCCCGCGACCCGCCGGTCAGCAGCGCGAACCGCTCATCCAGCCGCGCCTCCAGCTCGTGCGCCGGCATCCCGCGCAGCCGGGCCGCGGCTAGCTCGATGGCCAGCGGGATGCCATCCAGCCGCCGGCAGATCCGCCCCGTCACCCCGGCCGTCTTCTCATCCCGCGCCAGCGTCACCCCCTGCGCGGCGGCCCGGTCCTCCAGGAGCCGTACCGCCTCGCTGGCCCGGATCGCCGCGGCGTCATCACCGTCGGCCGGGAGGCCCAGCGACGGCACCCGGAAGACGTACTCCCCGTCGATACCCAAGGGCTCCCGGCTGGTGGCCAGCAGCGCCAGGTTCGGGCAGCCCCGCAGCAGCGCGTCAGCCAGCTTGGCGGACGCGCCGATCACGTGCTCGCAGTTGTCCAGCAGTACCAGCAGGCTCCGCCCGCCCACCGCCTCCACCACCGTGTCCAGCACCGGCTGGCCCGGCTCCTGGCGCACCCCCAGCACATCAGCCACCGTCACCGCGACCAGCCCCGGGTCGCCCAGCGGGGCCAGGTCCGCGAACCACACCCCATCCCCCATGCCATCGGCCAGGCCGGCCGCTACCTGCAGCCCCAGCCGGGTCTTGCCCGCCCCGCCCGGGCCGGTCAGCGTGACCAGCCGCGACCCGCCCACCAGGGTGCGCACCGCGGCCAGCTCGGCCTCCCGGCCGATGAAGCTCGACACCGGCGCCGGCAGGTTGGTCAGCGGCCCCGCGTTATCCGGCATGCGTGGCCAACCTCGCCCGGATCAGCCGGTAATGATCAGCTAGCCCCCACGCGTACACGCCCGTGGCCACCAGCTCAAGGCCCCTCGTCAGGTTGACGCCAACCGCGCCAGCCAGGAACCCCGTCGGCTTCCTCAACGGCGCGGCCAGAACATCATACGTCCGCCGCCGGAGGCGGACCAAGGTACGCAACGCCGCCGATCGGCGCACCACCGGCCGCTATGTCCCCGCGCGGCCCGGCTCGAGTACGTCCAGGGCGGCCGCGTCAGCACCGACGCGGCCGCCCTAGACGGCGCGGGAAAGATCGCTCCTAGACGTCCGTCCAGACCTGGATCGCGCTCAGAGCCATCCATGAGTCTCCGGTAAAGGACCCGGGAGGATCGACGTTGATGCCGATGGAGCCGATGTCCCAGATGCCGACGTAGAGGTTCATGGATCGCGAGGGCACGTAGCCAAAGCCTTGGGTGCTGTGGGTGTCCCAGGTGCCCAGCGTCAAGCCGTTGGGCGCGTACAGGGCCCAGGACAGGTAGTTGCCGGGCAGCGTGGGGTCAATGGTCGGATCGGCGGGTGGGGGACGTTGCGGAGAACTCATCTTTCCTAACCTCTACTGGTCGATGCGGTGTGGGCGGACGTGGTGGCGGGTATCGGCGGGCCGCAGACCGCGCACAGTGCGTGGCGGCCATCGGCGTGCAGTTCGTGAAACACCTCGTGCATCGGCTCGACGATGACTGTGCCCGGCGGGATCTGCTGATTCATGCGCGCTGCCCTGAGTTGTGGACGGTCATCGCCGGAATTGCGGCGACACAGCCGCCGGGGAGCAGCGCACCGAGGTCGTCGAAGACCAGTGCGCCGTTGCACAGCAAGGTCCAGCCCTGGGCCGGGCGCTCGGTGACGTTGCGGGCGGCCCACCAGTCGATCGCGTCGGTGGCCGGGCAGGCCGGGTCGTGTGTGCACATCATGTGGTCCGTTCTGGCGTAAAGGCGGCCGACCGGCTTAGCGCCGACCGGTCCAGTCGGCGAGCACGTGGCCGCCCGGCGCGTACACGTAGCCGCCGGTGCCCTGGCCGACGTGCGGGTCGTGCGAGATGGTGGAGTAGTCGATGCTGAACTGGTAGACGGCCCCGGGCGCTACCCGGTGTCCAGCTGGGTTCGGCGGCTGGACGACGCCAGCGTCGGTGAATGACCCGTCCTGGTAGAAGAACTGTGTCGGGTTCACCGTGAAGCCCCGGTAACCGCCGATGATGACCCAGGCCACCACCCCGCCGCCGGTTTCGTCGCCCTGGGTGTCGATCTCGGCGATACGCGTGCCGCCGGGGGTGGTGTAGTAGGCCAGCTGGCTCAGGTCGATGTTGTCGGTCTGGGGCAGCTTCGCTTGCGGGGCGGCGGTGCCGGTCACGCCGTACAGCCGGGCCGTGCTCTCATCGAGCTGGCAGCGGGCGATGTTGATGACGTCGATCGTGCCGCCGGTCTGGTAGACCGCCTGGCACACCCGCACCCGGGCGGCGAGCCACTTCCGGTCCTGGGTGTTGATGGTTACCTGCGCGGCCGCGGTGGAGCGGCGGAACCTGGCCAGCTGCGCGGCGTCGATCCGCACGTCGGTGTTCTCCGTCTTGATGTCGAAGCACTGCTCGATGCCCACCGTGCTGGGCTGCGCGTAGCAATGGCCCGGGTTCGGCTCGGTCCTGGCCGGGTGGCCGGGATCGAACGGCTCAACGATCGGGACGAACGCGATCGCACCGGCGGATCCGGCTCGGACCGCCGCTCCGGCGCTGGCGTGGGGAACCAGGACGCCAACCGCCAGGACGCAAAGTATCGCAGCGATCAGGGCGATGGGCGCGGCATGCGACGTCACTTGTCGGCGAGCCCGGGCTAGGTGGTGGCTGATGGTGGAGTGCATCTCGGTCTCCTCGGTGTGGTCTAGCGGGCGGTGTTCCGAGGACGCGGCTGATCACCATCTCGGCCCCGTTAGCGGCGTACCGTCGCCGCCGTTCTATCAGTGGTATCCGGCAGCGCGGTGCGGTTGCTTCGCCCGTCCGGGCCAGATGCACGCGGCCGCGGCAGATGGCCCGATCAGGCCAGGTTCAAGCCAGCCCGGCGCGCACGCCCCAGGCCGCAGCCGCCGCCCGGGAGGACAGGTTGAGCTTGCGGAGGATGTTGGCCAGGTGCCGGTGGACGGTGTGCTCGCTGGACGATGAGCCGGGAGAACGCCATGTCCTGGTGCAGATGGTCATGCATGCGCTGCTGCCGCGGGCCGCCCGCGCTGTGGCCGTAGGTGGCCCGGTCGACCACGATCGTGGTGACGCCCGCCGCCGGCACCCGGGCCGCGGCCGCCGCCCCGGCCGGCCCGCCGCTCACCACGACCGCGTCGCAGTCCCGGAGTCCCGCGGAAGCGGACACGTTCGCTCCTCTTTTCGCCCGGCCCTGGGCGGCGACCAGGGAGTATTACTGAGAACCTACACTCACAGTCGCGTTGGCCCCGGGACGGGTGAAGCCGATGGGGTTCCGGTTGGTGTAGGTGGCGACGCGGATCGGGAAGCCGGTGGCGTACGCCTCGATCATCTTCCCGCCGCCGATGATCAGGCCGACGTGGCCGGGAGACGTCGGGGTGCCGTCCGCGCCGGCGAAGAACACCAGGTCCCCGGGCTGCACCTGGGCGGCCGGAATCCGGACCTCGGTCGCCCACTGCTGCTCCGAGGTCCGGGCGATGTTGACCCCGGCGGCCCGGTAGGCCATCATCACCAGGCCGGAGCAGTCGAAGGCGTCCGGGCCGGTGCCGCCCCACAGGTAGGGCTTGCCGAGTTGCTGCTCCGCGAAGGCGATGGTCGTAGCCACGACCTGGTTCGGCGCGTTGATGACGGGCACGCCCCCGGCCAGGGCGGTACCGGTGCACCCGGCTGCCGAACTGCCCGAGGGCATCTGGGCCGAGACCACCGAGAAGTTGCCTCCCGCGTAGGCGCTGGCGTAGTAGAGCACGCTCTGCACGTAGGACTGCAGGTGGTTGTAGGCGAAGATGGCGCCCGCCGGGTTGGTCTGGACCTGGGATTGGAGCAGGTACTTGGCCGCGCCGGCGATGGCGTCCGCCGGATCGTAGACGCTCGCGTTGGCGCCGCCGTCCTCGTCGGTCGCGACGCCATTGACCACCTCGCTGGCCGGGTGGACCGGCAGCCCGCCCCAGACGTTGCCGGCCGCGCCGCCGATGCCGATCTGCATCGGGCCGGCCGCGCCGAACGCGTTGGACCCGCTGTGCACGCCCGGCAGGGTTGTGCGGCCGTTGTCGCTTTCCACCGTGCCGATGCCGGCCAGGATCGGCCACGGCACGCCGTACTGCTGCCCGACCCGCTTGTACCAGTACAGGTAGTCGGCGGGGATCGTCTTGGCCTTCGCGCCCGCGGCCGGCTGCCCGGCCATTCCGGTCTGCTGGCCGGAGCATCCGGCGCCCGCGGCAAAGAACAGGTTGGTGCCGACCAGGACCGGCACGGCCAGGAGGCCGAGCAGCAGGATGCCCGCGACCCCGATGATGGCGGCCACGAGGATCCGGTGGGAGCCGTCTTGCTGTCGTACGTTGGCCTGTTTCGTCTCGGACTGAAACAGGAGCCTGCTACTCATGAGTTTCCCGCGGATTCCAATTCGATGTCGCTTACCTGCCAGCTGCCGCCCGAGCCGGTGAGGGTGACCGCGTACCGCGTGCGGCCGCTGCTGGTGCCTTTGGTGGTGGCCAGCCGCTGTCCCGCGGTGACGATGAACGTCATGCTGGACGGGCCGAACGCGCGCAGCGAGCTGATCACCGCGGTTCCGGTAGAGACCTGCTGCTGGCTCTTCCGGAGGCTGGCCACACCGGGGGTCTGGTAGGCGGCCCGCAGCGTGGTGGCGAGCTGGCCGGTGATCAGGCCGCCCATCGCGCCGACATAGTCGGTCGCGCTCTCGGTGTAGGTGAAGGTGTTGTAGTCGACGCTGAACCGCACCGCCACCGAAGCGGCGGCGGCCAGGTTCTGCTGGGTGAAGGGCAGCCAGGCATAGATGTCCGGGCCGCCCGCGTCGGCGGCCGAGGCGGTTACCGTCGGGGTGGGGGCTGCGGCCGAGTCGGGCGCGGTCGCGATCGGGCCGCTGGTCGCGCCGCCGGTCTTAATGGCCGCGGGCCGGTGGGAGTGGGTCAGGGCCGGGACCACGAGGTAGTAGCCGAGCGCGGCGAGCGCGATGACGACTGCGGCGAACACCGCGCTGCGCTGGCGGGGGCTGAGTTCCACGGTGGCCGCCCGTTATTTATCCCGCCGCATCGGGCGTAGCCAGAACGGCATGGCCCGCGGTTCGTCCGTACCGTTTCCGCCGGCCGGCGCATTCCCGGGCGCCGGCCCGGCCGGGGGCGGAGCCGGCCGGCGTTCCGTGGCGGGGCGCTGCCGGGGGCCCGCGCCGGTGCTGGCGCCGGACCAGCCAGCCGACGGCTGGTGGGGCCAGGCCGGGGCGGACTGACGTGAGCCCGACCCGCTGGTCCCGTTGGTCCCGTTGGACCCGCTGGTCCCGTTGGACCGGCTGGCCGGCGGGGGGCCGCCAGAGGTCGCGTGGGACCGCGCAGGCGGGGAACCGGCTGCCGCCGAGCGGCCTGCTCCGCGTGACCAGCTGGAGGTGGCGCTGGCCGCGCCGCTGCGGCTACCACCGGCGCTCCCGGTATCGGCGGCGCTTCCGGCGCTCCCGGCACCGGCGCCCAGCCTTGGCGGCAGGTCGAGCGGCGGGGCCGTGCGGGCGCCGCCCTCGGTCTCGGGCCTGGTCCTGCCCCGGGCCAGACTGGCCCCGCCGGCGCCATGGCGTGAGCCCGGGCTGGTCTCCCCGTCCCCGTCGACCGCGGGCGGCGCGTCGGGCCGCAACCGCGAGGCGTACGCGTCGCCCGTGGTTCCCGGCCCGGTGCTGGTCCCGGCCGCGGCCTCGCCGGCCGCCGCCGCGGCCGCGCCCGCACCCACTCCCCCGGCCACGCCGGCCGCTACCGCCGCCGCCTGACCCGGGTTCCGGCGCGCCCACCGGGCGGCCCGGTACCCCGCCACCCCGGGAATGGCGGTCGCGGCGTCCAGCGTGTTCCGGCGGAAGGTGACGCCCGCCTCGCGCAGGCTGACCTCGGCCCGTTCGGTCGAGCCGAGCGTGCCATAGCCGACGGCGGAGAACAGGTGGGTGAACGGCTTGCGGTAGATGAAGACGGCCACCGTGACCATCGCGATCATCAGGATCTTGAGCGCCCACGGCAGGGCCGCGTCCGAGGTGCCCATGATGAGCGAGTAGCAGTACAGCAGCACGCTCAGCACGATCGCGATCGCCACCGTTTTCATCAGCACGCCGACCAGCATCTCGAACCAGCGGATCGCGACGATGCGGCCGAAGCCCGGGTGCGTCCCGATGATGAGGAAGAACGGCCCCGCCACCAGCAGCAATAGGAAGCCGAGCTTGAGCACGATCAGGGTCAGCGCGATCAGCAGGATGAGCAGCCCGGCCACCAGTGCGGCGAACATCGCGGCGAAGGAGATCTCCAGCCGGGTGGTCCACTGGTTGCCCTGGAACAACGGGTAGACGGCCGGGTCGTTCTGCTGGAGCTGGGCCGCGATGCCCGCGTAAGTGGACTGCTTGGCCTGGGCCAGCGCGGTGGTGGGGGTCTCGTTGGCCGCGAACGCCTGCGACCACAGCAGCTGCCGGCCGTAGGTGTTCACCACGGTCTGCGGGCCGTGACCGGGCGGGTTGTACGCGGTGGTGCCGAGTTCCCCGTACAGCCACGGCTTGCAGACCAGGACCGACCACAGCTCGTTGGCGTTCTGGTCGACCAGGCCGTTGCCCGTGGTGAAGGCGTAGTTGGCGGCCACGCTCTGCGGGTCGCCCTGGGTGACCGGCAGGCAGTTGCTGTTGGTCGGGGCGGGCAGCCGGGCGAACGCGGTGTTGAGCACGGCGGTGGTGCCGTTGGAGACGGTGGTCCCGACGCCGGTGAAGACGGCGGGCCGGCCGATCAGCGCGATGGCGGCGGTGGCGGCCACCACCATCCACAGCGTGCCTTCGATGGTGCGGGTGGCGCGCTTGCGGATCAGGCCCTGCCAGGCCAGCCACATCGCGCCGAGGATGACGACCGGCGCCAGGTACGGGAAGTAGATCGCGTTGCCCAGCGCGCTGATCAGCCTGTCCACCGCGTTCTGCAGCCAGGTCAGGATGTTGTTGCCCGCCGCGGACTGATAGGCGGTGATCGTCACCCGGTCGATGGATTTGGCCGCGTCGAAGACCATGCCGGCCACGTTGTTGCCGATCAGTGACGTCATGTCGGAGCACTGCAGGCCGTGGGCGGCCCAGAACTGGCCGGCCACCCCGTAGTTGTCGTACAGCGTCTTCCCGCCTGCGGCCGCGGCGGGCGGCTGCACCATCGCGTCGATGCCGCCGGTGGCCTGTTCGGGCTGGGGCAGCGAGGGCTCGCAGATGTTGTTCAGGTCGCCGAGGATCCCGCTCGAACCGCTCGCGCACAGCCCGACCAGCCCGCCGATGTCGCCGATCCCGGGTACCTGGCACACGCCGCCGGGCGCTGCGGGCGCCGCGGGCGTGACCTGAGCGGTGAGCACGACCTGGTGGGCACGCCCGGCCCCGGCGTGCGTGCCGGGGAGAGTGACAGCCAGCGCGGGCGTGCCGATACCCAGCAGCGCTCCGGCGATCAGCAGCGCTCCTATCGCCCAGCGCGCGCCCCTATGTACCCGGCCGGCGCCGCGGGCCCGGCAGCCGGCGCGGGCCTTCGTGCGGCGCTGGGACGCGGCGAGCGGGACAAGCATCGCAGGAACTCCTGGTAGGTGCGTTTAGGATGACGCTTCGGCCGCCGGGGCGCCGACCGCGTCGGGGCCGGGCGCTCCGCGGCGGGCCCGGGTGGGGTTGGTGTCGATCCAGTCCCGCAGTTCGTCCGAAACCAGATCGATCCCGATGCGGCCGGCCCGGTCATCCAGGTCACGGAAGATGCACTCGCCGTTGCCGAGAGCACGGAGCACGGCCTTGTGCTCGTCGGACGGCGCGACCCCGAGCAGCGACATGACGTTGGCCACCTCGCCGCGCTCGGTCGACCGGAACGCGAAGACGCTGGACAAGCAGTTGGTCACTTGTTCGTTGAGCAGGTCACCGGCGTTCTGCGAGACGAGGATCAGGGCGGTGTTGCGGGACCGCCCCATCCGGGATACCTCGGGCACCAGCTTGGCGCCCTCGGGGGTGGAGGTGATGGCCCAGGCCTCGTCCAGGAAGATGGCCTTGGGCTTGGTGCGGTCCATGCCGTTCAGCAGCTTGCGGGCGAACTGGGAGACCAGGTACAGCAGCGCGACCGAGAGCCGCTGCTCATAGGAGTAGTCGTCGCGGTTGGTGTTGGTGTCGGGCAGGGTGAGCCCGGCCAGGGTGAAGACCGTGGTCCAGCCCTCGGCGTCGATCTGCTGGCCCACCGACGGGGCGAAGCACAACCGGGCCAGCCGCATCTCGGAGATCGAGCGCATGACCGCGCCGGTGTTCTTCCAGGCCGGATCGTCAGCCGCCTCCAGGTGGTCGATGACCTGGCCCAGGCTGGGCCGGTCCATCCCGGCCACCGCGCCGACCGCCTGGATCATGGCGCTCTCGCGTTCCTCGCTCATCCGGGGCAGCAGCAGCCGCAGCGTCTCGGTGGCCATCGTCCGCTTCTCGGCCAGGTCCAGGCCGAAGGAGAACGGGTCGAGCAGGCCGGGCGCGGCCGCGCCGAGCGGCAGCACCCGCGCCTTACGGCCCTGAGCCTTCAGGTACTCCACCAGCGATTCGGCGTCGCCCTTGGGGTCGATCGCCGCGACGGTCGCGCCGCGCAAGGCCAGCTGGTAGATGAGCAGCAGCGCCAGCGTGGTCTTGCCGCCGCCCGGCTCACCGGTGATGGCGATGGCGGTCGGCCGGTTCCTGGCCGCGGCCAGCAGCGGGTCGAAGTGCACGATGGACCGGGCCCGGCCGAGCGTCTCGCCGATGTACGGCCCGATCCAGCCGGTCCCCGCGTCCAGGCGGTCACCCAGTTCCACGGTGGCGGTCGGCATCCCGCCGGCGATCGTGTACAGCGGCTGGCGCTGCACGTAAGAATTGAGCCGGATCCGCTCGCCTGGCAGCGACTCACACAGCAGCGAGAACTGGTCACCGGTCGAGTTGACCACGTCGATCCCGATGTCGCGGTAGTGCTCGACCACGGCCTCCACCCGGCGGACGCACAGGTCCCGGGTCGGGGCGGTCACCATCAGCCGGTGCCAGCCGTAGACGAACGGCAGGCGTTCCTTGGTGATGCCGTGCTCGAGCATCCGGGCCGCGGCGATCTGCTCGGCCAGCGCGATCGGCGCCTCCGCGCCGGCCTCGCGGATATGCGCGTCCATATCGCGGGCGTGGGCGAGACGGCGGCCGACGTCTTTGCTCGCCTTGGCCGGCGGGATGAGTTTCATCCGGGAGCTGATCTCGACCGGGAAAGGCAACGAATCGGCGTAATGCAGCCACGGCTCGCCGTCGGGAAAGGACATGACATCAGGGAACCGGGCGAAGGAGACAAAGGCGGCATACGATTCCCCGTTCATCTGCTCCAGGCCGAGCACGGTCCGCCCGTTGTGGATCTGCCCTTCGAAGAGAGTGTCGATCTCCCCCGCGCCCCACCGCCGGCGCTTGGTCGCGGACGGCACCGGCTCGCCCGTCGTCGCGGTCAGCGTGTGCTGGACCAGCCAGGCGATCTCCCCGGAGGTCGCGTGCCGGGCCGCGAGCGCGCTGGCGTTCAGCGCCCGGCCGAGCCGTTCGGCCGACTCGGTCCACTTGGCGATCTCGGCCCCGCTGACCGCCTCGTCGATGAGCCCGAGCCCCCGCTCACCGCGGCCGTACGCGGCCGCGAACTGGGACAGCACCCCGCCGGACAGCTGGGCACGCACGCCGCGCTGGCCGAGCCTCACCCCCAGGTAGACCTCCTTGCCCCAGAAATCCTTGGCCCAGATGTACTGGTAGGACTGCTCGAGGTAGTCTCGCCAGCCCGGGCCGCCGTCCGACGTCGCGTCCAGCCCGGTCGCCCAGGCCTGCGCCGGATAGGACCGGTGCGCGATGCGCAGGTGGATCTCGGCGTCCTGCATCCTGATCGCGGCCAGCGCGACGGTGATGTTCGTCGCCAGCGCCTCCCGCTCCTCCGGAGTGGTGAACTCGTAGGAGACCGACGGAATCCGGTAGTACGCCCAGGCGTGGTTATCGGTCAGCAGGACGCGGTCGTCGAAGTACCGGATGCCCAGCCTGGTCCTGGGCCCCCTGGACGCCTTAGTCCGCGTGCTCACCAGCACTCCTTCTCGGAACGGGGGCTCGCGGGCCGACGGCCGCGGTGCCTTGCTCCACGACCCGGGGAGCCAGGCCCGCGACCAGCACGCCGGCCAGCGCGGTGCAGGCCAGCCTGGTCTGCGGCGCCAGCGCGGCGGGCGCATCCGCCCCGGCAGACAGCAGGTCATCCCAGGGCACCCGGACGATGGCCCGGCAGCGGCCCCGGGCCACCGACTCGGCCTGACGCACGTCCTCCAGGTTCCGCCTGCTCGCCCCGTTGACCACGGTCACCGCACGGGCGGCAAGCTCGTCGTACCCGTGCGCGCTCAGCCACTGCTGGGTGTGGGCCAACGCGGTCGCCGCCTCCGGGCTGGCCGGGGTGACCAGTACCAGCTGGTCGGCCAGCGAGAGCACCCGGGTAAGCCCGGACGGCGCCGGATCGATCATGGTCAGCGGGTACCGTTCGGCCAGCAGGCCGGCCAATAGCCGGTAGTCCTCCGCGCCGAGAGCGTGGGTGCCGTCGCCGACGATGACGTCCAGCCGACCCCGGGACCGGCCGCGGCCGGACCGCGCGCGGGGCCGCTCGCGGGCCTCGGCCGGGTCGGGTCCCCGGCCGGCGAGCAGAGCAGTGACCGAGGTGGCCGGTTCGATGCACGCGGCGAGCGAGGTGTCGCCCGGGTTGAGGTCGAGCACGGCGACCTGAACCGCGCGGGCGGCGGCCAGAGTGTGGCCGGTCATCAGGGCGATCACCGATTGCCCCGCGCCGCTGGTGCAGCCGAGCACCGCGATCCGGCGCGGGCCGGGCAGCGGCATCCTGGCCCGGGCCCGGTCCAGCGCCTCCTGGTCCCGCTGGCCGGGGCCCTGGCCGCCGGCGACCACCTTGACCCGGCGCCGCCAGCTCGCGTCGTCCAAGCTGCCGGGGCCGCTCAGCGCCCGCTCGATGGAGGGCACCGCCCGGTCGGCGTCGAGGTCCACGAACAAGTTCGCCACCTTGGCCGCCATCGACCGGCCGGGGGCCGCGGGGGTGCGGGACGCTGGCACTGGATCGGGCGCCGGCCGGCGGGAGGGCCAGAGTCCGCGCTTGGCCGCCGGAGCGGGGTCCGGCTCCGGGTCGGGCAAGGGCTCTAGCTCAAGCATGGTGCCGGATTCGGGAGCCGTCTCGGGCTCGGGGACCGGAGCGGCTTCGCCGACCGTTTCGGCCGACGCCGCAGCGTAGGCCGTCGGCACCGCGCCGGACTGAGGGACCGCGGCGGCCTGCGGCTCCGGGAAGGCCTCGGCGTCGGGGAAGGCCTCGGGGAACGGGCCGACCTCGGGGAACGCGCCGACCTCCGGGAACGCGCCGACCTCCGGGAACGGGCCGACCTGGGCGAACGCGCCTGCGCCGGCCTCGGGCCACGACGGCGCGAGCCAGGACGCCAGGCCTGGCTCGCCGAGATTGCGCGGCTCCGATCCGGGGTCGTGCGAGACTTCGAGCGCGCGGGAATCCTGCCTCCGCTCGGCCGGCGGAACGGTCCACGAGGGCTGCCACCGCGCGTCGGGCCGCGGCTCGCCGCTGGAGGCCGGCGGCCGCTCGTCCGGCTCCGGTCCGCGCTGCCAGGCGCGCGGGGCCCGGGCTCGCTTGGCCTCGGGCCGGGACGTGGCGCGCTGCGGCACCCAGAGCCGCCCGTCCGGCGCGGACGAGGGTGCCCGCTCCGGGAGCGGACGGGACGCGGGTGGCAGCACCTGCGACACGGCAGGCTCGGCGGCCTGCATTGGGGCAATCTGGACTGCGGCGACCTGCGCTGGGGCGACCCGCGGGGTGAGGGCCAGGGAGGTGTCGGCGCCTTCCGCCGTGGCGGTCTCCAGGACCCGGCCGGCTGACTGGGCCCGGCTGGCGGCCCTCTTCGCCGTCCTGGGCCGCGCGCCCGGCGGATGCCGGTGCCAGACCCGGACGGACACGTAGACGTCGTCCTTCTCGGCAAACGGGGCCATCCGACACCAGGTCCGTGGTTCGGACAGGTACCGCAGCTGCGAGCTGACCAGTTCCGGCAGCCTCTTGTTCTCGATGACCGGCCGGGTGGTCAGCCAGGTGAGCACGCCCGGGGGGAGCACGTAAAGCCAAACCAAGTTGTGATTAAACGGCACGCCAATTACAACAAGGAAAAATATATACGGAACGGTAATTCCGACGAAAACAGCAATCCAGGTGATGGGCAGCGGGGCCGGCAGCCGAAAGTCGTAAAGCTTGTAGAGCCTCTTTTCGATCCGCCAGATATTTGTGTAAGTGGGAAGATCCACTGGGCACGCGCTCCTTCGGTCAGGACGGGTCAGTGGACTCCGAGCGCGTTCGCTATGCCGGTGGCCAGCGTCTGCACGATGCTGGGGGTGTAGAACACCACGGCGATAGCCACGGCGAGCACTATGAACTGCACGAACCGGGTGATCTCACGCGTGAAGAGGAAGAAGATCGCCACGATGCCCACGATGCCCAGGAACAACGGCCCGAACAGGCCCTGCAGGTACGTGACCAGGTTCTGGGTGCTCAGGGCTAGCGGGACCATCGCGGCGGCGAGGTGATTGGTCATCAGACGTCCCTTCCGGGATCAGCAGGCCATCCAGTGGGTGTTACGGCGTTCCGCCGAAACGGGAGCCGACCAAGGGGGCACGCCGACCCGGGTTCAGGCTGGTGGGGCGCGCCAGAGAGATGGCACAGAAGCGGCGGACGGGCCCGGCCCGGCCAGCCAGGCCGGGCGATTCTGGGGCTTTTCGGGTCGCGCCCGGTGCAGGCGATGGCAGTCCCGGCGGCGGACGGGCAGGCGGCAACAGCATGAGGGTACGCGGGCACGACGGCGTCCGCCGCCGCTGTCCTGGTCATTTGCCTCCCACCGCCTCAGTCGCCGCGCTGATTTCATTTACATACCATTTGCCGCTTTGCAGGTCGACGACCGACATGCGGTATGCCATCTCGAGTTTTGTTATCCCGGCCGAAGCCTGGCCGGGAAGCTGCCATATGACGGTCGCGGTTATCTGCCGGGCGGAGCCGCCCGGCGGCACTTGCAGGCCGGCGATCGAGTCGAAGGCCACCGAGCCGCCCAACCCGGTCAGCGATACGCCGCGCACTTCGAAGCGGCTGAGCGCGGCGCCATCGCCGTCGGCGTAGGCCTGGAAGAAGCCCGGCAGCTCGGCCATCAGCTCGCTGCGCGCGACCGGGTCCGAGCCCTGGCGGGTCAGCCTGGGCGGTGAGACCTGTGGCGGCGCGGGCAACCAAGCGGGCTCGCCG
>Ga0306926_10004061_pt1 | contig 15298 bp, 13 predicted proteins | sample flu12Cox44000178_FD_203759 | JGI IMG/M metagenome (GOLD analysis project Ga0306926, IMG submission 203759) | Lab enrichment of tropical soil microbial communities from Luquillo Experimental Forest, Puerto Rico - flux8day.12C.oxic.44.000.178 (v2)... | ecosystem: Environmental > Terrestrial >...
CCCGAGAGAAATCCTTTCTCGAAGCCCTGATGGAAATTGCGCACCGGCCACAGCTCGTCTTTAATCCAGCTTTTTTCCACTCGCTCCTGAAACTGAGCCAGCATGTCGAGTGAGAAGTCATCTTTTGCCATGGCCTGGAATGCGGTTTCGGCGGCCAGCATTCCGCTTTTGATGGCCAGGTGGATTCCTTTCAATCGCTGTGAATTGAGGAATCCCGCCGAGTCTCCCACAATGATCCAGCCGTCGCCCGCTACCGGCGGAATGCACCACCAGCCTCCATAGGGAAACGATTTGGCGCCGTAGCGGACCATCTTTCCGTCTGCCAGCAGCCCGGCCACGAAGGGATGCTTCTTGAACTCCTGCAGAACATGCTGAGGATCGATCCGCGGATCAGCGTAGTCCAGGCCGATCACAAAGCCCAGCGAAACCAGGTTGTCCTTGGTCCCGTAAACCCAGGCCCCGCCATATTCGCCCCAGGTCAGCGGGTAGCCCATGGTGTAAATGACTTCCCCCGCCGCAATCCGCCCGGGAGGAAGCTCCCACAATTCCTTAACCCCGATGCCATAGGTCTGGGGATTACGCTCATTGTCCAACTGAAAGCGACCGATCAGTTGCTTGGTGAGCGAACCGCGACTGCCTTCGGCCAAGATGACGAGCCTGGCCTTCAGATCGTAGCCGGGCTCGAAGTTCGATTTCTGCTGGCCATTCCTGTCGATGCCCTTGTCGTCGGTGCGCACCCCCAGTACCCGCCCTTTTTCGAACAGCAGCTCGGTGCCCGCAAATCCGGTGAAGACCGTGATGCCAGCCGCTTCCACCTTGCCGCCGAGCCACTTGGTGAAGCGATTGAGCGAGATCACGTAGTTACCGTGGTCACGCAGAGGAGGGGGTGTGATAGGCAGCTTGAATTTTCCCTTCCGGGTCAGGTAGTAAACCGCTTCTTTTACCACTGCGGCATCAAGTGGGGCCTCGTTCTCGAAGTCGGGAAGCAGTTCGAGCATGGAACGGGGATCGAGCAGAGCGCCGGAAAGACAATGAGCGCCGATTTCCCGCGCCTTCTCCAGAACGTAAATGTTTTCCTTGGAGAGCAGAGCGTCGGGATGCTTCTGGTTGTGCTCGTCGATTAGCTGCGACAAGCGCAAGGCACAGGCCATGCCGGCGGGACCTCCGCCGACGATAACGACATCCGCTTCCATTGCAGGACGTTGAATCCCGGAAAGCGGTTTGCGAAATACGATCATGCGAGAGGCCTTCTTACTTATGGGCGACCGTTTATTGGATTATTTCACCCTACTCGAAGCCGGAGAATATGGGTAGCGGGTTTGGGCTGGAGCAGCGGCGAGTAGTTCAAGCGCCTTTGGCCTTCTTTACTTCCGCGATCAGCTGGGGCACGATGTCGAAGAGATTCCCAACCACTGCGATGTCAGCGATCTCGAAAATAGGCGCTTCCGCATCCTTGTTGACGGCAACGATACTGCGCGAGCCTTTCATTCCCACCACGTGCTGAATCGCTCCGCTAATGCCCAGCGCAAGATACAGCTTCGGGGCCACGGTTTGCCCCGAGGAGCCTACCTGCCTGTCCATGGGTAACCAGCCGGAGTCGCAGATCGGCCGGGAAGCGGCGATTTCTCCGCCCAAAGCGGCTGCCAGCTGCTGCGCCAGCTCGATATTTTTCTGCTCCTTGATGCCGCGGCCGACGGAGACGATGATCTCGGCCTGGGTCAGATCCACAGCCTGCTTGGCTTCCTTGAACGGAGCCTCGGGCTTGTTGCGAATGGCGTCATCGGCAATGTCGACCTTCAGGGTTTCGATCGGTGCCGGGGAGCTGCCTTCCTCTACCTTGTCGCCCCGGAATGCTCCCGCCTGAAAGGTCGCAAAATAGGGAGCGTCGCCGGGCAATGAAACGTCAGCAACAAACTTGCCCTGGAACATAGGACGGGTAAACAGAAGCCTGCCATCTTGGTATTTGAAGCCAATGGCATCACAGACCAGTGCGCGGCGCAGGGCGGTAGCCAGCTTGGGGGCGAAGTCGCGCACCTGATAGGTGTGGGGCATCAGCACCAGCCTAGGGTGTTTCTGCTCAACAAAGCTCTTGAGCGCGGCCACAAAACCGTCGGGGGTGTAGGGCTCGAGCTGGGGTGACTCGATGTCATAGACCCTGGCGAGTTTCCGGGAGGCGATTTCGCCGGCCACAGCAGCTACCGCGCTGCCCAAGACCGCCGCTTCCAAGGCCCACCCAGTCTCTGCAGCCAGGGCTTGCGCGCCGGCAAGTGTCTCCAGCGACGCCCGATTCAGTTTTCCTTCACGCTGCTCTACCACAACCAGAACGGTTTCTGCCATGACCATCCATTTCCGTGCGCTGGCCAAGCCAGGTCTCGACGCAATCGACTCCAGCGCAAACCAACCTCTGTCGCTTGCGGAAGCGCATACAGGAACCTGCCGGCGACGGCCACAACCCCAACAAAAACGGCATTAATAACTGCGGCGTCGCACGCGAAATCCCAAGATGTTCAGCAGCACACCTGCCGCCACCATGGCACCGGCGATGAGCTCGAACCGCCATCCTCCCGGCCTCACGGCCGCAGGCACATAGAACATCACCAGCAGGGCGAAGAGGACCAGGATCCACCCGAGGACCACGAATGAACGTCCGCTGTCGCCCTTTCCTCCTCGTGATGGCATCACCGCCTCCTGCCTGAACGCTACCAACCCTCTGGTGGTTGTTCTGCGCTTTCTAAATCACGTGAATCTCGTTCCGCAGCTTATCCACAAGCTTCTTAGCGACCTCGGCGGGCGGACCCTCGATCTTCTCCGTTTGCTTTGCCTTCCGCGGAATGTACAGCTTCTCAATCTTCTGCAGGTTCTCGCCCAAGGCCGACTTTACCTCATCAAACGCCACTTTCTTCAGGGGCTTGGTTTTGGCCTGTTTGATACCGATGAGGGTGGCATAACGCAATTTGTTGATGCCCGACTGGATCGTCAGCACCGCCGGCAAAGGCATAACCACGAACTGGAAATAGCCGGCTTCGAGCTCGCGCTTCACGCGGATGCCGGCATCGGTCTTTTCAATTTGCATGATGATGGTGGCGTGCGGCCACCCGAGCTGCTCGGCCAGAACCACGCCGGTCTGGGCAAATCCATAGTCGTCCGACTGCAGTCCGGTGAAAACCAAGTCGAAGTTTTCGCCTTTCACCGCAGTGGCCAATGCCTTGGCGGTATTGAAGGCATCGAGTCCAACGAAGCCGTCGCCTTCGAGGTGAATGGCACGATCGGCACCCTTGGCCAGAGCTTCGCGCAAGACTTGCTGTGCCCGGGCGGGACCGGCAGTAATGACCACGACCTCTCCGCCATGCTTCTCTTTTTGGCGCAGAGCTTCTTCCAGCGCGTAGGCATCGGGCTCGTTGACTTCGTAGGACACGTCCTCGCGAATCCAGGTCCCACTTTCATTGAGCTTGAGCGGCGCGTCCTTCTGCGGCACTTGCTTCATGCAAACCAGGATTTTCACCCTGTACTCCTTGCCTCCGCGATTTTTCGGCCGGACTCCGGCAAACACTGTTTCGGGTGGCGGAGCAAAGCTGCCACCCAGGAGGCCATTTAAAGAGCGGCGATCACCGCTCGCGAAAGCGCGCGGCCCACCTACCGAGACAGGCGAGTATAAATGACGGGCTTGAGGATACCAAAGCAATCGCGAGCCCAGTTTCCCTCAGAGGAACCGGCTCGCGCCTTGAGATGGAGGTTCTGGTAATTTGCAACCGGACGGGAAACCCGGTTAGGATCGGCCGCGCTCATATTCCAGCAGCTGCTTTTTGCGGGCGCCCCCCCAGCGATAGTCCGCCAAGGCGCCGTCCCTGCGTATCACGCGATGGCAGGGAACGGCCAGCGCCACGGGATTGGTGGCGCAGGCCCGGGCCACAGCGCGAACTGCCTTCGGATCACCAATGGATCCCGCGATCTCACTGTAGCTGCGGGTTTCGCCGCGCGGGATCCGGCGCAGAGCGCTCCACACCTTTTGCTGGAAGGCCGTCGCTCGCACATCCAGGGGAAGATCAACCGTGACTTGTTGGCCCGAAATGCTGGCCAGCAGGGGCCTAACGTATGGTTGGAGGGCCTCATCATTGCGGTGAATTTCGGCGGAGTGGAACTCTCTGCGCAAACCACTTTCCAGCTCCGTCGGGCTATCTCCAAAGCGAACCGCACACAGTCCTCGAGGAGTGGCGGCCACCAGCAGGCGGCCTAACGGCGATGACACGATGGCGAATTGAATCGTCATCCCTGCACCCGCGCGACGATAGACACCGGGCGTCATACCGAGTTGTTGCGATGATTTTTCGTACAAGCGGCTGGGCGAGCCGAAACCCGCATCATAAAGAGCAGTCGTCACGTCATCTCCTTTGCGCAATCCCTGTTTCACCTGTTGCATGCGCCGCGCCGACTGGTACTGGCGCGGACTCACGCCGGTCGCACGCTTGAACAGCCGCTGCAAATGGAAGGGGCTAACGCCCACCCGCTTGCTCAGCGCGCCCAGAGTCATCACTCCCTCGGCTTCATCGAGGAGTCGACGCGCCTTGCTCACCGTCTCAGCCTGGGCGGAGACCTGGGTGGGCTTGCAGCGCAAACAGGCACGGTAACCGGCCCGTTCAGCTTGCGTAGGGTTGGAAAAGAACTCCACCGAATCGCGTCGCGGGCGCCGGCTCGGGCAGGAGGGGCGGCAATAAATGCCGGTCGTGCGGACGGCGAAGACGAAACGGCCGTCCTGCCGAGCGTCGCGGGCCATCACATGCTGCCATTGGGTGTCGAATTGCATGGTTGCAAAGGTAGCGCTTGGCTTCACCTGGCGCTATCCGAGTATTGCGGGCAAACCTTCATCTCCATGTAAAGATGCCCATAAGCTGCCACCGGGTGCAGTCCAAGCGACATTATCGTAGAGGCAACGGACAATCGGAGTGGTGGCGGGGAGTGGAGGGCGAGCACAGGCAACTGTCCTTGGCCCCGGGGCTTAGAACCAGGCCGTACAGAGGAACGACAGCGTCCCAGGGGATGCTCTGCGTGGAACGGAGCGCAGCGGCCATCACGATACCTTCACCAGCATGCAGGTAACATCGTCATGTTGCGGAGCCCCTGCGACAAAGCGGTCAAGATCCGCCATAACGTTTTGTAGGAGCTGGCCAGGGGTAAGGTCCGCTCCCGCGTTGACGGCAAACAGCAGGCGCGATTCGCCATATTCTTCGGCGCGATCGTTTTCCGCTTCTACGACGCCATCCGTGAAGATCACCAGCCAGTCTCCCTTCTGCAAGTACAGCGATCCGGCAATGTAGGTTGCGTTCTCCAGAATGCCCAAGGGGATGCCGCCCTGGTCCAGCTTCTCGATCGCTCCAGTTGACCGGCGAAGTATCGGTGCATTGTGTCCGGCATTGACATAGCCCAGGGTGTGAGTCGCCGGGTCGTACTCGGCGATAAAGGCGGTAGTGAACCGGCGGCCGTTCTGGCTGTTGCTGCAAGCGTAGCGGTTCATACGGCCCACCAGGTCAGCCAAACTTGCGGGGCCCGCCGCCAGGGTTTTCAAACTGGACTGAATGGTTGCCATTAGAAGCGCCGCCGGAATGCTCTTTCCCGCCACGTCGGCCATGGCAAAAACAAACGTCTGTGCTCCGGAAGGGGTAGTCCGGGAAAAAACGTCGTAGTAGTCTCCGGCAACCGTGTTCGCAGGATGGGTGGCAAATGCGATTTGCAGGCCGGGAATCGCTGGTGGAACTGCTGGCAAGAGCCATGCTTGAATTTCCTTGGCAATCTGCAGGTCGCGCTTCATGACCACGCGATCGCCCACCTCCATAATCAACAGCGCAAACATCAGCAGGGCGCCCCAGAAGTGTGCATCGCCCGTAAGACCCACGGTACGGATCTCTCCACCACCGGTTTTCCAAGTCCAACTGCCGCTTGGCCCCAGCATGAAGACCAAGGCCACGAGCAACAACACCCGGCGCGCCGGGGTCAGCTTCTCCATTACCGCCCAAAAAAACTTACCTAGAAGCTGCAAGAAATGCTTGCCTTTAGAAACGCCTGCCAGCCGCTCGGAATTCACCTCCTTCGAATACAGCTGATAACTGGAGCGAGCATCGGTGCGGAATTGCTTCCACAGCTCGTCCACCCGCATTCCGTCGGTTACGCGCGACCAGAAGCGATCAACCCTTTCGACAATAGGGCCCACCTTGTCCGTCAGAGCATCGTGACGGCGCGGGGGCGGTGCGGCTGGAGGAGATTGAGGCATACTGACTGTCAGAGGATTATAGAGGCAGTAAGGGCGGCGGCCGACAGACCCCCGCAGAACCGAATGATGACCTTGGCGCCGGTGGCCCGGTTTCCCTATTCCAGAAATGCCACCGACTGCACGCCAGTAACCTCGAAGCGCTTGCGACAGCGGAGATTTTTGCACGCCACCAGGTCATCATGCCTCACCATGTAGGAGCGGGCCTTGGCGAACTTGGCGCGGTCGCGCTCATCTGCCCTGCCGGAAAGCTGCCTTTTCTTGGTGCGTATAAGCCATCCCAACTCGTACTCCGCCGCCTGCTGGCAGTGCGGACAGGTCATGGTGGTCTTCCTGGTCTCCCGCCGTTCATCGAAAAAATCGCGCTCTTCCATCGTGGACCTCTCAGCCCCGGAACAACCTCGCCTGTTCAGGCGGCTACGCTGTCATTAGACTACAGGTTTGACCGGTTTTGCTGTGAGGCTGGCGGCAGTAGAAGATCAAGCACTTACCTAAAGGGTGGAGCTGTGGGCGGGGTTTTGTCCCAAATCCACCATGGCATCGCCAATTGGTGTTAACATTCGCGCTAAGGAGGCCTTTATGCTCAGCCTTCTTTTCCTGTCCTCCGCCCTGGCAGCAGCTCCCTGGGTTGCGCCACAGGCGACGGCTTCGAATGATTCGCCGCTGACATCTCCCCCGCCCCTGGTTCTGGTCCGTCCTGATGCCCAGATGCTTAACCAGCAGGAAAGTGATCCGTCGCGCGATGCCATGGAATTTCACCCCAGCAGTGACATCTGCTACAAGATTCGCGCTTACATATTTTCCACCGGCAGCAACCCGAGGTTCTTGCGCGAAACGACTTGCGGACCGAGAGCGCCCACAGCCAAAAGCACGGACGGCTTCAAACCGCGACTGGTGCCGCTGGATGTGATGGCGACGCCGGGAGCAGCGCCACGGTAGGTATCTCACTACTGCAGCCCGGCATCACTGGCCTGGAGCGGGATGGAACGCGCGGGGGTTGCCGCTTGTTACCTGCCAGACTCCTGAAACCGGCAGTGGTGAGCACCTCACAAATTCCAGGTGACGTTCTCCAGTTGGCGGGTGATTTCCTCCGCGGGAGCGTCGGACGAAAAGCGCAACGGCTTACCAATCCGTACTGTCAGCTCACCGCGGCGTGCAATCTTGCGCCCTGACATTTTCAGGGCAAACAATCCCTCGATCCGCATCGGAACCACGGGAATGTCGAGCCGCTGCGCCAGCATGCCCACGCCGGAGCGAAACGGCGAAGGCTTGCCGTCCGGGGTGCGGCGACCTTCGGGGAAGACGACCACGCTGTAGCCGCGGTCCACCGATTCGCCGGCGAAGGCGAAGCTCTCGCGCACACCAGACTGTTGCGGCAGGGGAAACACGTCAAACAGGGCGACGACCAGATAATAGCCCGCCTGCTGCCACCAGCGGGCGAAGATGTTCGTGCCGGCGGGCGGCCGCCACATGCCCCACAGCCGCTCGCCAAGCATGCCGACTGCCAGCTTGTGCCGCATCCGCGGCGGCACGGCAATCAGCACGAAACCGAGATCGACATAGGTTACGTGATTGCACGTGATGAGTACTGGCCCGTCGATGCCGTCGAGATTTTCACGGCCCAAAATCCTGGGGTGTGCCATGATCAGCGTCGCCGGCAGCGACAGCAGGTAATAGACGATATTGCGAATCCACGTCACCGGCCAGCGCTGCGCCCAGCGAGGGTACCGGTATCCGCTCTGTTGTCCCCGCTGGGGCTCGTGCAGCATGCGCTCCAGCTCGCCGACGGTGGTGACCTGCGCGAAATTAGCTTCGCTCAGATCGACCTGGTACCGGTCTTCCAGGGCACTCATCAACTCCACGCGGTCCATGGAGCTGAGGTTGAGGTCGTCTTCCAGGCTGGCGCCCGAGGCCAGGACGCCGGTGACGCGTCCGGTGACGCGACCGAGCAGGTCAGCCAGTCCGCCCTGGGCTGGAGCTGAAGTCCCGGAGAACTGTTTCTGCACGGCCTGCTGGATCAGGTCAAGTTTTGGTTTTTGGGTCGGGGTGCGAGGGAAGTCCTGCTCTTGCCACACCAGCCAGCGTCTGATCTGCTGAAAGTCCGCCAACTGACGATTCGCCCTTCCCACCGCGACCGCAGGATCTGCCGCACCGCGCAGCAGGAGTGCAGCAACCGGGTGGGCATTTCCACCGTCTTCGAGCCCGACGACGACGCAGTCGCGGATTTCTGGCTGCTGCCGCAAGGCGGCCTCGAGGTCGCCGGGATAAACGTTCATGCCCTCGCCCGTCACGATGACGTTTTTCCTGCGGCCCTTGAAGTAAAGATTGCCCTCTTCATCGAGGGCGCCGAGATCCCCGGTGCGAAGCCAGCCATCCTCGCCCACAACGGGCTTCCACTGCTTGCCCTGCCAATATCCGGCGGCGACATTGGCGCCGCGCACCAGAATTTCGCCGTGTTCGTCGAGTTTCATTTCGCGGCCTTCCAGCACTTTGCCAATGGAGCGCCTGCCGGTATGGAAAGGATGGTTCACGGAGATGAGCGAGGTGGTTTCCGTCAGACCGTAGCCCTGGATCACCACGAAGCTCAACCGGCGCCAGAACTCCTCGGTATCGGCGTCCAGGGCGGCGCCTCCGGAGATGAAGGCCCAAAACTTCCATCCCAACTGATCGTGGATGCGGCGAAAGCGCCACCAGCGCCTGGTGAAGTGCTGATCCCTGGCGGCTGCCATCTGTTTTCGAAACCACTCCGTCCTTCCCTCGGCCTCCAGGTCGCGCTCGATTTTTTCCTTCAGCGACTCCATCAGCCGGGGGACGGCGACGACCACCGACACCCCCTCATCCTTGATGGTTTTTATCACTTGACTGGGGTTAAGCGTATCGTGAAAGAGCACGGTTCCCGCCATCAGCTGGGGAAGAAAGGTACCCAGAAACTGTCCAAAGACATGGCTTAGCGGAAGCAGGTTCAGGAATCGTAAAGGATGGAAAAGGCGCTCCAACTTCCGGTATCCGGCAATCTGGGCTTCGAGAGGTTCGAGGTTGGCGAGAATGTTTCCGTGGGATATCACCACCCCGCGTGGCTCGGCCGTCGTCCCGGAGGTAAAAACGATCTCGACCACGTCGTCGCGACGCGCATCCGGGATAACCCGCGGCTTGCCGGAAAAAGCGCCGAGTTCCGCGCGCAGAGTTTCGAATTCGAAGTGCGGGATCCCGGCGATGGGATGAGGCGGCGAACCCACGCACAGTTTCGCCTCCACTTGTTGGGCGACGCGCGCAGAGAAGTCAGGCGCCGCGGTCTTGTCAATGGGGACAACGATGGCCTCTCGCAGCAGGCTGCCGAAGAATGCCACCACCCACTCGGCGCAGTTTTCACCCCAAATGAGGATCCTGTCGCCCTTGCCAATGCCACGCGCTTCCAGCAGCTGGGCAAAGCGATAGGTCTCGTGCAGCACGTCCCCGTAGCTCCAGCGCTGTATCCGATATCCCCGCCGGAAAACATAGGCTGGCTGTGTGGCATAGCGGCGAAAATTGTCGAGATACTCCAGGATGCTGGCGCGTGCCATCGCTCACCAGTTTAATCGGAAGCTGGGGTATCGCTGGCCAGGCGGTGCTTTGCACGGGGAGAAGCGAGGTTGGGCTTTTCCGCCCCATGCCCGCGATACAGCTTGGGCAGCGGGACGGTTGCATCCTCCCGCTTCACCAGAGTAGCGGGTGGGTTTTGCGCTACTCCGGGCGCCAACTGGACGGCATCACGACCAGCGACGGCTTTCTTTCCCCTGCGCTCTCAGCATGTTTCGGAAGGCAGCGGTGGCCTGTTTTACTTCGGGGATGGCGATCCCGCACTGTAATTGCTTACCCGCCCGCCGCGTTGCCACCACGCCCGCAGACTTCAGGATTGCAAGATGCTGTGACAGGTTTGCCTTGGAAATGCCCAAGCCCTCCTGCAGCTCCGATGCCCAACGCTGACCGCGCGCCAGCATCTCGATCAGATGCAAGCGCGTAGGATTTGCGAACGCTCATAGATTTCCTGTTCTCCATTGGACTTTCGTTTGCTTGCCACAAGTTCCCCCGACCGCATCGCGTATTTGACTTCTCTCGAGACACCTTTTCCCATCGGGCATCTCCCCGCAAAGCCGGGTTGGAACTGACGAGTGGCGCCGGGCCGGCTGCTCGAAATTGCCAGACACTCTGACCCGCCGGGTCCTTTCCCGGTAACACTTCAGACTAAGTCTACGTGGTGTTGACAGCGACCGGCTGGAATCCTGAGCTAGCCCAGGGCAGCCTGGAGAAGCATTGCAACACCAGCGATGATTTGGATGCTGCGATTTTATATCAAAGCGCACTCCGTGAAACCAGGAAAGCTGTGATGTCCTGCCTGGAAATCCAGAACCATCGTTCTCGCAACTGCTATCGGTCGAACGGCGCCGATTGGGGTTGGTTTCCGCTGACAGGTCCGGCATTTGAACCCGGTCAGATCCGGGATTTCATCCTCAGCCGAACGGGTGTTCCAGGGAGGGGCTGCGCGGGGTCAACAACTCGGCGCCATCGCTGGTGATGTGCATATCATCCTCGATTCGCACGCCAAATTCGCCCACCAGGTAGATACCGGGCTCATCACTAAACATCATGTTGGCCCGCAGAACAGTGGCGTTTCCCGGTACCAGGTACGGCCACTCGTGGCCATCCATACCCATCCCGTGGCCCAGGCGATGGGTAAAGTACTTGAATCCTGGTCCATATCCGGCATCGATGATGACTTTACGGGCGGCAGCATCCACCGACTCGCAGGCCAACCCGGGACGAGCTGCTGCCAAGGCCGCGCTCTGCGCGCGAAACACAATGTCGAAGATCTGCTGCATCTTGGCAGTGGGTTTTCCCAGCACGAACGTGCGCGTGATGTCGGAGGCGTAACCCTCGACGCTGCAACCGCCGTCCATCATGACGATTGTGCCTTCGGTTATCTTTTGCGGCGCAACGGATCCGTGCGGGTCGGCCGAATGAGCCCCCACTTGGACGTCCGCTCCCCCGTGGAAGCCGAGCCGGGTGTGCGCCTCTTCCACCAGAGACTCGAATTCCTGTTGCGTCATATCTTCGTTCAAGGCGCGATAGGCGGCTTCGTAGGCGGCAATCGATACTTTCGAAGCCAGCCGCATGAGATTGATTTCGTGTTCGCTTTTGATCATGCGGCACCCGGCGGTTACGGGGGTCGCGCTGGCGGCCTGCATCGCGGGACAATGGTGGGCGATTCCCTCGCTGAAGACGAACGGCGTCTTTTCTTCGATCCCCAGTACGCCGGACGCCACTCCCAGGTCTTTCAGGCCCTGCGCGACCCGCTGATACGGGTCTTCGTCCTCCTGCCATAGGCGGATGTCCGCCTTTGCGCCGAATGGCCCCGGGGACAGTTGTTCGCGAGCTCTGCCCTCTTCGAACGCCGGGCAGACAAAGAAGCTTTCGCCCTTTGCCGGGATCACCATGGCGAAGAATCGCTCGCTTGTCCACCAGTGGGCCGCACTGTAGTAGGGAAGAGAACTGCCAGCGGCGACAACGATCGCCTGCAGCTTGTTCTCTGCCATCAGCTCGCGCGCCCGTTCGAGTCGGGCTTCACGCTCCTCGACCGTGATCGGTAAGGCCTGATCCTTCATCGATTTTAGGCTGGCAATTGAGGCAGGCAGGGCGGCTTTGCATTGGGCTGATGCGGTTACAGGGAGAACGGCGGCAGCGGCAACGGTGCTTCCAGCCTGCAGAAAGCGGCGGCGGGAGAATCGGGTCATGGCAGTTGAGTGTACCGCGAGACGGATTCCCACGGGGAGACTTTCGGCGCCTGGCTCTAGGCCGGGTAGTGAGCTCCGCCGTGGCGAACGTCTGCGCCCCGCACCCAGAAGATCACGTCCTCGGCTATGTTCGTGGCATGGTCGGCGATACGCTCCAGAGCGCGCGAGATGAGGAGCACATTTAATGATGCTCGCGCGTTTTCCGGCTCGCTGACCATCCTCTGCACGAGCACCACGAAGGCCTCGTCCTTCATGCGATCGACGACGCTGTCCATTTGCAGCACGGCCTCGGCGGTTTCCGCCCTGCCATCGAGGAAGGACTCCAAGGCGCGCTGCACCATCTTGGTTACGCTGCCCGACATGCGAGGAATGTCAACCGGCAACTGCACTTCCGGTTCGCTGATAAGGTCGAGCACCCGTTGCGCGATATTGACCGCCTGATCGCCCACTCGCTCCAAGTCGGCATTGATTTTCAGCACCGCGAGAATGAAGCGCAAGTCCACCGCCATCGGTTGCTGCATTGCCAGCAAATCCAATGCCAGCTCATCAATTTCCCGCTCCGCCTGGTTGATGTCGGCTTCACCGGTTAGAACCATCTGGCAGTATTTTGCATCGCGGGTGCGGTAAGCCTCGGTGGCGCGGTCGATGGCTTGTTCGGCTAAGCCCCCCATGCGCAGAAGCTTCTCCTTGAGTTCGTCCAGTCCCTGTTGAAAGCGGCTACGGGTCATCCGAACCTGCCTGTGATGTAGTCTTCCGTCCGCTTATCGGCGGGCGTCGTGAATATCTTCTCCGTTTTGTCGTACTCGATCAGGCTGCCCATAAGGAAGAAGCCCGTGAATTCGGCTACCCGGGCCGCTTGTTGCATATTATGGGTCACGATTACTACCGTGTAGTGTTGCTTCAGTTGAAAGATGAGCTCTTCGATCTTGCTGGTGGAAATCGGATCCAGGGCCGATGCCGGCTCGTCCATCAGCAAGACCTCCGGCTCTACCGCCAGCGAACGAGCAATACACAATCGCTGCTGCTGACCGCCGGAGAGGCTGGCACCGGATTTCTTGTGCAGCATGTCTTTCACTTCGTTCCACAACGCCGAGAGCGTTAAGGACCGCTCCACCAGCTCGTCCGTCTGCTTGCGGTTGCGGAAGCCGTTCAGCCGCAGGCCGGCAGCAACATTGTCATAGATCGACATGGTTGGAAACGGATTGGGCTTCTGGAAGACCATACCGATGCGGCGCCGGACTTCGACCGGATCCGTGCCCTCTCCGTACACTTCAATATCTCCCACCTTGACTTCACCCTCAGCATGGGCGTCGGGAATGGTTTCATGGATCCGGTTCAGGCATCGCACGAAGGTACTCTTGCCGCACCCCGACGGCCCGATGACTGCGGTAACATGGTTGGCCAGCACTGTCATATCGATGGACTTCAGCGCGTGGTTCTTCCCGTACCATGCGTTGAGACCGCGCACTTCGATTCCTACACCCATCCCGCTAGGACACTCCCTTCAAAGTTCCACGAGTAGTGGCAATGCGCACCGCCGCGACTGCCGCCACGATCATAATGATCAAAATCAGCGATCCCGCCCACGCCTGCCTGTGCCACTCGTCAAAGGGCGAGATAGCATACACGTAAATCTGCAGCGGCAGGGCAGCTGTCGGTTGGCTGGGATTCAGGTTCCAATACTGATTGCCGAAGGCGGTGAACAACAGAGGTGCGGTTTCGCCCGCAACCCGCGCAAACGCCAGCATGCAGCCGGTAATGACACCGGCCGAAGCCGTGCGCAGCGAGATCGACAGCGCGGTGCGCCACTTGGGAATGCCCAGGCCAAGGGCGGCCTCACGAATGTTATTGGGCACCATCAACAGCATCTCTTCGGTGGCGCGCGCTACCGTCGGGATCATCATTATGGCCAGGGCGACGCCACCGGAAAACGCAGAAAAATGTTTCTGTCTCACCACAATCAGGGAATAAATTGCAATGCCAATGACGATGGAGGGCACGCCATTGAGAACGTCCGCTGTGAAACGCACCACGTCGCCAAAGCGGTTACGGCTGTATTCCGCCAGATAAATTCCGCAGCCAATCCCGATGGGTATACCAACAAGGCTGGCAATCAGGAGAATGATTCCCGAACCCACAATGGCGTTGGCCATGCCGCCGCCCACTTCGCCGACCGGCTTCGGGGTTTGAGTGAGAAACGCCCAATTCAGCGCGCCAATGCCCTTCAGCAGCAGATAGACAAAGATGGCCAACAGGGGGAGAACCACCAGAATGGCGGCGGCAATGGCAACTACCGTCGCCGCCTGATTCTTGGCTCTCCGCCACCAACTCAGCTCCATGGTTCTGTTAGCAGTCGGGTTAGGCACGGGCACGCCCCGAGGTTCCGCCGATGATGCTCCACACCAGCAGGCGCGCGCATGCATTGACTACCAGGGTTACCAAGAACAGGGCTAAGCCAATTTCCACCAGGGCGCTGAGATAGAGATCGCCGGTGGCTTCGGAAAACTCGTTGGCGATTACGCTGGCCATAGTGTATCCCGGCGCAAACAGCGACCGGGAAATCTCCGGGCGGTTGCCGATCACCATGGTTACGGCCATGGTCTCACCCAGCGCGCGACCCAAGCCAAGAATGACGCCACCCACGATGCCGATGCGCGCGTTCCGCAGCACCCCCATGCGTATCATCTCCCACCGGGTTGCTCCCAGGGCCAGCACCGCTTCCCGCTGGTTCTGCGGGACCGCTGTCAGCACCTCGCGAGTAATGGAGGCGATGATGGGCACGATCATGATCGCCAGGATGATGCCGGCGGCCAGCATGCCCAGCCCGTAAGCAGGTCCGGTAAAGAATCCGGTCCAGCCCAGGGTCTTAGCCAGGAATGGCTGGAGGTAGTCGCGCAGCACTGGCGCCAGCACAAAAATTCCCCACAGGCCATAGATCACGCTGGGAATGGCCGCCAGCAATTCCACCAGGAAAGAGATGATGACTCGCAATCGCATGGGACACATCTCGGTGACGTAGACCGCCACTCCGACCGAAAGCGGGACAGCAATTAGCAGCGCCAGAAAGGATGAAACCAGGGTGCCATAAATGAAGGGCAAAGCCCCGAAGTCGCCGTTCACCGGGTCCCAATTCCGCCCGATGAAGAAGCCGATGCCGAATTGGTGGAGCGAAAGCCTGGACTTGTCGAACAACTGCCACACCACGAGCACAACGATGGCAAACACCGATATCGCGGTCAACAGGACCAGCCAACCAAAGGCTGCGTCGGGA
>Ga0306926_10004062_pt1 | contig 15295 bp, 15 predicted proteins | sample flu12Cox44000178_FD_203759 | JGI IMG/M metagenome (GOLD analysis project Ga0306926, IMG submission 203759) | Lab enrichment of tropical soil microbial communities from Luquillo Experimental Forest, Puerto Rico - flux8day.12C.oxic.44.000.178 (v2)... | ecosystem: Environmental > Terrestrial >...
GTGAAACCAGCAGCTCGCGTGGTCCGAACGCAAACACTGGTTCCTCCGGAGCCTCCGGCAACGCCAGCATCCGCCATCCTTGCTCACCGCCGGTCCACTCACGATAGCCGCGTTCCGGAACGAGCTGACGAAGGAAATCGACCTCGTCGGGAAGGCTGGGATTCACCGAAACTGCAAGCAAATCAGGTTCAGAAGGAAGTGCCGTCACGCGGAGACTGACTTGACGAAGCCCCTCGTCCCGGGGAGCGGGAACGGCACATTCAGCGTAAATGTCTCCAAACCTTGAAGAAAACGCAACGTCCACACAATCCATGGCGAGGAACGTTCCACCGAAACGATACCACTCCGTGCCCTGCTCAACATTCGATGACCGATCCCCGGTCGCGATCGCTTCGACCCGCTCCCACCATGCGCCGGAGTCTGGGCGCACAGAAGATCAGGCCCACCACATAGTGGTTCCCGCCGCGGTCACCTGGAAAGCACTGAGGACTTCCTCCTCGGTAAGAACCTTGATCCGCGGAGCCTCGTACTTTGCCTTTGTCTCTTTCTGGTCAATTGGCGAATCCTTCGTGTTTTCGTTCAAGGGGCTCTCCTTTCGGGCTGGCTCCAACTATGCCTGTGACGACACCAAACATTCGAGAGAAAGCAACTGTTCCACCATCTTTTCGACATCACACTTTGCCTCGACTAAACTCACCGAGTCAAAATGGTCGCAGAGGGTCTTCGCGAGTTCGGAAACGCTGTGGGGCTGATCTAGAAGACTCCAAACAAACGTTGCAGTGCCGTTGAGCAGACAGAACTGATTAGTCTTTGGCTGGAACAGGACACCTTCATTCTTCATTGGAGCAAAGTCCACTGCGGAATTACGGGAGACTTTAACTTCCATACCATCAACTCCAATACGACGCTCGACGCTTATAGCGCCAATGAAGAACGCGTGTCAAGATTTATCTGGCTCAATGCCGGAAGGCTTCGGAGCAGGCGGTGGCAGGAGGAATGCGTTGACGACGACAATTGCAGGGTGTACAAGAGCAGGGGACGTTGACCATGTCGTGGGTCACACCAGACTTCCTCGTTCACTTACCCCAGTTACGCGCAGTCGCCATGGGGTGTCTCAAGGCCCTGGCGATTGGGGTAGTATTCTATTTCATTATCTTTCTACTGGAACGCGCGTCGGGCGGGACGACCAGGCAATACAGCAGCAGGGGATTCCTGCACGACGTGGTCTACTGGTTTTACTACCGTAGTGGATTGCACCGGCTTCTGTTCACAGCTACGCTGTTCGGCTTCCTCGGGCCCAGGCTGGCATTCCTGCAAATTCCAGCACTGAACGGTCTGTCGCCGATATCGCGAGGAGTGCTATGGCTTCTGGTTGCCGATTTCACGACGTATTGGTTGCATCGAATCCAGCACGCAAGCCGGCTGGTATGGGCGTTTCACGCCACACACCATGCACAGGAACAATTGAATTTCGCGACCACGACCCGGTTCCATCCAGTGGACCATTTCCTCGTCGACACCGTCAAGTTTTTTCCCCTGCTGGCGTTGGGAGCATCTCCGTTGAGCTGGCTGCCGCTTTACCTAACCATGGATTTCGTTGCCATAGCGCAGCACAGCCGGATTGCCTGGCGCTTCGGACCGCTCTCCAAAGTGCTGGTGACACCCTGGTTTCACTCCTTTCACCATTCCACGGACCCGAGTCATTTCAACAAGAACTTCGGTGGTCTCCTGAGCATCTGGGACCACATGTTTGGCACCGCGGTGGATGCTCCGGAACAACCAAAGGAGTACGGTCTGACGGACATTAAGATGCCAACCTTCCTGAGCACGCTCTGGCGTCCTTTTGCGCTTGTTCACGAGATGTATTTCCGGCCTTCAGCAGGTCCAAACAATGCAGGCGCCCTCGCAACATCTCGATCCGAGTACAGATCTCCCGATGCATGAACGTCTGTGGGGACAGCGAAAGCTGGGATAGCCGACTGGGCGAAAACCCGCGGCAATTGTCCACATCATGAGCGCCATTTTTGGTTTTGTTGGCGCCGGGCCGCGACCCGTAAGGCCTGGTCATCTCGAGAGGGAATTTCGACTTCTCGAACACCGCGGGCTCGATGGTCAGAGTGTATTCCTGGGCAATGGCTCTGAGCTTTCCCGGTCGCTTGTGGGACCCACCAGCGATCCCTCTGGCATCTTGAGAACCTCACCCTCGCAAATTGAGGCGGCAACCGCAATGTTGGCGTGCTGCCGGATCGGGAAAGAAGGTCGCCCCCCGCCTGAGAGCACGCCAGTGGATGCAGCAAGTGATCAGGTATTTCTTGCCTTGGACGGGCTTGTCGAAAATGGGCCGGAGTTGGGACAGGAACTGCGGAGATCGGGTTGTGATTTGGAGCCCACCTCCCAACTCGACATTTTGCTTGCCGCGTTCGAACGATGGGGGCTGGACTGCTTCTCCAGGTTCACGGGAAGCTTTGCATTCGCAATCCTGGATCTTCGCCATCGCCGGCTGGTCCTGGCGCGCGATCCGTTCGGGACACGACCGCTGTACTTTGCGCGCCAGCCCGGGTGGGGAATGCATTTTGCCTCGCTGATTAGCGCCCTTAGGGATGCGTCCTCAGCTGGCAGGAAAGCGAATCGCGACAGCATCTACCGGTATTTGGCCTACAACTGCATGGATCACGATCCCGAGACGTTTTTCGAAGGAATTGAGCAAGTCCCGCCGGGCAGCTGCCTCGAGGTCACCATCGACAAACCGACACAATCGTCGCTTAGCCGTTATCGGCGTGTCGCTCGAGCCCCGGCAAACCCCACTTTCACTTTCGAGGCTGCCGCCCAATGTCTGAGGGGAATGGTTGTGCGCTCCCTGGCGAGCCAAGTGGCCGACCAGGGCCCCGTGGGTGTGGCTCTTTCGGGAGGCTTCGATTCATCGTTTGTTGCCGCTGCCTTCGGTCGTGCCGAGCCGGCCGCACCCTTACACCTATATACCTGCGTGCCAGTCACGAAGAACGGCCACTTCTCGAAAAGCGAAGAGGCCTGGGCGGATCTTGCGGCGACGGGCCTGGGAGCCCCGCTGACAAAGATTCGAGTGGCCTCGGAAGGCTTGCCAGCGAGCTTCGCCTCCCTAGTGCGACTGCAGGAAGAGCCCTTTTCAAGTCCGGTAGTCTATGCCCAGTTACAGTTGTTTCGTGCGGCCGAACAGGACGGAGTACGGCTGATGCTGAGCGGGCAAGGCGGGGATTCCTTGTTTGCGGTCGCAAATGAGAAACTGCTGCTGGCGGTACTCGCCCAATTTCGCCGAGGTCGCTGGCGAAACGCTACGGCACTGCTGCGAGCGGTGAATCAGCTCCCTGATGGAGGCGTCCGCCGACTTGCCGCTTCCGCTGCCCGGATAGTCAGTCCGAAAAGCCTGCAAACACGCTTGAAGCGACTACGCGAGCAGCGCAATCTCGACTGGCTCCGGAAAGAATGGTTCGAACCGTGCCCTGCTGCCACCGGGGAGCGGCTGGTTCTTCCAATGCTTCGAGTGGAGGACCGTAACTCTATGGCGTGCTCAATACTGAACCGCATGCCGTTACTGACCACGGAACTTCAAGATTTCATCTCTTCTCTCCCGCTGGAGTATCTGGTCAGAGCAAACCAGCCTTTGAAATCGATCGAATGCGCTGCCATGCGTGGAATGGTTCCTGATGCCATCTTGGAGCGCAAAGAAAGAACCGGATTCCCGGTTCCGGCGACGGAGTGGCTCGACGAGTTGGCGCCCTGGGTGGACTCGCTCATGACAGAAGTTGAGGACTTTCCCTTCCTCGTTGGTAGTCGCGTACGCCAGATTTGGCAGCGCGTTCGGTCCAACAATAGTTCCGTCCCTGCCGCGTTTTTGATCTGGAGATGGATCTTCCTGGCCGGTTGGCTCCGTTATTTTGCGGTGCGGCTCGACTGATCGCGAAGGTGAGTGCGAGATCTTTCCACGGCCGAGTGGCCGACATGTGCATAGGTAATCCTCGCTCAGGGCCCAGTCAACGTCTCCAAAAAGGGCACCGGCTGGCGTGGATTCTCATGGACACCGGGAGTCGCCCAAAGTATGTTCTGTGGACTGAAAATCCTGGTGAAGGATTACTCGTGGCCCGGCCCGTTCGTCATCTCCGTGTTTGCTTGCTTTTTCTCGCTTTCGTGTCTCCAGTCCTCGGCCAGGACATGATCACCAATTTCGCTGGAGGCGGTCAGATAGCCGGCCCGGCGCTTTCGTCGGTGGTGCCCGATCCATCCGGAATCGCGCGCGATGCGGCCGGGAATCTCTACATCGCCACGGTCCGCGGCAACGTCGTTCTCAAGCTCGATGCAAACGCCCAACTCAGCGTATACGCCGGGACTGGCGTGGGAGGATACGCCGGGGATGGAGGCCCGGCGGCTAGCGCGCAACTCTACATCCCTTTGGGCCTCGCTGTAGATCTTCTGGGAAACCTGTTTATCGTGGACAACGTGTACAACGTAATCCGCCGCGTGGAAGCTCAGAGCGGGATCATCACCACGATAGCCGGTAACGGCACTCGGGGTTACGCCGGAGACAACGGCCCGGCTACCAGCGCCTCGCTGAACTCGCCTTACGGCGTGAGCGTTGACGCAGTGGGCAATTTTTTCATCGCAGACGCGGAGAACAACGTGATCCGTCGCGTGGATGCCGTCACCGGCGTCATCACCACTGTCGCTGGAAACTTTGCTCGTGGTGACGCGTTCAGCGGCGACGGAGGACCGGCCACTGCCGCATCTCTCAACGGTCCACACGCCATCGCCGTGGACAGCGCCGGAAATCTCTTCATTGCTGACACCGGCAACTTTTGCGTCCGGCGCGTGGACGTAACCACGCAAAGCATAACCACCGTGGCCGGCCAGGGGCGATTGTCGGGAGACACCGGCGATGGCGGACCCGCAACCTCGGCGACGCTCACGGCACCTGAGGCAGTCTTCCTGGACGGCTCTGGCAATCTGCTTATTTCCGATCAGCACCGTATTCGCCGCGTGGACGCCGCCACGCAGATCGTCACCACGGTTGTCGGGTCCGCCATGGAGGGGTTCGCTGGCGATGGTGGACCCGCCACCAGCGCGGAGCTGGATCTCCCCGTTGGGATCGCCTCCGATCGCTTGGGAAACTTATATTTCTCCGATGGGCGGAATAACCGCATCCGCGCTGTGAATCCTCAGGGCATCATCAATACCATTGCCGGAGGCGGCTCCGGGGGTGACGGCGGCGCGGCGACCAGCGCAGTGTTCGCGGGCTCCGCGGGCGTGGCCATCACTCCATCTGGCGATCTGTTGATTGGAGACGTTTCGGTTGGCCGCATTCGCAAAGTGGATGCATCAACAGGAAGCATTTCGACGGTTGCCGGCAACGGCATCCGCAACAGCGCGGGCGATGGCGGTCCCGCAACCAGCGCGGAGGTCGGCTTCCCCCTCTTCCTGGCCGTGGACCACGCCGGAAATGCTTTCCTCGTGGACAACGCCACGGTGCGCCGCATTGACGTAGCTACCCAGATCATAACCACAGTGGTCCCCACCGGCGTTTTGTCCGGCCTGCCAAATGGGATTGCCACAGACAGCACGGGAGTTCTCTATCTTTCCGATGCGAACAAAAGCGTAGTGGACCGCGTGGACCCTGCAACCAGTGCGCTCACTGTGGTCGCAGGCACACCGGGTGTCTCCGGCTTCGCGGGCGATGGGGGGCCGGGCACCAGCGCGACGTTGGATGTCCCGGCAGGACTTGCCTTTGATAGCACCGACAACCTGTTTATCGTCGACTCGTCCGCCAACGTTGTGCGGCGCGTGGACAAGAACACCGGAGTCATAACCACAGTTGCCGGGACGCGCACCGCGGGCTACAGCGGAGACGGAGGCCCCGCAGCGAATGCGCAACTCTCTCTTCCCTTTGCCCTAGCCTTCGATCCCTTTGACAATCTTTTCATCGGCGAAGGACGCAACAAACGAATCCGTCGTGTCTCCGCACTGACGGGGCGCATTTCCACGGTGGCCGGGAACGGAACTTCGATTTTTCGCGGGGATGGCGGCGACGCACTTCTGGCAGGCATCGGCAGCACCTTTGCTTTGGCTGCTGATTCGAACAACCGCCTCTTTCAATCCGACCCGGATTTCAACCGCGTTCGCCAGATTCTCCTCACTCCCCACGCAAGCCTTTCGGTGAACAATCTTGTGTACCCCGCGACGCAAGTGGGGCAAACCAGCGCAACGCAATCCACCACCCTGACAAATGCAGGCGACGGCGCAATGCTCATAAGCGGCATTGCCCTGATTGGGCCCAACGCATCCGACTTCAGCCAGTCGAATACCTGCGCCGTATCGTCCTCTCTGCTCGCCCCCGGCGCATCGTGTGTGCTTACGCTCACCTTCTCGCCGTCCGGGCCGGGCGGCGAATCGGCCACTCTTCAGATCACCGACGATGCGCAGGGAAACCCGCAAACGGCCTCGCTAACCGGTACCGGCACATCCCCCACCGCAGGGTTTACGCTCACTGTTCCGACAAATTCGAAAGGAGCCACCTCCGTACTGCCAGGAAACGCAGCGACTTTCACAGTGATTCTTCAGCCGAACCCGAATTTCATAGGGACCATCGCACTGACTTGCCCGTCGGCTATCCCATCCACCGTCTGCTTGGTGCAGCCCGCATCGGTAAGCGTAAACACCACTCCGAGCCAGCCTGTCAACCTCACGATCACACTGCAAACCAACGTCGTGGCGCAATCCGCTGTGGGACGTTGGCCGCTTCCAACGATCGGATCGTTTCCTCTCCTCGCAGCCATTGGCGGAATCGTACCTCTGGGACTGTGGGGTCGCAAGGCGTTACGGAAAGGGAGTCCGCGGCGTCGGCTCGCGGTCTGCTGGGCCGCCAAGCCGGCGCTGGCCTCCTTCGCATTCCTGCTCTTGTTAGCGCTGTCGTTCACAGGCTGCGGGGGCAATTCGCACACGGGCAGTTCCAACGCGCCTGCCACACCCCCGGGCACCTACCAGCTTCCCGTCGTCGCCATCGCCTCCGGCGGGGCCGAACAGTCTCTCAACCTCACCGTTCAAGTCCTCTGACGTTTGTGGACGCGCTTGTAAAGATCTCGAGAAATGGGCACGAAGTTGCCTATCTCGAATCGGAATTATTACGATGCCGCCACCAACAGGTAGCGCCGCAATAGCATCAATCGTAAGATACCGTATGCCATCAAGATAAAGGACGTTAATGATGTTATGGGGCTCGATGGGCGGCTTCGATACTTGCGCCCTTAGAGGCGAAGCAATGAGCAAAGGAATGGGAGTTTTCTGACGTTCGAACGCACAATGAAGCCGAAGGCTCCATGAATGATCCTTGTTTCGCGAGACTGGCCACGGTGTTTAGTACGTTCACCCTTTTCTTCGGGTGAGGTGAGCGAGCGAGCGCGAAACCCGAGTTGGGCTGGACAAGCGAGTTCATTAGGGGCAATGAAGCTGGCGGTGGCAGTCGACGCAAAGAGTAATCAGGTTCATGGCGGAATCATCGCCAAGGGCACTGCGCGAATGAATATGATGCACCTGGAGACGTTCCGAAGTTCCGCAACTTTGGCATCTCCATCCGTCTCGCTCTAGCACATTCATGCGAAGCTTGCGGTAAGAATCTGGGCTGAGGCGAAGCCTCGGCTTTCGCTGCCGAATCGATTTCATGCCGTCTTTTCGACTTGCCGCAGAAATTCCATTTTCTGAGGGCCGGGAAGTAACGAATAGAGCCGGTCCGAGTGCCAGAAGTAGCGCGCTCGAACCGCAGCCTTCGACCTGGGCTCCCGCCAGAAAATCAGCGCAAATCATCTCCAAGCAGTAACCGCGGGACTTCTGAGAGCCGAGCATCAGGGAGGCGGTTTCTAGAGCCTTCTCTATCACCTGTAGCTGGCTCTTGTAGATCTTGAAATAGAGCATCTCCCAAGGTTCCTGTTCCTGGCCCGTCAGATGCCGTTCCACCTCTCGCTTGAATTCTTCCTTCGGTAGCTCCTGCGCTTTGTGCAACCAGGTTGCACAGTCGAATTTCTTCCCGTCCCGCCGTGCGACCTTGGCTAACTCGGCGGCCTTCGTCCAGCCCACCTCCCGCAGATCGCGATGGGTTTGCCGCGGCAGTTGTTCGTGGATTGCCATCAGGTAATAGGCCTTGCGGCGAGACTCCGGGAATTTCTTCTCCAGGAACTCGTCAAAGGATGTCAGATTCTCGACCCGCCAGTATTGCCCTGCCCGCACTTCGCAGAGATAGCGGCCCAGTTCCACAAATCGAGTGTCCCGCTCTTGCTCTGTCGTTCGTTCCCAGGACAAAATCTCATCGATCCTTCCCAATACGAACAGAGCCCGGCGGCGATTCAGCTTGAGTGCCATCAGCGGCATCCCGCTAGTCCTCAAATTGGTCAATCCAATCAAGATCGCTCGCTCCTGGCCGGCGGATAAGTCTTGAATCCACAAGCTGCTGATCCCCCAGACACATCCCCAGATGGGAGCAGCTCACACACCCGTTCTGAGGAAATCGAATACCACTGTGCGGGAGGAATTGTCCTGCCTCGATCTGATTGACCGTGGTCTCAACCAGCTGGCCAAACTCCCGGCGCTGCTCTTCGTCGATCGTGGTCGTCAGATACTGAATCTCAGGTGCGTTCTTTCGTACAAATACAACGAGCGCAACCTCAGAAATGCCAGCCATCCAGGAATAACAAACGAGTTGCGGGTCCAGAGCCAAAAGACCTTCCGGTTGTTCCGGATATCGGGATGTGGTCGTTTTCCAGTCGATGATGCATTTCGTCCCATCCACCTCCCCAATCGCATCGACGTACGACACGAAATCGCCACCAGATGGAAGCGAGCGTGTCAGCTTCACTTGAAGATTCTGTTTTGGGCTTCGGACCTGAACGCGATCATCCTGAGCGAACCGCTCGAGCAGGTGAATCGCCTGGTGATAGAGCCGGTCCCAGGGGTCATTCTTCGTATAGGCAAGAGGAGTGCCCTGCTGTTGTCGCCATTCCTTGAAGAACGTGGCAGTCGGGTCTTCTCTTCTGAAGTAAGCCGCGACGGCATTCTCGAAGCAACGACCGAAGATCATGGACGCTCGATCTTCCCGCTCCCGCCAGCCGTCGAGATACCGGTATCGATATTGCCGAGGGCAGCGAAGATACTGGCTAATCTGCGTGAAGCTGTAGGTCATGGGAGCCTCCCGTCATCACACCTTCGCGAGCATCCTTGGAGATGAATTCCCATTCCGCGGACGTTGCAAATGCATCCAGATTAAGGTATACGCGACCCGCGAGTGGTTTGCGGCTGGTACGCAGAACACCCGTCAGGCCCAAGAGAACCCTCTCATCCACTTCGTCGCGTCCGAGCAAATCGGGGTCGTAGCCGAAATCGCGCAGGAACCAGTTCAGTTTCCAGAGCGATTTCTGGGTGCAATAGAGCCGGCCCGAAATCTTGCGGGAGGCAAGCTCCTTCGGCTCGAGAATCGCGAAACAGAGGGCGAAGAAGGGTTTTTGAGGATGCCAACGATAGTAGGCACGGTCGACTCGAACTAGGAATATGCCCTCAAGCGAATCGTCAACACGGTTGGGTTCTGCATGCAGACCAGGGAAATGTCGTTTCATGATTTTACCTCCGCAAGCCGGTTGTAGCTGTTCAACTTGCAAACGAGCGCCGCACAATCCTTCGCGGCTTCTTCAGCCAGTGTGGAAATGAAGGCCTCGACCAGATCCCGTCTGGCATCGCGGAGCGCTTCGGTTCCGCAGAAATCAGCCGCATAGCGTTTCACCAAGCCAGGATCGAGTTCGTATTTCCGAATAAGTAGGCAAAGTTGGTCCCGCAATCGCGGGTGACCATTGCTTGAACCATACGAAGCATACGATTTATTTGGTCGCACGTGATTATCGAGTGGGCTCGGCGCGCTGGACGAGCATCCGAGTTCTTCAACCGAGCAGAGTCCAATCCCGTAGGCCTTGCGCAGGGCGCGATTAACAGCTCTCGTCTCAGCGACACGCATTTCGGCCCCGCGTACTAGAGGAGAAACATTCGATGGATCAGCGTCGCCGTAGCTACAAAACCCCGAGAGGCGCGAGACTTGTAGACTGTAGCTCTAAAAACCCACCGATTAGCGGCAGAATCAGACTGCCGCTCTTGCAGGGCGGTAAGGATTCCCAGACAGCGTTGACGCAGAGCTATGCGAAGGAGGCCCCCGTGGGTAACGTACCAATTGCCGTCGATGAATGAGATCTCACCAGTCAAGACAGACAAACCCAGGGTCCGGGTCAGGTGGATTAACTTATCTAAGTTAGCTGCCGACAACCGGCCTGCCCAGAAACGCTTTGCAAGCCGAAGGTTTTGAATCGCAAGTTTTCGCAAATCAGATTCAGAGACTTTACAGTCAGTGCCCATGAATCATATGCTACACATTTGCTAAACATTTGTCAAGCATTAGGATGAACCTTTTCTCTTTTGGGCCTGTCCGGTGTTGCTATACAATTGCGACTCGCAAATGAAATTTCGAAAACGGGAAAAACAAATTGGCGTCCGACTGCGGGCTGATGAGCATACTGTTCTCAAGGAAATTGCTAAGAATGAGGGGTACGATAGCGTTTCAGAGTTCGTTAGGGCTTTGCTTGAGAAGGCTATAAAAGACCGTCAAGGAAAACGTCTTTCCAATACGGTGAATCGCTAGCGGAACGTACGAAATCCGCCCGATCGAGCATTTTGGTTATCCACATAAACGGTAACGATGGGTCAGGGAAACTGATGCGTATGAGGACCTTCATCAAAACTACACTGCTTCTTGTAATGCTGTTAGCCACTGGCTCGTTGGTGAACAATTGACAATTGCAAAACATCTGCTAGGCTAAGACTGAGAAAGATCGGCCCGGCAGGCCGAGCACAGGCACCGCCGATCCTCGCGATGTTCCGCGTAGTAGCATCCACGTAAAGGCATCCCGCCTCAAGCACGAGGAGACCGCACCCGCGGTAGCACGACGCGTCGAGACAATCTTATAAAGCAGAATAGCGGCCGCATGTCCGTTTTGTTTTGCTTATGGACGGTCGAGACCAAAATTGCCAGCGAGACGGAGAGCCGGGATGAAAGCTAAGAAGTCTGATGAGCCTACCCATTTCGTTGCTTCGACGCATTCGTTTTCCGATGGAGCATTGCTCGAACTTGTTCGTACCGCCGACCCAGAAAAGTTCAACCTCTTAAGTTGGAAAGGAAAAGTCCTGCAAGTGGCTGAGCGAGTCCGATATGCAGGCAAGCTATACGCGCCGATTCAAATCGATCCGCGCGTGTCGCGGGCAATGCGTTTTCCGAAGAGTGTTGCGCGTCCGGAAAAAACGCGTGACTTGTTTAACCCGACATACAGCCTCCTCTCGAGCTATCTAGATCAATCAGAGAGTTGCATCACCCAACTAGTCGCCACCGTCTTTGCTTCGTGGCTTTTCGATTGCCTTCCGATGGCGCCTCTCTTATGGATCGTCGCACCGAGTGCGGGGCTTAGTTTTGCCGCGCTCCAGTTGCTCGGTCTCATTTGTCGTCGGCCTCTTTTGCTGGCAAGCTTCACGCGAGGCGACATACGATCGCTCCCATTGCACCTGCAGCCGACGATTATTCTTGACGACCCCGATCTTAGTGCCACTATGCAGCATCTCCTTATCACTTCTACGCGTGAGGGTGTAAATTTCCCCAGCAGCCAGGGTTTCCTGAACTTATTCGGACCAAAGATCATTTGTTCGCACAGCTTCCCGACCGATCCTCAACTGCTGAGTGATGCCTTGCGGATCGTCCTCGTTCCAACGACTTCGGAGATCAAATATTTGGACGCAAAGTTGCGCGAGGAAATCGCAAGCGAGTTTCAGGACCGCTTTTTCGCTTATCGGCTCAGGAATTTCAGCAACGTTCGAGCAAGAGACGTTGACACTGGTGGCCGGCTGACATCTCCAATGCGGGAGCTTGCTCGTTCGCTCGGTGGTGCGATCGTCGGGGATGAAGAGCTACAACAAAGAATTGTGTCGACACTCACCTCGCAGGACGAGCAATTTCGTGCAGAACGTACCGGCTCGACTGCCGCGATCTTAATCGAGGCTCTTCTTGATTTCTCTCATGAAAAAGGCAGGCGTTATGTGAGATCGTGCGAACTAGCAGAACGGGTCAATGCACTTCAGGCCGGTCGTGGCTCCGAGCAAACAATCTCGCCCGAGTCCGCAGGTTGGAAGATGAGGAGCCTCGGATTTGCAACAGGCAAAATCGACAGCACGGGCAACGGCCTTGAGCTGACGGAGCAAGCCCGACGATTGATCCATCACCTCGCGGCAACGTATGAAGTTTGCTCGCTGGAATCCGCAAGTTTCGCGGTCGCGTGCAAACTTTGCGGTGAAATTAGATCTCAAGTGGCTCAAAGAAGAAAAAAAACGTGAGGGAGTTAATCTTCATGCGGCATCGGGTTTTCTGTTTACTCTATCTGTTCATAAATTTGAACTGTATTCGTGGAGGATCGGGAGGTTCTGGAGGTTTTTCGCATACCATATAGGAGGCATAAAAATGATCGATCGGAGAGCGTTGTACGAGGATTGGAAGGGATTTGAATCACGCGGAGTACCTTTGGAACCGCTGCAATTCCGCTTGAGGTCCCTGGGACGTTCAAGCGACGGATTAGTGGTCCGCCCGCTGGAGGGTCCGGCCTGGGCCATGATCACCGAACTCGACTCTGGCGCCTTCGGCTACGTCCTTGAGCCATTTATTTTGCAAACCGGTCCGGGAAAGATAATCATCATGGATTCTTGGCTTGTCGTTCCTTGGGAGGATCCGCTGATTGAATGGCTTCCGGATCCTGCCAGCGTAGTACCCAGAGATTTAATGTACGCATTGGATAAAACGCTAAAATTCCCGCGGGAGGAAGTTCTAAATCATAGGCTGAAAGGTGCGCTGCGACGTGGTGACATTCGACAAGGTGTGCTGCTCGGGCGAGGCTCAATACCACCCCCGGATACTTACAAAAACGGAGCGAAGATCACCGTAACCCTCCGTGTGGTTGACCAATGGGGTGAACGACACTCCGGCCTCTTCAAGATGCAACTGAGCCGGTCCCAAACTCGAAGGTCAGCGGACCCGAAAAGAAAGCGGAGAAGTCTCTTCTCCAAGCGTGATCCTGTTCAACCTACTTTCGCGGAACAGTATCGATTGAGCGCCGCACCCTCTGTCCCGAAACCGTGCGCGGATAGCGAGAAAATGATTAATCAAATGCGCGCCGAACTCGAGGCTTTGGTGGACAATTAGTTAGCATATTTCCGGCGAATCAGTTCTATCTGGTGATGGCCACGATCATCGATCGCCATCGGAGCACGGAACGAAATAGACGTTTGATCGCGTCGCCTCGCCGCGTAGGCTATATCGAGCGATCCACGAGCTTGAACGCATACAACGAATGCGGAAAGGAGAGTTTGTCCCCGCCCCACAAAGTTTAGACGTCTCGATACACTCGGAACGTGAACGCGAAATTTAGGCGGCCATCGACCGTCCATGGTCAACCGGGCCGATTCGGCAGTAGCGGTGCTGATAACTTTCGAGAATGTGATTATCAGCGATTTGCCGCAAGGGGTTCCGACGAATGATGCTCTGCTTCCGTGAAACCCTCCTGCCATTGATTAGGGAAGATTGATCAGGCTGACGGATTCTTCAAGATTTGCGCCAGTGCCGCCCTGCTATCCGCGCCGCTCGCGGTGATGCGCTAGCAAGGGAGCGGTGGGCGCGGGATACTAAAGAATTCGTACTATTGGAGGCGTCCGCTACCTTTTTATAGGTTGCTGATCAGGAGTGGGCTTGGGGCGGGTCCTCTGGAAGGCAAGTTCGTTCAGCTAAATAAAGAGCGGCGGGAGGCCGAGAACGAATACGAAGTAGGTGAAACCATGAGCGATGAGACGTATTTGTTGCAGCGCATTATGGGTCTTGAAACTGAGCTTAGTTATCTTGCCGAAAGCTCTCGGCAGCAGCAATTTCGCCACAACACCGAGCTAAGTCGGTTTCAAAACGACAATCAAAAGCTGCAAGCTCGGCTCGGCGTTCTCCAAGCCGAAAATAATACTCTGCGACAAAACGAGAATCGAGGGCTGCAAGCTCGGCTCGGCGTCTCCAAGCCGAAAATAATACTCTGCGACAAAACGAGAATCGAGGGCTGCAAGCTCGGCTCGGCGTTCTCCAAGCCGAAAATAATACTCTGCGAGTTCAGCTTAAGGCTAGTATATCGGTGATTTCTTATTTAGAGCAGCGGCTCCAATTTCACTTGAAATCTCTACTAGAGCAAGAAAATGCCACGGCTGGGGCAGCAGATAGGTTGAGTAACGCGGCATGATATTTGCAATCAGCGTCAATGATGGGAACTCTTGTGCTGAAGCCCCAACTTACGCCTAGCCTGAATCTGGCTACTCTTGAGCAACGACAGCTCATTCAGAGCAGATTAAGGTTGAACGGCCCTTTCGAGGCATAGCAGGGACGCCCAGCGGGCGCTTAACAATATCCTGGAGAGAGACAGGTTAAGCGCTCGCACCCCGCTTGCTTTTGCGGATTCCTGAGCAGGTTTGCGTTGAATTTCCAGTTGCCCCAGCGAACATCCACCACTTCGACCCCAGGCTCTTCCACATGTTCGAACACTCGGACGCCCTGCCGATGCCAAAGAGAAGCAATAGCCTGCCTGAGCGCTGCTTTACTCTCACGTCGCTTAAGATGATGCGCTGGCAATGGAGCGCTAAGCGATTTGTGAATCGGTTTGCACAGGGCGGGAATATTTTTGCACGTTCCGACGTGGCTCGGGTGGAAGTCAGGGTTTTACGACAGGTAACTCACGCTTCTTTATCCAGATATTCGGCGGGAACATCATCCTGCGGGACTTCATGCGTATGAACTTCCACCTCGTCGGCGTTCTCGGCATCCTCCACGCCTTTAACCACCTCCGCCTCGAACGCGTTTCCTTCTTCTAGCAACTCATCCACACTTTCCGAGTCTGCATATTCGACGTTCGATAATCCTTGCAAATCACCCGATAGCTCGCTGAACGTCGCGCGTCGTTCCTCAAGCGCGAGAGTTATTGTATCCACGCTCTGGCTTATCCACTGAACCTGTCTGTTACGTGCGCTCGCCTTTTTCGGAACCGCCTTCTTCTTGGTGAGCTTTTTCTTGGCAGTTAACTTCTTTCTAGCGGGCTTCTGCTTTTTGGTCTTTCGCATCGGTGCCACTCTTGCGCAGTCTACCACCGATGGTTCGTGACGGCGGCATTTCGATGCAAGAATACAC
>Ga0306926_10004064_pt1 | contig 15294 bp, 15 predicted proteins | sample flu12Cox44000178_FD_203759 | JGI IMG/M metagenome (GOLD analysis project Ga0306926, IMG submission 203759) | Lab enrichment of tropical soil microbial communities from Luquillo Experimental Forest, Puerto Rico - flux8day.12C.oxic.44.000.178 (v2)... | ecosystem: Environmental > Terrestrial >...
GATCGGTGGTATCCCCATCGCCGCCGCCGGTGGTCCGGTGTCGGGCTATGACGAGGCGCCGGTCGCCGAATACATGAAACGCGGCGAGATAACGATCGCCGTCGACATTGGCATTGGTCAGGGCGAGGCGACGGTGTGGACTTGCGATCTGACGCACGGCTACATCGACATCAATGCCAGCTACCGCAGCTGAGCCCCAAGCCAGACCCCGCATCGTCCTCGTTTCGGCGGTCGCGCTGGTCGACGCCGATGGCCGAGTGCTGCTCGCGCAGCGTCCGGCGGGCAAGTCGATGGCCGGGCTCTGGGAGTTTCCCGGCGGGAAAATCAACCCGGGGGAGACGCCGGAGCGCGCCCTGATCCGCGAGCTAGCCGAAGAACTCGGCATCGATGTCGAGGCGAGCTGCCTCGCGCCCTTCACCTTCGCTTCACATTCCTACCCGGACTTCCACCTGCTGATGCCGCTTTATGTCTGCCGCAAATGGTCAGGCATCCCGGTCGCGCGCGAAGGCCAGGGTCTCACCTGGGCGCGCCCCGCCCGGCTCGGCGATTACCCGATGCCGCCGGCAGACGCGCCGCTCGTCGCGATGCTGCGCGACCTGCTGTAGGGTCGGTTGATGCCGTCTGTGCCGGCGCCGCAGACAACGGCGCACACGCGCTCGCCGGCTGCCGGACAATAGCGGCCGGCGAGTATGGCGGCGACCGCAGCGGCGCCGCTGAGTTCGGCGGCCACTCCCATCTCGCGCCACAGCCATTGGGCCGCCGCGGCCATTTCGTGGTCCTCGACCAACACGATGCGCTCGACCGCTTGCGTGACGATTGCCAGATTGAGGCTCTCGCTGCGGCGCGGCGCCAAGGTCACAGCCGCAGTGTCGAGATGTCCAAGTTCGACGAGGCGGCCGGCCGCCAAGCTCGCGTGCAGTGTCGGTGCGCCGGTTGGTTCGACCCCGATGATGCGAATGACGGGCTTCAGCGCCTTGGCGGCCATCGCGATGCCGGAAATCAGACCGCCGCCGCCGACGGCGACGAGCAACGTGTCGAGATCGGGCGCGTCATCGAGAATCTCGAGCGCAACTGTGCCCTGCCCGGCAATCACGTGAGGATCGGCGAAGGGGTGGATGTAGACGAACCCTTCCTCCGCGGCAAATTGCAACGCCGCCTGGTTGCTGTCGTCCCAGTCCTCGCCGGTGATCACCGATCGAGCGCCCCATCCCTCGATGTTGGCGCGCTTTTCGCGGGAGACCGAGCGCGGCAGGAAAATGGTCGCTGCCGCGCTCGTCGCATAGCCGGCATAAGCGACGGCGAGACCATGATTCCCGCCCGATGCAGTGACAATACCGCACCGCGCCTTCTCCGAGGTCAGGCTGAGGACAGCGTTGATCGCACCGCGAGGCTTGAAAGAGCCGGTGACCTGCAGTGCCTCGAGCTTCAGCAGCAGTCCGCGGGCGTGGTGCGAATGCTCCCGCGCCGGTTCTGCCGGCAACAGCGGCGTGCGCCGTACCAATCCGCGGATCCGTGCAGCAGCAGCGCGAACCTCGGCAATTCCGGAGCCGGCGTTGATAGACACTTCCGACCGATGCGTTTATTCCGCCGCCGGCCTCTCGGCTCCGTCGGCGCGGCGCGAGGCGTGGCGGTCGATCTCGGACTGGATCGCAGCACTCGCCTGAGCGAGGAAATCCTCATGATGCTGCACGGCGAAGTCGTAGCTGGCGCGCAACAGGTCGCGGCTCTTCTGGAAATGCGGGTGCACAAAACGCGCCATCAACTCATAGTGCTTTTTGGTGGCGTCCCAGTCGGCCCAGTTTTGCGCCAATTCGCACAGCACGCCAAACCCGCCGGAGCCTTTGACCAGCCGCTCGATATAGGCGACCGCATCGTCCGGAGTGCCGATGCACGCCGTCCCGGTCTCGATCAGCCACTCGGTCGGGTCGCCGACATCGGGCGGGATGATCGGGAAGGTCGCGATGTCGCGGAAGTAGTTGGCAAAGGCCTGAACTCCGAACTGCATATTTTTCCGCGCCTGCTCACGGGTTTCGGCGATGTGGAAGAAACCGACGACGCGCCAATCCTTGCGGTTTGGCGTATGTCCGTTGGCTCGCGCGGTCTCTTCGTAGAGCCCCCAATTGGCGGTGTGCCGCTCCATCTGCGCCGGTGCCGTGCCGCCGATCGACAGCATGCCGATGCCGTGCTTACCGGCGAGCAGCGACCCCGACGGGGAGCGTGCGGCCGCCACCGCCAACTCCATCGTCGGGTGGGTATAGGGACGCAGCTGCAATTGCGCGTCGGTCAGATTGAACCAATCGGTCTTGCGGTTGACCATCTCGCCGCGCAATAGAGGGATGATGACCTCGAGCGCCTCGTTCATCATCTTGCGCTGGGCGCCGGGGTCGATGCCGATCTTTAGAGCGTCATGGACGAGGGCACCGGGGCCGACGCCGAACATCGCCCGGCCGCGCGTCATGTGGTCGAGCTGCACCATGCGGTCGGCCAGCATGAACGGGTTGTGGTAGGGCAGGGAGACGACACCGGTGCCGAGGCGGATGTGGCGGGTGCGCTGCGCCGCCGCGGCAATAAACATCTCGGGGCAGGCGATCAGTTCGAAGCCGCCCGAATGATGCTCGCCGATCCACGCCTCGTGATAATTCAGCCGGTCGAGGTGTTCGAGCAGCTCGAGGTCACGCTCGATCGACAAGGTCGGGTTTTCGTCATGGTTGTGGAACGGTGCCAGGAAGATGCCGCTGCGCATATAGAGATCGTCCATGCCGAGTCCTCCGGCGGAAGCTTTCTGGCCGCCGATGGTCGGCCATCGGCATGGTCGCGGCAAGCGAATTCGCGGCACGGCAGCGATGCTCGGGAGCTTGGCGCGGTCATCAGCCGGCGGACATGTCCGCGCCGGGGAGGACCGAGCTAGGCGGACGCACCGCTCCCGTCGACCTTTTCCTTCGGGCTCGGGCCAGCGCCTTTCAGGCGGATCACGGTCTGCAGCAAGTCGAACCAAAAAGGTGCGCCGAACAAAGTCGACAAGGCGGTAATTAACCAACCAACCAGCGCAATCCCAAATCCAGAAAGGTCGAGCTTGCCGTTTTGGTTGTGCCAGATGCCGTACGGCCACCCTACCGGCAATGTGGTATCGAGACGGCGAAGCATTACCACGGGGTTCTCTTCTTTACTTGCTGTACTCTCGCCCGATGTGGTGATGCCGGCAGGCGAGGGGGCTGTAGCATCGCCGAGCGGCGAATTCTTGATCAAATCTTGAGCGAGCTTGGGCTGCGTCCACAGCGTGTCTGCAACTTTGATCGTGTCGATGTTCAAGCCGGCGGCCATGATCAGGGCAACGATAAATCCGATCAGCTGCGTCCACCGCTTGTACCAGCCGCTGACCCGGTCCATCGCGTTGTCGAACCAGGCGACCAGCTCCGCCTTGATCTTGTCCGGGTCGCCCACCGAGCGCTCTATAACCCCGTAAAAAAAATTCTTGAGTTGAAGATCGGGCGCGGGCCCGAGTACACCGTCGACGGCTGTTTTCAGCGCCGCCACGGTAGGCTTTCCCGACGGAGCGTTGGGGTCGCTGGCAGCTTTGAAGACTTCCGGCGAGATCTTCAGAATGTCCAGCATCGCCTGACCAAACAATTGTCGGTCGATGTAAGCCGGATTTTTCCGGCTCCACTTACTAATACTGCCGGCGGTTCCATCGCTGCGCGGATTGACGGCCGCATGCGAGTATATTTCCTTCGCCAGCGCTGTACTTGGGGTCATTGAGCAGCTGGCCGATTCCCTTCCATAGCGTGCTCGCTCGCACCATTAACAGTGATGCGATTGCTTCGACTATGGCGCCCGTCGCCAGGCTGGCGGCGAGGAAAGTGAAGATCAGTCCGACGGCGAGGTCGAGCACAGCGCTATTGAACATGGTCTCCCCAAGATGTTTTTTCGGACGCCGGTGCTTCGCGGGTTTGCACGAGACCAGTGTCTAATGCTTAACCATAATGCCAAGTACCGCTCGCTGCACTCCCCTTTTGCAGGCCCCGCTCCGCAAAGTGTCGCCGCGTATCGGAGTTTCGCCCGCAAGCGAATTTCCCCTCGCCGCCCTGCTGCTGCTATCATGCCTGCCATCACCGCGGGAAGGAGGCAGCGACATGTTAGAGCTCGGCGCCGATACGATGCGGGGCGTTCCGTGGCCTTCGAACGGGCTCACCGAAATCCCCTTCCGTGTCTATACCGATCCTGAGCAATACCGGCTCGAGCAGGAGCGGATCTTCAAGGGTCCGACCTGGAGCTTTCTGTGTCTTGCTTCCGAAATCGCCAAACCCGGCGATTATGTCGCGACGACGATCGGCGAGACGGCGGTGATTGTCACCCGCGACGGCAAGGGCGGGATCAACGCCTTTCCCAATAAGTGCGTGCACCGCGGCAATTTGCTGTGCCTGGAGCGGCAGGGTAGCGTCAAAGAAATCAGGTGCATCTACCACGGCTGGACCTACGACCTGACCGGCAAGCTGACCGGTGTCGCCTTTGAGCGCGGCGTCAAACGCCAGGGCGGGATGCCGCCGGAATTCCGTAAGGACGAGCACGACCTGGCGCCGCTGCGGGTGGCCGAGCTCGCCGGCCTTGTCTTTGGGTCGTTCCGCAGCGACGCGCCCGATCTCGAAAGCTATCTCGGGCCACAAGTCATCGGCGGGATTCGCCGCGTGCTCAACCGGCCGGCGAAGATTCTCGGCCGCAGTACCCAGGTGTTGCCGAACAACTGGAAGCTTTACGCCGAGAACACCAAGGACACCTACCACGCCAGCATCCTGCATTCGTTTTTGACCACGTTCCGCATCAACCGGCTGAGCATGCCGGGCGGCATCCATATCGACGACAGCGGCGGTCATCATTTCAGCCAGGCCAAGCTCGACTACGCCGCCGAGGACGCCGACTACAAGCGCGAGGGGCTGCGCTCGGACACCGATCTGCGCCTCGAGGACCCCTCGGTCATCGAATCGGTCGACGAATATGGCGACAGTGTCTCGGTGCAGATCCTGACGATCTTCCCTAACATGATCTTGCAGCAGATCCGCAATACGATCGCGGTCCGGGCGATCCGGCCGCGCGGTTTCGACAAGACCGAGCTCGACTGGATCCATCTGGGCTTCGAGGACGACGACGAGGCGATGACCGAGCGGCGCCTGCGGCAGGGCAACCTGGTAGGTGCGGCCGGTTACATCGCGATGGAGGACGGCTGCGTCGGCGGCTTTGTGCAGCGCGCATTGCGCTTCAACGACGACGACAGTGGGGTCGTGATGATGGGCGGCTACGATGCCCAGTCGCAGCCATTCCGCTCCAGCGAGGCGGCGATCCGCGGTTTCTGGAAGAAGTACCGCGCGCTGACCGGCGACTGATGGACGATGTCGTCGTCCGGCTCGGCGTACACGAGCTGATCGCCGCCTATGTCGACTGCATCGACGAAGACCGGCTCGAGGAGTGGCCGGATTTCTTTGTCGAGCAGTGCCGCTACCTGATTACCAGCCGGCCGAGCCACGAGGCCGGCCTGCCGCATGGCGTCGTCTACGCCGCCTCGCGCGGCATGTTGGTCGATCGGGTGACCGCACTTAGGCGCGCCAATATCTTCGAGCCGCACCGCTACCGCCACATCGTCGGCCCGATCCGCGTCGAGGGGATCGATGCGACGGTGGCGCAGGCGCATTCGAACTTTATCGCCGTGCGGATCATGCATGACGGCGAGATGAACCTTTTTGCCGCCGGCCGCTATCTCGACCGCATCGACCTGACCAGCAAGCCCTACCGCTTTATCGAGCGCCTCGTCGTCCTCGACAGCCAGAAGATCGATACCCTCTTGGTCATCCCACTGTAAATCGGGGTCGGCCGCGCGCCGCTCTCGCGCACCCGTGGGACGTAGAGATCAGGATCAAGTATTTGAAACTCCTGAATTGCGCTTTCAAGAGCAGGAGGTAGCAGAACGGAGCAGATGAAGCGGCGCCAATTTCCGGCATCGGCAGCATTCCGGTGCGCTGACCCCCATTTATAAAAGCCTCGGGCCTAAGGAGGAGAAACGAGCATGAAGAAGAGCGGGTCGCAGAAAAGTCAGTCTCCTTCGCAGCTGATAGACGCGAGGATCGAGGAACTGGGCGACTGGCGGGGCGAGATGCTCAGCCGGCTCCGTAACTTAGTCAAGGAAGCCGATCCCGAAGTCGTCGAGGAGTGGAAGTGGAGAGGGGTTCCGGTGTGGGAGCACGACGGAATTATCTGCACAGGCGAGACTTACAAGAGCGTCGTGAAGATGACCTTCGCGAAGGGGGCGGCTCTGCAGGATCCTTCGGGCCTCTTCAACTCCAGTCTCGAGGGGAACACAAGGCGTGCCATCGACTTCCACGAGGGCGAGAAGATAGACGAGGAGGCGTTGAAGACTCTCGTTCGCGCCGCCGTGACTCTGAACAGGTCCAGAGCCCGAAGCTAAGCCACGGAATCAAACATTTTCTGTGGGATTATCCGGCAAGAAGTAATTGTCTTGCTTTCACTAATTTTTGGCAAAGTTATCCGAAATACTCGTATTAATGATTCAGCATTGCTGCGCCTACCGGCCTGCCCCGGACACAAATATAGGGCAAGACGGCAAATTGCCGGCGAGTGGGCGGCCGCCATGTCTGTGCAATCGTCGGCGCAGCGCGCCCCGCTCGTCGCCGAACGCTGGTGTCACTCCTTCCAGCTGCCGTGCATCGGCAACATCGCAAGCCGCACGCGCCGACATGCCCAAACATGACCATCCTTTGCCCGCTGGAACGTCGCTGGGCGGCGTCAGCGAGCCAAGCGATCGGGGAACCGGATCACAGCTCCTCTTGTTTCCGGGGCAGGTACCGGGCCGAAACGACATCAACTCCCGGGGGCACCGTTCAACGGAGGATAAGATGCTCTACTGGGCGCTGATGTTTCTAATTATCGCGCTGATCGCCGGATTTTTGGGCTTTGGCGGGATCGCTTTCGCCGCGGCAGGAATTGCAAAGATACTGTTTTTCATCTTCCTGGTCGTCTTTGTCGTGATGCTGATCACCGGTTTGGTGGGTCGAAGAAGCCCGCCAGTTTAGTGGCACCGACGAAAGCACGGCGACGTCCTGGATATCCGCTTTCGCCGGCATGACCAAGGAAACGAGGTGCCGGCTGCGACGGGCGGCCAGGCAGTGCGAGCGAAAAGCGACTCGCCTGAGCGTTCGCTTCGGCTTTGCTACTGCGACGTCTGTGCGGTAACCTCCGGGCCAAGAACAAGCTTGGTGACCACATGAACGACAGCGCCGAAGCGGGCGGGTATCTAGATGATTTCAGGGCGCGGGGCGAGGCGATTGCCGATGCCTGCACGCGCTGTGGCGCCTGCTTTCGTGCCTGCCCGATGGTGGCGCCGGCCGGACTGAGCGATGCCGATGCGGTCGGAACCACCGCCGGGATCGTCGATCTGATCACCGGCGGCAGCGGCAATCCAGAGGCGGTTCACTGGGCCTCGGTGTGCAGCGGCAGCGGCAACTGCATCCCGGCCTGCCCCGAAGGCATCAATGCGCGCTTTATGGTGCAGCTGGCGCGCGGCTTTGCGCGGGCGCAGGCTGGCGACAAGCCGCTCAACACCCGCTGGCGGCAAGGCTTTCAGACGATGAGCCGCGGCGTGCGCATCCTGTCACGGCTGCAATTGCCGCCCGAGACCCTGGCCCGTGTCCGGGGCCAGTCGGCGCCGCCGCGCCAGAGCCCGCCCGACGTCGTGTTCTACACCGGCTGCAATATCCTGAAGACCCCGCACATTGCCCTTCTCTGTCTCGACACGCTCGACCGCCTCGGTGTCGATTACGAGGTCATGGGCGGGCCCGGGCAATGCTGCGGCGTGTACCAGTTCCGCGAAGGCGATTTCGCCAATACCGCGCGGGTCGGCTATACGACGATCGACGGGCTCGCCGCCGCTGGCACTTCGACTGTGCTGTCGTGGTGCCCGAGCTGTCAGGTGCAGATCGGCGAAGTCGCGTTGCCGAGCTACGAGGAGCGCTTTGGTGCGCGGCCCTTCGACCTGAACCCGTTTCTGGTGTTTCTCGCCGAACATGCCGAGGCGCTCGCTCCGCTGATGAATCAGCGCGTCGACAAGCGGGTGGCGTTGCACGAGCGGCCGGTATTGCCGGCGGTGCAGGCGGCGGTGCGTAAGCTGCTCTCGATCATTCCCGGCGTCGAGTTGGTCGAGATCGACGTGCCGCGCGTCGGGACCCAAGCCAACAGTCTCGCGGTATTGCCGGGCTTCAAGCGCGATCTCGTTCAGCGCGAGCTCGCCGCGGTCGCCGATGCCGGGGTGACGACATTGGCGACGATCTATCACGCCTGCCACCGTGAGCTGTGCGATGTCGATGACGGGCGCAGCTTCGAGGTCGTCAATTTCATGGAGATCCTCGGCGAAGGGCTCGGCCTCTATAGCGAGGACCTTTACAAGCGCCTCAAGATGATCAAGGAGGTCGACGACATCATCGTCGAAACGAGCCCCCTTATCGCCGCGCATGGTCTCGATCTCGAGACGGTCCGCGATGCCTTGCTTCAGGAGTTCGGGGCAGCCGCCGCGCCCGGGGAGGGTGCGCCGTCGCGCTGACCGCAACCTCTCGCCCTACGTGAGCGGTGAGAGGGAGGGGGCAGAATTCTACATTCCGCCCGCCCGCAATACGCGGCGGGCGATAGACCAGCGGTGCACCTCTGAGGGGCCGTCATAAATGCGGAACGGGCGGACTTCGCGCCATAACCGGGCAACGATCGTGTCGTCGGTGATGCCCAGCCCGCCCAGGATCTGCATGCTGCGGTCGACAACGCGCCAGATCGCCTCGGAGCAGATGACCTTGGCCATGCTCGACTCGTGCGTCCCACGCTCGCCCCGGTCGAGGACCCAAGCCCCATGCCAGATCACCAAGCGGCTCTGGTGCAGATCCATCTCGTTGTCGGCGAGCATGAAGCCGACACCCTCGTGCTCGCCGAGCGGCTTGCCGAAGGCGGTGCGCCGCCGCGCATAATCGACGGCGATGTCGTGGGCGCGGCGCGCGGCGCCGAGCCAACGCATACAGTGCGTCAGGCGGGCCGGCGCGAGACGCACCTGCGCATAGCGGAAGCCTTCGCCGACCTGGCCAAGGATCTGGCTTTCATGCACTCGTAGCCCGTCGAGGCGGACGTCCGCGTGACCCCCCGTCATGTATTGATCGAGGGTGTCCAGCATCCGCTCGATATGAATCCCGGGAGCATCCATTCGTGTCAGGAACATTGTCGCGCCGGCGGGGCCGCCGCGATCGCTGTCGTTGCGCGCCATGACGATGCCGAGATCGGCGCCGACCGCGCCGGTGATCAGCCATTTGCGTCCGTCGATGACAAAATCCTCGCCGTCCCGGCGCGCCGTTGTCAGCAACATCGACGGATCCGCCCCGGCGCCCGGCGCCGGCTCGGTCATCATAAAGCACGAGCGGATCTCGCCTGCAGCAAGCGGTCTCAGCCACCGCTCCTTTTGGTCTTCCCTGGCAACGGCCTCGAGGAGGTGCATATTGCCTTCGTCGGGTGCGAAGCAATTGAGCGCGACCGGCCCGAGCGGCGAGTAGCCGGCGGCTTCGAACACGACCGCCTTGCCGCGATGATCGAGACCGAGCCCGCCCCATTTGCGGCCGGCATGCGGGCTGAGAAGCCCCGCCTGGCGCCCCAGCGCAGCGAGTTCGCGCCGCAGCGCCTCGCTCGGCCCGTGCGGAGTTTGCCGGGGGTCGCCCTCATAGGGCAGCACTTTCTCGCGCACGAAGCTCTCGGTGCGTTCCTTCAACTCGATGAGCTCGTCGGAGAGCGAAAAGTCCATTGGCCGGCTCCGTTGCTGGACCGAGATGGTCTTACCGCCATCGTCGGATTTAGCGGCAGCGCCCGTCAAGGCTGCGTCAGTTATTTGCTATTTCTATGTTCAATTATTGACAATTATTGTTATTGCGTAATAATGCATCATTGCGAGCATTTTAAGCGGAGCTAAAATTGGGCTATCGATCAAAGGCGGTGCGATTGGGCGCCGCGATGGGCGCGGGATTGTTCACTACACAATCGGAGCAGAAAACGGTGCGGCGGACGGACGATTCCCAAGCCTGCATCCGCTCGGCGTTGCGGCGGCGGCGGCGCACCCTGGGGCTCACCCAGGAAGATGCGGCCGGCATGCTCGGCATGTCGCGCCTGACATATCACCGGATCGAGACCGGGACGCGCCGCATTCGGTTTTCTGAGCTGGCGGCGATCTGCGCGGCGTTCAACTGCCATGTCGGGGAACTGTTGCAGGACGGGCAGTTGACGAGTGCCTATGTCCACGCCGCAAAGGCCATCCTCGGGGAAGCGGCTCCCTGATTTTACAGGGTGGAAACAGGCGTCCCGGTCCAAGGGGTCCCCCGCTGAAGTCATCTAAACGGCGCTGGGCCGAGCACCCACTGCACCAGACTCCACCTGACCCCGCTGGTAACCGGCAGCGCCCGGTGCAACGCAAAACTGGGGAATACCACCGCGTCGCCAGGCTGTAGCCGAACATTCTGGTTCAATATTTCCAAACCCCCACCAACCAGACTATCGGAGTGCAACAATTCTACTACCACGGTAATCTTTCGTAGGCTGATCTCTCCCGCACCCAGATCCGTATGCCATTCATAGAACTGACCGGGATGGTAGGCGGTCAACTGCGCCATCCTCAAATTCAGATCGATATCGAACCGCGTATCCTGATTGTATATTCTTACCGCATCTATCACCTTTTCGCCGATCCACGGATGCTTTTGCGTATCCAACCAGTAGAGCTGGCTATCTCGATGAGAACCACCGAGATAGGCCATCTTACTCGTATAGGGTGGGAGGCTTTGATGCAGGTCTACAATTCCCTCGCACTCCGATGGCATGAACAGTTTGGGAAACGTCCGATAGTAACAGAAATTATTCCACTGCATTTTCATCAAATCTTCCAAATTCGAGAATTCTTGCTGTGTTATTCACGCGAAAACAGGAATCTAGTGGTGATATTCGTCTGCTTGAGTCCGCCTTATGCTCCGGGGACTTCCGAACGAGGAGGAAGCGCCGCGTGCTGCGGTAGATCGTCGGTGATTTCAAACCAGGGGGCTTTGCTCGCTGCGAAGAAGTGGCGTTCGGGGCGTACACCCGGGTCATCATCGAGACCGCCAAGAGCAATTCCGAGTTCCCGGGTGCGATCAGGACGGTTTACAATTGGTGAACCGCAGACGCTGCAAAACCCGCGATGAAATCCGGGTGAGGACTCAAAGTATTTGACCAACTCCTCTCCGTGCACCTACTTGAAGTCTTCGACACGGACGCGCGCACGGCTGCGAAAGGCAGCGCCGTGAGCCTTTCGGCAGTTTGAACAGTAACAATGCCCGCTGCGCATCAGTGGGCCCGTTATTTCGTATTTCACACCGCCACATAAGCAACTTCCTCGAACCACCGGCATGTTAACCTCCGCGTCTTTGGCATCGCCATCACATGGCAGTCAGTGGAGATGCCATGGACCATTCCTGCTCACGGGGCAGGTGGCAAGCGAATGATTCGGTCCACAAGGGGTTCGCCGTCAGCATCGCAACTGCTTCTCTGGTTCGGTCGATGTTTGTCGCTGTTCTCGTGCGAAAGAACAGCGAAAATCACGACTCCCGCTCGCGAAATTCACTTTGAATGAGGTCCATAACGCTGGACGGCCACTGGTCGAACGGGGCCATGGCAGGAAACACGAGCCGGCACAATATCGGGTAGGGAACCATTGAGTATAGATTGGAGAAATTGTCTGGAATAAACGCCGGGAGGCGCTGTCGGTTAGGTCACCGGCTCGTGCAATCGTCTATCGCTTTAAATATTATTGCCATCATAGAACAAAACGTGAATTTTGTCAAGCATCAATACATCGTCCGGTTCAGCGGCATTCGCGTGCAGCATCTTTGATCGGATCGGGGGGTCAACCAATGTTGGCAGGAGTCTGCAATCTATGATGCCAAAGCTGCTTCGGTTCGGCGAGGCGATCGGTTAATCCTAAGCCGTCGCCTCGCGAGGAGAAGCCGCATGGAAAATCAAAACCGGCAGGTACTGTTGAAACGGCGGCCGACCGGCGCGCCGACCACTGATGATTTCGAGATCGTCGACGCGCCGATGCCCGACCCCGCCGACGGCGGGGTGCTGGTGCGCGGCATCTACCTTTCGCTCGATCCCTATATGCGCGGCCGCATGAGCGCAGCGCGCTCCTATGCCAGACCGGTCGATGTCGGCACCGTCATGGAAGGCCGCGTTGTCGGGCAGATCGAGCGCTCGCGCGATCAGGGCTTCCGTGCGGGCGATTACGTCTTGGGCAGTTATGGTTGGCAGCTTTACAGCGCGGTGCCGGCCAACGGTCTTGTCAAGCTCGAGCCAAACGAGGTGCCGCTGTCGACCGCGCTCGGCGTGCTCGGCATGCCCGGGCTCACCGCCTATGTCGGGCTCAGCGATATCGGCCGGCCGCAGCGCGGCGAGACCGTCGTCGTCTCGGCTGCTTCGGGTGCGGTCGGCGCGGTCGTTGGCCAACTCGCCAAACGCGCCGGTGCACGCGCGGTCGGCATTGCCGGGGGGGCCGACAAATGCCGTTATGTGGAGGGCGAACTCGGCTTCGACGCTTGCATCGACCATCGCTCAATCGATCTCGGCGCTGCCCTCGACCGCGTCTGTCCCGACGGCATCGACGTCTATTGGGAGAATGTCGGCGGTGCCGTGCAGCAGGCCGTGTTTCCACGGCTCAATGATTTCGGCCGCATGGTCATGTGCGGCATGGTCTCGGAATACAATGCTGTCGAGCCGCGGCCCGGTCCCAATCTGATGGCGGCAGTGCGCAAGCGCCTCAAGATCCAAGGATTTATTGTCAGTGACGGGTGGCAGCGCTTCGGAGAATACCGGGCGATGGCGGGGCCGCTCATACGCAGCGGCGAGCTCAAATACCGCGAGGACATCGTCGATGGGCTCGACCGGGCGCCCGAGGCCTTCATCGGGCTTCTTGCGGGCCGCAATTTCGGCAAACTGCTGATCAAGCTCGGCGACGATCCGACGCGGCCGGGATAAGCATTGGCAAAGAGGACAGCAATGCGCCGGATCTCGACAATCGCTGTGATGCTGGTCTCTGCGGCTTGCCAGTCCACGCCAGGTCCGCAGGTAGCGCGGCTGCCTGATGAGACCCAACCGGTGTGCCATGATTTTACCGCGGCTGTGACGACCGGCGGGAGGCCCGAGCAGGCGACCGGCCAAGCGTGTGAGCAGCCCGATGGCAGCTGGCAGGTGGGGCAGAATACGCCGGGGTTGCCGACCCAGACCTATGCGCTGCCGCCGCTGGGCCAACAGCCGGCCGCAGCCACGAGCGCGGTGGCTCACCCTCCATCCGACCAATCCCCGCCCAATCAGCCGGCATGCAGCAGCTACAGTATCTCCGTCATGGTCGACGGTCAGCCGCGGCAGGCGGTCATCGCGGCGTGTCCGCAACCGGACGGGAGCTGGAAGATTACGCAGAACACGCCGGGCTTGCCGACGCAGGAATACGATGTCCCGCCGCCCTCCTCTTCTCCCTATCCTTACACTTACCCCTACCCGGTGGATTACGCTTATCCCGAGTTCTTCCCGTATTGGGTCGGCTCGCCTTGGTTCTTTGGCCTCGCGCCATCGATCGTCGTCGTGCAGAGGTTCCATTTTTTCCACCATGGCTTTGGCCGCGGCTTCGGGCACGGTTTTGCCCGCGGTTTTGGCCCGAGCTTCGGCCATGGTTTCGCTGCTGGCCATGGCGGCGGTAGCGGTGGGCATCGTTAGAGCTTTTGAGCCGGAGACCGCAGGATGAGCGTACAAGCGATCGGACAGCCGGTACGGCGAGAGGAGGATCTTCGCCTCCTTAAGGGCAAGGGCCGGTATGTCGACGATGTCAGGGAACCACTCGAAGCGTGCGGCTATGTGCTGCGCTCGCCGCACGCCCATGCGCGGATTGTCGCGCTTGATGTCAGACAAGCGAAGGCAGCGCTGGGCGTGCTAGCCGTTTTGACCGGAGAGGATCTGCGCCGGCGCGGCCTCGGCACGCTGATGCCGGGCGTTCGCCGCCGGCGCCGGAACGGCGCCCCGGCCTTTGCCTGCCCACAGCCGCTCCTGGCGCAAGGCCGGGTCCGCTACATCGGAGATCCGGTCGCCTTCATCGTCGCCGAGACATCGAACCAGGCCAAAGATGCCGCCGAGCAGATCGACGTCGAATATGAGTCGCTACCTGCGGTGATCGGCGCCGAGGCGGCGCTCGCGCCGGGTTCGCCCCCGGTGTGGGACGACAACCCGGGCAACGAGGCGTTCTTTCACGAAATCGGCGACAAGGCGGCCGTCGACGCGGCATTCGCCAAAGCCGACCATATCGCCCGCCACCGGATCGTGATCAACCGGGTTACCGCGAACAGTATGGAGCCGCGCGGCTGTCTTGCGCATTACGACCGGGATCAGGATCGCTACACGATCCGCTGCACCATTCAGTCGGTGCACGCCACCCGTGCCGCCTTGGCCGACCGCATATTCAAGCTGCCGCAGCACCAGTTCCGGGTGGTTTGTGACAACATGGGCGGCGGTTTTGGCATGAAGGGCGGCTGTTATCCGGAATACGGGCTGTCGCTGTGGGCATCCGAGGTCACCGGCCGCCCGGTACGGTGGGTCGCCGAGCGCAGTGAAGGGCTGCTGAGCGACGAACAGAGCCGCGGCAGCGTCGTCGATGCCGAGCTGGCGCTCGACAGCTCGGGCCAGTTTCTGGCGCTACGCGCACAATGGAAGGCGGCGATCGGCGCCTATTATTCGACCGACCGGCCCACGATTCCGATCACGATCGGGCTCGGCTGTATGGTCGGTACGTATGGCATCCCGGCGGTCCACGCGCAGGTCGTCGCGGTACTGACCAATACGATGGCAATCGCCCCCTACCGCGGCGGCAGCCGCCCCGAGCCGATCTATGTGATCGAAACCATCATCGACAAGGCCGCGCACGAGCTCGGCATCGAGCCTGCGGAGCTGCGCCGCCGAAATACGCTTCCCGCTGACAAGATGCCGTTCACGACCGTATTTCAGCAGACCTATGACAGCGGTGATTTCGTCAAAAACCTCGACGATTGCCTAGCGCTTGCGGACTTCGCGCATGTCGCGGGACGGCGCGCGGCGGCGCAACAGCGTGGCAAGCTGTTGGGCGTCGGCGTGGCAACCGCGGTCGCGGCATCCGGCGGGCGCGATTATGAGCATGCCGAGATCCGCTTCGACCCGTCGGGCGGTGTC
>Ga0306926_10004067_pt1 | contig 15292 bp, 9 predicted proteins | sample flu12Cox44000178_FD_203759 | JGI IMG/M metagenome (GOLD analysis project Ga0306926, IMG submission 203759) | Lab enrichment of tropical soil microbial communities from Luquillo Experimental Forest, Puerto Rico - flux8day.12C.oxic.44.000.178 (v2)... | ecosystem: Environmental > Terrestrial > Soil...
AGACAACGCCCAGCGTTCGGATACGCCGGCCCTGGCGGGCGATGTCGAGCGCAACCTTGATGCCTCGGATCGCTTCCGCGAATTGCGTATCCGGCTTCTCCACCGCATAGCGCAATAGCCCGAGTTGTTGCGGCAACATACGGTCGCCATTCCGGCACCGTGCTCGGGCCGGAAGGTCCCTTTGAGGCGATCGCGGCACCAGCGCCAAGCAGTCGAGGCCGGTTTCCCGCTCGATCTGGCGGCCGGTCCGGAACACTCGGTCGAGCCGCTCGCGAAGCAAGCCGATGCCCAGCCCGGCGACGAGACCGAAGCACAGCGCCCCGCCGAGAATGAGTGTCGTGCGCGGCTTGCTCTTGCGGAGCGGGTGCTCCGCCCCGGTGATGATCCGTGCCTCGGTGATTGGGAAGGACTCCTGCTCGATGGCTTCCTTGCGGCGCGTCAGGAGTGCCTCGTAGACCGCGCGAGCCGTATGCGCCTCGCTTTCAAGTTGCCGCAGGAAAATCTGCCAATCGTTGGTCACCATGTTTTGCTCGACGAGAGCCTTCAACGATGACTCAAGCGAGTGCTCCCTGGAACGGGCAACCTCATAGTCGCCCCGTTGAGCCGCCGCAATCCGGTTGAACTCGTCGAGGATCGATCCCTCCAAATCCACCACCTCCTCACGGTACTTGGCGACTACCCCATAATTGTTGCCGAAGCGCCGAGCGAGATCAGCCGCCATGCGGGCTGCCTCGAGCAATCGCAACCGAAGGCGACTGATCACCTCGCTCCGGAGAGCATCGCTGACAACGGCCTCAGCGTCTCTATTCCGAATGACCGTTTCGATGTGCTCGAGTTTCGCACGGGCCTCTGCCGTGTGCGCGCGCGCCAGGATGAGCTGACTATTGAGCTCGTTGAGTTGTTGTTCGTCGACGAAGCCGCGGCCGGTGTTGACCATCTTGTGTTCGGCGCGGTAACGCTGTGCGGCGCGATCCGCCTCAAGGGCTGAAGAACGGAGTTCGACAACCCTGAGGTCCATCCACTCGGCAACGAGCTTCGCCGCGTCGTATTTGCCCCTCAGCTCGTCGGTGACGTAGGCGTTGGCGAGCTCGTTGGCGATGCGGGCTGCTTTCTCTGGATCCTTCGACGTATAGCTGATGCGCAGGACATAGGTCAGTCCCACCCGGTGGACCGTTAAGTTTTCCTTGAAGTTTTCGATGAGCTGCTGCCTTTGTACGTCTTCGGATGCGGCGGGTTCGGACGCGGCGGACGGGGATGCAAGCCCCATATCGCTGGAGAGCGTCGAGAGAAAGTTCGTTGCGGATGCGGCGGTGCTGCGCACGAAGGATAGCGCTTTACTCAACACGCTGCGGTTCGGCGTGTTGAGTTCGGGGTCTTCGTCGAGCTTGAGGTCGCGAATGACCTTCAGCACCACGCGTCCCGATTGGGCGACCTCGACCTGGCTGTCCACCAGCTCGCTTTCTACGTGCATGTCGGAGATAGGCCGGCCTTGAAGGAGACGAGCCTTTTGGGGCTCGATCAGCACCAGGGCGTCTGCGGTGAACCGGGGGACGGCCAATAGGATATATGACGTCGCAAGCAGAAGGCAGAGCAGGGTCATGCCGGCAATTATTGATCGCCGCCGACGCAGAAAATCGAGGATATCGTGGAGATCGATGCTCGAGGCGACCTTGGCCTCAGGCTGGTGATCGCCATAGGAAGCCTCTGTCGCTTCGCGGCGGATGAGAAGCATGGTTGCCCCTGGACCAAATGGACCGCGCTGGAATACTACTGCTGAAAATTGATCGCCTCGTGGAGATTCCGGATTAGTCCGCCTTCGCTTCGAGGGCGGCTCGCGCCGCGTCGATGATTCGATCCTGAATGTCGGGCTCCAGATAGGGGTGCATGGGCAACGAGATCGCCTGCCGGGCGAGGTCTTCCGATACGGGAAGACCGGGGTCCGCGGTCGGATAGGACGCGTAGGCGGTCTGCCGATGCAGCGGCTTGGCGTAGTAAACCGCCGTCGGGACGCCCTGTCGTTTCAGCGATGCCGCGAAACCGTCGCGCCGTTCTGGCGCCAAGCGAAGTGTGTACTGCGCCCAAACGGAGGTGCAGCCGCCAAGCACCCGCGGGACCCGCGCTATGTCGGCGAGACGGGCGGCGTAGCGGGCTGCCACCCGCTGCCGCGCCTCGATCTCATCGCCGAATATCCTCAACTTCTCCAGGAGGATCGCCGCCTGCAGGGTATCGAGCCGCCCGTTCATCCCGACGCGGACATTGTCGTATTTGTCCGCTCCCTGCCCATGAATGCGCAGGGAGCGGATCACCGCCGCAAGTTCAGCGTCGTTCGTGAATACGGCACCGCCGTCGCCGTAGCAGCCGAGCGGCTTCGCCGGGAAAAACGAGGTCGTGGTGGCGAGACCAATATTGCCGACCTTGCGGCCTTTGTGCGTCGCGCCGAACGATTGCGCGGCATCGCACAGAACCCACAATCCGCACGCGTCGGCGATCGGGAGGAGCGCGTCGTAGTCGGCCGGCTGGCCAAAGAGATCAACCACGATGAGGCCGACCGGGTCCAGCCCCAATCGGATGGCGGTCGCCAGGCCGGCCTCGAGGCTTGCCGGGTCCATGTTGAACGTCTCCGGGAGGACGTCGACGAAGACCGGAATGGCACCGAGCCATGCGATCACCTCGGCCGTGGCGGCGAATGTGAAGCTTGGGCACAGGATTCCCTGCCCCGGCCGCACGCTGCGCGCCATCAAGACCAGCGCCAGGGCGTCGGTTCCGTTGGCGCAGGAGATCACCTCCGCAGCGCCACAGAACGCCGCGAGCTCGGCTTCGAGCTCCGCGACCTCTACCCCCATGATGTAGTCGCCGCGCTCCACGACCCGCAGGAGCGCCGCATCGATCCTCGCCCCGAGCCGGCGGCGCTGAGCCCCGAGATCGATGAACGGAAGCGGCGCGGACGGTGCATCCCGATGTTGCAGCATCAGCTCGCCTCTTCCAGGATGCCGTGGGGGGTCAGGCGATAGCGCTCGCCCGTGTCGCGGCAGACGAGGTTTGGGCCGAGGCGGCGGCCATGCTTTGAGACCCAGCCGACCTGCCTTGCCGGCACGCCGGCGACCATGGCGAAATCCGGCACGTCCTTCGTCACGACGGCGCCAGCGGCGATGAGGGCGTAGCGGCCGATCACGCGCCCGCAAAGGATCGTGGCGTTCGCCCCAATTGTCGCTCCCCGCTTGACGAGGGTCTCGCGGAACTCGTTCTTGCGCTCGATCTCGGCCCGCGGCTCGAGCACGTTGGTGAAAACGCAGGACGGCCCGCAGAACACGCCGTCCTCCAGCGTCACGCCGGTATAGACGGACACGTTGTTCTGGATCTTTACGCCGTTGCCGACCCTGACATTCGGGCCAATCATGACGTTCTGTCCGACGACCACTTTGCGGCCCAGCCTTGTCGCCGCCAGGATGTGACTGAAGTGCCAAATCTTGGAATCTTCGCCTATCTCGACATCGGCATCCACGATGGCTGTCGGATCGATATGGACGCCGGGAAAGCGTACCCCGTTCAGCCGGACCGGCGCCTCCGGCGCGGGCGGTGTCGACAGCGACGCGCTGCCGCGTCTCAACACCGAGAGGACGCGAAGCCCTTCAGCTGCATCCGTACGCGGACGGACCCCGCTCGCACAGCACTCGAGGAAATGCTGCATCTCCTCCTTGAGCGGCTCACCTGCTGCGAGGGGGACGGAAACGCCTCCGTCGGTCCGCGGCGTCGGAATGCCGCCCGCCCATCCGACCGTATAGGGGAAGCGCTTCACTTTGCCTTCGAGCGGTGCGACATCGTCGAAGACCACGGCACCACAGTCGCCGATGACCGTGAGGCGCTGCTCCTTGAACGGATGCAGCCATGACACGAAGATGTGAGCCTTGACCCCCGACGGAAAGCCCATGTGGACGTGGCACGTGTCGCGGATCGAGGGATGGAGGACTGGCACGCCGGCGGCGATCACCGAGTCCGGGTCCTCGCCCACGAGGTCCAGCACCATGGATATGTCGTGCGGGGCGAAGCTCCACAGCACATCCTCCTCGCGTCTGACCTTTCCGAGAGAAAGGCGGTTCGAGTAGATGTATTGCAGCCGGCCGAGGTCGCCTGAGCGAACGATCTCTCGCACCGCCCGATAGCCGCGGTGATAGTGCAGGAGATGGCCGACCATGAGCACGCGGGACGCGCCCTGCGCCGCCCGGATGAGGGTTTCAGCCTCGCCCACGTCAAGTGCGATCGGCTTTTCCACGAAGACGTGCTTGCCCGCCGTGATCGCCTGCATGGCAAGGCTGAAATGTGCTTTCGCCGGGGCGGCGATGGCGACGGCGGTCACGCTCGGGTCCGCGAGCGCCGCCTCGAAGCTGAGCGGTCGCCCCTTGAACGTGCTCACTAGCTTATCGACCGTCTGTCGATCCGTGTCGACGACTGCTTCCAGCGCTCCCAGCTCGGCTACAGCGCGCACGATGTTCTTGCCCCAGTAGCCGCATCCAACGACGGCGACGCGCACCGCGGAGACGCCAGGTCGGGCGTGTGCTGCGGGGACTGAGCGCCGGCGCCGGGTGCTGCTGTATTCCACCGTCGCGACCGGTTCCTGCGGCAGGTCAAGGTCGGCGGCGCGATCGGCATGAATGTGGGCGTGGGGCGAATGTTCCATGCGAGCGTCCGCAATCCTACTATGCCTTGATCACGCGCTCGTCGGCGACGCCGGCGCGATGCAATGCGTTGCGCGTATCGACAATGAGCTTGGCCGCTAGCGAAAGTCCTGCGTAGTCGATGCCGTCGTGATCGGTGGCGATGACAACCGCGTCGTAGGAGGCGATTAGGGCATGATCCCAGGCTATGGATTTGCGGCCAGCTAGCTCCGGGTGGTCGCGCGTGCGCGGCACGAGCGGAATGATGGGATCGTAAAAGTCCACGCGGCCGCCGCGCTCTTCGATGAGCTCGATGAGCTTGAGGGAGGGGCTTTCCCGCAGGTCGTCGACGTTCTTCTTGTAGGCGATGCCGATGAGCAGGATATTGGCGCCGTTGAGCCCGCGGTGGGTCGTGCGGTCGAGCGCCGCGCTCAGGCGCTCGACCACGAAGCGCGGCATGGCATTGTTGATCTCGCCGGCGAGCTCGATGAAGCGGGTCGGAACCTGGAACTCGCGCGCCTTCCACGTGAGATAGAACGGGTCGATTGGGATGCAGTGCCCGCCGAGACCCGGTCCCGGATAGAAGGCCATGTAGCCGAAGGGCTTTGTCTTCGCCGCCTCGATCACCTCCCAGATATCGATCCCCATGGCGCCGTAGACGAGCTTCAGCTCGTTGACGAGAGCGATGTTGACCGCACGGAAGATGTTCTCGGTGAGCTTGACCGCCTCCGCCGTCGCTAAGCTGGAGACGGGCACGACCTTGCTGATGAGCGCACTGTAAAGCGCGGTTGCAAGCTTTGCGGCTGCGGCTCCATCGCCGCCAACCACCTTAGGGATGCCAGGCGTCGAGAAGTTGATGTTGCCGGGGTCTTCCCGCTCGGGTGAATAGGCCAGGAAGAAGTCAACGCCGGACTTGAGGCCGCTCGTTTCCAGGACCGGTCGCACGACTTCCGTCGTCGTGCCTGGATATGTCGTTGATTCAAGCACGATGAGCTGGCCCTGCCGCAAATGACGGCGGATCGATTTCGCCGTGCTGACGACGAAGGAGAGGTCCGGCTCCCGGTGCTTGTTGAGGGGTGTCGGCACGCAGATCAGGATGACGTCGCAATCCGCCAGTCGCGCGAAGTCCGCCGTCGCGGAGAATCGGCCCGTTGTGCGCAAAGCGGCGATCGACCGGGACCCGATGTGCTTGATATAGGACTCTCCGGCGTTGAGCGCTTTCACCTTGTCCTTATCGGCGTCGAACCCCACCACGGAGAAGCGCTGCTCCCCGATCGCCTTGGCAAGGGGAAGCCCCACATAGCCCATGCCAATGACGCCGATGCTCGCCGCCCGCGTCGCGATCAGGCTGGTTAAGGTGGCGGCGGGCGATCTTTGTGGACGTCTCTCGACGTTTTCTCTGATCTGTTCGAACACCGCGCTCATGCCGAACTCCTCCTCATTCCGCCCTTGGTCGGCACGAATTCTCTCAACCAAGGCATAGAGCGACGAGTGGTATTTGCGACCACTTTTGAATTTGAATAGTGCGTCCTACGTCACAATGACGGTGCTCCACGCGGAGGCCGAATTTTCCATGGCCAATGCTTAGCTTGATTTCCCTCAGCGTCAACGAACACAGTCAGTTCGAAGGGGGTACCTCCGTTGTGCGCTTGATAGCGCGAATGACCTAGCCGCACGATACCAATAATCCCAAAACTCTACGTCTGCGGGATCACATGAAGCACTGCGTATCCAGTAGAAGATTACGCGCGCTCAGTAGCCAAATCCGACTTTCAACCCGTTCGGCTCCTGACGGGGAGGCCCATTGCTAAGATCGGTCGTCGACCAGAACTGGCGCGGCAGCCTTGAGCTCGAGCCGGACAGGCTCGAGCCGAACGTCGCCGCCCGCTTCGCCGTGGCGCGTCGCCCGCGGTCGGCTCAGGCGCGCCTGTTCCTGGAGGTCGTGACCGGAGCGGCGATCGCTCTGCCCATCCTCTACTCCGTCGTCTTTTTCGAGGGATGGAATCCCCTCGAGGGGCCGCAGGAACAATTCTCGCACCTAGCCTCGAACCTGGTTGGCAACCTGCTGGTCGTGGCGGCCGCGTTCAAGGTGACGGGGCGCCTCGAGCGCAAGGTCGGCCTGGTGTTTGCATGCGCATTCCTGGTCCATGCATTGCTCGGCGTGGCCATCGCGCTGATGGGCCTCGACTACTCCCGACCGGACCTCGCGCTGGCGACGTCCCTGTCGATCACCTGCGGCGTGGCCACCGTCTGTCTCCTGCATCGTCCCCTGGCCCGCCGCGTTGCGGTGATCGGCTACGGGCTTCCGCCAGAGATTCAAAAATGGTTTGGCCCAGCCATCGACGTTGTCCCGGAGTCCTCCGCTGACCTGCGCGGCTACGACGTCATCCTCCTCAATTTCGATGAAGCTCTGCCCGGCGCTTGGGCCAAATCGGTCTCGCGGGCGGTCCTGGCCGGCTCGGAGGTTTCGCATGTCGTCGAGTATCTCGAGCGCGCGCAAGGCCGCATCTCGCCTGATCACTTCGACCTGGACCAGTTGGATTGGTCCAGGATCAAGGGCCCGTACGCCGCGACCAAACGCAGCGCAGACATCGCGCTATCCATCCTCGTGGCTCCACTCGTCCTGTTGGTGATCGGCGTGGCGGGACTGGCCATCGCGCTGACCTTGGGCCGGCCCATTCTTTTCGTGCAGGACCGGATCGGCAAGGGCGGCAAGGTATTTCACATGTACAAGCTACGCACAATGCGGGCGCGCCGTCCCGGCGAGCTGGCTAGAGCCACCGCGAGGGACGACGACCGGATCGCGCCGCTCGGCCGTTTCCTGCGCCGATATCGGATCGACGAGCTGCCGCAGATATGGAACGTCCTGCGCGGCGAGATGAGCCTGATCGGGCCGCGCCCGGAGCAACCTGAGCTTGGCCGCCAATACGCCGAGCAGATGCCGGCCTACTCGTCCCGCCACCTGCTTCGCCCGGGCATCACTGGCTGGGCGCAGGTCTGCTTTGGCTACGCGGAGAACTATCAGGAAACCCGCGAGAAGCTCACCTACGACTTGCACTACATCAAGAACTTCAGCCTGGCGCTGGATCTGCGCATTGCTGTCATGACTTTTGGCGTTGTGCTCGGCGGATCGTCCGTCCGCTGAGGCTTGCGGCGACGAGCCAGCGGGAGAGAACGGCGCATGCCCCGGTCGCCAAGCCGGATCACAAGGATACTCACCAGCGTACACCGCCCACGGCTCCGGCGATTGCGGCCATGACCCGTCCCCGCCCCCTCATTTGGTACATCTTTCCGCCCATCGGCGGCCCTGGCCTGGGACGCTATTGGAGGGGTTACCACTTGGCGCGGGCGTGGCAAAGCGTCGGCGTCCAGTCCATCCTGATCGGGCCTGGCTATCATCACTATTTCCTGCGCGCCGAGGCGCTAGTCGGAACGCATCGGATCGCCGACGTCACGTACCACTTCATTCCCACAAGGCCATACGGCGATCGCGCGGCGGACCGCCTGAAGGCCATCTTCGCCTTCGGCCTTGGTCTCGTCTGGAACCGCGAGCTGGCCAGGCTCGGCGAGCGCCAATCGCCCGACGTGATCGTCTATTCCTCGCCTTACCCTTTTGGGTATCTCGCTGCGCACCGGCTCGCGCGGCGCCATCGGGCAAGTCTGGTCTTTGAGGTTCGCGACCTGTGGCCTCTCAGTCTCATCGAAATCCTTGGACTTGGACGTTGGCATCCCTTTGTGCTGGCCGCCGGCGCGTGCGAGCGCTTCGCGTATTCCACAGCCGATCGTGTGACGTCTCTCCTGCCCGAGGCTGCCGAGTATATGGTGGAGCGGGGATTGGATGCAGCCAAATTCGTCTACATTCCCAATGGGGTCGACCTGCAGCATGACGTCGTCGAGGCGACGACCACTGAGATACTTGTGGTGTGCCGAGCACGGGCACTGGCGGCCGAGGGCAAGTTCCTGCTCGTGCACACAGGCAACATGAGCGTCACGACCAACCTCGCTCCCCTTCTCGACGCCGCCAGGCTGCTGCAGGATCAAGGCCGGACGGACATCGCGGTGCTGCTGGTGGGCCGCGGCGAGAGCGAGCAGGCGCTCAAGGCGCAAGCCCATCATCACCGGCTTAGGAATGTCGAATTCTTTCCCCAGGTGGACAAGATCGCGGTCGCGGCATTGCTCGGCATTGCCCATGCGGGTTTTGCGGCGCTCCCGCCCAGTCCGATCTATCGGTTTGGCTTTAGCCTGAACAAGCTCTTCGACTACATGCTGGCCGCTCTGCCAATAGTGTTCGCCCGTGATCTGCCAAAATGCATAGTCGACAAGGCGGGCGCAGGGGTCACGATTCCGTCCAACAACCCGGCGGCGCTCGCCGCCGCCATTGCGCGCATGGCAGACCTACCACCGTCCGAGCGCGCCAGAATAGGGGCCTGCGGCCGTGCATTCGTCGAGGCCGAGCACAATTACTGGATGCTCGGCCAGAGATATCTCAGTCTCTTCTCCGAACTTCGCCCGGACGCTTTCACCGAAACCGTCAATATTTTGCCCGACAGCATTGCGAGAGGAAGGGCCGCGGCGCGATCAACCCTTCGCGCGCCCTAGCCAGTCCTTGCCTAAACCCGTCCCTGCGGGGGTACTCTACACTTGGGGGTACTCTACTTGGCTCAGTGATAACGCGCTTCTCAGCGGCAGGCAGCCTCCGACTATGATATCGAAGGCCTACAGCGACCTTACAGCCCTGCTCTTATGCGAGTATACGAGTTGCAGGCGGCAGATGAACCATCTGCCGAGACGGGTCGTTTCGGTTCCTGGTGGTTGCTCGCATCGCCTGGGCGAAAACCACCATCTGCGCAATCGCCGAACGAGTTGCGCGCTTCTGCAAAGCCGGAGGTACTCGTAAACCCAGGCCCATGCCGTCCTGTAGTAATTGCTGGTGACGACATCGCAGTTGGCGTTTCCGAGCGCGCGTTTGCGGTCGTCGGTGCCGAAATGGAAGTCGTAGGCGATCCCGCGCTCGAAAGCCCATTGCAGCACGTAGCGATCGAGCAGCAGCCCTGGCGAAAATCGGGCATAGGCAAAGTCGTAGGCGATATGAATGTTCTCGGTCATGTGCGGATTGAGAAGGCTGATCTGCGTGGCAATGATTTTGTTGTCGAGGAGTAGCGCACATCCGATCAGCTGGCCGAACGTGTTGACGCGGCTGGACGCATTCGCGAGGAAGAACATGTAGCGTGCCGATCCGACGCTTGAGGAATAGGTCACGCCTTTCCTGACCAGCCATTCCTCCTTGCGCCGGAACGTCCACTCCACCATCTCGCGGCACCTTTGTGGGTCGGTCGCTATTTCGAACGAGAGCTTGCCGAGCTCGCTCAAGCGCCTGTGTTTGCGATCGACGGTATTCGGAAACGTCTTGCCGCGTGATTTCCAGTAGGCATGCCAGTCCTTGTACCTGTCCCAGGTCAGGAAAGGTGAGTGCTGGACCGCAACCGTGCGTGCGTCTCCTGCAGCAAGCACGTGATGCAAGAGGGAGTCGGTCCTGACGCGCTCGAGGTGAACGAAATCGGCACGACACCGGTCGCGCAGCGTCTGCCACGCCGCCGCCGCGAGCTCAGTCCTGTCGAGGGAATTGTCGACCAGCATATCGGCCGCATAGTCCTCGGGGCTCCCGAGCGACGTTGCGACGGTCCACAAGCGTTTGTGCCGGACGATGACCATGGGCCAGGCCAGGACTAGCCGGTCCGAGCGTCGTAAGGCGATGCAGAACAAGCGGCCGCCCGCCGGCAGGGCAAGCGTTTCCCACACATACCACAGCCACTCGAAGCTCTGGGACAGGCGAGGAGCCTCGGCTCGTTCATAGAGATCGTCCCATTCCGCCTGCAGCCGGGCGAACTCCTCCGCCGTCGAGATGACCTGAACCTGAACGTTGCTTCCTGACATGTTGTACTGTCCATCTCTCTCCAATTCATTCTGCCGGAGTGGCACTCCTTCCAACGCGAACCCTGCGCGACGGCCCGAGTCGCTGGAACAAAAGACACTCGGCACGGCTCTCATCGATGCGCCGATCGAACCCTCTTGCTGAGCGCGAGGAGGCAAGTGTGCCAGCCACCGGCCAGTGTCGCGATCGCCCGGTTGGGGTACCTCTAATGGGCCTGCCCGGGTCGGGGACGCACATCCATCCGGTGCGCTATCTTGCGGGCGGATCGTCTCGGCCCTGTGTGCCCGCCCTTGATGAAACCCAACTTCGTCAGACACCTTGGCCTGATGCTGCTCGGCGCCTCGGCGGCGCGGGTCTTGTCCTTCGTCAATTTGCTGCTGGCCGCACGGCTGTACAGCAAGGATGATTTCGGCGGCCTCGCCCTCGCGCTCGGATTTGTGGGGCTGGTCCAGCCCTTTCTGACGCTCCGCTACGAGATCGCCGTCGTTCTGGCACGGACGGACGAGGCCGCGCGGTCGCTGGTGTATGGCGTCGTTGGTATTGCGCTCTGCATCTATGCTGTCGTCGCGCTGCTGGTCGTCGCAGCCCCCGGCCTTCTCGCGGACCTCATTCCGCCGGACCTGATTGTGGGTCTACGGGCGCCCGTCCTGCTTCATCTTGCGGCGAGCGTCGTGATCGTCTCGCTGACGGCCTGGCTGCAGAAGCACAAGGCCTTCGGGACCATTGCGGCCTCGCAGTTCGTGGGCGCGCTCGGAACCGCCGTTCTGGTGCTCGGCGCCCCCTTTGTCGTCGAGGCGACGCTTACGGCACTTGTGTGGGGCTACGCGGGAGGCGCATTGCTGAGCGCCCTGATTCTCGCGGCGGCAACGCCCCGAAGCGGGCTTTTCGGCCTGGGCGTCCAGTCCGGCCGCATCTGGCCTCTGTTGGTGAAGTATCGCGTCTACCCGACATACTCCCTGCCGCTGACCATCAGCTCTCTGACCTCCGATCGCGCTTTGCTGCTCTACCTCTCGGGCGCCTTCTCGCTCGGGACGCTCGGCGGCTTCTACTCGGTGCGCCAGTTGCTGTTCGGCCTGGTCCATCTCGTGACCAGCTCGATCAACCAGGTCGTCTTCCCGTATGTCTCCCAGACCGAAAAAGGCGTCGCAGGGGCCAAGCGGCCTCTGCTCGCGATGACGCGCACGGTCGCGGTGACGACGGGTCTTGGGTTAGGCTGGCTTTGTCTCCATGCGACCGCGGTCACCCTCATCCTCCTCGGCGACCAATGGCTGGATGTGGCTCAACTGATGCCGTGGATCGCAGCGCACGCGGCCGCTGTCTCGGTGATCGGCTGGCAGGGGCGCCTGCTCGACGTCGAACGTCGCCAGAGGCTGGACGCCATGCTGCAGATGGCCGGGGACGTTGCGGAGCTGGTAGGCCTCGGATGTCTGTGGCTGGCGGCGGCGTCCGTGACGACGGTTGTTGCCACCATCTCAATCATCGGCATCGGGCACGCGGCCCTTTGGCTGATTACCGCCTATCGGGTCACGCGGCTGGGCACGAGTCAGGCGACCGCTTGCATGGCTCTGCTCGGCGCATCAGCGCTCGCAGCGGCCGCACTCGCGGCGCTCTGCAAGCTGGCCTTCGGACCGCTCGTCGGGATGATGGTGTCGCTTGCCATCATCGCCGTCGGGGTGGCCATCGCACTCTTGGGTATGGCTAAGCACATCAACCAGCATGCGGGATGGCGGACGACCCCGACCGCGCCGCTCCTGCGGGCGAGATTGCGCCCCATCGAAGGCCCGCGCGAGAGCGGGCAGGGGGCCTAGTGCATGGCCCGACTGAGCGTTAGCGGGGACGGTCTGAAAGTCGGCAACCGTCGCGCCTGCGGGCGGGCCGGCTTCGAGCGGCGGCGCCTTGGGGGAGCTATACCGAAGGGCATCTTGACGCTCTGGCGCTCGCCACCCAGAACAAGCCCCGCGCAAGAAGTGCTTGCCATGGAAAGTCGGATCGCGAGCTCGAGCGACCCTCCCCGGCCCGTCGGCCTCATGCGCAAGCTGAGGCGTGCCGGCGGTATCGTTTTCGATCGGGTGGTGTGGTCCGTCGACCGCATCTTCGACTATCGGCACGGCACGGATACGAGCGGGACGATCAAGCTGAGGGATCTCCGCATCGGCAGCAAGAACGTCGATCATGGGCGGCAATACGAACCGAGTCCGCCCAATCTGTTCAAGCAGGGCATGGCGAGCCTGTCGATCGATCATGCCGACTTCATCTTCGTCGACTTTGGTGCGGGCAAAGGCCGGACGCTGCTGATGGCCTCCAACTTCCCTTTCGCCGAGGTCATCGGCGTAGAATTCTCGGAGGAGCTGCATCGCATCGCCCAGAGGAATCTGGCGATTTACAAGAGCCGACGAATTAGATGCGCGCATCGCCGGTCGGTCTGCGCCGATGCGACCGAATACGAATTGCCGGATGCCAATCTGGTCATATACCTGGCCAATTCATTCGACGGAGTCGTGCTCGCCAAGGTCTTGAGCAACATCGAGAAAGTAGCTGCGCGCCGAAAGGTGTATCTAATCTACTGCGAAGCGATCTTTTCTTCACTAGTGGATGCTTCGGGCGCGCTCCCATATAAGAAACCTATCAAGCTGCCACGACTGATCATGCGCAGGCCTAGGGCGTTCTCGAGCTTGATCGTCTATTCGAACCAGAAGCTGTGACGGCGTGGCCAGTTGCGCCCGAAGTGGTTGGAGGAGGGGCTCTCGGATGCAGACGTCGGCTGCCACTCTGGACGCGGCGCGGCCCGCAAAGAGGGCTCTCCCCATCATCCGGGTTACCGTCGATGCAAGGCCGACCTCGATGCTGGCGGCTGAGCCTACGAGCCACACCTTGTTCGAAACCGCCGAATGGCTCGATGCTGTGGCGCCGCGCGCATGGGCCGCCGCGACGATCGAAGACAATGGTCGCGTCCTCGCCCGACTTCCCTATGTCATGAAATCGCGCGCCGGTTTGCGTATCCTCACGGTCCCGCCGCTGACACCGTGGTTGGGGCCATGGATCGCGCCTAAGAAGGGCAAGTATCCGACTTGCCTGAGTCGGGAGCATGAGCTGCTCCACCAGCTGATCGGTCAGCTGCCGCGCGTCGACGCTGCGGTAATACCGGCCGCTCCGGAGCAAGGAAACCTGTTGCCGTTTTACTGGCACGGCTTCGATCTAACCCTTGGCTACACCTATCGGATCGCGCTCGATACGCCGCTCGAGGCGATCTGGCAGGACGCCGAAGGAAAGATGCGCAACCGGGTCCGGAGGGCCGCCGAGAAGCTCGTCGTTAGTGTCTCGGAGGACATTGATGAGGTGGGCCGGCTGATCGTCGGCACGTATCGGCGCCAGGGCCTGGCGCCGCCGTCGATCCTTGCCACCATTGCTCGCATTCTGGACTCGCCCGCGCTGAAGGCGCACCGGGAGTTACTGATCGCGCGCGATGAGGCCGGGCGGTCGCATGCGTTCGCCCTGCTGGCCTTTGATCCCCGTCACACGATCTACTCTGCTGGAGGAGCCGATCCGTTTCTCCGCGCGAGCGGTGCTCAGACCTTGCTCTTGTGGCGCGCCATCGAGCGCTCGCATGGCCGCTCAGCCGTGTTCGACTTCGAAGGCTCGATGAAGGAGGAGATCGAGCGCTCGTTCCGCTATTTCGGCGCCGTCCAGACACCGCAGCTCACGGCGGTGGCTGCGCGGACGCTCCTGGGGCGCGGCTATCGCCTGCTCGCGCGGATGCGGGCGAGCAAGAGGGGACACAGCGGCTCCGCGGACGAGCATGCTTGATGTGACATCGACGGACCGAGGCTGCGGCCCGCAACGACGAGCTTGACAGGTTGACATGCGACAGAGCGACGCGATCCGTGCTCCGCAGACGCCGGTCATCAGCGCCGACCGGCCACGCCGGCCGCTGGCCTGCGTCATGGGCGATATCGACATGGTGCGGCCGCTCGGGCTGGCCGGCATTCGCTGCATGATGCTCGCACGGCCCGGCGACCCGGCGCACTATTCGCGTTTCACCGAGAGAAACCCGGCCTGGGAGAACGCCTGTTGGGATGGGCCCCCGAGGCCGATGGAGAAGCATGTCGATGCATTGGTGCGCTTCGGGTCGGCACAACCAGAACCGCCCGTGCTGTTCTATGTCACCGACGCGCAACTGCTGTTCGTATCCCGACATCGCGAGCAACTGGTGAAGGCTTTTCGGTTCGTGATCGCCGGCGCGAAACTGGTCGAAGATCTGGTCGACAAGACACGGTTTCACGCGCTGGCGGAGCGGCTGGACTTGCCGGTCCCGGCCACGCGCCGGATTCGCCCGACCGGTCCTCGACCTGCCGATACCGGTATCCGCTTTCCCATCGTCATCAAGCCGCCGGTCCGACGCGAACCGTGGCAAGCGATCGGCGGCTGCGCTAAGGTGTTGCGCGTAGACAGCGCCGAGATGCTGCGGCAGCTCTGGCCGCGCCTCGTTGCCGTGGGCATGGATCTTCTCCTCCAGGAGTTGATCCCTGGACCGGAAACCTGCATCGAGAGCTATCACGTCTATGTGGACCATCACGGCGTCATCGCTGCGGAGTTCACCGGACGGAAGATACGCACCTACCCTGAATGCTATGGGGCCAGCACCGCGTTAGAAATCTCCGACGCCGAGGACGTGATAGCGCTGGGACGTGCGATTACGGGCAAGCTCAAT
>Ga0306926_10004070_pt1 | contig 15289 bp, 17 predicted proteins | sample flu12Cox44000178_FD_203759 | JGI IMG/M metagenome (GOLD analysis project Ga0306926, IMG submission 203759) | Lab enrichment of tropical soil microbial communities from Luquillo Experimental Forest, Puerto Rico - flux8day.12C.oxic.44.000.178 (v2)... | ecosystem: Environmental > Terrestrial >...
GGCGCTGTGCTTTCATTACTTCCCCTAGCACTTGCGCTTTTTTATTTTTGTCTCTTCCCGCCTAACTTGCACTCCTCGCAAATCATCGCTCCCTCGGGCAAGTACACTTCCTTGTCGCATGATTCGCACGTCGTCAAGAATTTCTCACCTTCGTTATCGACGATCACCTTGGCGCGTTGAATTTTGAGGCGGGATTTGCTTCGGAATGGCGCAGATGGTAGCAGCGCTTTTCACTGCGCCCTAAGACTTCAACGGACCGCATTTCGTAGTCCGATTCGCTTATTCGGAAGACTATCTTGAACGCATCGACGGGCAATGCTCCCAGGTAAGCGCATTCGATGAGCGGCATGGTGGTGTGCCAGTATTTGACGAGGTACGAATGGGCGAATCAACTCCTTAGGCAAAAGCGGTTGTCCGAAATGTTCGGTTCTGGAGGAAAATAGTGCCCGTCTCAAGGAATGGCTTCAGCGTCGCATCATTCACACGGGCGTAATATCCTTGGCGTAATGTCGCTTACGGACCCCAGCCTCCCAAATTCACCTAAGGGAGAAAAATGATGCCAGCAAAAACTCTGAAAGAAGTTTTTCTGATGTTGCTCAGCAATGTGCGAAACAGGACCGAACGCCAATCGGAGATCTATCAAGAGATCGGTAAGCACGCGGAGGAGCCGGAGATCAAGGAGGCGATAGAAGCACGGGCATTCGTCTCTAAGCAGATTCTCGCCAAACTCGATGAATGCTTCCGCATCATCGGCGAAAAGCCGGTAAGTTCCACGGGAAAGTTACAAGAAACTTTTCTGGAGGATTTCCGCAGGGAAGTAACTGAGATCCAATCCCCGGTCGCCAAGCGCCTCTTCGTACTTGCGAAACTGACCCATCTCGCACACCTTCGGATGGCCGAGTATGAGGTTCTCGTTGCCGCAGCTGACTTAGCGGGCCATCACGGCGTCGGCGTACTTTTGGAAACTTGCCTTGCAGACAAACTCGCGTTCGCAGAGCGCAACCGGCGTTTGATTCGACACCTGGTCGATGAAAAACTCGCAGAACGGGCTGCGGGCGCTTCGGCACAGTAAACTCGGAGGCGAATCGGAAAAAGGGCGGGGTTACGGATCCAATCGCCCCATCTTGGGCTTTGGAATCTTCGATTTATGTAGTCAATTCCGCCGAACTCCGAAAGGCTAACAGTCAAAGGATCGGGGACCCGGCTGAAAGTCTCTACCCTCCTCTTCCGGGAGGAAGAGCTGGGTCCTCGTTTCGATCCTCAGCTGCCCGAGACGCCCTTGTTGACCAGGACTTTAACCTCAACGCGACGGTTCTCGGCCCGACCAGCTGCATTTTCGTTCGCTGCCGCCGGTTGGAATTCACCCATCGCGGCCGGCGCCACGATACGATATACGGGTACGTTGCGCTGCTGCATCAAGTAACGCACCACTACCTTTGCACGGTCCTCGCTCAGTTTGTCGTTCGACGCGGCACTGCCTCTTGAGCCGGTTCTGGCGGCACCGCTCGGCTGGACAATTCGCCGTCTCCGCATGGTACTTTATAAACTGGGGAGCTGCCGGAAAGCGATCCACAGGGATACGCACCCGTAGTCCTAGATGAAACCCCCTTGCGATGAAGCAGTCGTCCGGTCTGCGCTTGCTGACGCTCCGTGCGCAGCACAAGCGGCACGTTGGATCCTCGCAGCGACGATCCTCGCTTCCAGCATGGCCTTCATCGACGGCACTGTCGTCAATGTAGCTTTGCCCGCGCTGCAAACCAGCCTGCACGCAACAGTCGTTGATGTGCAGTGGGTGGTCGAATCCTATGGATTGTTTTTAGCAGCGTTGATTCTTCTAGGAGGCTCGCTCGGCGATTCGTTCGGCCGGCGAGCGATGTTCTTGACTGGCGTAGTAGTTTTTGCGGCTGCGTCTCTCGCGTGTGGCTTTGCCTCGAATATTCAGCAACTCGTGATCGCACGAATTGCTCAAGGTATGGGAGCTGCCCTTCTCGTGCCCGGAAGCCTGTCAATTATTAGCGCCAGTTTCGACGAGAAGACGCGCGGGGAAGCGATCGGTACATGGTCCGGCTTCACTGCGATCACCACAGCACTTGGGCCGGTCCTCGGCGGCTGGCTGATCGAGCATGCCTCCTGGCGCTGGGTGTTCTTCATCAATATACCTCTCGCGGCTCTTGTGATCGCGATTTCACTATGGCATCTTCCTGAAAACCGCGACTCGAATGCCAAACGCGTCGATTGGCTGGGAGCCACCGCCGCAACGCTCGGATTAGGCGGCGTCATTTATGGACTCATCGAGTCAACAAGTTTAGGTTGGAACCATCCTCGTGTTCTCGTGAATTTGATCGCGGGCTTCTTCTGTTTGGCCGGTTTCATCTTCGTGGAAGCCCGGGCAAATTCACCCATGGTTCCCCTGGCTCTGTTTGCGTCTCGCAGCTTTAGCGGAGCAAACCTGCTGACTCTCTTTCTCTATGCCGCGCTCGGAATATTCTTTTTCCTTTTCCCGATTAACCTGATCCAGGTGCAGGGATTCTCGACCACCGCGACCGGAGCGGCCGCGCTTCCGGCGATTCTGCTGATGTTCTTTCTGTCGCGCTGGTCCGGCGGCCTGGTTACACGTTACGGGGCACGGACGCCACTGGTCATCGGGCCTCTGATTGCGGCAGCAGGTTTTATCCTCTTCGCCATACCAGGTGTGGGCGCAGGATATTGGAAGTCATTCTTTCCACCGTTCATTGTTCTCGGCCTTGGAATGGCGATTAGCGTTGCCCCTCTCACCACAGTGGTTATGAATTCAGTGGACCAAGACCGTGCTGGCACCGCCTCGGGCATCAACAACGCAGTCGCCCGTGTGGCTGGCGTCCTTGCCATCGCAATTCTCGGGATTGTGTTGGTGAAATTGTTCAGTTCTAGTCTGACTCGGAGTCTCACAGGACGAGAGCTTGAGCCCGGCATCTTGCAATACATTCGGGCAAACGAAATCAAACTGGCGGGCCTTGACCTACCATCCGACATAGATATCGATACGAGTACGTTCATCCGGATGTCGCTTTCACGTGCATTTGTGTTTGGATTCCGAACCGTCATGTTGATCTGTGCAGGCCTGTCCCTTGCAAGTGCTGCGATCGCGTTGGTAATGATTCCTGCTAGAGGAGTAAACCACGCTCAACAGCCGAACACCTGATGGCTCCACACCGCGAAAATGGTGTGACCGCTTTACAGTTATTGTGATTCCAGGTTCGCGTCGTGCGAAATCCTAACCGTCACAACTGGATCGCGTTTCGCCAGATAACGGCCCCAGGTCAATTCTGATTTACTTCAGGCCAGAATGGGATCTTGAGCTACGCTTACGTTTCAATGGCGAGCGATTGGCTACAACGCCTTGACTAACGGCCTGCCGCTGCGCTTTTTGCTGCCGGGCGCGTAGGCGTGTGCTGAACTGTTATGGGCGGAGCCTCGGAACGCTTGGGGGGCGTCCTTTCGACGGAGCGAAAGAAGATTCTTTCTGCGAAGCCGCTGGCGAAGGCCACGATGTACTGAGCGCTGGAGGTGAGAAAGGCGCCATCTTCTGCGCCGGTGTGCAAGACTGGAAAATCCACAATGCGAAGTTGCAAGAACAAAGTCACAATGCCCGCGGCAAACGCGCCCAACACCGCACGGAAGAACAACTGAACGGGTTCGATGCGAAGTTCACCCGGCGAAATGCGCTGGCGCCGGTACTGCATCGTTGCGCTCAGCATTCCGCCGCAAGCTCCAAACAACAATACCGGAAGCTTTCGCCATTGCGAATGGACATCGACGTTTAGAATCACGAACAAGCCGAGGACGCAAAGCAAGACGAGAAACAGAATCAGATTCGACCGCAAAGCGAAGACGAGAAAATCGCGCCTCAGATCGTCATCGCGCCGCATACGGAATCTGCCTTCGTCGATCGCCTTCGCCAGAGTTTCTATTTCCACTCGAAGATGACCGTTGCCATCGTGCGCTCGAATGGCGTGTTCTAATGCATCCAGCCTTCGCGGGCTCCAAATCTCCTCGCCATTTCTATCGATATGATAAAGGCTGGATTTCAATTCCAGGATCACGCTCAGGAGTTCGTCGTCGGGACAGATCAGAATGTATCGCCGGTATGCCAGTTGGTAGATGCTGCGTTTTGTGCGAATGTCCCCGGCCTTGATGGGATTGAGGCTGTTTTGGATTTCCTTGATTTCTAGCTGAGGCCCATAGTTCGATCTCGAAAGCGCCTCGAGCTTGTTGCGCAGGTCGCTTATTTTCATTTCCAAGTATTCTTCGTCATACTCGGCAACGAGATCGCGTTTTAGGGTGAATGCTTTGATGGGTTCCATCTAACGCCTCCGCGTCAGAACAAAGCGTGCAGCTTCTCGCCGGACACAACTCGTCCGGTCGTCAGGCTCGCTCCCCCAGAGCGATTCGAAATTCAAAAACGACTACAACCGCTGGTGCTCATCTATTTGAGATGCAGTTCACTTCGCTGGCGGCGGGACGTCTACTCGAGCGTCGCATCTCATGAATCCTTGACCGTGACATTTCAGAGTCACCGTTCCCGCTACGGTCAAATTTGCCGACTTGCCCCTGTTCAAGACTCCGGAAAAACCCGGGCCCGTCACGGAACAGGATACCTGCGTGTTGGGAGTCTCTGAAGCGCCGTTGATGCAAGTAACCGTCGCAGGTCCTGAAATTTCCGTACTCGCCGGATGTTCCCCGCTTTTGTCGGAGGTGGCCTGCAGGGAGTGCACTTTTCCAAGGCGGGCTCGTTGCGCGCTGCTTCGAGACGGCGCGATGAACAGCGCTGCGAGCAGATACAACAGCAGAATAGAAGATAGCGGCCTCATTCGCCCACCTCCGGTAGGGTGTGGAAATGTACACCCGTGAGCGCTTTCCAGCAACATTTCCTGCTAAGCCGAGGCACGGGAGAGGTTCTAGGTATCATTCAGATAGTGGAGCAATATTTTGATTCAGGCGAAAGAAGTTCGAAGGGTCATATTGCGTTTTCACTTTTCGTAGCCGCTGCCAGCGCTCTTGGTACGCTTCGGGGACGCGTTCCTGTTCGTCGCCGCTCATGAAATTCACATACACACCCGGCTTCATGTGCGGGCGCAAGGTGTCAAATAGGTTGCGGACCCACGAGACGTTCGCGGTGTCATCTGCCGGATTTTTCCAATCGGCCAGCAGATTCAAAATAAAAGCCGCGCTGCGATCGCCAAATGCCGTGTCCGATGCGTTCACGCGCCCAGCCGCGCCGCCAAGGTAGGCTAATTCGATCTGCGTGTTCTGCGATGGAATGCTGGCCAGATCCTGAACCATAATTTCAATCACGGAGTCAGAGAAGTCGCTGAAATATCCCGATTTCGTGTAGTAGCGGCGGCCATGGGGAAAATCAGAATCCGCCATTGTTTGCAGCGTCAGATATGAAATTGTTTTCATGCTGCGGCCAATCTGCCTGCCGATTGAAAATATTCGATTGATCTGGCGCCGCCCCGTGGCTTCGTCGCCGAACCAAACGATGCTGGAACTTAGAGAAGGCTTCCCGCGAATTTCTTCCGGCGCGCGGTCATCGTTGGGCGCGAGGACGAGCGAGATATTCCATTTCAATTCGTCTGGTGCCGCGGGCATGAACTCCCGCCAATCCTGCAATACGCGAACGATGGCGTCCTGCGGGCAGTAGAAACTTGCCAGCAGTACAGAAGTCAAGGGATGTAGCCGCACTTCGAATTCGGTGACGACGCCAAAGTTTCCACCGCCCCCGCGCAGCGCCCAGCAGACTTCGGGATTTTCAGCGTCATCCGCGCGAACTAACGATCCATTGGCGGTGACCAGCGTGAAACCAACAACGTTGTCGCACGAGAGTCCCAGCAGCCGGGTCAGCCAACCGGTTCCACCGCCCAGCACCAATCCGCCAGCACCTGTATGCGAAACAACTCCGGCCGGAAAGACGAGGCCATGCTGCTGAGTAGCTTTGTCCACGTTCCCCAGAAGACATCCACCGCCAAACTTCGCGCGGCGCGACGCAGCATCCACTTGAACGTTGCGAAGCCGCGATAGGTCGATCACCAAGCCGCCATCGCAGCTGCCAAAGCCCGCAAGACTGTGGCCGCCGCAGCGCACAGCTGTCAGGATACCGGCCTCCCGTGCGTGACGGACGGCGAGCCTGACGTCGGCCACATCTGCGCAGCGAGCGATCACGCCGGGCGCGCGCGCTACCATGGCGTTCCAGATTCTGCCAGCCTCCGCAAATTCCGGACTGCCCTGGCCAATCAGCTCGCCCGCGAATTTCTCGCGAATCGCGCCGCAGAAAGCTGTGGGCGGAACGAACGGACTAGCCATGCTTGCCCAGGTCGAGCAGGACATTGCCGAAACGGTGAATTTCCTCAATAGTGTTGTAGTGAACGAGCGAAGCTCTCACGGCACCGGTTTCGATGCTCAATCCGAGGCGCTTCATAAGCCGCGGCGAATACAGGTGGCCGTCTCGAATGCCGATGTTCGCGCGGGACATCGCTTCCGTAACGTCCGCCGGAGCAACGCCTGGTAAGTTAAAGCACAGCGTAGGGACCCGTTCCTGGATTCTTTCTTTCCTGCTGACGCCATACACCGTGGCGCCGGCCTCCTTCAGCACTCGCAGCATCTCTAGCGAAAGCGTCTCCTCGTACTGGCGAATCGCTTTCATCGCTCGCGTGACGTTGCCGCGGCGCGAAGAAAGCGACGTCGATGTGGACTTCCCCTCTCGTACTTCTCCAAGCGACGCCAAGTAAGAGATAGCAGCATCCATCCCGGCGACATTCTCATACACAAATGTTCCCGCTTCGATCTTTAGCGGCGGTTCATTGGGAATAAAATCCTCGCGGAATGTGGGAAGTTTCCGAAGCAAATCCTGTTTTCCCCACAAAAATCCCATATGCGGCGCGAAAATCTTATATCCCGAGCAGACCAGGTAATCGCAGTCCCATTCTTGGACGTCAATCACACCGTGCGGACCGAAATGCACGCAATCGAGAAACAGTTCTGCGCCGGCCGCGTGCGCCACTTTCGCTGCCGCTGCAACATCCACTACCGAACCCAGCGCGTTCGAAGTTACGGTGCCCGCGACGAGCCGCGTTCGAGGCGACAAAACCTCACGCAAGTCATCGGCGTACAAATTCCCGTCGTCGCGCATTTTCCACCAGCGAAACTTCGCGCCGTCGCACTCGAGCGCAAGCCAGGTAGCGATATTCGCCTCGTGATCCATATCGGTGACCACGATTTCATTGCGCTCGGCAAGTGTTTGGCCGATGGCGAGGCTCACGATTCGAATGAACGAAGTTGCGTTCATTCCAAAAGCAATCTCATTCGGACTTCGCGCATTCACGAAATCACCCACGCTCTGCCGGCCGCGCGCGATCGTTCGGTCCACGTCCTGGCTCTTGGGATACCGGCCGCCCCTTTGCACGTTGCACTCCAGGAGGTGATGATTCACCGCGTCGAATACCTGCTGCGGAATCTGGGCGCCGGCGGCATTGTCGAAAAAAATGAAGGGTGCCGAGTGTTCTAGAGCGGGAAACTTCGTTCGAAGGGACTCGATAGAAAATCCGCCGATTGCCAGTTCTGAGGAAGTTTGACCCACCGCGAGATTCATGTATTAGCCTTTAGAAAATCTCAAAGATGAACACCTAAGATGCACAATCGTGCAGATGTTTCTTGGTCCCTTTTGGCAAGCCATGTAGATGCGATCGGTTTTGAATAATACCTCCGCTATTATGACGAACCTCGAGCCAGAAGTTATGACAAATTTAATGAAATCCGCCTCTTGTCGCCTCAAGAAAGCTGTACGCGTTGACACCCCTGAAAAACGGTTATATATACAGCTCTCGAATCCTACTCAACTAGCGAAACTCTACACCAACAAGCTCAGGATTCGAGCGATGTGACGGTTTTCGTCGGACGTTTGCGCAATGCTCAGTAGGCACCAGCTTTCATCTGAAGAAGAAGAATAGGTGTAACTCGTTTTATGTCTCGAAGCGTGACCCGGTCCGTCCTACAGGTTTTTTACGGAGTCTTCCTATCGAAAGATCGCTCCGTGTTTTTTCTCTCGAGTTGTCTCAGTCTTCGTGAAAGTCTTGGAGGTGGGTGGTGAAGAAGCTCGTCTGTTTAACTGCGCTGGTTGCTTTTCTTTCGCTTTCGTCGATGGCCGGGACGCAGCTCACGCCAGAGGAAAAGCGCACGCTGGAGCTCAAACCGGCTGTCGTTTTGGTTTTGGTCTCTGTGAAGGTGGAGGCGGATTTCCGGGGACAACCCGTCCAGCTCAGAAATCCGTACCTGACCACCGCTGGCAGCGGCTTCCTGTTTCGGCACGACGGCTACCTTATCACCAACGGGCACGTGGTTCAGAATGCGAAAATCAACGACCCTCAAGCAAAGGAAGCACTGGAAGAAAAGCTGCGTGCGAAAGTCTATGCCGAAGTATTCCAGGCCTTCGACCAGTTTCTTGCGAGCAAGGGACATCCTCCGCTCACCAACGCACAGAAACTGGAGTTGTATCAATCTCGCGCCGTACAAATTCACTACCACAACCCCACTCTCACCGTGTATCTCGCCAATGGCACGCACGTTCCCGGCGAATTGACACCCAATTACAGCCCTGAAATCGGAGTCGGCAAGGACGTTGCCATCGTCAAGATCAATGGCACAAATCTTCCTTCCGTTCCTCTCGGCGATTCAAATAAAGTTCGCGAACAAGATCGCATCATGGTTATCGGTTATCCGGGTGTGGCCTCCGATTGGGGCGGAAACGAGCTGATTAGCAGCGAATCGGCGCTCGTTCCCTCTGTCACCAGCGGCAGTATTTCCGCGATCAAGACGCTCGCGGCCACCAGCACGCCGGTCCTACAGTCTGACGCTGCCATTACCCACGGCAATAGCGGCGGTCCCGCGTTCAACGCGCAAGGAGAAGTAATTGGAATCGCGACCGCCGGTTCAGAAGCTACGCAGGGCTTTAATTTCTTCGTGCCGATTAATACGGCATGGGAGTTCGTTCGCCGTGAGGGCGTGGCGCCGGACGCGGGCCCCTTCACTCAGCACTGGCGCAAAGCGCTCGATTTCTTCGATGAGAAAAAATGCCGTTCCTCGATTCCGGAATTTGACGACGTGCTTCAGTTCATGCCCGGTCTGCCGGACGCGACCCGCCTCCGGTCGTCGGCCGTCGAATGCATGGATAACGAGGGCTTCGTTGACAAGGTCTCCGACAGCCCGGCCGGCCCGTGGCTCCTCTATGGCTTGGTCGGAATCGCGATTCTAGGCATCGCCGCCGTGGTGATGCGGTCGCGGGCCGCGCGGGTGCCCGTCAATGTGGTGAAGCCGGCGGGTGGAATGCCGGGTGGCACGCGACTCGAATCTCCACCTGCGCCAGCCCTGTCTTCAGGCCAGTCTTATGGCAACATTCAAGCAACGGCTGGCGCGCTCTCGGGCAAGACGTTTAAGGTCCCGAAAGAGGGGTTGCTCATCGGCCGTTCGCCAAAATGCCAAGTGGTTTTGCAAGACGATACAGTTTCGAGCGAACATGCTTGGATCGTCCCATCGGAAAGCGAAGTGGTGGTGATCGATAAAGGCTCCTCGAATGGCACTTATGTCAACTCGGTGGAATCGCCGAAGGTAAGCAAGATTGGACTCCGCAATGGAGATCGAATCTTCCTCGGCAAGAAGGGTTCCAATGTTTTCACATATTTCAATTCGTAGAGCAGACTCGCGAACAGGAGATTCGGATGTCAAAATTCTGCGCCAAGGGTCATCAGATGGAAGATTCCTGGGAGACTTGCCCCACCTGCCAGACCACCGGCTATCAAGTGCCAGGCGCGGCAGGTGCCGGCGGAGCAGTGGCCAAGACCCGTTTGGAAACTGATTCCTCCAAAGAAGCCGCTGGGAGCCCCGCTCCCGCCGCCGGACGCAGGACCGTGCTCATCTCCGAAAAGCGCAAACCTCCCGTCGTGGGCTGGTTCGTGGCTATGAGTGGCGATCAAAAGGGAGAAGACTTCCGCTTGCACGAGGGAAAAAACTCCGTCGGTTCCGGTGCCGACTCACAGATAGCCTTGCGAGATTCCACCGTCTCCAGCCAGCACGCGAGTGTTCGATACGAAGATGGCAAATTTTTCGTCACAGACCTCGATTCTTCGAACGGAACTTACCTCAACGATCGCAAAATCGTCCGCGAAGAATTGAAGGACAACGACATGATTCGGTTCGGCGAAATTATTGTTAAATTCAAGCGATTATAAGGGACCCCGCACCTCATGAAGATTCGCCCCGGGATCGAACTGGCCAACCTCACAGATGTCGGTTGCGAGCGGAGCCAGAACGAAGACAACTATTGCTACGCTGAGCCGGAAAACGACGACGAGATGCAGAAGCGTGGGCGGCTTGTGGTCGTCGCCGACGGAATGGGCGGCCAGGAGGGCGGCCAAATCGCCAGCACCATTGCAGTTGACACGGTGCGCGAAGTTTTTTTGAACGGACCAGAAGATGATCCCGCGAGTGCACTCGAGGCCGCCTACCAGTCAGCCCACAAGGCAATTCAGGACTATGCTCGCGAGCATCGCGAACTAACCGGCATGGGCACTACCTGCACGGCTGCGGTCCTGAAGAATGGCTACGTCACATACGGTCACGTGGGCGACTCCCGCCTCTATCTACTGCGTCAAGGTATCATCATTCAGTTGACGCGCGATCAAAGCTACGTTCAGCAGATGGTGGACAATGGCGTGATTACCGCCGAACAAGCTAAAACGCATCCTTCGAAAAACATTCTTACCTCCGCCCTCGGTTCGGACTCCGCCGTGGAAGTCGATTTCGCCGAAGCTCCGGTGCCGCTGCTCGCAGGGGACATGCTGTTGCTTTGCACGGACGGCTTGCACGGATTGGTTGACGACGAGGAAATGCTGGCAGCCACCACGGAGGATTCGCCGCGCGAGGCCTGCCGCAAGCTCGTTGATCTCGCAAAACAGCGCGGAGGGCACGACAATATCACCATCCAAGTGATCCGCATCGAGCGAGCATCGGCCACGGTGAAAGAAGATTCCACGGCGGTCGGGAGTTGAGCAACCGGCCATGATTGGAACCGAGATCGGCAGCTACCGCATCCTGGAGAAGCTCGGCCAAGGCGGAATGGGTGTCGTGTATAAAGCCGTGGACACGGGCTTGGACCGCATGGTGGCGATGAAGGTCCTGAACCCGGATCTATCCAAGAACCCCGAGCTCGTCGAGAGGTTCCGCGCGGAGGCCAGAGCGCAGGCCAACCTCAACCACACCAATCTCGCAACCCTCTACGCCTTCATGGTTCATCAGGGCACGGCGATTATGGTGATGGAGTTCGTCGAGGGCGAGACCTTCGCGCAAATGATCCGGCGTCGCGGCCCGATTCCAGAAGTCGAAGCGATTCCGCTCTTCCGGCAAGCTCTGCTCGGCATCGGCTATGCGCACCGCGCCGGGATTCTCCATCGCGACATCAAGCCCAGCAACTTGATGCTGAATAAGAACGGCCTCGTGAAAGTGATGGATTTCGGTATCGCCAAAGTGATGGGCGCGCGCGGCATGACGCGCACCGGCACGCAGCTTGGCACCCTTGCCTATATGTCGCCCGAACAAATCCAAAATCGCAACGTAGACATTCGCTCCGACATCTACGAGCTCGGCATCACCCTGTATGAAATGCTCACCGGACATCTGCCCTTCGAAAGCGACAGCGAATTTCAGATCATGCAGGACCACGTTTACACGCCACCGCCTCCGCCTTCGAAATATTATCCGTACATCAACAAGGGCGTTGAAAACGTCATCCTAAAATCGATTGAGAAAAATTCGGACGCGCGGTTTCAAACTGTTGAGCAATTCGGTGCAGCCCTCGAGCATCCCGAATCACTCTCTTACACCCCATCCGTTGCGCCCGCCGACGCGCCGACCGCGTCAATAGGCGGAAGCACACTTTCGCACCCTCATTTATCCGTCTCCGCAGTTCCGCCTGTCACGTCACCCGCAGTCACGCCGGCGCCCTCTTCTGGTGCTTCGCCGGCCATTGCGTCCGTGGCCACTCCTGTGCCGCTTCCCGTCTCCCCACTTACCGCGCCAAGTGGTCCGGTGGTGGCTCCTACGCGCGTCCCTTCGCCGACGGTGCTTCAATCCCCTACACAAATGCCCACTGCGCTGCCGCCGCAGACACCCATCGCGGCGCCGAAATCAAAAAAACCGATAATGATTGGCGGAGCTATTCTCGCGTTGCTTCTGGTCGTCGGAGTAGCAGCCTACGAAATCTTCAACCCCGCACCGCACAGCAGTGTCGCCACTGCGCCTGTCCGGCCTGCCGCGCAATCTGCTGTCTCGCCCGAAGTCGGCGCTCCTTCCGAAGCCACACACGCAATCGACGAACTTCCTCCCACCGCTCCCGCCGCGCCCCCCGCTGCGGCCCCCAAGCCAAAGCCCGAACACTCTTCACGCCAGCCCGCTCAAAAGCCCAAGCCGGCCGAGCCTGTGCCGGATCAAGGCCAGCAGATGTATCAAAAGGCGCAAGCAGCATTCAGCCAGGGACGTTACTTCGAACCCGTCAACGATTCCGCCCTCCACTGGGCAATTCTCGCGCGACAGGCTGGCAATCCAGGCGGCAAAGCTCTAGAGGACCAAATCGTCTCGGTCTATAAGACTCGCGTCACTCAATACTACAACTCAGGAAACTACCAAGCGGCCCTCGCGCTCGTGAATGAAATGCTGAAGTTTTATCCCGGCAATGCCACGCTGCTAAGAGAACAGCAGAAATTCCAGGCGGCAGTCTCCTCCGCCAACTCCAAGCGCTAGCTTCCCGTCTCCAGCAGCCGCCAGTTGAAGCCTCTCCAATGAACGGGTAGACTCCCCCTAGCGCGCCCGTAGCTCAGCTGGATAGAGCATCTGGCTTCGAACCAGAGGGTCGGGAGTTCGAATCTCTCCGGGCGCGCCATTTTCCCTTTAAAAATGAGTGTTTTTCGAGCGACGTGGGGGCAGGGACCGCTTGGTTTTACCTTGGTTTTACCGGAGAGCGCGGATTTTCAGCGGGGTGTCCGTTTTCGTTGAATTCATCGTTTTGAGGAATTGACGGCGGGATTTTACCGAGGTTGAAAACCTGCCTTGGAAATTGTTGCGCCGCTTGGCGCCCGCGGGGGCCCGGTGGTTTTAACTCTGGAAAAACCGGTCGTCGCCCTTTGCGCGCTGGCCGACCTTGAGTGTGTTGACGACTTGCGTGCGTCTCAAACTGAAACCAGCAACGTGCAGCAATGTAAAACCTTCGGCCAGCCCTCCGAAAACTTTATCTCGCGCAGACCGTGCGAGGGTTTCACGATGCTTTTGCACGCCGTGGCACAAAGCGCCGTGAGTTAGCCGTCGACTTTGCGGAGGTACGAAGACCTGTTCACATACCTGTCAATTTTGCCAGTATTCGGTCTGGCCTACTCTTGTTGACATTTAGTCGCAAGGATGGGAGGAGACCGAGACGTTTGCCCGACATGTGACAATACCACTGAAGCCCGAAGTCGCCAATGAATTCCCTCTCCTCGCGGAAAAGTTACAAAAGGACATCCTTCCCCTCCTGCGCAAGCAGAAGGGGTTCATCGAAGAACTTTTTCCAATCGCCCCAAAATCAGAATGAGGCGGTGGCCATCAGCCTGTGGGAAAGGAAAGAGCACGCCGAAAAGTTCAACCGGGAGGTCTATCCGACGGTCGTAAAGTTACTCCCGTCCAATCTGGGAGTCTATGAGAAGGAGGGCTGACTATGAAAATCACCAAATGCGTTCCGGTACTTGCAATAGGGCTGCTGCTTGCATTCTTGGCTACGAGCCCCGTCCACGCGGACACTACGTACACATATACAGGCACCCCTTATACGAGCTGCTTTGGAACCTATACATGCACGTCTACTGGGCCACTGATAACAATTAGGTTTGACACCTCGACGCCGCTGCCTGCGAACCTGCCCTTCGCAAGTATCACCTTTGACCTTTCTAGTTTTGGCATGAGCGACGGAATCTTCGGGCTCGGCGGTACCGATAACATATTCCCCGTCGATGTGGGCACGGACGCCAATGGTAACATCAACCAATGGAGCATTGGCGGGTTCCCCGATTGTGGGCCACCAGAGTCGTGGCCCTGGACTTAGGCTGCCCAAGATCTTTGGCATACCTCAACGCGCCAGCAGTGTTGTATCTTTCCAAGTAAGCACGATCGACGGCATTCCTTAGACGTTTGTCATTAATACGCAGGGCTCGAACTGCGATTTCGTGATCTGCCACTCTAATAGTGCCGTAAGTTTGCACTTCGAGATCAGTGAGTTTCAACCTTGGGCTTTTCCGGTGTCGCTGCCTGAGAGGGCTTCGGAATGCTGCGAATGTAATTCACCATATTCCAGATGTCTTCGTCTTTGAGGCGGTCTGCTTCTGAGGGCATTTTGCCGTTGCCATTCTTAATGACATAGAACATTTCGCCGTCGGTGACATTCTTCAAAACCTCGGGATCGCGGTAATCGATCATCTTCAATTTCATGTCGATTGCCAGATCGCCTTTGCCGTCGCCATTCACCCCGTGACACATGGCACAGTCGTAGCCGAATTTTTTCTTCCCAATCGCAATGGAGGCTTCGGTTGGTTTCACCGGGTTCACCATCTTCAGCGCTTCCGGCGGTATGGCCGAACCTTCCGAGGGTGAGGGTTTTTCGTTTTGCTTGGAGCTGTTCTGACTTTGTTGCGCGTAAAAGGAAAAAGTGAGGGTCAGCAAAAACGAAAGTAGCAGGACGGGCGTCCTCATGAGGGCCTCCTAGGATGCAAGAAAATCATGCGACGATTGGTTCGCCTCCGTACTTCTATGCAACTTAAACCCTACGCACCGAATCAGAGCTTGGCTGTGACGTACATCACAGCTCCGCGTGACCTTACTTACAACTTACGTTTCATGCCGCAGGGTTGGTATGCCCTGCGTATCCGCGGTCACAACGTCCCGTGACGCAGGTCATATCCGACTCCTGCAGAATTGGGTACAGATCTTGCGCAGGGGAGAACGCGACTCGAACCATAACCAGCGAGACAACCAGTCACGCCCCTGAGGAGGCTTTTATGTTTAGCCGACAGATTACGATGCAGATCAACAAGAATTGGACACCAGAGTTTCCGAAAGTGTTTGAAAAGGAAGTTCTTCCCCTGCTCCGCAGGCAGAAGGGTTTCCTCGATGAACTGATCCTGGTTTCGCCCAACAAGACGGAAGTGGTAGCCATCAGCTTGTGGGAGACCAAGGAATTCGC
>Ga0306926_10004072_pt1 | contig 15281 bp, 15 predicted proteins | sample flu12Cox44000178_FD_203759 | JGI IMG/M metagenome (GOLD analysis project Ga0306926, IMG submission 203759) | Lab enrichment of tropical soil microbial communities from Luquillo Experimental Forest, Puerto Rico - flux8day.12C.oxic.44.000.178 (v2)... | ecosystem: Environmental > Terrestrial >...
GCCGCATTCACATCCCGAACCATATCGAAAATCGCGCCGAGCGCGCGCGCTGTGTTCAGGTCGTCTTCCATTCCGGCGCGCATCTCCTTCTCAGCAGTCGCGGCGAGTTCGGCAACCGCGGGGTTCGAGCCCGCTTCGAACTTCGATGTCTGCAAGCGCAACTTGAAATTGCGTAGCCGATCGACTGAATTTGCCGCCTGGATCAATCCGTCGAAGGTGAAATTCAGCTGCTTGTGGTGCGGTACAGACATAAGCAGAAAACGTATCGATGACGGCTTGTGCCCCATCAGCACCAAGTCGCGGACGGTGTAAAAGTTACCCGCACTCTTGGCCATCTTCTCGCCTTCCACCAGCAGAAAACGCGAGTGTACCCAGTACTTCACGAACTGCTTACCAGTTAGCGACTCCGACTGCGCGATTTCGTTCTCGTGATGCGGGAAGATAAGGTCTTCGCCGCCGGTGTGGATATCGAAGCTGTCGCCGAGGTACTTCATGGACATCTGCGAACACTCGATGTGCCAACCGGGGCGGCCAGGGCCGATTTCCGTTTCCCACTCGGCTTCCCCAGGCTTGGGGGCCTTCCACAGCGCAAAATCGCGAGCGTTGTCCTTCTCGTACTCATCGACGTCAACACGCGCACCGTCGGTCATTCCAGCGAAGTCCTTCTTAGAGAGCTTGCCGTATTCGGGGAACTTGGCGATGCGGAAGTAATAACAGCCGTCGTCGGTCGGGTACGCATAGCCTTTGTCGCGCAGCTCGGCGATGAAGTGGGCCATCTCATGGATATGGTCGGTCGCCTTGACCAGCATCTCCGGGCGCTCGATGCTCAGTGCATCGGCGTCTTCCAAGAACGCCTTCGTGTACTTCTGGGTGTATTCCTGAACCGTGACGCCCTGCTGCGCGGCGTTGCGGATGATCTTGTCTTCCACATCGGTGATGTTCATGACGTGTTTCAGCTTGTAGCCACTCTGCTTCAGAAAGCGGCGGAGCACGTCGACGGCGATGAAGGTGCGGAAGTTGCCAATGTGTCCGTAGTCGTAAACGGTGGGCCCACAAGCGTACATGCGAACCAGGTTGTCTTCCAGCGGTTGGAACTCCTCCACTTTGCCAGACAGAGTATTAAAGAGATGAAGGGCCATGAACCTTTCCGTAGCAATGCAGAATCTTTGATTGTACGGGAAGGGAAAGAGCAATTAGCGACTAGCAATTAGCACTTAGCGGCGCGCCATTCCTGGATACTCATCGAGGAAATCGGGAGATCCAAATCTCAGACGCCATTCGCAAATTTATGGAGCTAACTAGTTACTTCCTTTGGCCCTGCAGAAAAGAAAGGACTTACGTGGATAATCCTGCGAGGGAAGGGAAGGATCCGAGCTCAGAATCCGACCGTTCTAAGCGCACGCTGCACCAGATAGGCAAGGTAGAGGGCAGGGAGTCAATGAAATGTGCAGTCGTCGGGAGCGAAACTAAGCGGAAATTCCCGAATCGGGAACGAGTGTGGTTCGGCTCGCACGTGAGCAACGGCTTGACGTGAGGGGTCTTAAGGGTAGTGTTCCCAAGAAAAACAAGCAATTGAGTTCGCCTTTCAGGAGGACGCAATGGCTTTTCTTGCTGCGCTGTAGCTGCCGATCATACTGGGAGCCGTAATTGTGTTCTTCGCTAGTTCGATCAGGCACATGGTTTTGCCATATCACCGCAGCGATTACAAGCGGCTGCCCGATGAGGAGAAGGTCAGCGCCGCGATACGAGCGGCGAGCGTGACGCGTGGGTTGTATATGTTTCCGTTCACGGACCACAGGAAGATGAAAGAACTGGCAACGCAGGAGACGTTCAAGCAGGGGCCGGTGGGAACGATGATTATCGGCAGAGCGGAGCGATTAATCTCGCGCCATTTCTGGCGAAGCGGTTTGTGGTCTCCCTGGTGGTTGGGTTCTTTGCAGCGTATGTTGCGGCTCATACACTCGCGCCGTGAACCGACTGCCTGCAGGTGTTTCGTGTCGTCGGCAGTGTCGTATTCATGGCTTACGGGCTCGGCAATCTAGCCAACGCATCTGGAAGGGCGAGCCGATGGCATGGTTGCCAAGGAAGTTGTCGATGGGTTGATGTACGGACTGTTGACGGCGGGCGTTTTTGGGTGGCTGTAGCCGAAGTAGCTCCCCATGCCGAAAAGCGCGCCGCGAACCTGGGGCATCCAGCTCGGACCGGGATTAAGATTTCGATCCCACCCTTGCCAGAAGAGGGCAAAGGATGGGGGCACCCCAGCAACGGTGACGTGCGTTAACGAAGTCGGGTCAGCGGTCGAAGCTTTCGCCGAGGCGTTCAAGAGCCGCTTTGGCGGCTTTGTTGCCGCGGAGTGTTGCTTGGTCGTACCAATTGACGGCCTGCTGAATGTCTTCGCGGACGCCGGTGCCGTGCTCATAGGCCTCGCCGAGGCTGTACATGGCGTCGGTGTTGCCGGCTCTTGCACCGCGCTTGTACCAGCTGAAGGCTTCGACGTAGTCCTTTTCCACTCCTGAGCCGGTGGCATAGATGCGGCCGAGGCGGTACATGGCGTTGGAGTCGCCAGCGTCGGCGGCCTTAGTGAACCAGGTGACAGCCTGGTGGATGTCCTTGGTCGCGCCTTCGCCCTTTTCGTAAGCCTCGGCAAGGCGGGTCTTGGCGTAGACATCACCGGATCGGGCTTTCGCAAAGGTTTCGGCCAGTTCGGGGGCGAGGGTGGGGACTGGTTGCTCGGCTTGTGCTTTGCTGGCTTTTGTCTGTTGCGATGCTTGCGAGGCGGCGTGGGGCGCGCCCGCTGAGGCATTGGAACGCGTGCAGGCAGACGTGGCCGTCAAGGCAAGCAGCATGGCTGCCGCCAGGAGTTGATTCCGTGCACCTATAAAAGATTGGGTTGAGCCAGACATACAGCGTAGCACGAGGGCTTCTTTCCCTTAGTTTACGGGGAGAGGGAGGGAAGTTTCCAGTAGGCGAAATGCTACCGCGGCTAGAGCCCGCGGTAGAGTATGTGCTCGATTCACCATGCTAAAGCAGGGAGCTTCCACCGAAAAATCAATGCGCTGTCGTCGATCCCCCACCCTTCGCCAAAGGAGGGCAAAAGATTGGGCACCCATTGTGTTGCTGAGCGGGGCGAAAAGACCCAATCTAGATGAGGGATTGTGTGGAGCACCTGGCACCAACCCGCCTCGAACAGCGTTGAGCCTCGCGATTTTGGGGGTTACGGGGGCGGGCAAAGCCGACTATAATTTTTAAGAAGATTTGCAGCATGTCCAGCCGTGTACACAATCCGCAGATAATCGCCTATGCCGTGTCGCATCCGGCATGCGAGGCTGGTGTGCGTGTGGCATGGTCGCCAATCCCATCTGGGGCTGATTCCAAGCGGGCACCTTGCATGGCACGACCGAATCTCTTCTCGGGCGACTAGCTCCCGTCTTCCTCTGCGCTCCGGCCCGGAAATGGCGGCCTCGAAGCTTTCCAGTCTGACAACGTAAGACAACCACTCCGGGCAAGCCAGGAATTCGGCACGTGCACCGTGCCCCAGCCATTTCGCAGGAGACGACCATGACCACCCAAACTCTGACCCAAGTTGCAGGACCCAAAATCCGCACCAAGCTGCCTGGCCCGAAGGCGCAGGAGATCCTGGAAGGTGATCACCACCATATCTCGCCGTCGTATACGCGGTCGTATCCGCTGGTGGCGAAGAGCGGACGCGGCTCGATCATCGAAGACGTGGACGGCAACGAGTTCCTGGACTTCTCAGCAGGAATTGCAGTGACCTCGACCGGGCATTGCCATCCTGAGGTGGTCGCGGCCATTCAGAAGCAAGCGGGCGAGCTGATCCACATGTCGGGCACCGACTTCTATTACGAGAGCATGGTGACGCTGGCGGAGCGGCTATCGAAGATTGCGCCCATGAAGGGCCCGCACAAGTTTTACTACGCCAACTCAGGCACCGAGGCGATTGAGGCGGCGCTGAAACTGGCTCGATATCACACGAAGCGGCAGAACGTGATTGCGTTCCTGGGTGGGTTTCACGGGCGGACGATGGGAGCGTTGTCGCTGACCGCTTCGAAACCGCAGCAGAAGCGGCGCTTTGCGCCGCTGGTTCCGGGAGTGACGCACGTGCGCTATCCGGATGTGTATCACGGCTGCGTGGGTGGAGCACAGGAAGCGGAGGCATTCGCTCTCGGCTGTGCGCGCTATATCGAAGAGAAGCTGTTCAAGACGGTGTTGCCGCCGGAGGAAGTGGCCGCGATCTTCGTCGAGCCCATTCAGGGCGAAGGCGGATATGTGGTGGCGCCGACGGTGTTCATGCAGGAGCTGCGCAAGATCTGCGACCTTCATGGGATTCTGCTGGTCGCCGACGAAGTGCAGTCGGGCGTAGGCCGTACCGGCAAGTGGTGGGCGATTGAGCACACCGCCGTAGAGCCTGACATCGTCTGCATTGCCAAAGGCGTTGCCAGCGGAATGCCGCTGGGCGTGACCATGACGAAGGCGGAGATTATGGACTGGGTTCCGGGATCGCATGCCTCTACCTTTGGCGGAAATCCAGTATCGATTGCCGCGGCGTTAGCCACTCTCGATGTGCTGGAGCGCGAAGGCGTAAAGAACGCCGAGGTTATTGGCGAACACATTATGGAGCGCATTGCCGAATGGCCGCGCACGCTCGATCTGGTGGGCGATGTTCGCGGGCGTGGGCTGATGATTGGCGTGGAGATTGTGACCGACAAGACGGCTCGCACGCCGGGGGCAGAACAGCGCGATCGAATTGTCGAGATGGCCTTCGAACGCGGGGTATTGTTCCTAGGTTGCGGGCCGAATACCATACGAATTGCGCCTCCACTCATCGTCAGCAAAGAACAGGCCGATATTGCTCTTGATGTGCTGGAGGAGTGCACTCACCTTGTTGGAATTGATTATCGGCACGCGACAGGGACAAGACATCAAGGCGCGGGTTACTGAACCGACGCATGTGGCATAGCTTGGGTAATGTTTTCATCTGTTTACGTGCCACCGTGTAGCTATTAGTAGCGAAAACTCGGGGCTTCATTGCACACCCTTCGTCGCGCCCAGGCCGAGACGAGTCCAGCGCTCCTCTAACAACTCCGTCATCTTCGCTTGTTGCGATTGCGCGTAGATGTTGGCCGTAATGTCTGCCTTGCTATGCCCCAGGGATTGCCTGCACACTCTTGGGGTCGCGCGCCAGGTTCGATGTAGAGAACGACCGGCGCATGATCTGAAACGTTATCTTGATTCCGAGTCGTCGCGCCGCAGGCTGGAGCCCCCACTGTAGCCAGCCGTTCGGCCACAGTGGGGTTTGGGCATCCTTGCCGGGAAATAGCAGCGCATCTCCGTCGCCGCCGGAGGCTGCTCGCCACTCCGCAATCATCGACTTCAGGCCAGGATGTAGCGGCAGATCCCGCCGGCGAGCTTCGCGCTTGGTGGTATCACGGTAGAGGGTTCCAAGCCACGCGACGTGGCGGATATGCAGGAAGTTTTCATCTACGCAATCCCACGTCAGACCGAATACCTCCTCCGCGCTTAGGCCGTAATGGAATGCCAAAACCAGAATGAGTTTGTCCCGCTGGTCAACCACCATCGCTATGAGTTGTGCCACCTGGTCATCGGTCACGATGGGCTTATCATTCCTTCGGCACTTCGGCATCCGTACTGCGTGCCGGCCGCTGGCGCCAATCATCGGGTTGTTCGGGAGAAACTTCAGATCAACGGCGTAACCGAGTACCGACGATAGCAGCGTCTTGGACTTCTGCACGATCGACTTGACGTATCCTTGCGCAGCCAGCTCGTTGAAGTGCTTTTGCATTGTGAACACGTCGATGTCTGAAAGTTTCAAATTGCCCAGCGATGACGGATCGTAGCGTTTAGAGCGCATTTTTTCCGTTCAACAAATAGGGGATTTTAGGAGCGGAGCACAGCTAATTAACAGATGGGTGACCTCGGGCACAATTCGACGCTTCTTACCGCTCGGGACGTAGCCCGTGAGCTGTGTGTCTCGGTGGCTTGGGTGAGGGACCACGCTATCGGTCGGCGCCAGCCTGTATTACCTGCGATTCGCATGGGCGCCATTCTGCGTTTCCGTCGCTCCGACATCGACACCTTCTTGCAACTTCACACCCGCAATCAGGTGGTGCCACAATGAGTCCGAAACCAATTTTCGGGAGGCTCACTATGCGACCACGGCATCACTCTTCGGGCCGTAGCTTCAGGGATGTCTCTCAGCCCGAACGTTTCGCACTCGTAGTCGTCAGTGCTGCTCCTGCGATACAAGGCATAGCTGGAGCAAGATTTCGGGCACACCTCACCCTTACCCTGTGCTCATGTGGCTAATAAACCACCGCCAACCGTGAAAGTGCGGACTCGGGGTCGAACAGTCGCTTGATGCCACAGTCGGTGCAGACTCGATACGAATACTGGTCATCGAATCGCGTAGGCCAACCCACGTGCCTGTGCCAGCACCCGCGGAGGAGGGCCACCGCGACGGTGCCTAATCCGGCAGTGGCAATACTGAGCGGCCAAGCCCAGCGCCAGAATCTGCTTTGCTGCATATCGAAAATCCTAACACCTGCTTGCTTTACACCCGAGGCAGATTGGGTGCGCTCCTATATCTGAAATTCCCGCATCCTCGTCCAGTTGACGCCACGAGCAGAATCCCGGGTAACTAGAATCAGAGAAAGCTAGTGGTTGCACTGGATGTCCGCTAGGTGAGGAGAAGGACGGGCGACGTCATACACCTCGAACTTCCCAGCAGCAACTAAAAGGTAAACAAGGTAAACATTGCTATGTGACGGCAGTCACTTGACATGGTAATAGTGTTGCGATTAGCCTTCGCGCCAGTACCTCAAACTAGGTCTCGGCGGCACAGAACGAGGATCCCACTTTGCAAGACAATCATCGCGCTGTAGCACGACCGCAGCTTATTCCCACGTGCCAACGTCCTTCGGCCAAACTTCTCACGCAGGTTGTCCAACACATCATGGGCCACCTTAGTGTCGATTTGTCGGTCGCGGCCTTGGCAAGAAGATTCTCCCTCCAAGAAGGCGCATTGTTAGCCGCTTTTCAATCACACACTGGGATTGCACTTGACCAGTTTGTATTGAGGCGGCGCATCGAGCGCGCATTGCACCTACTGAAGCACTCCGATGCCAGCGACGGAGAAATCGCAGTAGATGTCGGATGGGGCTCAGCACCTGCCTTCCGAACTGCATTCTCCAGCTATATAGGAGTCTCGCCGACCGAATATCGAAGGAGTCTGCCAGCGAAACAGCACGCTGCGAGTCAAGAGAGACGCCCCTGCATGTCCGTCTGCTTACCGCGTAAAGAATCTGTGGTCGGTCGCTTCCGCCACCCGTAGTCTAGGCAATGAACAGGCTTGATTGGGTCGAATGACTGGCAAACGGGAAAGTTGGGAACGAAACCGATTCATCTTACAACAAGAAGCGACGTGTGGGCAGGCTGCCAGCGCAATAACCGCCACATGCTGCCCCTCACACGCTCTTACGGCGTTGCGATTGACAACGTCGTCATCCAATATGTGTCGTCGATGGTGGAGCAGTACTATCGCCGGTCGGCATATTTACGAAGTTTAGGCCGCAGGCAGAATCGTCAGCTTTGGGAAATTGGCCGTCAGCCAGTAGGTCAGCTTCTTTCTGTCCTCCAAGGGACACGCCTCGTCAATCAGGACGCAAGCATATTCAGCAATTGATCGACATGCCATCATGCCGTCTTTGCCGAAGACAGTGTCCACCTCGTATCCCGCTTGCATGAGCAACTGTTCGTCTCGAATCAACGCCGCAGGATTGTAGTTAACGTAGAGTATTCGATTAGCAGCCATTGCGGAATTGCCCTTCCGAACATCAGGCGCCGCGCCATGACGCCCGATTTCTTCCCCCGGCCGTCCACAGGCACTTCTTTCACCAAAGGCTCCGGCACTACATTTTCCCCGTCGTCGGTTGGGTATGTAGCTCTCAACATTAACCCCGAGGGTTCGCACGAACAGTGAAACCAATCACACGAGCATGTGACCCGTAACCTTCTTTGATTCAATAGGAAAGATACGGGTTGCGATTTCAAGGATGAAATGTGCCTTCGTTCGCGAACGCCCGGGGGGTAATTAGCCACATGAGCACAGGGTAAGGGTGAGGTGTGCCCGAAATCTGGCTGCCTCGTCGTCAAGGGATCGGAAGCCTTACGGCTGATCGATCACCGGCAACCGTTCCTAGAACGGTCTCGTGGAGCAAGCAGACGGACAATTATCTTGGCTTCGAGTCGCTCAGGAAGCACACTTACGCCGCCAGGAACGTCCCGTGTGGGCGCAGACGACTTTCATCATGGCCAAGACGCCTTACCGCCTCTACTACGCCAAATGTGTCAGTGGACAGCACGTCGCGGGTGTACGACTTTCCAAAGGAATTTTCGCTCGGCGCCAAAAAGCTCTTGACAATTTGTCAATTATTGTGTTACACTAATTATGAATCGAATAAGTGAGCTAAGAACTGGCAATTCCCGGGCAACAATCTGTCGATGTGAGACATGGGTGCCCCGAACACTCGAGTCAATTCTCTTGGCTCCGAGCCCCTCAGGAAGCCCACTTAGGGCTCTAGGAACGTCCCGTGGGGGCACAGACGACTCCCAGCATGGCCAAAACGTTTTACACCTCTAATGCGATCTGCCTCTTGACAAATGTTAATTATTGTAATACACTAATAATAGGGAGCACCCGGTGAAACGCAAACCCGGAAGGCCAAAACTGCCGAAGGGCAAAGCCAAAGGCAAGATCGTGCCCATCCGGTTCACGAAGGCGGAAGCTGACCAATTAGCCAAAGCTGCAAAGAGGAACGATCAGACCCTTTCTGAGTGGATTCGCCACGCCGTACTTGCCGCGCTGAACGCATGAGATAGGCAACTCCGTCCCGCCTAAGGTCCCGCGCCGGGGGCAATTAGCCACTTTAGTTCGCTTCAAGAACTCGGTGCTGCAACCCCGTACAACCCAAACTCATAAAGGAGTGTTAAGTGAAAAACGCGATGATTCAGGCGCGCCTGGCAGCCTGAAGGGCGGATTTCGGCGTCTGCTGCAAACCAAAAAAACAGAGAAAAAGTTTGACGAACAGGTTGAATCGGTGTCGTGGATCGTAGCCCATAAGTTCCGAGTTGCCGTCATACGGCAGTTATCCCAGCTTCTCCCAAAAGTGGCGATGCGCTCAATTCAGCCGGTGGGCGTTCTCAAGGGAACGTAACAACTGCCTTGTCAAAGGGAAACTCCCGCCGATGAACAACCGGCGCCGCTTGCGTTTTCGGTTGCCACGGCTGTCCCGCGTCGAGCTCCGCATCCTGTCCGTTGACATCCCCAAGCTGCGTGAAGGACGCAAATTCACAGGGAATCCCCTCAGAACCTAGCGGTGAATTAGAATCCATCAATTGAAAGTGCAGATGCGGTTCGTCGGAGTTGCCGGAGTTGCCGAGCCGCGCCAGCACTTGTCCGGCGCTGACCTTATCGCCTACTTTCACCCTGAGGCTGCCCGGTTGTAAGTGCGCGTAGAGGGCGAATCTTCCATGCCCGAGATCGACGATCACGTAATTGCCAACGGCGTTATCAATCGTGATGGTTCGGCTGCTCCGCTCGCTGCTGCCGGTGTTTTCGGGCAGACCGTCTTTCAAATCGGAAACGCGCCCGTCCGCCACCGCAAGCACCTCCGCGCCGTAATCATAATAGTCTGCGTTAGATTTCCTGTCGCCATGAAACAGCCGTCCGTCTGGGCCTAGTTGCATCCAATCGATCGCGAAGCGTTGAGGGATGCGTTCTCTGCCATCAATCGCGTTCAACGACCGTCGATGGTCGGCACTCGAAAGCGCGTTGAAGGCAATCCAGCGCGATCCTCGGAGCGGTGCAGCCAGCACGGCCACCGGCTGCTGGACTACAGGCACCCCCGCACCATCTACAGTTCCTTGGATAATCTCGCCGTTCTTGCGCGTAACGGCAAACGAGAACCGGTGATGCAGCTCAGTAGGCTGACGCGCGCCGGGCTCGAGGGCAAAATTAATGAACATCATTGCGGCGTGGCCCTCACCAAGCGTTCGCGTACCGGCGAAGCCGGACGGGGAATCTGCGGACGATAGCTCTTCGACGGCAATGAGCGCCTTCTCAAGTCCCTGCCCGCGATAGCTGGCCAATGTTGTTCCGCCATCCCCGAACACTTCGACTCCGGTCAGCTCAATTGGGAGCGGCGCGTAGTTTGTGAGGTGCAGCTCGTAAACGAGCCAAGTGCGACCCTCTGACGCAACGGGTTGGGGTGGCGGGCCGGCGACGATGTCCACTGGAAAGCCAGAGTGCGTCTGAGCTATGCCGCAAACCGGGACGAGTGAGATGATGAAGGCGAAAACGACCACTCGGATCAGTGGTACGCCCATCACACTAAACCGGTGCACCATCACGATTTTCCTTTCTCAACAGCAAGATCGACTTCAGTTCACGAACACAGATTGGCAAGCCAATCATGCTAACGCACCTTAGCTTGATCGTGCGGGGGAGCGGATCGTCGGCAAATCTTTCTTTTCTTCTAAAGGTCTGCCGCGGCGTAATGCCCCAAATGGGAAGAGGGGTAGGTGTGTGTCAGACGCTAGGTCCCGCGGCGGGGGGCAATTAGCCACTTTGGAACGGGTAGGGTGAGGTGTGCCCGAAATCACAAGTGATCGGCTGGCAGGGCCGTTTATGACATGCGCTGTTCGCAGTGGGAAAATGTCGTTGACTTCATAATCCCCATATGGCTCTCGTTGCTCTTCTTCGAGGCGTCAATGTTGGCGGACACAGGACATTCCGCCCAAGCATCCTCGCCCGAGAGCTAGGTGACTAAGATGTGGTGAATATCGGTGCTGCGGGTACGTTTGTCGTTCGTAAACCCGGATCTCGATCAAAGTTCCGTACTGCACTGCTTCGGAAACTGCCATTCGCAGCGGGACTTGTGCTGTGCGATGGCGGTGATTTTCTCCGTTTGGAAGCGGAGAATCCATTTGGAGCTGAGCCGTCATCCCCAGATGTTGTTCGGTTCGTGGGTTTCCTGTCAAAAGCCGGTGGCGTCCGGGTATCACTTCCCATCACATTCCCATCAGACGGGGAGTGGTTGGTACGAGTGATGGAGTCGGAAGGACAATTCGTGTTCGGGATGTACCGTCGTCACATGAAGACGATCGGGTATCTGGGGCGGATCGACAAGTTGAAAGAGCCAATCGAAGGAACGACTGTCTTTGGGCAGACATTTTGAAATAAGCATATCGAATGCCTCCTGCTTCCGCGCTGCGATGGTTCTGATGAAGGTTCGTCTCGATAACTTTACGCCAAACTCAGATCATTCCGGCACAGCAATATGTTCTGTTGCCTGCTCGTAGGTTTGCTTACGCCGCCTGCCGCCATTTCGGCCCAACTCCGCAGCTTTGTCGGGGTTCGTGTGGAAATAACAGAGACCGCCTTACATCGCCCAAGTCGTGCAAGCCGCACCATTTTTGGTGACACCCTTGCATCGCTTTTTGGCTACTTTCAGTGGCTCAAGCTGTAAGAATGGAGGCTCCTCGGCATTAGCCACGTAGAACGATCTTGTTTTGGAGAATAACCGGGTCGCTGAAGTGGGGGGACATTGATAAACTAAGTCATTTCTATTCTGCTGATCCGATGCCCTGTCGCGATGGCTTCACAGGAAATAAAGCGGCACTTTCATGTTTCCAGCTAAGGACCAAACCACGGCGGAGAGGCGATCCTTTCGAAATTACTGGCTTCAAGTACTAGTTGTCTTCATAGCATATTTTGCCGCTGGCAAAATTGGCCTTTCCACTCCGTTTACCAGCAACAACATCTCGCCCGTCTGGCCGGCATCCGGTGTCGCACTGACGGCGGTGCTGTTCTTTGGCTATCGAGTTTGGCCGGGCATAGCCGCCGCCGCATTTTTGGTCAATTGGGGGACAATTCCCGGCGTTGCAGCCACGGGACTAGCTTGCGGGAACACACTGGCGGGATTGACAGGGGCGTTTCTGCTCCGCCGCCTGGCCAATCTTGACGTCTCGTTGTCACGCCTGCGCGATGTGCTCGGACTGATCGGCTACGGAGCTTTGGGCAGCACCATGGTGAGCGCGACGATCGGAGTTACGTTCCTCTTCGCAACCCACTTGCATCCCTGGTCAGGTGTTGCTTCAGCATGGTTCATCTACTGGCTTGGTGACGCCATGGGCATCCTGTTGATGACTCCCTTACTGCTGACCCTTCCCAAGCTGCAGAGATGGAACGGCGGTGCTCGTTTCGCAGAGTTTGGGGCACTGCTTGGAGTACTGAGCTTGGCATGTTTCATTATATTCAGTGACCAGAGACTGCTCCCGATCAAGTTGCACGTCCTGGCTTTCGCGGTATTTCCTTTCGTTCTCTGGGCGGCGATCCGTTTCGGAGTAAGTGGAGTTGCGTTATCAATGGTGTTCATCGCCGTCGTAGCCACGACAGAAACGGCCCTGGGATCCGGGCCTTTTGCACAAGACACACCGCTGACGAACGCGCTGCTGCTACAGGCGTTCTTTGGAGTACTTTCGTTGTCGGGCTTGACATTGGCGGCGGTCATAACAGAACGGGAGGACCTAGAGAGATCACGTCAAGAGCTGATTCGTGACCATGTTCTCAGGGAGGCGAGACTTCGACTAGCTGCAGTCGTGGAGTCTTCCAGTGATGCCATCGTCACCTATGACATGGACGGGACAATTACGCACTGGAACCACGCGGCCGAGCGTCTTTACGGCTACTTGTCGGAGGAAGTAATCGGGAAATCCACTGCCCTGCTGATGCCGCCCGAGCGATCCGAGGATTTTCCCGAAATCATGCATAAGCTAAGGAACGGCGGACGAGTCGAACAGTACGAGACGATCTGCCAAAAGAAGGACGGATCCAGAGTGGAAGTATCTCTAAGCGTTTCTCCGATCCTCAACATTGACGGGAAGGTGGTGGGAGCGGCATCGATCGCGCGTGACATCAGCGGTCGCAAGCAGGCAGAAGAGACGCTCAGGAAGACCGAAATGCTCTCTGTGACGGGGCGACTCGCGGCAGCAGTGGCCCACGAACTCAACAATCCATTGGATTCGCTAACAAATCTGGCTTACTTGCTAAGGCACAACGAAAGTCTCGATAGTTCAGCTCGAGAATGTGTCAATCTTGCCGAGGAGGAACTGCGAAGGGCGACACACGTAACGAGACAAATGCTCGCTTTTCACAGACATTCGATGAAGCCGGAGCGGGTAAACCTCCCCGCAGTGCTTGACGATGTCTCAGAACTTTTCGCTCCGTTAACCAGAAGCAACGGGATCTCGGTCGTCAAGCGTTATGAAGCGGGCGTCACGATTTCCGCGTTTTCTGTGGAGATCCGTCAGGTATTCGCGAACGTCCTGCGAAACGCGATCGAGGCAGTGCCACAGGGCGGCAGAATTATGTTGCACGTATTCGCTGCACACGAATGGAGCAACGACGAGAGGGCTGGGGCCCGCGCAGTGATTGCCGATAACGGACCGGGCATCTCAGCGGGAAACCGCGAGAAGATATTCGAGCCCTTTTTCACCACTAAGGGAGAGAACGGCACCGGACTGGGACTGTGGGTCACAAGTGGAATCATTCTGAAGCATGGCGGTTCTATTCGCGTTCGTACCAGTACACGTAGCGGTCGCAGCGGAACAGTCTTCAACATATTTCTGCCGTTCGAGCCTCCCCATTCTCAAGAACAATCTCCAGTCGGCTTTGACGGCACCGCGTGAAGAGCAGCCGAGAAGGCCGAAATGGGGTGATGGCGGGCACACTTCACCCCTTACCCACTTCCCACATCGACGGATTACTTCGCGGGAATTGCCAGTTCGTAACTGACTTATTCGACTATTCGTGAGGGATCTCGAACTCGATACCACGCTCATGCGGGCGTGGCCATGGGATAGGAGGTTGTGTTGTCGCACCCGAAGGATGCCAACTCTTCCGAAGGGGGCCAAGATTATTTCTTGGACATCTTCGTGTAAGTTTGGCCCTCTTCGCGTCCTAGGCATCTCAGCACCGAGGTTGAAGCCGACAAGGCCGAATGGGTGATTTCGGGCACACCTCACCCTTACCCTGTTCTCACATTGGCTAATTAACCACCGCCAACCGTTTCGGGATCGTCGATTTTTCGTCAACAAATCGGTGAGCGATACGCGAACTACAGGTTGGTTAGCGTACTGAAGCGCTGTTGAAGCTCGCCATTCGAGCCAGGTGGCGGATCTTCCACTGATCGGGCAACCAGTCTGACAACTCGCTGACCTTAACCTCGGGTAGGTTCATCAACAACTGCGTGAGATACAACTGGGGATCCACTTCGTGCCGGCGGCAGGTGCTGGTTAAGCTGCCCAGGATCGCCGCCGTTCGCCCGCCGCGTGGGTTACCTACGAACAAAGAGTTTTTCCGGTTGAGTACCACGCGCTTCATCTCGCGTTCGGAAACGTTGTTATCGATGGGCACCGCGCCATCGGAACAGAATACTTTTAGCTCAGCCCATTGGCTCAGGCTATAGTTGATCGCTTCCGCCATGGGATGCTTGGGCAACAGGAATCGACAATCCGTCCGAGGAGTATCTTGCCGGTTATGTCAAAGGCAATGTGCCGATGCCGGAGATCAGTTTGGATTGCGTGATGACTGCGTCCGGCTTAATTGAAAAGATGGGACGTGAACGGCTCAAGCCACGAAAAGATGGCGCGCCGAAAAGGCTCGCTGAACGCTGACAACCCTTTCGCTGGATATACGGATGTTGCACCCGGGGGACACCTACTCCTTACCCCTTTTCACATTTGAGGCATTAAGTCGCGGCAGACCTTAATCGGACGGATCGGAGTGTCTGTCTGAGTGCAAGTCTATGCACTAAACGGCCCCTCCTGGCGGCGCGCTTACCGCGTAAGCGATGCAAGATACGGTTATATCTGCACAGCAGAGAGTGGTAATTCGTTTGCTCTACCTCGGGCGGTGCATGGCGGCTGATAACTCCTCTCGCATAGGGCTGGCTGCTGCCTGTTTGTTCTGGGCAGGCATTATCTTTGCCGGATACAAGCTATACCACCACTTCCGAGAAATTGATCTGTCAGAACAGCGACAATTAGATGAAGCAAGGAAATGGACTATCGGTCGAGTGCAGGACTCTGCCACCGGCTCTCGATCCTTCATGTCCGCTGTTGCGCGCAAATTTACTAACGAAGATAACGCAGAAACAGATTTGTGCGCTTGGTTTGCCAGCCCA
>Ga0306926_10004075_pt1 | contig 15279 bp, 15 predicted proteins | sample flu12Cox44000178_FD_203759 | JGI IMG/M metagenome (GOLD analysis project Ga0306926, IMG submission 203759) | Lab enrichment of tropical soil microbial communities from Luquillo Experimental Forest, Puerto Rico - flux8day.12C.oxic.44.000.178 (v2)... | ecosystem: Environmental > Terrestrial >...
TCCGGCAAAGGCGCGGGCCATCGCCCGGAAGTTTCTCGCTATTTACTTAGGCTTGCCCAATTACACCAACAACTTTTTGCGCCTAGGATTTCAGGAAAGCGATATCAGCTGCGGAGGAAGCGACAAGCTGATCGACGCGGTAGTCGCGTGGGGCGACTTGAAAACCACCCTCAATCGAATTCGAGAACATCATTCCGCGGGCGCTGATCACGTTTGCATTCAAGTGCTGACGGACGAGTCAAAGACCTTTCCCATGCGCGAATACCGCGAGCTTGCGTCCGCCATTCCTCATAAATGATCCGCCGCGCGCGAATCGTGCGATTGGCAAAATCCCCTCAAGTGACAGTACGCCATGAACGAATTGACGAGGTTCAAAGGTAAATGCGGGCCATGGCTCAATTATTTCTGCCACATGCGAAAACCGCCTAGGAAAGCGTTCTTGTTGCTGCCGAGGCGCGCGCCCGAAGGCAGTTTCTTCAATTTCTTGCTGTTTCCGCCGCCTAGTATCACGTAATCGGCTCTTAGCGCAGTCTTAAGTTTCGTCACAATTGTGTTCGCATGCTTGCGCCACTTCTTCTTGCCGGAGCGTTCTAGGCCGCGCAAGCCAAGGTAGTCTTCATAGGTTTTCCCCTTTTTGTAGATCAGGTGTGCCAGCTCCATGGGCTGGAGCACGTTGTCCACGATCATGGCTGCCCCGAGGCCGGTACCTAATCCGAGAAACAACATGCGGCCGCCTTGGTAGCTGCCAAGCGCCTGCATGGCAGCGTCGTTGATGATCTTGATAGGACAGCCAAAGGCCTTGCGAAAGTTGAATCCCATCCAGCCGCCGCCCAAGTTGTGGGGCTCGCGAAGAGGGCACTCGTTAATGATAGGGCCGGGAAAACCCAGCGACACACAATCGAACTTCCAATCCCGAACCAATTTCTTGACAACGCGGATCATCCCGCGTGGCGTCATGGTAGGGCCGGATGGAGATTTTCGCGGTTCCTCTTGTCCAGTGGCCAGCATCTTGACGTTTGTGCCACCCAGATCGATAACAAGGACTCGTCGCGATTTTGCCGTTGGCGTAGATTTCATCGCTTCTCCTTCCACACGTGGCTGAACCGAGTGGGCTGCCATTCTGAAAATCCTCAGGGCAAGGATCGATTCTACTTAAGTCGAATTACTTGCCTCAAAGGTTTAAGTCTGCCGCGGGTCGTGGTAGAACGGGGTACCGGTCAAGTCAAGTACTGTGAGGAACTTTACCGGTTTCCCGACTTCCATGATAGGTGTTTGTCAAGAGGGCAAAAGCTCTCTTGACGCGCTTCGGGAGGAGCGCGGGTACAATTCTTTTTCCGAATTCCTCTCGCGTGTTCTGGCTTCTCAGCCGCGGTTCCTATTCGATTTAGAACCAGACTTCCATTTGCTGTCTTGGCCCACCAGTGGCCTCACAGAAGATTGAGTCTGTGTTCTCCTGCCAGTCTGGAAACTTATCAACGGGAGCATCGGGAGCTTCGCTCCTTCGCCCAGTCGGGTTAATGGCGAGACCTGGCAGGCCACGCGTCGAGAAATTCTCTCTATGTTCCCCTGCGTCTTACGCAGCGGCGCAGTGGCTGGCTTCGGTCACTTGAAAATTGCGCTGCCCTCGATCGACGGCCATCAGGTAAGCCACCAGCTTCCGGGCCACCGCCAATGTCGCCCGATTGGCATTGCCCTTCCGTTTCTCCTGGTCATAGAGCAGGGCCAGTTGCGGGCTGTAGCGCGGCGCCATTTTGGCGGCTTCGATCAGCGTGGTCTGCAGATGTTTGTTGCGTTGTTTGGAGATCGGTGTGCGTTGTATCGTGTTCGCCGAACTTTTCTCGTCTCCCACCTCGAGTGCCCACGTCAGTGCGGTGATCGGCCCCACGGCGGGAATACTCACCCTCCGGGCACAACATATACCTCAGCATCCGGTCCGCTTCGCTTTTAGACTTTACGCCCCCCGGCCAACGCGGCGCATTGCACTGCGTCTAGGAGAGGTACGAAACAGCGTAAGGTTTGGATCACAAAAGGAGATCACCGAAACGTCTACGAACTACCCGAAAGAACGATAGGGAGAGTCGGAACCTCAGATCCAAGCGCGGGCTCAATCGTCACTGCAAAGCCCTTCGCAGCGACCGCTCTACTGAATTGTGCCAAGACCAGTGTCGCGCTACCAGCGGCATCTGGTTTAAAGATGCCGGCAGGCACTGGACGAGCTCCACTTAAGGGCAACAGCCAGAGTTCGTAGGTCTTCTCGGCCGGCAACGATTTCAGGTTACTGGCAAGCATCACCAGGCTTCGCTGTTGCAAGGAATAGACCGTCTTTGCTTCCGGCTTTGGTTTTTCCCCTGTAGCGACCAGCGTAATGTGCTGTGCATTACTGGCACTCAACATGTTTGTTAGCTCTCGCGCCTGTTGTATCGCAAGGCCAGCGGCTTCCAACTTTGCCATCAGTTCCCGATTCACAATCTCAATCTCGCGGTCACGGTTCCACAACACGCCCAAGGCCATAGCCAATACACTTGCAGCAAATGTGGGAACCCAGAACCAGACGCGTCGCGCCCACGGTACGCTAACCACGTTCAGCTTACTTGCTTCGGATGAAGCGGCGAAGGGCTCAGCCTGCAACCGTGCCATCAATTGCTCCCGCACGCGCAAGGGTGGCGCCGAGAAATCAACTGCCATGGCTATCCGCGCCGCTACATCACTCAACCCGCGTAATTCTTCGCGACACTCACGGCATTCACCAAGATGGCGTTTCAGTAACTCTGCTTCTTCGGCAGGTAGAGCGCCCACAGCGTAGAACACTAAGTTCTCGCGATGTTGGTCGTGTGCCGTCATACCGCTAGTTCCTTTCGAAGGAAAAGTATACCCAGACGGATACGCGACTTGACGGTTCCAAGTGCCTCACCAATTCGTGCTGCAATTTCCACGTGTGTTAGACCATCTAGGAATGCGAGTTCCAACACTTGCCTTTGCTCGGCTGGCAATCGGTTCATGAGCTTTTTCGCTTTTTCAGCGTCGGGCAAGAGGTGCGGAGCCGAGCGATATGATGCCGGTTCCGGAAGGGATGAACTCTCGGGCAGGTCCGCTTCAAACTTCCGCCGTCGCAGAAAGTCAACGGCTTTATGCCGTGTCATCACGGACAGCCAGGCAGCAAGCCGCCCCCGGCGAGCATCGAACGCCGACGGATTGCGCCAAAGCTGCAAAAAGACCTCCTGGACCACATCTTCCGCCGCCTGAACGTTTTGCAACACTCGCAAAGCAACTCCGTAGACGAGGCTCGAATATTCGTCATAGACGCGCACCAATGCATCCTTGTCGCCTCGGACGATTTCGGCGACAACCTGTGCTTCATCCCAAGGCTGTCCGCTCACAGGCTTACCATCTGCTGTTGATGTACGCGGCAACGCACGATGCGGATCAGTCTACCTTTCCAACTCTGAGTTCTCTAGTCGGCATCGACAAAGCAGACTTCCGAATGATCCACGCGTTGGACTGCCTGGCAAAATCGGTGACAGGGCGATGACAAGAATGGGCAGCCCGATGAGGGTTGCAGAGATGCCGAGGTTAACCGTGCTTAAACTGCTCGCAGAGTTAAGTCCACCCTGAGACAGTTTTCTATCAAGCCTTGAATTGGCCTTCACATCCGAGGCTGTACTTAATTTAATGAGATTTGTCGTTTTTCCTAAATCCAGGCCCTCGTTTGGGACGTACTACGGGTGGGGAACTGTCCAGGTTGAGAAGTGTCATCCTCGAGTGGCTCTTCCCCACCCAATCTGACGAAAACGATAAGGAGGATAACCATGGACGAAAACGATGTGACTAAATCGGTTTCTGCAGGCAAAAATCGGGTGATCGAATCCGACCGGCGCTCCTTTATTCGTAAGGCTTCTCTCGCTGGAGTGGCCAGCGTCCTCGGGGCGGGCGCGTTGTTGAAAGCGCCGTTTGCTAAGGCCGATAACGGCAACGACAAACCAAAGAAAGGCGACCTCGACATCCTGATCGCTGCCGAGATCGCTGAGGCTCTAGCAGTGACGACATATACCAACATTATCAACACAGCTGAGTTCTTCTTACACATCCCGGTAGACGACCAGGATTATCTGAAGGGCGCGTTGCAGGAGGAGATGTCCCACTACCTGTTAGAACAGTCGGTCACTGGTCACCCGACACCCTTCACCAGCTTCTACTACCCCGTGAATATGTTCAAGGATGCCCAGGTCACGCTGAACACGCTGGTGCTACTCGAGGACGCCTTTATAGCAGCGTACTTGGTGGGAGTCCGAGATTTCAGCAACGACGATTTCAAGGTAACGTCGGCACGCATTATGGGGATCGAAAGCGACCATCGCACGCTGGCACGAGTGGTGGCTAATGACGTAGCCCCGCAGGACGGCGGTCCAATCCTAAACACAACCGGCTCCGCCGGCATCCCGGAGAGCGTTGACCCTCCGAATAACAATGGATACGAGCGGACATTGTGCTGGACGAGCATCGACCAGGCTGTTGCGGCGCTGACACCCTTTGCCAACAAGACAGCTGCGAGCAAGGCCGGCTTCGACACCAGCAAGCCATTCCCGTTTGTGTCTTTCACCCCAACGCTGCCCAATCCACTGGGCGTGTTCGGCAGTTTTGCGGGCAACGGCTGCTGAGAACTCGTTGTGATAATCGCGGGGCACTGGGCTCAGGCTCCGTGCCCTGGCCCTCCCCTAAAGTTCCACGACTGACCACAGCAACTCCCGTCACAAAGCGAAATGCAGAAACCCAACGACTAGGCCCTTGTGCTTCTGTCCCCAGGCGATTAGGGGAGTGTTGGCTTGTTGTTCGGCCGTAGGTCCTGATAAACGGCGTAATCACCGAAGTGATTTCATGAAGGCATCGGCTCCCTCGACCTGAGTAGACTTGGTAGTGCGAACGACCAATGGCTCGGCAGGAAAGGACCCGAGATGCTCATTGTAGGTTGCGACTATCACCCAAGCGTGCAGCAAATCGCCTAGGCAGACAGGGAGATTGGGGAATGTGGCGAGAAGCGGTTGATGCACAGCGATGGAGAAGCCGAAGGGTTCTACCGTGAGCTGAAGCAGAAAGGAGTGCAGGTGCGAGTGGGGATCGAAGCGACGGGACACTCCCGTTGGTCCGAGCGCTGACTGGCCGAGCTGGGCTTCGAACTGTGGGTCGGAGACACCGCAGAGATCAGGGCCACGCGCTTCCAGAAGCAGAGGAACGACCGTTTCGATGCCAAACATATTCTCAAGCCCCAAGATCTGGACGGCGAGTTCGGAGAATCGAGACGTACGGCAACTGCTATTGCACCGTCATAGATTAGTCGGGATGCGGACACGAGTGATGAACCAGCTGCAGGCCATCGCCATGAACGAAGGACTGCGACGGACGAGGGCCCGTCCGCACGGGGACGTGTGTGCATTTCTTCAATTTCGTCTGTGCTTTTTTCTAGTTTCTAGCTTTTGCCTTGACAGAGCCGACGCCTTCATAGATGGGTACTAACCGGAACCTTCCCGGAGCCGAGGATTGAAAGACTTCTTGGAATTCGTGTAAGGCCAGAAAAGCCTAGGGGACTACAATGCTGATTCCGCTGGGAACTTGTACAAAGGACCGAAGGACCTGGCGCGTGATGGCCCCAGAAATACTTGCGGGCGCGCTAAGATGAATTTAAGCATCTGGTTTCTTGCCTAACGCCGCGCCTAACAAGAGATAAAGCTGCGACGCGGCGGTGGCGTCCAACATAATTCTTTCTGGAAGCTCCAAATCTGCGCCATCTTGTGCTCGACTTTCCAATGGGCCACTGGAACCGCTAGTACCCATCTCTTCCTGTAAGAGCACTCGCATATGCTGCGTCAGCGTTTCCAGACAAGAAAGAAATACGACTCGATGGTTTTTCGGAAGCACGGCCATCCATCGCTCGTTGCGCCGTAGCGCATCTGCGTAGAGCTGCCGATATAGTTTTTGGCCGACAGCCGTCAGACCGAGATAAAAGGAGCGCTGGTCGGCTGGATCTTCTCGCTTTTCTAACAAACCCTTTTCTAGAAGTTGGGTTGCCAGACGGCTGACGCTACTCTTGTCCAAGTTTGCCTTCTTATACGTCGACTTGAAGCTCAACGCGCCAGAGTTTCCTACCATGATGAGAATTCCGACCTCCATCATGCGCAACCCAAACTTCTCGCGGTAACGCATCCCAATAAGCCGTTCCGAGAGGGTCGAAAGCTGGTGCAGTCGATAAGAGGGAAGCAGTTGAAAGCTGAGCTTGGCATTGTGACGAGGGCTCTTTTTCTTAGTTTTTTTCATGACTGTGCTTTTTCCAGTGAAGGACTTCTCTCGCGCTTCAGCAGAGCCGATACCGTGGATCTGAATCATGTTCTCAAGCGATTCTGCTACAGGATCGGAGCCGGACTCAAGTTGACTAGCGCTAAAGGGACTGAAGGGAACGTATGAGATCGCCGATGATTTCAACGGTGGCTCGATGCCCATTTACATTTTGGGGAGAAACCCAGTCTTCAACGGCTGACCTCTCGGCCTTACCGATCTTGGCAAAGGATGAGACGACATTGTTGCAAGGTGCAACGACTTGTAGTAACGTTCCCGCGTTAGTTTCCCGATGTGCGCGGTCCCTTCGAGCTGGGTGTTCGACGAAGCGGCCATGACTAAGAAAGCACGCTGGATGTGGGGGCTGGTAGGAGCACTCGCTCTTGCCGCCACATCTCCCGCCCAAACTCCGAAGCCAGCGGCGAGCCAAGCCGTACCAGTAAAGGTCGCTCTTCGCAGAATTACCGAGACTCAGTATCGGCACGCGATTGCTGACGCTTTTGGTTCCGAGATCAAGATCAACGCGCGCTTTGAGCCGGAACAGCGAGTCGATAGACTGCTTGCCATCGGGAGTGCCCAGCTGTCACTCACATCTTCGGGTTTCGAACAGTACTTTGCCCTAGCGAGTTCCGTTTCCGACCAAGTACTGAGCGAAAAGCAAAGAGTTGTTACGGTCCCCTGCAAGCCCGCTAATCCGACTCACGCCGATGATGCCTGCGCCCGTCGGTTCTTGACAAGATACGGTGAACGACTCTTTCGCCGCCCTCTGACAGAATCTGAGATTTCAGCTCGCCTCCGCACCGCGTCAGCAGGGGCGAAACAGTCGAAAGACTTCTATGCGGGCCTGAAACTTGCGCTGACCAGTCTTTTGGCGGCTCCGGAGTTTCTCTTTAGAGTGGAAACGGCCGAACCCGATCCAGCCAATCGGGAGCAGTATCGGCTCGACGCCTACACCAAGGCCGCGCGCATATCATTCCTTCTTTGGGACTCGGCGCCGGACGAAGAGCTTCTGACTGCGGCGCGCACGGGTGCCATCCATACCCAGAATGAACTCGAGCGACAGCTCAGCCGGATGATTTTGTCGCCCCGCTTCGAGGATGGCGTTCGTGCCTTCTTTACCGACGTGCTGCAGCTCGATGGATTTGAGAACCTCACCAAGGACCCGACGATCTATCCCAAATTCAACCAGGCTGTAGCCGATAGCGCGAAGGAGCAGACCCTCAAGACGATCATCGAGTTACTAGTGCGCAAAAAAGGGGACTATCGCGACCTCTTCACGTCCAACGACACCTTTATCAATCGTCCCTTGGCGTCGGTCTACCAGGTACCTTTTGCCTCCTCCAGTGAGTGGGCTCCGTACACCTTTCCACAGTCGTCGGAACGGTCGGGCATTCTTACCGAAGTGGCTTTTCTGTCGCTCTTTGCCCACCCTGGATCTTCTTCGCCCACCCGTCGCGGCATAAAAATGAATGAGATTTTCATGTGCCAGGTGACTCCAGATCCGCCGGCAGATGTCGACTTCTCCAAGGTTCAAGGTAGCGACAAACCAACGGTTCGCGCCCGGCTGCTCGATCACATGACAAGCCCCGGCTGCGCTGGGTGCCACCGCCGGAACGATCCGCTGGGCCTTACTCTTGAGCATTTTGACGGGCTGGGACAGCTCCGGACGATGGAGAACGGCACGATGATTGACGTGAGTGGCGAGATCGACGGCGTGAAGATTCAGGGCGCGCAGGGCCTCGGCCAGTTCTTGCACGATAACCCCAGGGTTCCCCGTTGTCTGGTGCGCAACGTCCACTCCTACGGTGTCGGCCGCAAGGCGGACCGTCAGGATGAGGAGTATCTGCTCGGCGAAGCCAAGGCCTTCGCCAGCGGCGGATATCGTTTTCCCGATCTCATGATGCAGATCGCTTCTAGTCCCCGTTTCTTCAAAGTCGTACCTTCCAGCGGAGCCGAGCATCCGCCTTCAACGGTGGCGGCTGTCACGGCCCCACCTAAGAGATCCTCGAATGCATCGAGAGGAGTCGTTCCATGAGGCTACTTTTTGATCGGCGTTCAATCTTGCGTGGCATGCTACGTGGTACGGCTGTTGCTGTGGGCATTCCCATCCTTGACCGATTCCTCAACGGCAGCGGCACCGTCTACGCGGATGGAACGAAGCTGCCTGTCCGGTTCGGCACTTACTTCTGGGGACTAGGCCTGACCGATACCCCTACCGGCGGCACACGCTGGGTGCCGAGCAAGACTGGTTTCGGCTACGAAATCATGCCTGAGCTGGAAGCATTGAGGCCTGTAAAGGAGAAGGTGTCAGTCTTCTCCGGCTTCCGCGCGATTGGAGACGGAAGGCCGAATCTGGTCCATTGGAGCGGTCACGCTTCTATTCTGTCCGGCGTGGCCCCGGCTGTGACAGGGCGGTTCGACGCACCTTCTTTCGATACCACGATTGCCGACGCCATCGGCACATCGACTCGCTTCAAAGTTATCGACATCGATGCGTCGGCATCTCGCCTACCTGTCAGTTACTCGACCCGTACCGGGGTTACCTTCGCCATGCCGGAAACCACGCCACTGGCTCTGTATGCCAAGCTTTTTGGCGTCGGCTTCCAAGACCCCAACAGCGACGATTGGAAACCGGATCCCTCGATCGTGCTTCGTCAGAGCGTGCTTTCTGCAATTAGGGACCAGCGCCAGGCTCTGATGGCCAATGTCGGCAAGGCCGACCAGATTAAGCTCGATCAGTATTTCACCTCCGTCCGCGAGATGGAGAACCAGCTGGCGATCCAGCTTCAGAAACCGGAAAAACGCGAAGCGTGTGTCGTGCCCACTCCTCCCAAAGACACACCCCGGTCGGCTGCGGTCGACTCCGTCCGCGCCAACACCAAGGCCCTGGCCAAGCTTTTGGCGCTGGGTCTGGCCTGCAACCAAACCCGAGTGTTCAATTTCGTCCATACGGCAGGGATCTCGGAAACCTATGTCCCTGGAGAGAGCAAGATCTACCACCAGATCACGCATGACGAACCTACGGACACCAAACTCGGCTACCAGCCCGAGACTAGCAGACTGGCCGGCCTGGTGATGCAGGCCTTCGGAGACTTCCTGGTTGAATTGGACGCTGTCAACGAGGGTGACGGCACTCTGCTGGACAACTGCCTGGTCATGGCGTTCAGTGATACGGGATACGCCAAGATCCACTCCATCGAGAATATCCCGATGTTTCTGGCCGGCAAGGCCGGCGGCAGGCATAAGGCTGGCCAGCACATCCATGCTACCGGTGAATCGGTGTCGCGCGTCTCCCTAACAGCACAGCAGTTGGTTGGTGCGCCGGTCGGCCAGTTCGGCACCGGATCGATGGGAACGGCGCGTTCGATTGCCGAGGTCATGGCCTGAGAGAAGAAGCTGCAATGAAGCGCTGCTTGATCGCAACCGCAGCTACAGCTTTGGGCATCGCGTCCCTGGGCGCGAGCCGGGCGCAACAGCCGTCCTCGGCTGCCAAATGGACGAAGACTTACGTTGTCGAATGGAACGAGCCCGCGATGTACTACGGAGCAAAGACGGGCGTCACCGATCCCGGAACGGACTGCCCCAATGGGACCAATCCGTCACCCGACTGGATCAGAGTTCTGATCGATGCCGGATATTCGCTGGAAGAGGCCAAGTGGTTGCGCAATCCCGCCAATCCTTCCCGCAGCCCTGTTCACGGACAGAATCAGATGGCTTTCCGCGGCAAGGACCGGGCGAACGTCTATGTGAATCCCACTTCAACACCCGATCCCGGTCTGGTGGGTGTGACGGGAACCATTGCCGATGGTATTGATTTAGATGACGATGAAAGCACCGGGTTCACCAGCCCCACCGGAGAGAAAGGCATCGACAACAACTTCTATAAGGCTCTCGGCTGCTGGAAAACCTATCGCGGACCGCACAGGCTTTCAAGTGGTGCCCTTAATTTCAATGATGCAATGCGGGATGGTGCGTGGACCACGGTCATTGTGGTGGCCGGCGAGGGTGCCGATCCCATGAACGACGACCACGTCAAGGTCGGCTTCTATGTGAGCGACGATAAGATGGTCAAAGACGGCCTGGGCAACATTGCCCGAGACTATACTTTCCGCATTGCGCCACACGCAAAATATGAGGGTATTTTTTCGGCCCGCACGTCAAATGGCAGGATTCTCTCGACGGTCCCGGCCGACGTCATGTTGCGTGACCCTTCCTATACTCAGGATTTGGAACTGCTGCGTGCCCGTGTGGATCTAGAGATGAATCCGGACGGCTCTCTTACGGGTTACGTCGGCGGCTATCGGCCTTGGGAAGCGGTTTATAGAGGTTGGGTGAACGCTCGCGGCACCGTAATAGAGGTGCTGACATGGGTGCAGCTGCCTGCGGTCTATTACGCGTTGCGACGCAGTGCTGACTACAGCCCAACGGGACCCGGTGGCGAGAAGACCCACATCTCCTTCGCTCTGCGAGTCGACGCGCTGCCCGCGTTTGTCATGACGCCGGATGGGAGCAAGGAAGTAGCCTCTGTTGAGTCCTACAAAGCGATCGCGCCCAAGGAAGGCCCCAAAGTGGCCGCACTTCCGTTCAGGGTCGTCGATGGCATCGTACCGAATCCAAATTACCCGGCGGGGCCGCACGCGGTGATTCTTCCACCCTCCACGAGTTCTACAAACTGAGGCCAGTAGCGATTGGGAGGACAAATCTTGATTCATCGTTCGTTTCTCTGGCTGGCGGCTAGTTTGCTCGCGGCCGTCTTTGCCGGTCACTTGTTAGCTCAGGCGCCGACTGCAGCAGTTCCGGCCATGCCGGACGACATCAAACCTATTCGGGTCGCGGGCCTCGGGATTCGGGTCAGCGATCTAGAGCGTTCTAAGAGGTTCTACACGGAAGTGCTGGGGCTGAAAGTGGATGCCCGGGCCCCCACCCGGGGCGAGCCGGTCGAGTATCTTCTTGGTATGACAGGCGACGTTCGCGCGGACACGCTGATCGTCATCCGCAAAGGTGAAATCAAACCGGGCGCCACGGAGTTTGGCAGTATTACTATTGTCGTTCCGAATGCCCGCAAGATGGCAGAGCGTGTCGCAGGGGCGGGCTATCCTCCAGCCCGTATTGTCGATGGAACAAACCTGGTGAGAGATCCGGACGGATACACAATTGAACTGTATCAGCGGCCGGCCACACCCGCTCCTCAATAGGCAAGAGATCGGTGTAAAGGAGAGCGAGTGTGGCCATCGACCGTCGCAAGTTCGTACGGGCGACCGCGCGGCACCTGTCAGCGCACGCGCCGGATCTGCCGCACAGAAGAGCTCAGCTCAGGAAAGCCGTGGATTGAGAAAGGCATGTATACGGATCCCTTCATCGACACCGACGAATGGCGCGATGTGCCCGTGCGCCATCGCTACGTGCATGGCGGCTTCAAAGGCACCGAGCTGCTCTTATCGTTCTATTTCCCGCCCAAGGACTACTATGAGGGGCGGTTCTTCCAGCCGCTGCAGGCGGTTTCGGGCAATGAGAACACGGCGCCGATGGCGATGTATCAGGCCAGCGGCGTCGGCTTCGCGTTGGCGAGCGGCGGCTATCTAGTCGAATCTAATCAGGGCAGTCGTAGCATGTTTGGCGGCAGCGCGGAAGCGAATGCGGCTGTGGCACAATATTCGCGCGAGCTCGCGGCAGAGATGTACGGCAAACACCGCCCATACGGCTACGTTTATGGCGGCAGCGGTGGGGCCTTCAAAACGCTCGGCTGCGTCGAGAACATTCCCGACGTGTGGGATGGCAGCATACCGTTTGTGCATGGAACGCCCGTTAGCATTCCTCACTTCTTCACAGTGCAGGCGCATGCGATGCGCATTCTGGGGCCGAGGTTTCCGGAGATCATCGATGCGCTTGATCCCGGCGGCAGCGGAGACATGAATGCTGGCCTCAATGAAGAGGAACGCGCGGCTCTGCTTGAGGTCACGCGCTTCGGTTTCCCGCCGCGCGCCTGGTTCAATTTCCAGAAGATCGCGTTCGGCTATACTGGCGTCTTCACCACGCTCGTTGACCGCATCGTCGATGGCGATCCAACGTATTTCAAGGATTTCTGGTCCAAGCCCGGGTATCTCGGCTTCAATCCACCGGAGTCGCTGAAGAACGCGCGCATTCAGCATCTGACGAAAATCGCCGGGCTGGTCATGCCGGACGAGGCGCGCAAGATGGGGTTGCCGCTCACGATGCCGGCCGCGCAGACGCAAAGCGGCGTGAACTTCCCGGCCGCGCTCAAGATTGCCGGTCTCCCGCGAGGGAACCTGCAGGGTGCCTCCGTCATCGTGAAAAGCGGCGGGGCGCAGGGGCACATCTTCTATATTGCCGGCGTGATTGCCGATCTGGCGATGATCGGTTTCGGCACCGGGCACTTCCAAGCGATGGCGGCACTCCAGCCAGGCGACGAAATCCAGATCGACAACTCGATCTACCTCGCCACGCAGACCTATCACCGTCACCAGATTCCAGCGCCGGAATATTACGCCTGGAACCAGTACAAGAGCCCGGACGGCGTGCCACTCTACCCGCAGCGTCCTCTGCTTCCCGGCCAGGAAGTCCAATCCGGCGGCGCCACCCAGAGCGGGCGCTTCAATGGTAAGGTCATCGTGATGCAGGCCTTATGGGACGAGGCCGCCTATCCGTGGAGTGCGGACTGGTATCGCACGCGGGTCAAGGCCGCGCTCGGGAGCCAGTTCGAAGATCGCTATCGGCTCTGGTACGTCGACAACACCATGCACACAACGCAGAACGCGGGCCCGAACGATGCGCGCCCAGTCGCGACCACCCGCGTGATCAGCTATCAAGGTGTTTTGCAGCAAGCGTTGCGTGACCTCGCCGCTTGGGTCGAGAGGGGCGTCGCCCCGCCGGAAAGCACAACCTACAAGGTCGTCGATGGGCAAGTGATCGTCCCGCCCACCGCAGGCGAGCGCAAAGGCGTGCAGCCAGTGGTGAACGTACAGGCCAACGGCGGCCCGCGCGCAGACGTGAAAGTCGGGCAAGCGGTCGAGTTCAGAGCGGTCGCCGAGGTGCCGCCGAAAGCTGGCGTGGTCGTCAAGGCGGAGTGGGACTTCGAAGGCGCGGGTGAATATCCTGTCGTGTCCGAGATCAAGCCGCAGAGTCGCGTCGCGCTAACGACCAAGCACGCGTTCTCCAAGCCGGGCACATACTTCCCAGCTCTGCGCATCACATCGAACCGCCAAAGCGATGCCCGCTCACCGTACGCCCAAGTGCAAAATCTCGGGCGCGTACGCGTGGTTGTGGCCTAAGCGTTCCGAGAGGAGTTGAAGTCTGACCCCTAAAGCGGCCACATTGCGGGCGTGACGCAATCCGAACAAACATGATGACTGCCGCGAAGTCTTCCCAAAACGGCTCACTCGTGGTGACTCGTCCCGCGCGAGGCCGGGTGTCAGGGGATGGCGTGGAACTCGCTTTCGGTTATTGGCCAGGCCGTGGTGCGCCGATCGTTGCCCTGCACGGATTGACCGCTTCGCATCTGAACTTCATTGGGATCGCCGAACGCCTGAGAGGCCAGCGTGCGGTGTTTGCACCAGATCTGAGAGGCCGGGGCGATTCCGATAAACCACAAGGGCCCTATGGCATGGCTCAACACGCTCGCGATGTCGCTGCGGCCATGCGAGCTATGGGCCTGGGCCCGACGATCGTCGTTGGCCATTCGATGGGAGCGTTTGTGGCCACTGCACTTGCGCAGCAAGAGCCCCAGCTCGTATCCGGCCTGGTTCTGATCGATGGCGGCTACGTGACTAACATACCTGCCGGTGTAGCGCCCGACCAGGTGCTGAGCCCCGCGCTCATCGAACGGATCGCGCAGTTGCAGCGAACTTATCCCTCACGCCAAGCCTACCGGGAGTTCTGGCGAAGCCAGCCGCATTTTCCTCGCGAAGAATGGAATCGCTGGGTTGAAGATTTTCTTGACTATGAAGTCGGCGGCGACTCGGCTGTGCAGCCCAAGGCATCGGAGGCGGCTGTACGCGCGGACCTTGGAGAAGTGCTCAAGCGTGATGTCATCATTGAGCGGCTAAGATCGATTCGCGTGCCGACCTTATTGCTTCGCGCCGAAAACGGTTTCACGCCCGGGCAGCCGCCCTTGTTTCCGGACGCCGTCGTCGCTGAAATACGAGCGTACGTACCCGAGATCGAAGACCACAAGTTTACCGACACAACGCACTACACCATAGTGCTCGGAGAGCGAGCGGCGACGAGAATTGCCGATCTCCTCTCTGAGTTCGTCGGCCGGTCTCGTTCCTGAGAGCCCCGGCACTGACATCAACAGAGGAGCCGCGCTGATGGCCCCACAACGCTGAATGGCAGCAGTCGCCCGAACCGGCGCAGGCTCACGGAAATTCAGACTGTGGGTACCAGGGACATTGGGAAAAATTGGGCCGCCTCCTGCTGCTCCATGGTCGCACACCCGACGCAGCAGGCACGGCCGAAATCTCAGGAATGAATGATGTCGCCGATGAAAACGGGTTTCTCGTGGAATATCTTGATGTAGAAGAAGCGCAGAGCTGCTAAGTGCTGGATAATCGAAGCTGGTGAGGGTTTCACGGGGGACCTCCTTGTGACCGAAAACTTATCTCAGCCATCAAGCATCAACCGCGCCATCCACCTCCTCGCGCGAAGCGTCCGCCGCACAGCGGCTTCGTTCTAACGAGGTAAAGTTGATTCGACAGAAGCGGTCCGCCCCTAGCGGCGTCTGTTTTTGTTGTTGACGGGCCTAATAGTAAGCGTATACTTACGGTAAGTAATGACTAACGCATCGATCGCCTGGCAAGTGTTAGGAGACCCAACGCGGCGGAATATCTTCGAACGCTTGGCGCGGCGTCCGATGGCCGTCGTCGAAATTGCTGACGAGCTTCCCGTATCTCGTCCCGCCGTATCGCAGCACCTCAAGGTATTGAAGGATGCTGGACT